>Ga0209514_10000312_pt1 | contig 103554 bp, 105 predicted proteins | sample Subgrocontami58m_FD_187452 | JGI IMG/M metagenome (GOLD analysis project Ga0209514, IMG submission 187452) | Subsurface groundwater microbial communities from S. Glens Falls, New York, USA - GMW37 contaminated, 5.8 m (SPAdes) (version 3) | ecosystem: Environmental > Aquatic > Deep subsurface... | reverse complement strand
CTTGTGAATAATCATTAGAGCCGCCATTTCCTCCTTGAATTAACAGCCTGTCAGTTGAGTTTCTGCCAATTGAGCCTTCAACATGAAGTGTATAAGCCGGAGCGGTTGTCCCGATGCCGACGTTGCCCGATGTTGAAATTCTCATTCTTTCCGTTGGAGACCCTGTTCCAGCCTTCGTATAAAACACTAGAGCCGCATAAGCATCTGCTGCCTCTTCTACCGCAGCAATTTTTGTATACGACGCACCAACAGAATTTTGTATTCCTAAGGTAAGCTGAGCAGATGTTGCTAAAGTAGCAGCGGTGGCATCATACCCATTAAATATTCTAAGTCCTTCAAAATCTTGAACTGCCGCTGCAAGACTAGACTGAATCTCCAACTTCGCCCCCGGCCCCGCCGTTCCGATGCCGACGTTGCCCGATGAAGTTGCAAGCAAAGCTCCTGTTGTTGTGGAGAAATTGCCGGTAACATCAAGCTTATTAGATACATTTCCTGCTCCAATTCCGACATTGCCTTTAGCATCAATGATCACATCGTTTGTTGCACTTGGGCCGGCAAGGACTAAACCAAGTGTGTTATGGCCATAAACTCCACCCTGCACAGTTGCGCCGTTATTCTGCAAAAACCTTATCCAGTTTTCATTTCCGCCTGAGCTTCTCCCAATTAGGCCTAAAGCAAGTCCATTTGAATCGCCGCTGCTTGGGGTTTGCACGCTTAATGTAATCTTCGGGGTTGAAGCTCCGATTCCGACAAAGCCTGAATTATTCAGAACTAAAGTGCTGCTTGGAGTTCCAGCCTGGATTCTCAGTGGAACAGCATTTGAATTATTTACATCTATAACAATCAAGTCCCCCCTGACAGTATTCTGGTTTGCTATTCTCCATTGGTAGTTTGATGTTCCGGTTGCATTGATATAGAGAGATGGATCACTTGTGCCAGAAATTCTAAGGACCTCCCCATTAGAGCCTCCGTTTATGCTTAATTTTGCGTCTGGAGTCGTCGTCCCGATGCCGACGTTGCCTGCACTATTCCAAGTCACAACCGCTGTCCCTAAAGCATTGGAATCTGTTCCACTATAACCAAGCGACCAAATATTGGCAGCCTCATTTTGAATCGTGCCATAATTAGCACCTGCGCTTGTTAATCTGTATGCGATTGTGCCAGCCAAACTATGCTGATACATTGCTCCTGTACCAGCGACATTGATTCTACCAGTATTAACATCCAGCTTTGTGGTTGGCCCCGTCGTCCCGATGCCGACGTTGCCTGAACTTCCATTAACAAAAAATAATGTTGTGCCAGAAACGTTTGTAACCCTTAAAGCTCCACTTGCAGATGAATCATTAATGTGCAACAAAGACAGAGGAGCTGTCGTCCCGATGCCGACGTTGCCAGCACTATTTTGATACAGTCCTTGTGCATTTCCAGCTTGCCCAGACTTAACACTTAGTGTTCCTATAACATCAAGAGTCTCTGCTGGAGTTGTTGTGTTAAGCCCGAATAATCCAGTCCCGACGCCATTTGCATTAAAGTAAGTGCTTTGTCCTGCTACCCCTGCAATTTGCGCAAGTGCTGTTCCGCTGCCATTTTGAAAATTAATTGAACTGGTAAGTGACCTTAAAACAAGAGCAACCGAACCCTCCAGTCTCATGCTGCCACCACCACCATTATTCAGCATCCTAAACTTTGAGCCGCCTGCCATATTGAAAGTTATGTTCTTTCCCGTATCTGTCAAATCAATTGTCATTACGTCTTGCGGTGTGGAATTTCCAATTCCTATATTTCCTGAAGGAGTTATCACAAAAGTCGCATTTTGTCCTGCCGGAGTCACATTCAAAGTTCCCTGCACAGTCAAAGTTTGAGCAGGAGCTGTTGTGTTGATGCCAACGTTTCCAGAACTCGTAGCCAAATAAGTATTATGCGCCACAATATCATTGGCTATAAAGTTTCTGGTTCCTTCAATCGCTAAATCATAGACGTGCTGCGGCTCTAAAGTTTTGATGGAAGAGATTTTTACCCATTTTATTGCGCCAGTCAGGTAGTCTGGAACAGCAATGTAATCGCCGGCTTTAAGGTATCTGACTTCGAGCCATCTGCCAAGCCCAGCATCATTGAAAAGTTTTAAATAGCCATCTTCATTAAGTGTTTTTGGTGATGTTGAAATGGCTGAATTGATGATTAATATTCCTGAAGAGTTGGAGTCTGAATTTAAGGCAATACCAAAGCTGGAGTTATCCATACTTGTAAATAAAGTATTAAAAGACAAGCTTTTGAAAGTTATAAGGTTTAAGAAAATAGTGTCTAAGTCAAAATTAAGTGAAGAACAAGCCCAAGAGCTGGCTGGTGAAGTTAGCGAATCATTAGCGAAAAGGTACGATAAACTGCTTTCTAAGAGCAAGGGATAAATAATGCCTGAAAAATTTGTAGTAGATGCGAATGTTGTAATCTCTTCCCTAATAATTAAAGGCGTTCCTTCTTCTGTATTCTCGCTGAATGCCATATCAAACAAATTTGAATTCATTGCCCCTGAATTTTTGCTTGACGAAATAACTTTTATTTCTGCAGAGGAATTCCTGCAATTTTTGCCTGAAGCCAAGCAATTGGCTCCACATGATAAGGATGCGCCGTATGTTGCTTTATCTCTTGCCTTTAACTGCCCAATATTTTCCGGAGACAAAGGATTGAAGAAAGCATTGCCAGATAAGGTTATTACCCCTTCTGAAGCATTTAATATTTTATCGGGCAAAAATGATTTTACGTAATAAGGATGCTCTGCAGTTGTGTTAATGGCTCTTCCATCTTCTGTAGTCATCTCATATATTGGCCTAATTCCATGATCTAGCAATGCATTAACCTTTCTTGGAACAAGCTTGCCTGTGGTTTCATCTAATGTCAAGGCATAATCGCCGGCTTTGATATCTTTTATTTTCTTTTTAGAGCCGTCTGCAAGTGTTACCAAACTGTCATCAGTAATGCTGAAGCCGGTAACATTCAATGAAGAGGCATTTACTCCTCCTGCTAAGGTAATAGCCCCTATCACTTCCAATTTATTTTGCGGACTCGTCGTCCCGATGCCGACGTTGCCTGCACCTGTGATTCTCATTCTCTCTGCAGAATTTGAATATAATGCAAATGGGGCATTGGCGGTAGTTCCTGCATGCAATCCGTTTGTAACGTCAGCTCCGCTCCATATTTCAGAAGAGTTGCCAGCCTGCTGACCGAGATTTCCAGTGCCTGTCGCATTCTGTCCATAAACTGCCATGTACAACAGCCTGTTTGTTGCTGCTAATTGTGAGCCAATTCTGATTACTGCCAAACTGTTATTATTCAATGTATCTGCATAAAGCTCATCGCTTGTTGATAATGGTCCGGTTTGGACATGAAGCAATGCAGATGGTGCAGTCAATCCTATTCCGATGCTTCCAGCAAAATTCTTCTGATAAATATTATTTCCACTTGCATTCCACTGTGTCGTGTTTAATGCAGAATAATTTACATTTGTGAATGCAGATGCTTCAAGGCCAGTATAGTTAGCATTTGTAAATGCGGCATTCTCCAATGCTGTATAATTTGCATTTTTAAATCCGGTTGAAGCATACTCGCTTGAATAATTAGCCTTATTGAATGCAGCCGCCTCAAGATTTGTATAGTTGGTGTTGGTAAATGCAGCGTTTTCCAATGAAGTATAATTCACATTATTGAAAACAGCATTTATAGTCTGCACTTGGTTTCCAGCTTGAAGTATTGTTGTTGCGTTAAATGAAGTCGCATTCAAGCTTCCATAAACAGCAGCAGAGCCAATCACAGCAAAAGTGTCATTTGATATGTTTCTGTTCACGTCTCCAATCCTAACTAAGAATGCTGCATCTTTTGGATATAAAATTAGATTTCTTGATAAATTCCATAATGATGTATTAAGATTGGAAGCATTGGTGTTAGTAAATGCAGCGTTTTCCAATGAAGTATAATTCACATTTCCAAACCGGTCTGCTCTTGCATCATAGTTCGAAGTGAAGTTAATTAATTTAAATCCAGATAATGCATATTCAGCAGAATAATTAGTTAATGTAAACGGCTTTAGGTTTGTGAAATTTTCATTATTGAAAAACGACGGAATGTAATTATTTAATTGCGCTGTGAAATTGCTTATTCTAAAAGCAACATCCTCTAGCGTCGTATAATTCGCATTATTAAACGCACCAGAAGTTCCAATCAAATTATTTCCAATCCTGATCTCAGTTGCATTAATAAAAGTCGCATTAAGCGAGCCAAAAGCACTAACCGAACCAATTACAGTTAATGCATTAATCGGATTTATCGTTCCAATCCCCACCATCCCGAATGAAGGCGTTAAAACAATATTTCCAGTTGTCCCGTTGATAATAAACAATGCAGATGTTTTATTCTCCACAATGAAATCTTTTGCTGCGAAAGCAGATGTTGAAAGCATTAATGAAAATAAAATTAATGCGAATAATGAAACCAACATTTTATTATCAAAAGTTTTATTGAATTTATTTTTTATTGGACTTTCGTTTAATGAGTTTTCTCTCAATGTACTAATTCTTAAGTAATTCCCAAATCCAGCTTTATCTTTATTCTTCTTCATATTCTATTCCCATCTCTTTCACGAATTCCATAATCTTCTTCGCAGACCTTATTTTATTCAGCGCATTTCTTTCAAATGACGAGACTGCCGGCTGAGAAATCTTTAGCTTGGAAGCTATCTCTGTCTGCTTGAAATCCTTCTTCCTTAATTCAAGAACCTGCTTTTCCTTTTGGGTTAACATAAGTTAAATTACTTATATTTATTTTATTAGCTGTATTTAGTTTACTATTTTTATAAATTATTATACTTATATTTAAATTTATCGATAAATATTAAAGAGCTGCCGAAAAGTTTAAATAGCAGTTATAACATATGTTATAACATAAAGAGGTTGAATTTATGTGGATTGAAGAGCTGACTAAGAGTTTAGGCAGAAGAAAAGCAGAAATTACTTTTGACCCTCATTTATTTGACAGGGAGCAGTATTGGAATCTGGATTTGGGCAAAATTGAAGAAACAGTCAGGACAGGCAAAATCTTTGAAGATAAATGCGATATGCCAAACAAGATTTGCTTTGTCAGGTATTATGGAAAGGAAAATACGACTTACACAGTTATTGTGAGATACCATAAAGAATTTATCGAGGTGAAGACAGCATGGCCAAAGAAAGGAAGATAAAATGCGATTGCGGCGGAGTTTTGACAGAGCAGTTAACAGAATTAGACGGCTTTAAGACTGAGGCAATGGTTTGCCCTGAATGCGGTTTCGTTACTTTGACTAAAGAGCAGGCTCAAAAGTACGCCAAATTAAAGCAAATGCACCGCATATTGGATGCTGAAAGAACAATTATAAGGATAGGTAATTCAATGGGCCTGACATTGCCGGATGAGCTTTCGCAGTTTGGCGCAAAAGTCGGGAAAAAAATCAGGACAGAAGCCTTGGGACCAAAAACTTTCAAGGTTGAATTGATTAATTGATTCAAAGTATATCATCTGCTCAAATTATTTAAGGGACTTGCAGGTCGGCTGTATAAGCTCAATCAACTAGAAAATGACGATATTTAATGTTCCGACTAATAAATAATCAAGAAACAAAATATTTCACTTCAAAGTCTTTATCTTCGCATGATAAACTTTAGCCTCTGCATCTTTAGGCGATATCTCAAGCGCATCTTCAATATCTTTATTTGCCTCATTGATAAGCCCTTTTTCTATATTCCTCTTTGCGTGCTCCGTCTTCTGCCTGAGGATATTCTCTTTTGATGGAAAGATGGGCTTGCTGAAATGCTCTGCCTGTGCCGGTGCAGGAATTTGAACAGCCTGCCTTCTTATCTGCGAAGCCTGCTGCAGCATCTCTCTTTGCAAAGATGAAATCTCATTGTGGATGCTGATGCTTTTGTATAGCTCAAGAATCCTGATTCCAAGCGCTGTTTTGTTTTTCAAAAACCCTTCCGGAATCTGGTTGTAAAGCTCAATGCTTTTGTGATAATGAAGCGTTGCATTTGTAAAATCATTGGACCTTACTGAAATATTCATCTTGTCAATAAGCTGGCTTATCTCCTGCACAAGCCCGTTTACCCTTTTCATAAGCTCATTGTCAGTCGTGTTCTTCAACTCCTCGTAAAATATTGATATCTGCTCCTGAATTATCTTTTTCTCCTCGAAGAACACGTTTGGAATGGAATTGTTTATCTCATGGATTTCGGCATAAATCTTGTACGGCGCATCCTTCTTTCCTTCTTTCAGGGAAATTCTTGCTTTCTTAATCAATGTATAAATATAGTCCGCTTTTTTCTTTATGTCATTGTACGCCTTGTTAAGCGCATTCAAAAACTGCCTGCTTAGGATAAGAAGCTGGCCGTATAAATCCTTGTTCCACTTCAGCTTTTCCTCGATAAGAAGATGCCACAGCTGGACATAAGCCTGCTCAGCCTCCTCAAGGTTTCCCTTCTCAAGGTTAATTTTGATGCCTTCAAACAAAGAGGACGGCTCAAAATCATGGGGCTCTGCCAATCCTGAATCAGCTTTCGGCTTGCCGCTGTCAATGCCTAACTCAGTCAGTTCCCTGTCCAAAAATTCGTCAATGTCCATTTTCAGCTACAAATATGATATGTACCTCTTCCAAAGCTCTTCAACCTGCTCTTTTGGAACTTTCTTTTCTCTTGATTTGGCAAGGAACTCTTCCCTTATATTGGTCAGGTTCTGCTGGAGGTATTTCCTCCAAAGGCCTTCAATATACTCATGCGGGACTTTTCTTTCCTTTGCTTTTTCATAAAACATTTCTTTCGTCACAAGCTCCTGCGTGAAGCTTTTTTCCTTTCCTTTGGCTGTCTTTATCCCTTCTTTGTAAAGATAGACATATGGAGTGGTGAACTTGTATTCTATTCCAAATATCCTCTCTTCAACCAAAAAATCCACAAGAGACTGCGCGGTAGCAAGCGGCATGCCGAGTTTTTTTGCAGCATCTTCCACTGATATTTTTCCGCTCTTCTTCACCAGCTCAAGCAGCTCGTCCGCAACTGTCTTCATCACAGTCTCTTTAGTGTTCGGCATACCGGTAAGTTTGGTTCAAGATATAAAAACTTTAGTCATTGTATTGAAGTAGCAACTTATTATTTTGATTTATTTTTTTAATATTCTTCAGTTGTTTTTATTTTATTCTTGTTATTGAATTTATTAGTTAATGTTCTTCGTTATTGGACTGAGTTTTTAATTTGACATATTTTTATTGTTTTTTTGCCCATTGAAATTTTTGTAATTCTTGCAGTTCTGTTAAATTTTCTGCTTTTTGTTAATCTGATTTTTGCTTTCCCAGCGCATTATATCGTAAATTGCGGTAATTAGTCTATATCAATTTTTTTAATCATAATCCGAAAAGAATATTAAATCCATAATCAAATCAGCAGGTTGGCGTAGCCTCGTAGCCCTTAATATTGTACTTTGATAAATGCTCGAACTCCAGCTTGAAATTCGGGAATTCGTCAGCAAGAACATTTATGCTGTAAAGTTTCGTGCAGTCATTGAAGGAGTGCGCCCAGAAAAGATAATCGGCATAGCTTTCAGCCTGGTTGCTTGGATTTACCTTGTTGGGATTTACAAGAGCTTCAATGCCGCAGCAGGATTTTTGTGCATTGTCGCTAAAATCATTTGTAAGCCTCATCAGGAACGAAGGGGCATTTGAATCGCTCCAGTGCACGTAAGTCCCGTTTCTTAGATGCTCCCTTACCCTTGAGCTGTCCCAGTCATTGAAGTTTACGCTCGACTGCTTTATCTTGTTGGAATATGCTTTATTCGTATTCACAAAATAATATGGGTCGTAAAGCCCCTCTATACTTACTGTTGTTTTGACCCTGACATTCGTTTTGTTCCAAACCGCAAGATTTGAATTCACGGTAAAGTTAAAAATCATTACAGCTTCTGCATTCCATGGGTTGATTTGAGATATTGAGACATTGCTGATTGAAATTGTTGTGTTGACATTAATTGCTTCTTTTGCGGCAATGCTGATTCTGCTGCTCCAGTTGAGCAGTGTGTTGTTTTCCATTATTTTCTTGTTTAAGGCAGTATCAATCGGCACTTTGCTTATTGTTCCGTTTATCGCAACTTCCTGGAATGATGAATCAAGGTTTGAAATAAAGGCGCCGGTTGAATTGGTGTAAAGCGCCAATGAAAGCAAAGCCTTGTATGAAGATGCCCTTAGGACAGTTTCAAAATATCGCCCCTGCAAGTCATCGGCATAATTGTCTATCACCTGAATTCTGGCAGCATTCGATTTTGCGTCCCTGTCAAGCGTTATTGGGGACTGGGGCGCGAACAGAAGCGTAAATACGGTCATCAAAGTAATCGCTATGAACGTGAAGAATATCCCTCTTTTTCCGAATCTCATTTTTCCCAAACAAACACCTCTGCCTTGTAAGGGCCTGCTATATTTGTTGTTGTCCTGTTGATAAGCCCGAAAGTAATCTTCTTTGAAGTAAGCAATAACTCCGTATCGGATTTTGATTTTATGTGCGCAGCGTTGGGGTTTCTCGGATAAATTAGCTGGCCGTCAATCCAAAATTCATACCTGAACTGAGAAGGCATGACATTTTTTGATACGTTTTGCACGAACTTTTCTGCAATGTCCAGGTTATTGGCAGCGTAAAACTCCCCGATCTGCTGCAGAATGGTATTTTCCGGGTCGGTTATTGTGCCGTTATTCCACAAAGATCCGCCGATTCCGGCATAGGGGTTGTTAAGATCTTTTATCTTCGTGTTTGAGAGAAAATTCATGAGGTCATCGGAAAGAAGGCTGACCTGGGTCTGCTCAGGAGAATTGATATAGGAAGACATTATAAGGAAGACCCCCATAACCAATATGAACAGCCCAAGGACTGCGTCTATCACAAAGAAGTATCCTCTTTTTTTAAATATCATTTTGCCAGGTGCTGATTTAGAGAGAACTCTATTTATAGTTTATTGTTTTGTGGGCTTTGCCTAGTAAAATTGCAACTGTGAGGACATCCCACCATTGCAAGTACAATATAAACTACCATATTATTTGGATTCCAAAGTACAGGAAGCCAATTTTAGTAGGCAAAGTAAGAGAAGTGCTAAAAATAATTATTGACGGACAATGCCAAGAATTAAGCTTAAACAATCTTGCATTAGAGATAATGCCAGACCTTCTGCATTTATTTGTAGGCACAAAGCCTACAAATTAATGCAGGTTGTTGGGAAACAGAATGTAGCATATACAATAAAATTGGGGTAAATACCAATAGCATAATAAGGGATACAAAACTGCTTATTATTTTTTCTATACTCACTTTAGGCTTTCTTCAATGATTCTTATATCCTCTTTGCTTAACCCATATAATTCGTAAACTAATTCGTTGAGTTTTAACTCAAATTTACCTATCTCTGCTTTCATTTTTGTTTTTTCTTCAACTAAATCATAATAACCTTTCTTTGACGTGTCAGAATTAGCGACTTTTGAGCAAATTGATAAATAGGGCTTTTGAAGCTTCATTAAATCTAAAACTATTGACATAATCTTCTCTTTTGATTGTTGGGGAGGAGTAATAATTAGAAATTTATCCAAATCAACTTTCTTTAATTGTGGCGTAGCATCTCTGTTAGTAATCGCAAAATTTCTATAATAGATATTTATCAGCTTGGAATTTAATAATCCAGTTAAGTAAATAAGGTCTTCTTTGTTTTTATCTTCATCTGTATAAATAAAATAAAGTGACTGTTCTGGAAAAATACCTGAATCGTCAAATGTCGCGATTAAATCAATTCCAGTTTTTCTCAGAAGAACCTTATATTTTTTTCCTAGTACTTCTTGGTTTGTTGTTCTTCCGCTTAGATTTCTTTTTTCAAAATTAAACCATAATTTTTTTAATGTGATATATTTGTTAATTGATTCTCCTTTTAAAATTTGAATTTGTCTTTCGTTAGTTTTTTCTTTAGTTATAAGATGAGATTTTGCTCCACAACCTGAAGTAGTTTTTATATTTGAAAATTCAAACAATTGAATAATCTCTTTTTGTTTCCTGAGTCTATTAAATATCTCAAATAAGTCTTTTTTAACATAAAACCAGCTAAAATCCCCAGAATTAAGATAGGTATTTTGAGGAATTTTATATTCTTCTTTATTATTTTCCCTTATTTCGATTAGATTATTTGTAGGTTTTTTATTCTGTATCACAAAAATAACCGTATCCGCAATAATTTCAGGGAATTTTACTTTAAACCATAATTTTTTGATAGTGTATTCTTCTAATAATTTTTTTCTTAATTCTATAAATTGTTGATTTGCACAGAGACGGTCAGGCACAATAAAACTAAAATAACCTCCTTCATTCAACAATTGTAGCCCTTTTCTAATAAATATTTCATACATATTTGGCATATATGTATCGCAATCATATGTTTTAAAATAGTAGTTGAGTTCTTCTTCTGAAATGTCTATGCTTTTGTGTTTTCCTTTAATTGAAATCCAAGGGGGGTTTCCTATTACAATATCAAACTTATAAGGGAATTCTTTATCCCAATCAAAAGCATTTTTAGAATCAATTGTTTTGTCGCTAATTAAACTGTTGCCTTGCTTAATATTCTCATTTAATTCATTAAGTTTCATTTCTTCCTGAATTGTTCTGAGCCATAGATTTATTTTTGCTAATTCCACTGCTTCAAAATCTAAATCAACTCCGTGAATGTGCTTATGAAGTATAACTTCATTAATTCTTGCTACTGATTTATCGTTAATAAAACCGGAAAGGTCGTTTGTTTTTCTTTTTGACTCTTCTTGTTTGTTAAAATCAAGATAATGATTATAAACTGAATCAAATGCTTTTATTAGAAATGCCCCGCTACCGCAGGCAGGGTCAATAATCTTAATGGAAAATAATTTATCAGGATTTTCTTCTAAATATGAATTAATTGTATTTTGAACAATAAAATCAACAATATACTGAGGAGTATAATATTGCCCCATTTCCTTCCTTATCCCATTATCTACCTTTTCAATTAGCTTTCCGCTTTTCGTTTCATGTATTACAGTTCCCAAAAATTTCTCATAGATACTTCCTAAAACATCAGCGTCCAATTTTGAGAAATCCACTTGATCCTCTTCGCCATTCTCATGTTTAATATAATACATAAGATAAATTACTTTTTCTAAGGCTTCGCTATCAATTTTAAGCTCTTCGCAGGGGTGGGGCTTAAATAATTCGCCGTTATACACTTCATCAATTTCCATAAATAATTCTTTTATTTCATTCATTAATGGCTTAATTTTTTGAGAAATTCTTTTTTTGAAAATATTTACTCTATCCTCTAGAATTCTGCCATGGTCAAACTCTTTAAAAAATTCTCTATCTTCTGCAACTCTAATAAATAAGAATCTATTAATTATTTTATGGGCGTGTTCTCTTGCTATCTTAAAATCATCAATTTTATTTAATCGAAGTATTGAGTCTATTAAAAATTTTCTCCCTTTTATGATGTTATCGATAACTTCTTCGCTTATTGGTTTTTTTACTTCACCTTTTGATGCAAACTTTGCTAAAATGGTGTTCTCTTTAATTTCATTATAAGACAAAAACCATAATCTTTGGTCAAATAAATTTTCATACTGGCCTATATGTAATGAAAACAAAAGTTTTCCCTCTGAACTCTTGGAAAGTATAAAAGGATCATAAACTCTTATTTCCTTTCCATTAGTTAAAATGGAGACTCTTACTTGCTTGTAATAACCATACTCTAAAGCTTGTTTAATATATTGAGGATTATTAAGAGATTCGCTAAATGCTTTTGCCTCAACAACTACCTTTTTTTCACCATTGATGTATAGGACATAATCAGGAATTTTTCTTCTATCCTCAACTTTGACAGAATCTCTTCTTATGACTTGGTCAAAATTGTCAATATCCCAATTAAGAATCTGGAGAATTCTTTCAATAAATCTTTCTGTATTTCTTTCATCTAAAGAGAGTTCTCTATCTTTGATTTTAGAGGCATACTCCGCTACCAATTCTTTTATTTTTAGCTTCGCTTCCTCTTTAGTTAATTGTTTAAACCCCATCTTGTTTAATAGACATTGATGGTATATTTAAATATTCTTCTTAAAGGCTCTAACGAGCTAGAACGAACAGAAAGGCATATTAAATATTAACTGTTTTAACCACTCCTGCCTCTTACACAAACACAAGATTGAGGCGACGGGCTTCATCCCACAGATAAATCAGTGGGTATTCGCCCTACGATTTTATAATACTTCACCTTTGGCTGCACGGCGTTCCCCCGATCAGTATCTGCGATGATCCGATCCCCCTATAGCTGTTGTTTATCAGCACAAGATTTCCCTTGTCGTCCTCGAAATAAATGCAGAACTCACCCTGCACCCTCAGCTCGCTTTTCAGCTTGTCATAATCAATGTTCTTCAGCCTGCCAAGCTTGCTCTCATTTATCTCATTGTTGCTTAAAACTTTTATATCGGAGTCGCCTGACGCAACCTGCTTGACGACTATCGATGCATCATCCTGAAGGTCGCTGACTTTTGTGCTTTTATTGGCGCTCAAAACCCCGTAAACAACAAGAAAGGCAGCCATGAAAACCACAACTGCTATCGTTATGTCCAATGACCAGGATTGCGATTTTTTGATTTTATTCACCCTGTTCTTGATTACTATTTGCACTTGAGCCCGTCTCTTGAAAGGCTTGAAGCTCCTTTGGCAAGGACGACGTTCCCGCTTTCATCCTCCATATACAGGCAGAAATCATCTCTTGCATTTAACGACTTTTTTATATCACTATAGTCCATTTTATTTATCTGCTCGAGCTTTTGGCCGTCGATAACTTTCCCGCCCGGCAGCAGCAGTGTTTCAGTTATCTTTTCGGCGTCGGATTCTGAGTTTTTGTTGTATTTAAACACCACTGTTATCAGAAAGGCTGCAAGAATTAAAACTAATGAAACCAGTACTTTGTTGTTTTTCTTTGCAATAATATTCTTAGGCTTTCTCTTTCGCATTTGGTCATAAGATTATCATTTTATTTTAATCATTTTAAAATTATAATTATTAATTTAAAATCAAATCCTATCCGCACGTAGCTACAACCAGTTTCGCAGGCTTTCCGTTATAGGCTACAATCCTTGTTACCTTAACCAAAGTACCGCTGTCGCATGATACGCTTGCCTGGATTTCAATCTTGAGCTGCGGGCTTCCTGTTCCGCATATGACATAGTGAGTTGAATCATAATCTCTTGCCCATCCCGGCTGTGAGTTGTCGCAGGCTGCCTTTGCTGTGGCGTCATAAAATGCGCAGCCGCCTTTGCCGTCGCAGGCCTCATGCACGATATTGTCCGATGCATAAGTGCAGTCCGCTTCGCAGGCTGACCCCAGTGCAAGCATGAAATCAATGCCATTCATCTGCTGGTTTGGATTTAATGCAACTGTTTTTGTCGAGGGCGCATAATCCGGATGTGATGCTGCAATATTGTAAGTTCCGCAGTTCAATGGGTTGATGCTGTAAGTTCCGGATTGGGTCGTAGTTGAAGAGCCTGCAGATGCCAATCCGACTTTTGCGCTTACATCAGCCGATGCAATAGGCTGGCTTGTCTCCTGATTTCTTACAGTTCCGGATATGGAGCCGGCGCAGTCCGGATCAGCGCAGTCAATTAATCCATCGCCATCGTTGTCTTTAGTATCAGTGCAGGAATATTGGTTTTCAGGCTTTACCAATGAGTTTGGAGTCCATGCATTATTCCCGACAATGCCGGCGCAGGTTACTCCTCCGACTTTAGTTCCAATCGCAGAATCAAGGCATTCATTCCATTCATGCAAATAGCACCAGTATTGCGCATTGCCGGTATTAGATGCCTGCGCTTCACCGGTTGACCATACACAGTCATTTACATCATTGACACACTCTAATTCGTAATAATCCAGCTTGTAAAATTCATTTGCATTATTGCCGCAGCAAGTTCCAGTCGCTAAAGCTGCCTTATGGTTCACATTATTATTGTTGGCATCAAAGCAGTGGCAGTCATTTCCTGATTTAGTGCAGCTTGCCGGCAGGCAGGGCCCATTGTTGCTGTCAAACAATTTACTTGCATAGCCCATTCCCGCATCCTGATGATTTGCAGGGTTCCATGTCCAGGGAAGCCCGGAAGTCTGGTCAGGCACTTGGCCCGGGCAATTCAGGCAAACATTCTGGCTAGTTTCCGGAGAGTTGCAGGTTCCTCCAGCCGCATCGCAATACTGCCCCGCTGGGCATTCTGATCCATCGCATTGATTTCTGTTTGAGTACGTGCATATATTATTAGCGCATGATTCTATTACACAATTGTTTTGCGTGCAGTCGCTTGTCGCAGTCTTGCAGCAAGTAGCGCCGCCAGGCCCCTTCTTTTTTGCACAATCGGAATCTGCGCAGTCTGGGTTTCCGTCGCAGTCATTGTCCAGCCCGTCATTGCATGAATATTTATCTTCAGTTTTAACTTGCGAAAGAACAGTCCAGTCGCTGCTGCCAGTTGTTCCTGCGCAGCAGACTCCTCCGACTTTTGTAGAAATTGCTGAATCCGTGCATTGGCTCCACTCATGCAGGTAGCACCAATATTCCGCATTTCCTGTGTTAGAGTCTTGTGCCTCTCCTGTGCTCCAGACACAGTCATTGACACTTCCGGTGCATTCCGGGCCGTAATAATCCAGCTTGTAGTATTCACTCGCATCATCGCCGCAGCAGTTTCCTGTTGTTAATGCCGCCTTGTGATTTGCTGCATTGCCGTTGGCGTCAAAGCATGAGCCTCCGCTTGCAACTGTGCATGGCCCCGTACTGCTGTCAAACAAATTTGCAGCATAAGATTTTCCCGCATCCTGATGATTTCCAGGATTCCAAGTCCACGGAAGTCCATTTGTCGAGTCACTTGCGCAGTTTAAGCAGACAGCGCTGCTTTGGTCTGGAGTCTGGCAGTTGCCTCCTGCATCATCGCAATACTGCCCTGCAGAACATTCACCGGTTTCGCACTGGCTTCTGCTTATGCAGCTGCCTGAATTGCATCTTGTGCAGTCATCGTTGCAGCTGCCGTCATTATTTTCTGTTGTTGCTGAGCATGAGCCTGATACGCAGTCATAGCAGTCTGTCGTGCAGCCTTTTCCAGTTTCAGCGCTTATGCCTGCGCAAACTCCTCCTGCGCCTGCAATATTACAGGACTGGCAAGTCCCGCATTCATCAGTTGCACCAGAAACCCTATCGGTACATGTTCCTGCATTGCAGTAGCTGCATGCACCTGCGCAGCTCTTGCCTTCATTTGCAGTTAGTCCCGTACAGCTTCCTCCAGCAACATTGCACGCTTGGCAAGTCCCGCATTCATCAGTTGCTCCGGCATCCCTGTTTTGGTAATTGCATTGGTTGCTGTCGCAGGTTTCAATCACGCAGGTGCTTTGGATGCAATCACTTACAGCACTTTGGCAGCAAGTTTTACCTCCGGGGCCAGCCAGTTTTGCGCAGTTAGGATCAGCACAATCTGTTATGCCGTCGCAGTCATTATCAAGTCCGTCACTGCACGCTGTTTCCGTTGCTGTTTTTGCAATGCATTTTCCCGAAACAGCTGAATCGCAGACTCCTTTTGCATTCTCACAAGTTGCATCATTGCACTGCTGGTCAACTAAATCCAGGTCTGCATCATTGCCAACATGATTTGAAGATCCTGTATCATAGCAAAATCCCGGCACGCTTTGGCATCCCCAGATTTTTTCATATTGTTGTCCATTAATGCAGGATTTTGTATTATAACTTTTGCAGTCATACGCTGGATTTGAAGATGTAGTTCCTGATCCTACAGCTCCATATTCTGTCAAAGATGAGCCGCTGCAAGAATCCGAATAAGGTGCGCTTGTGCATGCGCCGGCTCCTGAGCAGGTTAAATAATCTGTAACTATTCCTGCTGTCCGGTATGCAGAAGCCGAACCATCTGAATCACTTGATAATTTCGTCGAGCAGTCTTCTGTTTGTGTTACAGTGTACCTGCAGTATGCTCCGTTTGAGCCGCCAGGGTCAGTGCAGCTGAAATCCCTATACTCTCTCACATTTCCGTTGCATGTCCACCCGTCATAATCATTGCAGTTTTTGGATGATGGGGTTCCGCTATTTGAAGAACAATAATATTCGTTTAAAGTATCTGCGCTGCAGGAATCATGCCAAGTTGTTGAAGGGCAGGAAGATTGCCCTGAAGAGCATTTGTTTGCATCTGTTAAATCAGCATCTGATGTTTGGTATGAAACTGAAGCTTCTCCTGTGCAGGTATCTGGGCAAGTTATTGCATTGCTTACTTTTGTCCAGTCCGAGCCTGAATAAGAGCAAGCCGCACTGTTGCAGTAGTAGTCATTGCATTTGGTGTCTATATTACCGCTCCCAGTATTGCATAAGCTGAAGCAATTATTATTATCCAGCCAGTTACAATCTTCATAATTCCACGATGCGGATGAAGTAATGTAATAATGTCTGTACTTTGACGGGTTAATCGTATCTCCCGAGGAATGCCCTGATGAGGATGAACAATGGTCAGGAGCGCAGGTTACTGCTAATGTAGCGGGCGCATCATTTTGCCCTACGCAAGCATGATAGCCATAAGTGTAAACACAGTTTGTAGGAGAATTAAAGCTGCAAGATGTCGAGCCGGCTGAAATAGTGCAAATTATTCCATCTCCTCCACTATAACTGCATCCGCGATAATCTCTAACAAGAATTGAACCCAATGAATATGATCGAGACACAGCCGCTATAACAGCTTGATTTGGGTTTGCAGGATTAGGCGAAAGTGTCAATGTTAAAGTGCAATCACTGTCGGTAGCATCAACATATCCGTCGCAGTCATTGTCCAATCCGTCATTGCAAACCTCTCCTGATTTTCCAATGCATTTTCCCGAAACATCTGAATCACAGACGCCTCGTGCATTCTGACAAACGGGCTCGCATTGGTTGTCAACTCCATCTCCATCACCGTCTGTCCCTGAGTTTTGCCATCCGCATCCTGAACTGCAGGATTGATAAACTCCGTTGGAGCATTGTGTCGAGCTTGGACTGCAGACGCCTTCTCCTGCACATCCGTTGCAGCCTATAAGTCCGCAGTTTCCGCAGGAAGTGCCATAACCAATAGGATTCGGCACACTGCAAGTTCCGTCGCATTTTATTGTTCCGCCGCAAGAGCCGCATGATGTATCTATATTAGAAGCGCAACAACCTTGTCCGCTTACTAATTTTTGGCCTTGCGGGCAAACACAAGTCCCACCGCTGCACTGCATTCCCAACCATGCGCAATCTACACAAGTCGTAGGCCAATAACAATATAGTGGTCCTCCTGCACTTCCACATTGTGGGCCACTATTTTCAGGTCCACATACAAAAGTTCCTGAACACCAATAACTAGGCTTGACTGTATTACCACAATCTCCAGATGAAGCACAAGCATTACATTGTCCTGAAGTACAGCCATAAGTACAAGTGCCGCAGCTTCCGCCGCATCCGTCATCGCCGCATTTCTTGCCGGCGCAGTTTGCAGGCCTCGGATCAGTTCCCTGACAGGTTCCATAACTTGTTCCTGAACATGTCTTTGTTCCGGTTACGCTGCATGTTCCATATGTTAAGGGGCAATTAGCAGTTTGCGGACCGCAGCTCCCTACGCAACCGTCACTTCCGCACTGTTTGCCGTTGCAGTTTGGAGTGCAACCACAGCTACAATCTGGCATAAGAACGGGGGTAGACGGATAAGCTAAGCACCAATTTCCCACGTCTACTCTTTTACCGCAGCTAAAACCTCCCGGGCTAGCATAATCAAATATACATTTTATTTCGGTACCGCTAGTACAATCGCTGGTACCGGGGACACAATTGCCGTCAGGACAAAATATTGAAACACAATTTTCGTTAGAGCATGTTTGACCATCAGGGCATGTACCGCAGCTTCCGCCGCATCCGTCGCTTCCGCATGTTTTACTATTGCAGTTTGGCGTGCAGCAACTTGCAGGTGTGCCATAGCAAACTTGGTTAATTCCGCACAGAAGGCTGCAACTACCATCACAATATGTTTCTCCGCCGCAACTTCCACAAAACTGCCCGCTAGGATTAGCAGGACATCCTCCACTGCAATCCGTAGTCAACCCGCAATAACCGCACGATTGCCCACTAGGATTAGCAGGGCAATTCCCGTTGCAGTCTGCAGTCATGCCGCAATAGCCACATGAAACTCGCGGGTCAGAGGGACACATTCCACTGCAATCTGTAGTGTATCCACAATATCCACAAGACTGCCCACTAGGATTAGCAGGACATCCTCCACTGCAATCTGTAGTCAACCCGCAATAACCGCACGATTGCCCACTAGGATTAGCAGGACACATTCCACTGCAATCTGTAGTATATCCACAATATCCACAAAACTGCCCGCTAGGATTAGCAGGACATCCTCCACTGCAATCCGTAGTCAACCCGCAATAACCGCACGATTGCCCACTAGGATTAGCAGGGCAATTCCCGTTGCAGTCTGCAGTCATGCCGCAATAGCCACATGAAACTCGCGGGTCAGAGGGACACCTCCCACTGCAATCTGTAGTATATCCACAATATCCACAAGACTGCCAGCTAGGATTAGCAGGACATCCTCCACTGCAATCCGTAGTCAACCCGCAATACCCACAAAACTGCCCGCTAGGATTAGCAGGACACATTCCACTGCAGTCTGCAGTCATGCCGCAATAGCCACATGAAACTCGCGGGTCAGAGGGACACCTCCCACTGCAATCTGTAGTATATCCACAATATCCACAAGACTGCCCGCTTGGATCGGATGGTGTCGGACCACAGTTTCCAGAGCAGTCATAACTGCTGCACTGCCCGCATGAATTGCAGTTGCAGGCCTGGCCTTGGTAGCCAACGCATTCAGGAGGACAAGGCTCGTTTCTGCAAGTGCCGCATTGCGTACCGCAGGCATCAAACCCGCAAGTGCCACAGCAGCTTCCTCGTCCTACGGGGCAAGGATCAGGAGGGGGGCAAGCAGGATTTCCGCATTCTCCGCAGTTAGTGTTTCCTGCGCAAGGATCAGGAGGGGGGCAAGCAGGATTTCCGCATTCTCCGCAGTTAGTGTTTCCTGCGCAAGGATCAGGAGGCGGACAGGAATCCCTTCCGCATGGCCCGCATTCAGTACCATAACTCCCGCAGCAAATTGGATCAGAGGTGCAAGGATCAGGAGGGGGGCAAGCAGGATTTCCGCATTCTCCGCAGTTAGTGTTTCCTGCGCAAGGATCAGGAGGCGGAGCACATGGCTCATTGCCGCAATAACCACATTCATTCCCGCAGGAATTATACCCGCAATCGCCGCAGCACGGGCCGTAATTCCAGCAGCAAATTGGATCCCAATAGCACGGGTCATCTTCAGTCAGCTCCTGCGCCTCAACAGGCGGTACAAATAAGGAGATAAAGATTAAAATGAAGATTAAAATTTCAGGATGCACTTTAGAAATTTCTTTAAATTTAGCTGATTTCATCTTACCCCTTTTGTAGATTATATTATAATTATTATTGTAAAATTGATTATTGCGCTTTAGCTTTCTGATAGCATTGGCCCTTTATGCTCTGGCTTATGATCCTATCGCACATGGAAGAATCTTTTTTGGCAATTCCAATTCCGCTGTAGCACCAATCCACTGATTCCTTGTCCTTAATCATAGCGCATATCGACAAATTCTGGGTTGCTGCGCCAATTCTGCTGTAGCACCTGTCTTTAACAACGGAAGTTTGAATGGCATCACATATTGACATATCCCTTAACATTGGGCCGATTACGCTGTAGCACCTGTCTTTTGCAGTTTGCGGCTCGGCTTTGCTGCAATAATCTGGGTTCTTGCTTGTTCTTGCAAGGTCGGTGTAGCATGATTCTTTCAGGCTTGCATTTTGGGCAGTTTCACAGGCACTGGATGAATCTGGTAAAGAGACGTCATCTCCCCGATCATCATCCTTGCTACACCCGGAAAGAGCAATTATCAGAACTAGCGCCAATGGCAAAATAAATTGTTTAATCTTAACTTTAAGACTGAAATTTACACATGATTCCATTCTATATCGCCTCTTTTTTAATAAAATGCTGGTTTATACAGCGCTACTTATAGACTAATATAAAACCTTTTTGTTTTAGGCGTTATTGAAAAGTTCTCGCCTGCTGGCTCGGGTTGCCATCGGTTCGCATGTTTAAATAACCCTTTATGGCAAAAATTCCCATTGTAGAGCAAATCCAAGATTTGCGAAATTTGAAAATGTATCATTTTCAAATCATAGACGAAAACCATAGGTTTTCGGAATGTCAGAAATCATAGATTTCTGAGCACTCGCAAACCATTGGTTTGCTTTGATTCAAAGATGCGCACATCTTTGAATATTTCCTTTTTGCTGAATAGTTTATCATTAAGATGCTCACTAAGCTGATGGCAACCTTCAACTTTTCAATAACGCCTTGTTTTAGAAAGTTTTAAATAAAAGCTTTTGAATAAAACATTTCCATTAGAATGAAATCAAAATTATCGTCTTTTAAAATTTTTTCTTTGTTTGCTGTATTAACATTGCTGTTATTCTTGGTTTCCTGCAGCACCAGCGAGGAAAAAAAATCAGTTCGGGCTGGAGAGCAGCCAGTTAATGGCGCGCCTTTGGAAAGCAGCCAGCCAGTTCAGGAAACTCCTAAGAATAATGCAGTTGTTTTTGAAATAGGAAAAATTGAATACATTATTAATCAGGAATCAATAGTCCCAATTTCATTGCTGAATTCTGAAGAATATAAGCCCTCCATATTTCAGCTCGACATAAGCTATGACCCTGCCACAATGAAAGTCAGCGGAATTGCCGCAGGAAATTCCCTTGCCGATTCCGGTAAAGAAATGAACTGGAACAGGCCGGATAATAAAAGCATAAGGATTGTTGTCTTTGACCCTAATAATAAGAAAGCTATTAAAGATGGAGAAGTTATTAAATTAAAAATTATGCCTATAACGGGAGTTCCAGATTTCAAAATCACCCAAGCGCTTGCAAAGAATGCTGAAGGCCTTGCAGTTAATACTTCGATATCAAAATAATTATTAAAGAACGAGATAATCTACTTTCCCGTATTTATTCTTGTAACCCTTGCGCTGCTGCTTTTTAAATTTGTGTTTGAATTAATGTTAGTTGCAGCAGAAGCTCTTGCTGATGTCCTCGTGCCTGAACTTGCCCTGCTTGAAGCAGAAGTGTAGCTGCTCGCTATTGCTTCATAGCTTGGAATAAATGTAACTATACTCTCTGTTGTGACTGAGTCTATTGCTCTTGAACTGATTCTACTGGTGGATGATACGGATGAGGATCTCCTCCACCTGCTTTTGGACGTGTTTGATGCAGCAGGTGCACAAGTGCAGTCTGGCATCAGAACTGGAGTAGAAGGATAAGCTAGGCACCAATTTCCAATGTCTACCCACTTACCACATGAAAATCCTGCTGGGGAAACATAATCAAGTATGCATTGTTTTTTGGTACTGCTAGAACAATCACTGGTACCTGGAGTACAAGAGCCGGCAGGACAAAAATTATTATTTTTTGGAGGTGCACAACTGCAGTCTGGCATAAGAACAGGGGTAGACGGATAAGCTAAGCACCAATTTCCAACGTCTACACTTTTACCGCAGCTAAATCCTGCAGGGCTAACATAATCAAGTATGCATTGTTTTTTGGTACTGCTAGAACAATCACTGGTACCTGGAGTACAAGAGCCGGCAGGACAAAATATTGAAACACAATTTCCGTTAGAGCATGTTTGACCATCAGGGCATGTACCGCAGCTTCCGCCGCATCCGTCGCTTCCGCATGTTTTACTATTGCAGTTTGGAGTGCATGAAGAAATGCATTGCCCGTTCTTGTTGCAAGTCTGTCCTGATTGGCAGCAGTCAATTCCAAAATAAGCGCATTTGGCAGCATTGCATTCGACAGGCAAATTTTCTTCAGAACTTTCTTCTGAATATGCAGATAAAGGTAAAATAGTTAAAATGAGCGCAAATACAACAAATAAAGTCCAAATCATAATTTTATTTTTCAATGCAAACTCACCTTAGTAATAAATTTTATCATATTAATGTCTTGTAAAAGGCTTAATATATAAATCTTTTGGTTTTTACCACTAGATAATAAGTAAAATGATTTCATAAAATACTTTTTATATAATAAGATCAAATGAAATTATTGATTAACTTCTCGTATTTATTCTTGTAACTCTTGCGCTGCTGCTCGTTGCCGGCTGGCTTTTTGCATTTGAGTTCGAATTGATGTTAGTTGCAGCAGAAGCTCTTGCTGATGTCCTCGTGCCTGAACTTGCCCTGCTTGAAGCAGAAGTGTAGCTGCTCGCTATTGTTTCATAGCTCGGAATAAATGTAACAGAAGCATCATTGATTGTATTTGCAGATGTCCTTGTGCTTGTACTGGTGGATGATATGGATGATGATCTACTCCACCTGCTTTTGGACGTGCTTGATGTTGAACTTACACACTGCCCGTTTGAGCATGTTTCTCCTGCTGAACAGGGTATTATTGTCATCATGTAAAACCCCCCTAATTCGCCGCAATTAGCTCTTTGGCATATTTTCACGGCATTCCCATCGCAAATTCTTTGACCTGATGAACATTCGTTTTGGCAGGAAGATGCACCTTCACATACCCCATTATTGCATCTTTGACCGGAAGAGCAGAATTCTTTGCTGCAGCTCCCGTCGCATCGTATTTCCCCCCCGCAGCCGCACGGTAGGTACACATTGTTGCTGCAGCATCCCAGCGGAATGATAGCGTAAGTTGTCCATTTAAAACCTGGTGAGCATTGGCATACCCCTCTTGTGCAACCCGTCGATCTTGGGAAGATTGTACAATCAACCTCCTGATAGTTCTCTATACACCTTTTAGGCCCGCTTCCTAAAGATGCGCATAATTGCATCCCTTGATTTGCAACGACAGTATTGGTTAAACAATAAGCTTTAACGAGCGGGCAATCAGCGCCTGAATTACATTCATTACAAACTCCGGCTGTGCAGCCGTATTCACAAGATTTTCCATAACATGGATCTTCAATAATGCACTGGCCGCTTTTACAGGTTTGTCCCGAAGGGCAGCAATCAATATCAAAATAGGCGCATTTGGCTACGTTGCATTCGCTGCTTGGATTTTCCTCAGAACTCTCCATTGCATAAGCTGAGAATGAAAATATGATTAAAACTAACAGGAATACACTAAAAAATCCATAACATTTACTTTTATTTTTCAATTTAAAGCCATCTTAAAAATTAAACATCAATGACCCATATTTATAAACTAGATATTCTAGATAAAAAAGTGTTTAGATATATAAATTTTTCGTTTTTACCACCACCCAATAATTAAAATCTTTATTCCGCTTTGTGCAATCAAGATTAGAAAACTTTTAATACTTTCAATTACGGAACTGAATTCATGCAAAAACGAGCGCAAATAAGTTCTGAAACTTTTGTTTATGCGCTGACTGTTGCACTTGTTGGCATAGTAATTTCTATGGGCTATACGTACATAAATGGAAACAAAGATTCCTTAGCCAAAGTAAACATATTGCAGTTCCAGAATAATATTATTTCTGATATCGAATCAGTAGGCAATGAGTATGGAAACTCAAAAAAAATTTTATATACGGCACAAGGCAATTTGCAGGAGGTTTGTTTTGTTGATTTAAGCAAAAAAGACGAGATTCTGTCCAGCAGGCTTGTTTCATTTTACCCATTTATCATGGACAGCCTAAAAAGCAATTCAAGGAAAAATGTATTTTTTATAGGCTCTTTTGAAAAATCATCCTTGTATGTGGATAATATAAAAATAAATCACTTCCCTTATATGTTCTGCTACGCGCCAGATAACGGCAAAATAGAAATTAATCTGCAGGGATTGGGAGGGGGAAATACTTTGATTTCTGAAGATTTTACTGCAAAATCAAGGCTCAATAATTATGGGAATACTGTTTTGAAATCTGTTGACAGGATTGTATCAATTGAAGTTCCTAAAGGAGCTGTGTCAAATCCTCCTGTGAATGAGATATCAGTGGAGATGATCAAGGTTCCTGTGCCTTCTGCATTGCCTGCAAGCGATGCTTATGCGCTTCAGCCGTACGGAGCAAGATTTAACAAGCCGGTTGAATTAAAAATAAAATACAACCCATCAATAGTTGGAGAATGCCCAATCTTAATAAATTTTTACCATTACAATGACGACGGCACCGAAAAAGAGATTGTTCCATTAAAATCCATTGACTGTGAAAATAAGATTTTGGCTTTTGAGATTAACAGCTTTAGCTATGGCTATGCGGCCATGCCGAATTCACGCGTTTCTGATTTAAAAGAATTGAATGCGGATGTTTTTTCATTAAACAATGAATATAAAAAAGCTGATGAGCCAAGAAAAAAACAGATTGGCGCTGAGCTTAAGCAGTTCTCAGCGCAAAGAAAATTAAGAATGTTAGAACTGGCAGAAAATAATCCTCAGGAGTTCTTAAACAATGCATTATCATCTGACAAAATGAATGAATTCCCTTTGGAAGTTCAGGAAGAATTTGAGAAAGAATCCGCATTATTCACATATATTGATGTCTTGCATATGGATAATCTTGAAAGCAGATATTTTATCAAAAGCGGGAAAGAAAAATTGGAGCTTCATCTTGCAGGAAGCCCCCCATTGCTCATGTCAGGAACAAAAGTAAAGGTTAAGGGATACAGGCTTGGAAATAATATGGTTGCAGCAGCCTCTCCAAACTCATTTGAGGTTTTGGAGGAAGCTCCTGAACAGGATACTGTTGGAGAGCAAAAGGTTGCAGTTTTTTTAGTTGATTTTTTGGATTCGGGAGCAAGAACGATTACTAAAGAATCAGCGGCAAAATTATTTTTTGATGGAAATATAAATAATTTCTTCAAAGAAGCATCTTATGGCAAATTGCATCTAAGCGGAGATGTTTTTGACTGGTACAAACTGCCAAGGAATGGAATAACATATTCTAATGGGGTGATAGATGGACAATGCGCATACCCCGGGAGTAATGATAAAGAATTAGAAGAAATAATCAACCGCAACAAAGCTGATATGAGCAAATACAGTGCCATAATGCTATTGGGCAATCACAATTGCATGAATAATGGTGGCGCTTTTATTGGGAAAGTGAAAAGATTTGTGAATAATAAAGAATATTCAGTTTACCTCGGCTGGAGCGGCGGGCTTTCAAATTTCAGGGAAAGCGCAGTAAAACCCAATGAGCTGTCGACACATTTTGAGTACGTTATATCTCATGAATTCGGCCATAATTTAGGAGCTTTGCATGCCAACTCCTGGAATTGCGGCGAGAATATTTTCTATGGGCTTTGCAATGAGATTGAATACGGCAATCATTTTGATGTCATGGGCGAAGTATATAATTCAGCGCATTTTAATGCATATTACAAAAATTTATTCAGCTGGCTGGACGGCAAAACAACAATAGACATCGTCAAGTCAGGAACATACGCTCTCAAGCCTTTAGAATCTGAATCAGGATTAAGGGCTGCAAAAATTATCATTCCGGGATTTGAAAATGCAGTTTTTTATCTGGAATACAGGCGCGGCATCGGTTTTGACTCAAAGCTCAATGAGCCGTCATTAATCTCAAACCAAAACGGATTATTCATTAATCAAGTGTTAAAAGATGGGTCCACAGGCTACAAATTAACGCGCCTTCTTGACATGACTCCGGGCATATTTTCATTGAACGGGGTTACTCTAAATCAAGGCCAATCATATAAAGATGAGAAGCATGGATTTACCATAGGCCCCATTATAAGCGCAGATGAGAATGGAATAACATTTGACGTTAAAATTGGCGATGCGCAAAAAAATCCCATTATCAGGATTGAGCCAATCAGTTTTGATGTCCAGCTGAATCAGGGAGAAAAAAAATATTTATCATTTAAAATTCATAATGAAGGCAATGTAAATTTAATATGGTCTGCAAGCTCTGATTCAAATTGGCTCATTTTAGATGAAAGACAAACAAATTTAGCAACTGAGCCGGAAAAATCTACTGACTTGAACGCAAGAATAGATACAGCAATGATTCAGGTCGGTGATTCAATCAATTCAAAAGGAGAATACACGGCAAATATAAATATTAACTCAAATGATGAAAACATTAAGATCCCTGTGTCAATAAAAGTTATTGGAGCTGCAAAGGTTAGTGTACAGCCCCAACAATTCTTTTTCAGCGCCGCTTTTGGAGAACATGATGTTCCTGCTCAGGAATTTAAAATAATTAATTCCTGGCAGGAAGATATCAAATGGGGGGTGATAACCGGCAATCCTTTTGATAGTCCGGTATTAAACAAATGGCTGGATGTAAGGGCAGAATCAGACGGTGTCCAAAGCGGAAATATAAATGCTGGAAGCACTGAAAAATTGTTGGTGCAGGTAAAGACGGATGGGCTGCCAGCCGGCGAGTATATTGGATATTTCTACATTATAATAAGAGATTCAAGTTTTAAAATTCCGGTAAGGCTGAGCATTAGTGAAACTATAGACTTGTGCCAGTCTCAATTGGAAGAAAAAGAAAAATGCTCCGGAAAAACAAGCAATTGTGTACAGACGTGCAATAATAAAGATTACTATTGCTTAAGCTTAAACGGGATTTGGGCTTGGCGAACTTCTAAAAAAATAACGGACAAATGCACAAAGGAGTCTGGACCTTGCGCAAAGTTTGAATGGCCCAAGGAATGCGAAAAAATTTTGGGAGAGAATTCGAAAGGGAATGCAGGTTCCTGCTATGCTCTTGACAATAAATTTCATTTTGATTTTGAAGAGGTTTGCAGCGATGGAACAATTTATCAGGAAATAGGAAAATGCGCAAAAGAAAATAAAATTAAAGCCAATTGCAATGATATGAGCTTAAAATAAAGTTATTCGACTTATATCTAGTTTGTAACTCACCTCCTAAATTCATTCCAACAGCCATTTCCATAGTGGTATAAACTTAATTTTTCTGCCGTCTGCTGCTTCCAGAGCCTCGTAATCATCTGTTATTACAGTCAATTTTCTGCACTTCAGCTCCTTTCCTGATTTAAGCAAAGCGCTTACTTCCCTTTTCTTTGTGTCATAATTGCCTGTGTCATAGCATACCTGAATTAATTCTTTTATTTCTTTTCCTTTCTTGAAAAAACAAACTCTTAGAATAAAAAATCTAAAAATTATCCTCTCTTTCTTGCGGTAATTTGTGTTGAACGAACATTTGAAGTTGTTTTCGTGTTTGAATTAATATTTGTAACAGAATTTGTTCTGGACGATGCGGCTCTTGCGCTTGCTATGCTTAAAGCAGAAGTGTAGCTGCTTGATATGGTTTCATAGCTTGGAATAAATGTAACAGAAGCATCATTGATTGTATTTGCAGATGTCCTTGTGATTGTACTGGTTGAAGAATATCTTCTCCTCCATGGAGTCGCAGTCTTACCGGCTATGCACTGCCCGTTAGAGCACGTTTTTCCAGAAGGGCAGTAGGTTCCAATCCCCTTGCAGTTAACAAGCTGTCCGGTGGATAAGTCAAATGCCTTTCCGTCTGGAGGCAGATTGCATCCATCAAAAATACTCCATCCGGAGTCGCATGGCGTTGTTGAATCCAGGCAGGCTGATTTGCAGCATGTTGTGTACGAGCTTGCTGTAGCCTGATTTATCTGGCAGTTATATCCGCTGTTGCAGGAGCCGCAGCTTCCGCCGCATTGTCCTGTTTGGCACGATTGAACTGGCGTTATACATTTTTCATTTATTGGATCATAAACTTTTTCTGAAGGGCAGTCAGGAGTGCAGTACCCTTTCCAATCATATTTCTCATAATAGACGCAGCTCTTTCCGCCTGAGCAGGCGCATGTTCCGCCGCACCCGTCGCTGTTGCCGCATTCCTTTCCATTGCATTGCGGAATGCAGTTTTCGTTCGAACTGCCATAATCACCATAGCTGTCATAAACTGCACTCACAGAGCCGGATAACCCAATTAACAGAATTAAGCATGCACTTAATGCAAAGCATATTTTATTGTTCTTCATTTTTCTTCAGTTCTATTTATTATAAATAGCTAAATACTCTATGAGCATTAGAAAAAATCCGATTCTAATATATAAATCTTACTATTTTTACTACTTCGGGATTAATAAAAAATTAGATAAAAATTTATAAAGGCAGGGCGTTTATTAGCAAATAATGACAAATCAACAGCAGCAGAAAACTCAAATCGGAAACAGCAGCAATCCGGTTTTGCGGGATAATATAGTGCTGCCTCTTTATTTTTACTTAATGGAGCATCGTGCAATGGCTGATTTTGAGTCTGCGCAGTTAGATGGGCGCCGTGCACATATCAATCATAATTCATTAAGGCAGATTTTACAATATGAGAAGGGCTCCCCTTTTGGCAGAAATTATGCCGATATATATGCATCCGCATGGCAAGAGCTCAGATCATCTGCAGAATTTTTTGATGCTTATACAGATATAGTTCAGAAATCAGCAGAGAGTTTATGCGAACTTATGGGCATAGGACCGGAATCAAATGAATATCAAAGAATAATCGGAAAACTAAAATTGCAGTATGATTATCTAAATTTGATAGTATAAAAATTGTTTATCTTGAGCTGTCAGCCTGCCTTTCGATCTCAAGCTTCTTTCCGATTGCGTTTGAAGCGCTGCTTATCCTGTACGCATTCAGAATCTCTTCAGACAAAGTGCTTACAATGGATTTCTTTGTGTTGAAAGTCTTGTGATAAGCCCCCTGCGTCATGTGCCTTAATGCCAAATCAACTCTTCTCTGCGGCGAGCATTCAACCGCTTTTGGATATCTTGCTCCGCCGTATTCAATTGTGATGATTTCTTCCCTCTGCGCCGCGTTCTCCAAAGCCTTGATGAAAACCTTTATCGGATTTTCCTTTGTCGTCTTTTCAATCTGCTTGAAAGCATCTTCTACAATCTGGTAGGCTGTATTTGCCTTTCCTGTTATATGGCCGCTGGTCTTGTAATGCTTCTTGCCCTTGTGCCCCGGAATCATCAGCTTGTTGATGAGCCTCTCCACTATGAATGTCCTGCTCTTGTGGAATTTGTTGCCCGCATACCTTGCGCCTGTCTTCGGCACAATCCTCGGCTGAAGCGTGACATAATACTGAAGTCCCTGGTCATCTACCTTGATGCCTTCCATGCTCCATCTGTTGAATGCTTTTATTTCCGGCATTTTGTTTTTTATTAATTTTAAATTTTTTAAATAAATGATAATAAACTCTAAATTTTATTTTCTGGCTTTTTCTATCCTTCCCTTCAATAATGCGTCAAGGCTCTGGTCATTCACTTTGATAACCTGCCATCTGACTCCGGGAATGTCGCCTTTTGCGCCGCCCATTGAGCCGCCGATGCACTCTATAAGCACTTCATCGTGCTCATCTATCATTTTTGTTGCCCCGTCTCTTGGGCAGAACGCGGTTACCTGCCTTCCGTTCTTGATGAGCTGGACACGGACGCACTTTCTCATTGCTGAGTTTGGCTGCTTTGCCTCAAGCTGGACTTTTTCCAGTACAATTCCCTTTGCCTGAGATGCGCCTTCCAGAGGATCTGACCTTTCTCGTAATCGTAAAACTCTCTTGATATACGGCCTGTAGTGCCATCTTCCAAAGCTTCTCCTTGCCTTAAGCTTTTTTCCCGCGAATAATCCCTTTGACTTGCTTGCCATCTTTCTTCAGTATCCTTGGTTGATTTTTAAATGTTTTGTTGCGTAAAGTTAAACAACTTTTATTTCTTTGACATCAAAATATCTTTTCACGATGCCAGTCAAATGATTGATATTCTGCCTTTCCCTTCCTATCAGCATGGCTCTTGAAGTTGTGTCCCTGCCGCTTATCGTGATGATTCCATTCTCATTAGCTATATTCGATGCCTGAATCGGATGAATCAGGTTTCTGACGAATTGAACAATATTATCGCTGAACTCAACCAGCTTTATGCTCTTCTTCAGCGCACCCTCAATCCTTTTTATGTTCGAGCCGTTCCTGCCTATGGCTTTCCCCATGTCATTCTCTTCAATTATGAAAACCAGCTTTTCATTCGCAATGCAGTCCCTGACTTTCGCGCCGGTCATGGATTCGAAAAGCGTGATAAGCTTCATAATCTCAGAATCATACTTGACCCTCATCACTTACTAGCACCCTTAACAACAGCTAAGACAGAAATTGAAAAAGGCTTCTTGCATATGATGCCGAGCTCGTCATTCGGGAAATCCAGCTTCTGCACTTCTGACCCGTTGAGCTCAGAGTAATAATTAATGTCTTTTTCCACATTTGCCGGGCAGTTTGAGCTCAGGAGCACTTTCTGTATCCTTCCGAGCTTCAGGCTCTTTATGGACTTTTCAGTGCCGATTATCACATTGCCTGCCTTGACTATCTTCTTTATTTCAGCCGAAGTTATTTTTGCCATTTTATTAGTTGAATTTTTTATTTTAAGCTATTTATTTTTGTGTTTGATTATTTTTTATATTTTATTATCTGATTTTTATTAATTTTAAATTTTTTATTTATTGGAATTTTTCGTTAATGTTCAACCGCTATTGTACTGATTTTTTAATTTTTATTTATTATAACTTTTAATTGGTTTTTGTCCATTAACGATTTTGTAATTATTTTGTCAATGTTAAGTGGGATATTCCAGTTATTCTTTTTGTTTCTCTCCTGGCGCATTTTTTAAATAATTTTCATTGTATATATTTTCAAACTTTCCCAGCGCATTTTATAAATTTAATTTTTAATAATCAACGAAAATAATTATAAATAAAATTAAATTTTTAAACTGAATTAATAATTCTCTTGACATTGAGGAACCCGTTCTCTGATTTTGAGACGTCAATTCCGTCCTCCCCGTAGTCAAACTGTATTATTTTTTTGGATGAATCCCTTACAGTATTGTCATACTCGACTTTCAGGTCCTGCATTGCGTTCGCAAGCCTTCTGTACAGGTATCCGCTCTTCGGCGTTCTTAATGCAGTGTCCATCAGCGAGTCCCTTCCGGTCATTGAGCCGAAGAAAAATTCAGCAGGAGTAAGCCCTCCCTTGAAGCCGTTTGCAATGAAACCATGCGCTTCTGAGCTGAAATCGCCTTTCCTGAAATGGGATAGTGTCCTTTGATCGTAGCCTTTCTCAATTCTCTTGCCCCTCATTGCCTGCTGCCCCACGCATGATGCCATCTGAGCAAGATTCAAAAGGTTTCCCCTTGCGCCGCTTTCTGCCATCACCATTGTATGTGTTCTTTTGTCAGCAAAAGTTGCCACGGTCCTTCCTGTCTCGTTTCTTGCCTTGTTAAGCACTTCAAGTATTCTTAATTCAAGAGTCTCCCGTGTTGTCTTTCCCGGGAATGTTTCAAGCTTTCCTTCCCTGAACTGCGAAATTAATGCATCAACGTCTTTCCTTGCATTGTCAAGGTCTTCCTTTATTTTCAGTTTTGCAGGCTCAGGCAGGTCTGTGTCTGACAATGCGGATGTGAATCCGAACCTGAGCAAATACTCTATTCCCAGCCTGAATATCTTTCCAAGCACGTCAATGTTAAAATCCTTGCCGTATTTTTGGTGCAGGTTCCTTAGCATAAGCCCGGATTCCTCTCCGAGCGAGTTTTTGTCCATTACCCCTGAAACTAATTTTCCCTGCTCAATCACGACATGGTGCTCCTTGTCGCACTTGTCCTTTGACCTGTCGCATAATCTCGAATGTCCGGTGTAATCAAAATCATCAGGAATAAATACGCTGAAAACTTCTTTTCCCGAAACAACCGCTTTTCTTGGAAGCTTTGAGAAATCAGTCAGCCCGACTGCTGCAAGTATGTCAATTGCATCTTCCCTTTTCATTGAAGCGTTTTTTGTAAGCAGGTAATTTCCTGAAATCGCATCCTGCGTGCATCCGATAATGCTTAAGCCATATCTTAGTGAGATAAGCTGTGTCTGGACTTCCATCAAAATCTCTGCTTCCGCCCTTGACTCTTCTGTCTGCGGAACGTGGAAGTTCATCTCATCGCCGTCAAAGTCTGCGTTGTATGGCGTGCATACTGCAGGATTTAATCTTAAAGTTTTTCCCGGCAAGACTTTTACCCTGTGGCACATCATGCTCATCCTGTGCAGTGATGGCTGCCTGTTGAAAATTGCAATGTCGCCGTCAAGAAGATGCCTTTCTACAATATATCCGGGCTGCAGCTCTTCAAGAGACGCTTCTTTAGTCTCTTCCGTAATTTTTTTCTTTTTTCCGTCAGGCCTTATTATGTAGTTTGCTCCCGGGTATTTGTCGGGGCCTTTTTCTACAAACGTTTTCAGGTACTGCATGTTCCATTCATTTGCCCTTTCAGGAACTGTGAGCTTTGTTGCGATTATCATTGGAACTCCGACTTCATAAAGCTCAATCATCGGGTCGGGGCTTATGACTGTCCTTGCTGAAAAGTTTGTCCTCTTTCCTGCCAGATTGTGCCTGATTCTTCCTTCCTTGCTTTTGATTCTCTCAGTCAGTGTTTTCAAAGGCTGGCCGCTCCTGTGCCTTGCAGGAGGCAATTGCGCAATGTTGTTGTCGAAAAATGTAGTCACGTGATACTGCAGCAGATCCCATAAGTCCTCTACTATTATTTCAGGCGCCCCTGCGTTGATGTTTTCAAACAGCCTTTGGTTGATCCTTACAATGTCGCCCATCTTGTGCGTCAAATCATCTTCGCTCCTCTCGCCGCTTTCAAGGGTTATGCTCGGCCTCATTGTAACAGGAGGAATTGCCAAGATAGTCAGTATCATCCATTCAGGCCTGACAAAAGGCACTTTCAGGCCGAACATCTCGCAGTCCGCGTCAGGAATCTTCTCAAGCCTTGCCCTGATTTCTATCGGGCTTATCCTTTTATCCTCTTCAATGAATGTGGTTGGCTTTTCAAGCGAAAGCTTCTTCTGCTTCGCCTTGCAGTGAGGGCATTTGTTTGTCGTCTTCAGTCCTGCGATTATATCTTTTACCTTTCCTCTTCTTTCCTCAATTCCGCTTTCCTTTTCTATCTGGTCAAGAAGCTCCTTGTTCTTTGCAATCTTGTTGTCAGGAATCAAAATTCTTCCGCACTCCCTGCATGTGCACTTTAGGATTGTCATTACTATGTTTACAAACTTCACGTGGATGATTGCCCTTGCCAGTTCAATGTAGCCAAAATGCCCGATGCATTCCTTCAGCTTTGAGCCGCATGTCTTGCACCTAAGTCCGGGGTCAATTACACCCAGTCTGATATCCATCAGGCCGCCGTCAACAGGATACCCCTCCTTGTCATAAAGCTCAGGCGTAACAATCTTGGCAGAAGCCATCTTCTTTATCATCTTCGGGCTTAAAACAGAGAAAGCTATGCTTCTGACCTGCTTGTAAATGTGCTGCTCTTCCTGCTCTATCCTTTCTCCTTTCTCTTCAGCTCCTTCTATTGCCTTCTTTACTTCAAGCTCCTCGGTTTTTTGGGTTTCTTCGTCTGCCATTTTTAGTTTATTTTGATTTTTTAGTTTTTTTAATTTTATTTTTGATTTTAGTTATTTTAATTGAGTTTTATTATCGGAATTTTTTATCAATTAATTTTAAATTTTTTTATTTATTGGATTTTTTATTTATTGTTCAATCGTTATTGGAATTTTTCTGAAATTTATTTATAACGTCTTTAAAGTTTTATTCATAGCTGAAGACAATTTTTTAATACTTTTGATTGAAAATGAAGATACACTTAACAATCCAAATGTTTCTCTAACATAACCTTCTCTTAACTTTGTTATTGATTCATTCAAAAATTCTTCTGTTTGGTTTATTGATTTTATCAATGCTGACATCCTTGTTTTTGATTCTTGAAGATGTGTAATTATATACTTTAACGCCTCTTCAATTTCTTCTATATTATTAGTATCAAAATCACTATAACTCTGCTTTTTAAACTCTCTGACTATGTCCTGGATATTCTCAAATCTTCGTTTCCTTTTCCAAAATACCATTGCCCTTAATAATTATTAATTTAATTTTTTATTTAATCTTTAATGAGTTTTTTGTCCATTGGACTTTTTGTGATTCTTTTTGTAAATGTGAAATTGATTGTTTTGGTTATTCTCTTGCTTTATCTCCTGACGCATTTCTTAATTTTTTATAATAACACTGAACTTATTTTTTAAAATCAATATACTATTTTACTTCTCCTTTCCCTGTTTAGGAATCTTCACAATCAGGCTTGGCAATCCTGTGCCGATAGGTATCGGCTGGTTTATCATGACGTTCTCGACAACCGAGTCAAGATTGTCAACCTCGCCTACAAGAGCTGCGTTTATGATGTGCTTGATAGGCGTCTCGAATGATGCCCTTGCCAAAACGCTTGACTTGTCCGAGACAACACCATATCTTGTGATTCCTTTCAGTGTCCCGCTTACGCACATTGTGTCTGCGACAAGCATTATATGCCTGACATCTACATTAAGCCCCTGGCTTTCTATGACTTTGAAGATTTCATTGATAATTGACTGCCTTGCGGCCTCGATTCCAAGAACCTGCTCAATTTCGAATATGTTGTTTGTCGTCGTCCTGTAAGCATCAACCTCTTCCAGCTGAAGCACATCAGCAAGATTTGAGCCTGCTGTGATGATTACGAACTCGTCTTCCCTTTTGACGGGCAAAACCTGCCTTATTCCCTTTACCCCTTTTATCGTGATTTCCTTTATTTTTTCTTTAGTCTTGTACGCATCATTGAATGTGTCTTCCTTGGTTCTTGCCTTCAAAATGATTGAGTCCTTGTTGTCCCTGATGTTGTAGCCTTTAAGCTGCTTGGATATGGCATCGGACACTTTTCCACTGGTAACATCTATCTCTTTCATCTTGTCCTTGTCAAGCTTTATCTCTATTGTAAAATCCCCGATGTTGATAGTGAATTCTGTGGCAACGTCCTTCAGGGTTGTTTCCTTTATCTGCAAGGCAAGCTGCCTAAGATCTTCTATTCTTTTTCCCGATGCAAAAGGCTTTTTGAGGTAGATTTCCATCATCGGGTTTTCAAGCTCTTTCCTGCCGTCGAGGATTTCTATGATTCTTGGCAGCCCAAGGGTGACGTTCATTTCCGCAACGCCTGCAAAGTGGAATGTGTTTAATGTCATCTGTGTTCCCGGCTCCCCTATGGATTCTGCGGATATCAGCCCTACGCATTCCCCAGGGCTGACTCTTGCTATATTGAACTCTTCAAGCACGGCTTCCATAACTTTCTTTATCTTGCCGTCGCTTGCTCCTTTCGGAAGATTTTCCTTTATTTCCTCAATCACCTTCCGGGGCAATCTGTCTTCGTATTCTGAGATTATGTCTGCCATTTTAGTAGTTTGATTTTTTTGTCAGTTACTTCAAATCCAAATCTCAATACTTGCTCTCTAATTGCAATTTCGGATATATTCCCAAAGACTTAAACTCGTCAAGCATCAGCTTGAATGCGTAGCTTATCTCGATGTCGCTGACCTGCACGTTCTCTCCGCAGACTGTGCAGTAAGACTTGTTCTTGAAATTGTCCTTGATTGCGATTATGCCGCAGTTCTCGCAGACAGGAACTACTGTCTTGTCTGAGTCAAACCTTTCCTTCAGCAAAAGCGATGCGCCGTGCGCGACAAAAGTATCTTTTTCCATCTCCCCTAATCTTAATCCGCCTTCTTTTGCCCTTCCTTCTGTAGGCTGCCTTGTCAGCAGCTGTATTGGGCCTCTTGCCCTTGAGTGTATTTTGTTTGCAACCATGTGCTTCAGCTTCAAATAGTACATGTTGCCCATGAAAATCTTGGCGTGATAAATCTCCCCTGTCTGCCCGTTGTACATAGTTTCCATTCCGCTTTCCTTGAACCCAAGGGACAATAATTCTTTTCTTAATCTTTCTTCAGGCTCTGCGTCAAAAGTAGTTCCGTTGATGTACCTTCCCGCCAAAGCCCCTACTTTCCCTGCAACCATCTCTATCAGGTGCGCAATAGTCATTCTTGAAGGAATTCCGTGGGGGGAAAATATCAAATCCGGCACAATTCCGGCTGCTGAGAAAGGCATGTCTGCCTGGTTCACAATCAGCCCAACAATCCCTTTCTGCCCGTGCCTGCTTGTGAACTTATCCCCTATTTCTGGAATTCTTTCATCCCTTATCCTTACCTGTATGAGCTTGTTTCCCTCTTCGTTTTCAGTGATAAGGACGCAGTCTACAATTCCTTCCTCGCCGTGCTTTAAATTTATCGAGCTTTCCCTTCTTGTGCTTGAAGCAAGGCTGTACTCTTCCATTGAGCTCAAAAATCTTGGAGGCGAAGTTTTTCCGATGACAACGTCCCCTTCCTTGACTTTCGCTTCAGGGTAGATTATTCCATCATCTTCCAGGAACCTGTAGTCTTTTTCTGTCTTGTACCCCTTCACATCTTTGTCCGGAATGCAGATCTGGTCAATTAATCCTCCTGCGTATCTCAGTTCCTCTGCAACAGCAGGCCTGTAGTAAGTTGACCTTCCAAGCCCTCTGTCGATTGAGCCTCTGTTAAGAATTATTGCGTCCTCCATGTTGTATCCCTTGTAGCTCATGATGGCCACAACGATATTCTGCCCTGCAGGATGCTTGTCGTAATTGGAAATATCGTGCATGATTGTGTTTACAATAGGCTTCTGTGCGTAATGGAGAATGTTGACATCCATGTCCATCCTGACTGCGAAATTTGAAGCGTAAAATCCAAGAGCCTGCTTCTGGTTCTTTGAGCCTGCATTCAGCCTTGTTGACTGGTTGAAATTTGCATAAGGAACCAAAGATGTGCAGTAGCCGAGCATTGCCAATGGCGTGATTTCAAGATGGGTGTGTTCAGGGCTGACTTCGCCCTCAAAGAATGCAACCAACGCATTTTCCTCTTCTGCAGCGTCAAGATATTCAATGATTCCCTGCTTGGATAAATCGGACCATGTTATCTCATTTTTTTCAAGCTGCTTGATGTGCCTTTCCGTAAGGAGCGGTGTCCCGTCCTTGACGATTATGAGCGGCCTTCTTGCCCTTCCCTTTGAGCTTTCCAGCTGGACTTCATCCGATTTTTCCTTGTAGAAAACATTAAGCTTGTCCGATACAGAGCCTCTTCTTCTCTCTTCCCTTATCTTCTGCACAAATTCAATAGGGTTTTCAACGCTTCCGATGAATTTGCTGTTGAGGTATACTTCTGCCATTTTAGTTTGGGTTTTATTTTTTTATTGATTTTAAATTTTTTAGTTATTGGAATTTTTATTTTTCGTCTTTTAAAATGATTTTAGTTGATGTTCAACCGTCATTGGACTGGGTTTTTAATTTGAAATATTTTTATTGTCCATTGGGCTTTTTTATTTCAAATTTTTATTTGGTTTTTGTACATTAACTATTTTTGTTATTCTTTTGTTGATGCAAACTTTATGATTTTGGTAAATTATTTTTTTCTTTCCCAGCGCATTATTTTTAATTTTTTAATAATTACTTTAATCTTGAAAAACTATTTTTTATTTTATCGTCTTCAGCCCCATCGGCTTCAATGCCTTTAAAACTTCTTCCTCGTTTATGTCCCCTGATATTGTGCAGAGCAATGCAAGGTTTTTCCTCAGCCCGATGTTTGTCCCTTCCGGAGTTTCAATCGGGCAAAGCCTTCCAAGATGTGTTGGGTGCAGTTCTCTTGCCGCGAAATTCTCCTGAGATGCGCTTAAGGGGCTTACTACTCTTTGAAGATGCGAAAGTGTTTCAAGATAATTCAGCCTCTGTATCCTCTGGCTGATTCCTTTTCTTCCGCCTACCCAGACTCCGGTTGCCATTGCGGAATATATCCTTTGAGTTAACAGCTTGTCCCTGATGATTACTTTTATTGACGGGAATTTTCCCCTCTTGACTATCCTCTGGAAATTGTAAAGCAAGTCCCCTATCAAAACTTTTAAGTTCAGTCTAAGCAGGTCAGCAAGCAAATCCCCGCTCATCTTGAGCCTCTTGTTTGCATAATGATCCTTGTCGTCCACATCCAGTTCCCCGTTGGAGACAAGGATATATTTCTTCAGCATCTTGCAAAGGTTGTATGCTTTGATAATCCTGTCTTCTGTCTTTATCCCAAGATGCGGCAGAAGATACTTGTCAAGGATTTCTTTCATCCTCTCGATTCTTACTTCCTTTGACTGCGTGATGCCGATTTTCTTTGCGATAAAATCAAGCGCCTCTTCCTCGCTCTTTATGCTTACAAATTCAAGAAGGTTGATTATGACTTCGTCAAACTGCCTTTCCGGAGAAATGAATTTTGTAATCTCCTCATCTTTCAAAAGCCCAAGAGCTTTTATGACAACAATAATCGGGATTCTCTTGACTCTTGTGAAAGTAAGGTAAAATAATCCGTCTTTTAATTTTTCAAGCGTATGCGGAATCTTGAATGAGCCGTATTCAGAAAATAATTTGCCTACAGTTTCGCTTGGCCCGGTTGCATCTTTCTCGACAAGCAGCCTGTTGGACGCCAAGTCCTCGATTGTTATCAAAACTTTTTCTGTTCCGTTGATTATGAAATATCCTCCCGGCTCATCGGGGTCTTCCCCTTTCGCGATAAGCTCGTCCCTGTTCAATTTGTGAAGATGGCACCATTTGCTCTTGAGCATGATTGGCAGGTTTCCAATCTGGGTATCAAAACTCTCTCTTTGCACGCCGTTGATGTGCGCGCTGACCGTTATCCACGTCGGCGCAGAATAAGTTATTTTTCTCAGCCTTGCTTCCATTGGATAGATGTTCCTGCTTGACCCGTCAGCTTCTGTCATCTTCGGCTTTTCAACCCAAATCTTGTCAAGCCTGATTTTGAATTCGTCAATGTTGTGCGGGATTATTGTTGGAACTATCTCCCTGTTCTCTTCAATAATGTTTAGGAGCTCTTTATCTATAAAGTTGTTGAAGGACTCTATGTCAGAATCTACAAAACTCTGCTCCTCGAAATATTTTTGGATAAGTATTTTTCCGTACTTATACATCAGTTACCACCCTGTAAAATATTGATTGCCCTGCTGTCTGGCTGACTCTCGTGATTTTTATGACGTCTCCAATCTTAGCTTCCAGTTCCTTTATGGCTGAGTCTGTCCTGAGAATTTTTGGCAGCTCTTTAGAAGTTACATGATACCTTTCGAGCAGCTGTGCCTTTTCCCTTTCGCCAATCTTAGCGTGCTTTGGCGTCAAATTATGCTTGTCGACCTTGAATTTTTGCTTCTTCATTTAACAGATTACCCAACGTTTTTCTTTTTTCTTGTGAGCATAAGTGGGCCGGACGAGATTTCCTCATTGCTTTTTTAGCTTATTTTCGGACTCGCGACCACCTGATTAAAAGTTTCACCCTGGCCTGTTGCAGGCCCGCTTTTGGCGACAGGTGCTCTATTGCCCAATTGATAGGCAATCACCAGGCTGAGCTACCGGCCCATTGAGTTTTATGTTATACATCTGATGGATAATAAACGCCCTGGTCGGGACTTTCAAGCGTCAAATCTTTGGAATTTAGACACATATTTTGAACCCGAATCGAAGCCGGTATGCATGCGAATGAAATTCAACATTCGACAGGGCTTCATGATAGCCGGATTACACTACCAGGGCAAATAAGCGTCTAAATGGCATAGCAGTCTCTCCTTGTGCAAAATAGCGAATGCAATCATAGTCTTTTGCCTAAAGAAGGATTAAATGCCATCCCGTTTGGGATAATGCGATTATTTATAAAGGTTACGGAAATTGCGGATTTTAGCATAAATTCTAAATAAAACAAGATGTTATTAGCTTAGGAATATTTAAACTTTTTGATTTTGAAAGCTTTGTGTAAATAGTGCCTTCTGTGTATAAAGTAGACTTTCTGTGTAAAAAGTCAGAATAATTGACTATTTATTTTCCTCATTTGGTTTTTCAGTTGTTTCAAAGTCATATTCTTGTAATCTTTTTTGTAACATAACCAACTTCTGGTTAAGATTATTTCTTTCTATTATCAATTCCTCTGAAGAAACATTTAATTTTAACCACATTGCTTCTGTGGATGCCTTGTAAAATATTTGTCTGCCTTCAACACTATGCACTTTAATTGCCCTAACTTGACTTAATTTTTTAAGATATTTTGAAATGTTTTGTGTTGGCTTACCAAACTTTTTTGATAGTTCCGTATTTGTGATTATGCCTACACTCACCATATAATTTAGAATTTTTAATTCAGTAGGGGATATTTTGTCCGTAAACCTTTCTTTTGCTTTTTGAATTAATATTTCTTTTGTTCTCACAGCAGAAGCAGTGCCAATGTTGTTTTCATCAACAGAACTGGATAAACTATTTAGAATATCTCTAATATTTCCTGAATATAAATCGTAAAGTATTCTCAAGCTGTCTTCCGAATGTGGTCTTGTTACTTGTATTTTGTCATTTAATTTTAGCAACGAAATTCTTTTTTCAATAATATTTTTAACATTTTCATAGGGTAATGTTGCAACTTGAATTTCAGAAGTAAATATTTGCCTCAAACGAGATTTAAAGGTTACAATGTGTGGCAAACTACCATCTCCAATAAGGATGAATATAACATTTGGATTAACAAAATAATCCCTAAGGTTGTTTAGAAGCCGTGATAAGTGTGCTAAGTCATCTATATTATCAAAATTGTTATATTGGATTATTATTGCTCTATACCCTGCTTTTATTATTTGCTGAGTTATTTTTTTAAATAAATCCATCAATTGCAGGGAGTTAGTAGTCATTAGTGTATCAACATCTGCATTTGAATCCTGACTTATTCTGGAAAGTTCAAACAAATCTTCTAATGCATTCATTAATTTTATTTCATCCAGTTTTAATCCTTTACTTTTCATTTCTAAATACAAAGATTGCAAGGTATTAATTATGACGTGATTAATTTTCCAGTTGTCTTCAAATCTTACTTCATCATTTGGAGAAAAATAACCTTGTTTCTTTGCCTGAGATTTAACGTAATTTACTAAGGTGGTTTTTCCAACACCTGCCTCTCCGATAACCATACATCTATGTCCACCACCACTTGCAATTATTCTATGAAGTTCTTTGCTTTCCCTTTCTCTACCTGTAAAAGATTCAAAAGAAACAGGGCTACCTTCAATTGTAAGTGCATCAACAAAATAGGGGTCTGATTTTAATCCAAATTTAGGAAAAATAGGTTCAAAGTTGTCCATTTAACACTAAAATACGTTCTAATATATAAATGTTATTATAATACTAAATATAGGTTATAATAGCGAAATGTTTATATATATGTTATGATTCCTTTATAATATAAGAAAGGTATTATAATACTAATAATGTATTATAAACACAATATAACATTAGGTGGTAAAAATGCAACAAGAACAAATTGAGATAAGGAAAGTAAGAGGTTTAGAGATAGCAAAGACGAGCAGAATATCAAAAGTGGGCAATAATTGGCACGTTCCGAGCCAGTCGGGAAGTGGCTTTTATGTTGTTCAAAGCAATGGCTTTGGAGCAACCTGCACATGCCCAGATTATGAATTAAGAAAATGCAAGTGTAAACATGTTTTTGCGGTCGAGTTTGTCGTTACAAAAGAAGTGGATAATGAAGGCAACGTAACGATAACACAAACAATAAGAAAAACATATTCTCAAAATTGGTCGGAATATGATAAAGCAAGTATAAACCAAAAAACGCTATTTATGAAAATGCTTAAAGACATAACGAGCAATTTAAATCAAGAATATAAATTTGGCAGACCAACTTTGCCATTAAGCGACATGGTTTATAGTTCTGTAATGAAGGTATTTACAACCTTCTCATTAAGGCGATTTATGTCAGATATGCAGATAGCAAAAGAGAAAGGTTATGTCAATGCCACGCCTTGCTATGCTTCTGTTGGACATTTCATGCAGAAGAAAGAAGTAACACCAGTATTAGCTAAAATGATTACTTTGACAAGTTTGCCATTAAGGACTATTGAAAAAGATTTTGCGATTGATTCCACAGGATTTGGAACTTCAATTTTTCAAAGGTGGTATTCCTTCAAGTATGGCAAAGAGATTAATTCAAGAAGGTGGGTTAAGTGCCATTTTGTTACAGGAGCAAAAACAAACATAATTCCAAGCGTGAAGATAACCACAGAATTTGACAACGATTGCCCTCAACTTCCAGAATTAGTCAATAAGACCGCAGAAAATTTTGACATGGAAGAAATTAGCGGTGACAAAGCATATTTGAGCCAACAAAATTTAGAACTTATTGAAGAAAAAGGAGCAATGCCATTTATTCCTTTTAAGACAAATAGCCAAGCAAATAAAAATGGAATGATATGGAAGAAAATGTTTTATTTCTTTCAATTAAATAACGAGGAGTTTTTACAGCACTACCATAAGAGAAGTAATGCTGAAACAAGCGTAATGATGGTTAAATCAAAATTTGGCGGTTCAGTAAGAAGCAAAACATGGACAGCACAGGTAAATGAAGTTTTGTGCAAAGTTATTTGCCATAATATTTGTGTTGTTATCCAAGAAATGCACGAATTGGGAATAAATCCTAACTTCTGTGTAGAAAGTCAAGGGGGTGTGTATAAAGTCGGGCAAAATTAAGACTTATTACACAAAGCCGATTTTGAAGAATGATTTTGCTATTTTTATAACTTAAACGGTCACTATTTTATCTTTAATCACTGAAAAATCAACATTATCCAATGGATTTTTACCTACTCTCTTCTTGGCATCTAAAACTTCCACAGAAACTAATTTTTTATCTTTTGAGTAATCAAAAATAATGCCGTCTTCTTCCACACTTTCGTCTATTTCAATGCCTTCTAAGAACTCTATGCTGACTATGTCATGTTTTGGCTCGTATTCTATCTTCATTTTGACCTCCAATACTTCTTAATTTGGCTCGTTAAGTATGCTGAAATTACAATTGAATCATTATTTTCAATTTCACAGATGACCCTTAAAAGTTTCTTTTTGTTGTTGATGATACACACTTTTTGTTTTACTACTCTTCCACCATAACCTGCTACAGTTTGGTCGGGATGATTTATCGTTTCATAAAGCATGTCTTTGGTTATACTTCGCAACTTAATCTTCTTGGCTGCTGATGGAATAATTTTGATTTCCACTTTACCAATACATTAATTAATTCGAGTATTTAAACTTTTATCTCAAATCTTTATTATAACACTTCCGTTTATCGCAACCCAATATTTTTCTCACAAGCTTTAAATATCACAATAAAATTCTTTTTTCCATGAAAAGAAGTTCTCGTCGGTGGAAAAAAAAGCGCCAAATGAGATGGAAATGGCAGCGAAAGAGGATGAAGAAAGAAAGAAGGCTGAGAAAGCAGCACAGGGCAAGGTAAATCATACTTATTTCCAATCATATCGTAAATTGCGGTAATTGGTTTAATAAATAGCCGCAATTTACGAGATAGACAATTGCGTGTAAATATAACAAATCAACGCAATTGTCTATAACATTTTATTTTTTATAAAATTGAGTGGTGATTAAAATCTCAATAATGGACGATATCTCTAAGACTGACCCTGAAATCTACAGCCTGATAAAAAAAGAGCTTGACAGGCAGCAGCACGGCCTTGAGATGATTCCTTCTGAAAATAATGTAAGCAAGGCAGTTCTTCAGGCGATGGGCTCTGTTTTCACCAACAAATATTCTGAAGGCTACGCAAAGAAAAGATATTACGGCGGAAACCAGTTTGTTGATGAAGTCGAGCTTCTCGCGATTGAAAGGGCAAAAAAAGTATTCAACGTCGTTCATGTCAACGTGCAGCCGTACTCCGGCAGCCCTGCTAACTTTGCTGTGTATATTGCATTGATGCAGCCAACAGATGTTGTTATGGGATTAAACCTTTCTGACGGCGGCCATCTTACCCATGGCTTCAAGGCAAGCGCAACAGGCCAGCTGTTCAAGTCTGTTCCTTATCATGTAAAGGCAGACGGATATATAGATTTGGAAGAAGTTGAAAGGCTCGCTATTGAGCACAAGCCAAAGCTTATGTGGGTCGGATACACCGCATACACAAGAGAATTTCCATTTGAGCAAATAGCAAAGGTCGCCGACAAAGTAGGAGCTTACCTTGCAGCCGACATTGCGCACATTTCAGGCTTGGTTGCATCAGGAGTTCACAAAAGCCCTTCCAGGTACGTGCACATCATCACAACAACCACTCACAAGACTTTCCGTGGCCCGCGCGGCGGAATAATAATGGTGACTCAAAAAGGCCTTGACAAAGACCCTGATCTTGCAAATAAAATTGACAAGGCAGTTTTCCCCGGGCTTCAAGGTGGCCCGCATGACCATACCACAGCAGCTATTGCAGTTGCATTAAATGAAATGATGCAGCCGGAATTCAGAACTTACTGCGAGCAGATTGTAAATAACTCAAAGGCTCTTGCAAGCTCATTGATGGCCAGCGGAATGGAAGTAGTAACCGGTGGAAGCGACAACCATATGGTTTTAGTAAGCCTGACCAAGTTCGGAAAAGGAAAAGGGATTTTCGCCCAGGAAGCTCTTGACGAAGCTAATATTACAATGAACAAAAATACAATTCCAGCAGACCCTTCTTCCCCCTTTTATCCAAGCGGAGTTAGAATGGGAACACCATCACTGACGACAAGAGGAATGAAGGAAAAAGAGATGGAGCACATTGGAAAATGGATTTCAGAAATCATTCACGAGATTAAAAAATATGAGCTGCCTGAGGATAAAAAAGAAATAGGAAACTACATCAAGACTTTCAAGGAAGAAATAAAGCAGAATAAAAAAATACATGAAATTAAAGCTCAGGTTGTCGAATTGTGCAGGAAATTCCCGATGTACAGGGATTTTGAGATTTTGAGGTAAAAATTTTATTTTGAGATTATTAATTTAATTTTTTATTGTAATTGCGCATATTGTCCAGCGCAAGAAGAACAAAAGAAATCGGATATTAAAAATTAATCAAAATAAAGATTAAATCTAAAAAATGCCAGCAAAAATCATAGACGGCAACAAGATTGCGAAAAGCATTCTCGAAGATATAAAATCAAAAGTCAAAGGCATGAAGCAAAAGCCCGGCCTTGCGATAGTTCTTGTAGGAAATAATCCTGCGTCTGAAGTCTATGTGAATTTCAAGGAAAAGGATTCAAAGGAAGCGGGATTTTATTGTGAAAGATACAATCTTGACAAAGACACAAGCGAGATGGATTTGCTAAAATTAGTAAATGAATTAAACAACAAACCCGAAATCCACGGCGTTCTTGTCCAGCTTCCGCTTCCAAAACATATTGATGAAAAGCTAATAACTAATTCCATCCTGCCGCAGAAAGATGTTGATGGTTTTACTCCATTAAGCCTTGGAAGATTGCTTTGCGAAGACACAATCATGGCGCCTGCAACCGCAAGGGCAGTCATCCATCTGATAGAATCAACCGGAATAAAAATAGAAGGCAAAAATGCCGTAGTCATAGGAAGAAGTAACATAGTCGGAAAGCCCGCTGCATTGATGCTTTTGGAAAAGAACGCCACAGTTACAGTTTGCCATTCAAGGACAAAAAACACAGCAGAATTCACGAAAAAAGCCGACATTCTGGTTGTCGCAGTTGGAAAGCCAAATTTAATTACTAAAGAAATGGTAAAAGAAGGCGCTGTTGTAATTGATGTTGGAATAAACAGGATCGGCTCTAAATTAGTCGGCGATGTTGATTTTGAAAACGTAAAAGAAATTGCAGGCTTCATAACTCCAGTTCCAGGCGGTGTCGGACCGATGACAAGGGCAATGCTGATGGACAATACTTTGAAAGCGATGGAAATTGCTGAGAAGTTTAAATTATAATCAAAGCCTTCTACAATTTTAAAATAATTAATATTTAGAAAAAAGATAATTCAACGCTCACCAAAAAGTACATCTCCTGGCTGTATTTTTAAAGTAAATTCTATCCCGTCTCGCTCCACTGTTGCTCTGACATAACCGGATATCACTCCATTTATAGAAGAAGAGCCTGCAAGCCAGTCCGATCTAAAATGTTCATCTGCTATTACCGGTTCGGAATCTGTCGGAATGACTATATACTGCTGGTTCCCTGTAGAGACCACATGTATAATTCCCTTGTAATTCCTATTATTTTGAGAATCTTCAAAACTTAATAATTCTACCTTCGAGTCCAACGTTACACGTTCGCCGGGCTTAAGGCGTTTAAATAAATTTTCAATACGCTCGCACCTTTTCAAAGTCGCCATTTGGTCCATACCTAAATCTACCATACAATAAGGAATATACAGATAATATTTAAAACTTGCCTCGGATTGGCAATACAACTGCAATGCAAACAAAAACCTTTATTAATCATTCTTGAAACCTTTTGCATCTGGCAATATGGAACAAACACCAACCCAAAAGAAAAGCTTCAAGGAAAGCGTTCTTGAGTTTTATGACAAGAAATACAAGCTTCTGTTAATCATTCCAATATTAATTCTGGTACTCTCGCTTGGGCAGATTGCCTATCAATATTCCACCACAGGGGATTTTCTAAGCAAAGATGTATCATTGAAAGGGGGTGTAACAATAACCGTCTCTTTGGAAAGTAATTTTGATGTAAAGCAAATAGAAAGCCAAATCCAATTGCAATTCCCCGATAATGATGTCGTTGTAAGGACATTAAGCAGCGCAGGGAGCGTAGTGGGGCTGATAGTCGAGGCAGACATAGACGGAACCAATAAAGAAGATGCGCAAAAATTATTGTCTGCTACAGCAAATGCCTTGCAAACCGACCTTTCAAAAATAGATTACGGCATTGAAATAGTAGGCTCATCTTTAGGGGCAAGCTTCTTCAGGGAATCTTTGATTGCATTGGCTGTGGCTTTTCTTTTCATGGGAATTGTAATATTTGCCTATTTTAGGACATTCATTCCAAGCATGGCAATTATCATAGCAGCTTTTTCAGATATGGTATTTGCCCTTGCAGTTGTAAATCTTTTGGGATTAAGAATTGGTACAGCAGGGGTCGCTGCATTCCTCATGCTTATAGGTTATTCCGTTGATACAGATATTTTGCTTTCTGTGAGAGTATTGAAGAGAAAAGAAGGCACAGTCATGGACAGGATTGTAAGTTCAATAAAAACCGGCATGACAGAAACAATAACCGCAATCGTGGCAGTAACAGTCGCGTTATTAGTTACCCAGTCCGAAGTCATCAGGCAGATAATGCTTATACTTTTGCTTGGACTGATAGCGGACATATTCAACACATGGATACAGAATGTCGGGCTCCTGAGGCTCTACATTGAAAGAAAGGCAAAGAAGGGAATAATAATCTAAAATGGATCACAAAATAAAAAGGCTTTTGACAAACTGGAGAATAATCCTTTTGGCATTGTTCATTATAGTATCATTGATAGCGATACACCCTGCATTGAGCAAGGGCGTTGCGATAAGAAATGTGCTCACAAACAGCTCCGCAAGCCTTGCAGGAATTCCCCAGCCGAAGCCCACAACGCTTCCAGTTGCAAGAGAAAGAATTTTATCAGTCAACAACAAGGATGTAAACAGCGTTGAGGATTATTACAGGATAATCTCTTCATTGGCTCCCAATAAAACAGTCACGATAAAAACAACAAAAAGTGCTTACAGGCTGTCAACAAAGGAAAGCCAAAACGCGAATTCATCATCAAAAATAGAAGACCTTGGATTGAGAGTCTACGAAGCCCCTACTACAAACATAAGGAAAGGGCTTGATTTGCAGGGGGGAACAAGAGTTCTTTTGCAGCCGGAAGTAAAGCAAAGCCCTGACGCTCTTGCAGCCTTGATAGACAATATGAAAGAAAGGATGAATGTTTATGGCCTAAGTGATATCGTTATAAGGGATGCAGGCGACTTGAGCAACAATCAGTATATTGTTGTGGAAATCGCAGGCGCGACAGAAGAAGAGATAAAAGACTTGCTTGCAAAGCAGGGCAAGTTCGAGGCGAAGATAGCCAACAGCACAGTTTTCAGGGGAGGGAAAGATATAGTTTATGTTGCAAGAGGCGCAAACGAAGCCGGAATAGAGCCGGGCGGATGCGGACAGTCAGGCAGCCAGTTTTACTGCAGGTTCAGGTTTGCAATCACGTTAACTCAGGAAGCTGCTCAAATGCAGGCTGACGCAACAAGAAATTTGGAAGTTGCCTATGACCCTGCAACAAAACAAGGGGATTACTTAAGCGAGAAAATCGAATTCTATCTTGACGATAAAAAAGTTGACGAGCTTAATATCGGAGCTGACTTGAAAGGGCAGGCAAGCACGCAGATTGCAATTTCAGGAACAGGCACAGGCTCAAATCAGCAGGAGGCAATTACAAACTCAATCGAGAACATGAAAAGGCTTCAGACTATTTTGATAACCGGCTCGTTGCCGGTCAAGCTTAACATTGTAAAGACCGATGCAATATCCCCTGTTCTAGGCGAGCAGTTTATCAATAACGCAATCCTCATGTCCCTGCTGGCAATACTTTCAGTTGCAGTTGTTATCGCAATTAGGTATTGGACCTTGATGATTGCAGTGCCAATCCTTATTACCATGCTTTCAGAAGTCATAATACTATTAGGGGTTGCAGCGTTCATAGGGTGGAACATAGACTTGGCCGCAATTGCCGGAATTCTGGTGTCAATAGGAACAGGAGTCGATGACCAGATTGTCATCACAGATGAAACTTTGAAAGGGGAATCTGCAAACATATATAACTGGAAGGAAAAAGTAAAGAGGGCGTTTATAATAATCATGCTTGCTTACGCTACAGTGGTTGTTGCAATGATTCCGCTGATATTCGCAGGAGCCGGATTATTGAAAGGATTTGCAATAACTACAATTATAGGCGTCACAATAGGAGTTTTCATCACAAGGCCCGCTTACTCTTCTTTTGTGGAGATTATGCTGAAGTAATTTATTTTTTAATCCGGCAGCGTTCAAAATGTCGGTTAGCAGCATAAAGTCGAGCTTAATCTAGTAGATAATTAACCTGACAAGGGGGAAGTCCCTTACGGGGAACGTCAGTAATTAAGCAAATGGTTCAAAGCGAGAAGCTGCTAACCCGAACGGAGTGAGATTTTTAACCTGCCTTTTTAATCCAATAACTATTTATACCCTTTATTTTTCATTTCTAAAAATGGCAACCAAACTCTGGGCAGCTTTGCTTGTGCTTTTCACAACTCTGCTGACTTCAAGCGCGCAGATTTTGTGGAAACTGGGATCCAAGACATTGGCTTTTGACCCGGTTAGCATTCTGACTAACTATTATTTTATCGGAGGCATTTTGATTTATCTTGTGGCAGGCTCTCTGCTTATTTTCTCATTAAGGGGGGGCGAAGTTTCCGTCCTTTATCCCATAATTGCAACAAGCTATATTTGGGTCAGCCTCCTGAGCTCAAGATTTTTGAATGAGCAGATGAATTTTTTTAAATGGCTTGGAGTTTTGGCAATCATTGCCGGCATCGCATCAATAGGGTTTGGTAGCAAGAGCCCTAAAGTGGTGATCTGAAAATGGCCACTCAGCTCTGGGCGATTGCTTTGGTTATTGGCGCGACTTTGATAGGCGCATTCGGCCCGATTTTGCTTAAGAAAGCATCTGCAAGAAAATTATCAAACTGGAAATCACTTTCCACAAACTATCCTTTATTTGGTGGAGTTGCATTGTACGGCATCGGGACATTGCTGTTTATTCCTGCCCTGAAAGGCGGTGAGTTATCAGTTCTTTACCCTTTTGTTGCGGTGGCATATATCTGGACGAGCCTGTTAAGCGTGAAGTTCCTGGGAGAAAAAATGAACAGGCTCAAGTGGCTTGGGATTGCTTTGATAATAGCGGGAGTTTCTTTTATTGGGTTGGGGAGTTAGATAAACTATGTAAAGATTTAAATAAATTAAAAAATCAGTTTTAAATAATGGCCCCAATTTGGATTTTTGGATATGGTTCTCTTTTATGGGACCCTGAGCGTTCTGCAAGCAACTTTAAAAAAGGATTGCTAAATGGCTGGCATCGGGAATACAACCAAATTAGTAGGGTCAGTAGGGGAACAGAAACAACACCGGGAATAGCCTTGGGTTTAGAGCCTGGCGGTTTATGCGAAGGATTTTTCTTTCAAATACCTGAAAGGGAATTTTCTGATTGGAAAAAACGGGAAGGTGTAAATAACGGCGCTTATCTCCTAAAAGATAGTATTACCAACCCATACGAGATAAAACTTCATATCTACACTCTGGCAGGGACAAAAGAATTTAATGAAAAATGTTATGTTCTAGTATCAAACAAAAGTAATTCTCGCTCTTATTGCGGTAATCTGAGTTTGCGTGAGAGAGCGCAAATTGCTATTAACTCGTCTAGAGCTGGCGGCGGAAGAAGAGGAACTTCCGTTGACTACATCAAGAAAAATTATGAGTCTTATTTGAGGGAATATATCCATGACCGCGCTCTTAAAGAAATGTTTGATGAAATAACTATACTGGAAATGGAAGAATCTCAGGCAGATGTTCACTGGTATTCAAATGCCGTTACAAATGTGGAGGTTTACGATTCACCTGCAAATTATGGTAGGTATCAGATTGGAAACACAGATTTGATAATCGGATTGCCAAAAGAGATAAGAGCTGCACTCCAAATAACAGGTCAATGGGGAAAAAATGAAATGGTTGTTGTTCATCATGGCTTGCACAAACTGAAAGTTAAGGCAGTGCAAACAGATTCTAGATTAACCCCAAGCGGAACCTTCAGTGCAGACAACCCGGCTAATCATTGCTGGATGACTCCTGCAGCGAGAGAGAAATTAGGAATATCGGAATTACCAAAAAATGAATGGATACATCGCTCAAATTATCCCGCATTTAGAAAAAAATATTCTTTAGTAAAAATCAAAAAAGATTAGCTGATTTGAGCAAATATTTGTTTTTGAACCAAAACTTTAAATACAATCAAAATAAAAAAATAAAAAAGGTGCTAAAGATTAAAAAATTCTCATCATTAGCGATTATTGCATTCCTTCTTCTCAGCAATATTGCCTTTGCGCAGACAATAAACCTGGAAACAGATACGGCAACAACTCAAAATCTTGATGAAAGCAATTCCTTTTCAATAATCTTAGATTCAGCAAGCTCATCAGGGGGAGCCGCAGAAAGCTTTGCAAAAGGCGAAATGAGCGAAGATGAATTGCGCTCAATGGCAAAGGCAAAGATGGGCGGCAAGTTCTCCGAGATGGAATTCCAGAAGATGATGCTTGAAATGAAGCAGCGATCATCAAGAAAAGATTCATTCTCTTATGAGCACGAAGGATTCGGAAAAGGATATGATTCAGGCCCTTCCTATGAAGGATATTCAAAAAAGCAGATGATATTTGGGATGCTTTTTGAGAAAATAAAAGATGACATTGACCCAAGGGAGATACACCAGGACTGCAATGATCCAAATAAGATTACGGCCTCTATAATGGCAAAGTTAAAAGAAAAAGTGGGAGATTTCCAAAAAGTTTGCTCTGGCTTTGACGAGAAAGAATCAAAATGCTCGGAAGTAATCCGGCAGTCATGCTCCCAGATTGGAACTCCTGCTGTAATGAAGGATTCAAATGATGCTGAGAAAATAAATGCGCTGGCTTATTCCTGCCCGCCGAACAAGGATGCGATAATTGCAGCATGCAGGTTCAGGGCACAGTCATACATCCAGCAAAGAACAGAGAACCTTGGCGAGATGTGCATGAAAAGGTTTGATTTGCAGGGAGAAAGGCTGCAAAAAGAATGCGAGAAATTCAGGCAAAGCCAATTATGCGATAAAGAAAAATTCATGGCAAGATGCATGGCCGGCGTAAAGAAAGAGCCTGTAACAGAAGCAAGCCATCAGTCTTCAGAATCAGGATTCAGGTATTCAAAATGGGAATGCTACGACGGCTTCAGCGAGTCCCAGGGCAGCGCAGCCTCATGCAAATCATCTGAAATGTGGAATGGGTACGCCAGAAAATCGTGCGGTGGCCGCTGCAGCAGCGATAAACTCAAATGCGGCGTTAATAGTTTTAGTGTAAGCGGGGAATGCAGGGAAGGCGCGCCTGTTTCTGAGTGTCCGGTGCAGGAATTGCCTAAATGTGGCGAAGGATATTCAGTTCAAAAGAGAATAAATGAAAGAGGATGTCCAATTTATTATTGCGAGCCTCATGTTATTTCATGCCAGGCAGACGCGCAGCAGTGCCCTGGCGGAAGCTATGTCAAGAGAGTTCCTCCAAACTGCAACTTCCAGCCATGCCCTGCGGCCGCATGTGCAAAGCCAGCCTGCGATAGGGCATATGATTCCGGCAAACGGGATTCTTCCGGCTGTGTAGTTTATGCCTGCCCAAGCGTTTGCCCCGAGGCAGCGATGCCATCTTGCCTTTCAGGATCAACAGCCGAAAAAAAAGTTGATGAAAGAGGATGTGTTTATTATTACTGCGCAGCAAAGCCCTGTTCTGAAGTCCAAAAGCCTTCCTGCAGCTCGGCAGAGACAGTTCAGGCTTATTATGACAGCGCAGGCTGCGTATCAAGCTACCAATGCATTAGCGAAACAAGAACATGCCCGGCAGTTGAGAAGCCAAGCTGCAGGGAAGATCAAAGCATGACTGTAAAATATGGCAGCAATAAATGCATCGTTGGATACGAGTGCATAAATGTCGCTGCAACCGGAAGCGCGATTTTCATAACAGGCAATGCCGTAATGGGCAAATATGATGATTTCATGCAGCACTGCAGCGATTCATGGCTTCAGCAGGAAAAAACATGCTCCAGCCTTCCTTCAATATGCGACAAGGGCTCTTTCATTGAAAAATGCAAAGAGCAGGAAAAAAATAATTTCGCAGACCACACGGCGAAGATAGAGTCAAGCTGCAATTCTGAAACAGAGTCGCAGGTAAAATTCGCAGAGCAAAGATGCTCCAAAATAAGCGAGGAAAGGGAAAGATGCGTCCAGCAGGGAACAAAAAGATGCGGGCAGGTTAAGGGATTATCTTCGGAATGCAAAACAATCCTGACAGAAGAAAATGTCATGAAATTTTTAGAGGAAGAAGTCAGGAAAAAATGCAGGTTCACGGGAATAATTGAGGATGAATCCAAAGTGAGGGATTCTGACAAGGCAGAAATAGTCTTGGCGGTCCTAAACACAGTGAGCGAAGATGACCTCGTCAGGCTGAGCCTTTTTGTTGACGGGCTGAAAGAAGACCTGAAGCTGCAGGACACTACTGTTTACAGGGGAACTATTGATCCCGGCAGGTTTGGAGATATCAAGCTTCTGCCGTTTGTTGTTAATGCAAAATTGAGCGCTTTATCGAGTTCTGATAAATCTAAAGAAGTCAAAGCGCAGATTACAGCAGGCACCAAGGCAGAAGAATCTGCAGGAAAGCTCGCATCCTTAAGAGATTCCAATGTCCCCGATGAATATCTGTACATAATTGAAGACAAGGCATCCGATGTCCTTGATGTTTCAGACAATCTGAAAGATTTGGAAAAGAAGGAAGGGGAAAAAGGATTTGGATACGGAATGAAGCGCTTCTTCGGCCTTGCGCAGAAAGCAGAGCAGGAAGAGATAAAGCAGCTGGAAGAGAGCAAAACAAAGCTTCAGAATTCAATAGAAACTTTGTCAAAGCTGGCTGATGAAGTTCCCAGCGACGTCGCAAAATCAATACTCAAAGAGCAGGTTGAAAATTTAAAGAAGCAGATTGATGATATTGGCGCATTGATTAAGTCAAAACAGAAAAAGGCGAAGGGGCTGTTTGGGATATTTGGGTAGATTTATTGTTTTAACATATAGAACTTCTAGTTAAATCTTTTTCCCGCTACAAAGTTTGGAAGAATTGTGATTGTAAAGTAATTTTTAGTGGCTAGTTTCAATCAAGCGAACAAAGTGAGCAATAAAAAATGTATCTTAAGGGGATTCTTAATTTCGTTAGGTAATAATGGTTACCCATTCTTAAATAAGGATTTATTTTTATTGTAGCAATTCAAACAAGATGGTTTTTTCAATGAAGAATTATTAGATTTTCCGCAGATATGACAAACTCCGTTTTTTTCTTTATAATTTTTATCTCCAAATTCATTCCATTTTTCATAATCTTTTTTACAGTAAGGATGATTTGGGTCAAGTTTTATTGGAGTTTTACAACGAATACAAACGCCCTCCTCTTTGACTTCAGTTTTTTTCTGAATAAAAATCAAATTTGGTTTATTTTTGATTAACCTTTTAACTTCTTTCCATAAATTATCATATGCTTCATTATCATCTTGTTTTGATATAAGAATACCCATTTCTATGTTTTCTTGTGATGGTTTGTAAAGGTTCATGGACGCTATTATTGCTTCATTTTCATTAAGATAACATTTGGCATGTAGTTCTTTACAAAATATATTATCTACAAATTCCATAGATTTTATCCAGTCTTTTTCATCCTGATTAAACTTAAATTGTTTTTTCTTTTTCCCCCAAATAAGCGTAATAGGAATATGCTCGTCATTTTTTTCTTTAATTAATAGTTTGTATCTCGGATCAAAATCAACATATGGGCTAATTAAGATAACAAATTCCTTTGCATTTTTCAAGATTCGTTGAATTGAAGAAATAATCTCCATAGTATCTAGAAATTTTGCCATGATAAATGATTAATAACCCACATTTATTAAACTTTCCTAAAGGTTATACTGCCCCTAGTTCGTTCCGTTCTTGTTTAGAAACGCCTCCCCCTTCTCTGGAAACCTCTTTCACAAGATATTTAAATGGCCAAAAACCATTTTTATAGAATGTGCGGAATCATAGGCGTGGTATCAGGCAGAAATGTAAATGAAAAAATTTTCAAGGGCCTGTCGAATCTTGAGTATCGGGGCTATGATTCTGTCGGCATGTGCTTTATTTCTAATGGTAAATTCGACATCAAAAAAGGAGTCGGCAAGCTTGATGAAGTCCACGAAAAAGTTGACTTCAAAAAATTAAGCGGCAACATTGGAATAGGCCACTGCAGATGGAGCACTCACGGCGGCGTTACAAAAGAAAATGCGCACCCCCACACTGACTGCAAGAACAAAATAAGTGTTGTCCATAATGGCATAATAGAAAATTATTCTGAATTAAAGGACGAATTAATTAAAAAAGGCCATAAGTTCAATTCCCAGACAGACACGGAAGTAATCGCGCATTTGATTGAGGATAATCTTAAGGGAAATAAAATAGAAGATGCAGTAAGAATCTCATTAAACATGATTGAAGGGAGCTATGCCCTTGGAATTCTATTTGCTGACAAGCCCGATATGCTGATAGGCGCAAGAAACGAAAGCCCTTTGATAATCGGCTTGGGAAAAGATGAAAATTTCATTGCATCTGACGTTCCATCCATCCTGAGCTATACAAAAAAAATAATCTATCTTGAGGACAGGGAATTTGCAGCACTCACAAAAAAAAGCTGCAAAGTTTTTGGATTGGACGGCAAAGAAAAAAAGAAAAAAGCCAATACCATAACATGGAGCGCGGAGGCTGCGCAAAAACAAGGATACAGGCATTTCATGCTTAAGGAAATCCACGAGCAGCCGAGCGCAATTGCAGACACATTAAACGAAAGGCTTCAAAACGGAGGCGTTGTTTTTGAAAAAGAATTCAATCTTTCAGATGAATACTTAAAATCAATAAACAGAATCATTTTATTGGCCTGCGGAACCTCATGGCACGCTGCACTTTCGGGAGAGTTTATGTTTGAGGAGCTGGCAAGGATACCGGCAGAAGTGGAATACGCCTCTGAATTCAGGTACAGGCACCCTATTCTGGATAAGGGCACTTTAGTGATTGCGATTTCCCAGTCAGGCGAGACGGCAGACACTATTGCAGCATTGAAGGAAGCAAAAAAATACGGAGTAAAAACTTTATCCATCTGCAACGTCATGGGCAGCTCTATTACAAGAATTTCTGACGGAGTAATATACACGAGAGCAGGGCCTGAAATAGGCGTTGCATCAACAAAAGCATTTACAACCCAGTTGGCTGTTCTGTATTTATTGACAATCCTGCTTTCCAAGCTTAGAAAGACTCTAAACGGCGACCAGATAAAAAGCATGATAAGCGGCATAAGGAAAATCCCGCTGCAAATGCAGTCCGTTCTTGAAGAAGACAATGAAATATTGAAATGCGCCGAGCTTTATTATAACAAATTAAATTCAATTTATCTGGGCAGGGGTGTAAACTTTCCGATTGCGCTTGAAGGCGCATTAAAGCTCAAGGAAGTAAGTTATATCCATGCAGAAGGCTATCCTGCAGCGGAAATGAAGCACGGCCCTATCGCATTGATAGACAAAAATATGCCCGTTGTTTTTATTGCGCCCCATGATATATTTTCATATAAAAAAGTGCTCGGCAATATCGAGGAAGTAAAGGCAAGAGGCGGAATAATAATTGCGATTGCAACAGAAGGAGACAAAGAAATACCGAGAAAATCAAAGCACACAGTCTTCATACCAAAAAATTTATACACTTTGAGCTCAATTCTTGCAGTCATCCCGCTGCAGTTATTGGCTTATCATATTGCTGACAAATTGGGAAGGGACATAGACAAGCCCCGCAACTTAGCAAAATCTGTCGTGGTAGAATAAAAAAAGCGCCAGGATTTTTTCAAACAACAAAATTCCACGTAATGTTTAAATAAAACAGCACGCCACCATATCTATGACTGGTGGTTTTTGACAAATGACTGAACAAACACATCCAAAAATATTGCCTCCGCATGTAGCAATCTCTTCTTTAATCCTAGTAACAATTCTTCATTACTTAATTCCAACCCCGGTTATACCAAAACCGTTCAATTATTTTGGAATATTGTTTTTTATTTTGGGGCTTGCGGTTTTGTTCTGGTCTTTTGGAATGTTCAGAAAAAAAGAAACCCCAATCCTTCCCGGGCAAAAGCCCACTGCGCTTGTAATTGAAGGCCCATACAAATTCACGAGAAATCCGATGTATCTGGGGGTTGCAACTGCACTTTTAGGAGTTGCAGTTTATCTTGGCGACTTGCTTGCATTTTTAGCCCCAACTATATTCTTCGCCTTTGTCAGCATTAAATTTATTCCAAGAGAGGAAAAACTGATGGAAAATTTGTTTGGAAAAAAGTACATTAACTATAGGAACAAAGTGAGGAGATGGATTTAGATAAAATAAATATTCACATTGAAAAAATCAGTCCAATAACTGCCAATCCCATTAACGAAAAAATATTTAAAAATCAAATAATAAAAATTAATAAATCAACTAAATATGAAAATACGCAAGGCAGCTTCAAAGGACGCAAAAGGAATAGCAAATGTTTTAGTGCAAAGCTATAATGTAAAAGACCTAAAAGAAGGAATTGAAGTTTTTAAAAATGAAATTAAAAAATTCCATAATTATATTGTTGCAGAGGAAGAAGGAAAAATAATCGGCATCGCGACTTGGCTTATGCACGGCCTTCCGAAGCATCAGTTATGCGAGCTGGACAGGATTGCCGTCCTGCCTGAATACAGGGGAAAAGGCGTTGCAAGAAAATTATTTGACGCGTTAGTTAAAGATGCTCAATCATTCTATAAAAAAAATAAATCAAAATTAAGAAAATTATATTTGCTGACGCATGCCGGCAACATAAGGGCGCATAAGTTCTATGAAAAGCTGGGTTTCAGGCACGAAACGACTTTAAAGCAGCATTATTACCCGGACCAGGATGAGTTTGTTTATAGTATGTTTTTTAGGTAATGGAAAGCGCTAATGTAAAATTAATTTATCAGCTGGTATACCAGCATTCCTATAATCTTTTTTAGGCACATTTTTCAGATAAACCTTATCGATCCGAACATTACTAAAATGTGTTGAGTATTTTTCTACAAGATCAGCAACCCATGCTTGAGTTGGCTGCCTTTTTAATTTGATTACATCACAAATATCCTCGTTTCGTACCAAGATATTTCCCTCGGGTACACCATCTGCCGCCCTTGCAATAAAACCTCTCGTCTGCCCAAAGTAAGGCACAAGGTACTCTCTTAGAAACCATATATCGAAAGGGCTTTTAATTTCTGGTTGGAAATATTTTGGTCCCCCGGAGAGTAAGATATAAGGATTATCGCCTGTGACATGATGTGCTTGAAAGTGCATTTTGCGGCTATCAGAGTCAATTAAGGTTTTGGCACCAATAACTTCAAATTTTACCACAATAGAAAGAAGCGAAGTATCGGGAAAGTTGCTTCGTCTTAAGTCGTCAGGAGTTGGATTATTGGTAACAGTTGCATATGGAATTACTCCTTCCTCAAGCGTTAAGGTCATTTTAATATTCTCAAAGGAGATACTGATTGTTTATATATTTTGCGTCTCAAATCAACCCAATAATCCCAAAAACTGCTCTTTAGTCTCGCACTTGAAATAAGGATTATTCTTTTTCTCGCGTCCGATTGTTGAGAATGGAACATCCCCATAATCATGCCCCGGATAAATCCCAATATCATCTTCCAGCTTCTTTAATTTTTGCAAACTTTCAAACAATTTCAAAGCATCTCCTCCAGGCAGATCAACCCTCCCAATTGCATTTACGAACAATGTGTCTCCGGTAATTAACTTATTTTCAGCGAGAAGGCAGATTGAACCGGGTGAATGCCCCGGCGTATGAATAACTTTTATTTTCAAATTTCCAACTTCGATCTCATCAGTGTCTTTTAATTTAATAATTTTAATTGAACTGTTTTTAATTGAATTTTTTATTTCATTGAAGTCATTTTCATGGCAGTAAACTTCAGCATTCATTTTTCCAGCCAATTCACCTGTTTTCTGAGTATGGTCATAGTGGAAGTGCGTCAGAATAATTTTTTTAATTGAAAGTTTTTCATCTTTAGAAATATCAATTATCTTGCCAGCTTCCCATCCAGCATCTACCACAGCAGCTTCCTTTGTTTTTTCATCCCCAATAATGTAAGAAAAGTTCTGCATCGGCCCGATTGGAATTTGCTTGAATGTCATTTTACAAATTCGACATTAGGCATATTTTTGAATTGCCTGTCGCCTGTGAGGAATTTTAATTTATGCTTTAAAGATAAAAAATACCCCACAGCATCGGTTGAAGAAATATTTTTTTTCCTGTTAAGGTGCCTAAAATAAACTGATTTTATCATAATATCGGGAGTGATTTCCAGAAGCTCAAAATTGCAGCTGTTGAACCATTCGTCTGCACGTTCTTTCCCAATATCGCGCAGAATTATATTATAAATTTCTCCAATATTCATTACACTGGCAATAACGCGGAAATTCTCAAATCTTTCGTAATCCGGATTATTTTCCAACAATTCAATAATTGCATATGTGTCAAAGAAGTACATTTTAAAAACCAAAGTCAAATTCCTTATCTACCTCTCTCATTAGCTTATCCACTGGCTTTGAAAATTTCATTGTGCCCCAAATATCTTTTCCCATGGTTATTGGCTTTGCACTTATCATAACCGTGACTTCCTGATTTGGCTTTATATTCTCTTCACTAACAACCTCTTTGGGAATTAATATGCCGATAGAATTACCCCATTTCTTAGCCTTTGCCTTTATTTCCATCATAGAATTATACATGTATAACTAATATAAAAATGTTTCTATCCCGTCACTTTCCTCGCAAAGCTCAAAAATCCAGAATGCCCGATTCCTTGTGATTTAGGCCTTACTTTCCTTTCCTCAACTTCCCATTCTCTTTCACTAATCTCAGAAGTCTTTAAGTAAATAAAATTCTCATTCTTCCTTAGGGCATTTACAAAATCTGCAACCTGCGGCACAGAAGGGCTGTAAGAAACAAGAAATCCGCCAGGTTTCAAAGCCTTCGAGCAGCTTTCAAGCGCATTCCACGGCTCAGGCAAATCCAGGACTATCACATCAATATCAGCATCTTCAATTCCGTCATAGATATTCTTATTCTTGATTTTAATATTTTTTAACTTTAAAAATTCAATATTGGACTTCACGACCTCAATAAAATCTTCCCTAATCTCATATGTAACCACCTCTTTAGCAATGCCGGCAATAAAGCAAGCAAGCGCCCCGCTTCCGGAGCCTGCATCAAGAAACTTGCTTTCTTTGTTGATTCCTGTCTCAGTTATAATCAATCCAATATCCTTCAATGGAATTATCTGCGCATCCCTTTTTATCTTCCTGTAAATATCAATGAACTGCGGGTTAAAGATGAAGAATTCCTTGTCAGTGTTTGATTTAAGCAAATCTCCTTCCTTAGACTTCTTTAAGTCATCCTTTCCGACAAAGCCGTATTGCGTGTGAACATCGCTTTCCGTATCTTTGGCATAGAACTTCCTGCCATGCTTCGTAATCAGAACCTTTTTGATCTCATTCATATATAACTGAAGAAAGAAGCGCACTATAAAAAATTATAGGAAAAATTAAAAATAAAAGAAAAAGCAAGAATTACTTCTTGCCCTTTTTCATTGAAACATCACTTTGGCAGTGGCCGCATCCGCCCGGCATTGCTAATTTCGCTACTCCTTCAAGGACAAGCAAAACTCCCAATACATGCCATATATACATAGGCCATTTCCATGCTGTTAAAAATACGACAGCGCCTACAACTATAAACTTTGTGCCCATGCATGTGCCGCAAATACCCCCTTCACAACATCCCATTTTGACTCCCTCCTGTTTTTCTGAGTAATTGAGTGAAACTGGATTTCACTTTTCCTCTTTATATTAATAGTATCTCTTGAAATTAGTTCTATATATAGTTTACTATTTCACAGCCATCTTTGAAAAACGAAACATTTAAAAATACTAAACATTAGTTCTAAATAAAAGACTAATATATCTATAATAAAAAATTAAAATACATAAAAAATAATTATAAGAATATTAAAAAATTACATTTATATCTTAAAAAACAACTACAAAATAAATATAATGATTAATAAATTAAAAAATAAGATTAATAATCAATAAAAAAATTATAATTATTCATTAAAAATAAGGAAATATACATAAAAAACAAACAATGTTATCATTATCGGACAACGAATTTAGTGTACTTAGTTTTCTGGTTAGGAATTTCTCTGAAAGGCTTACCATTAGGAGCATTGCACAGCGTTTGAGCTTTAGCGCAGCAGGCGTATTTAATATCCTGAAAAAGCTGGAGAAAAACAACATTGTCAAAGGCCAAAAATTTGGCACCGGCCTGTTCTACGAGATTAATTTTGAAAATAAAATTTCCGAGCATCTTGCCGCAATAGTGCTTCTGCATTCTGATGAAAAGATTGAGAAGATAACTTTTGAGCAGCTTAAGCAGGCAAAAGCGGCAATTCTCGATAAAAAAAGCCTGCTGCTTGTAGCTGACAGCGTTACTGCGCTCGATATTACAATCCCGAACCTGGAAATCACAGTAAAAAGCGAAGATGAATTTACTTCCTTATTGAGAAAAAAAGACCTTATTGCATTGCAGTTCCTGAAAAAAGGAACCGTATTGTCCGGTGAAACAAAAATTGTTGAGATTATAAAAAACTGCGTATCAAGATTTTAGAATGGAAAAAATGATTGATGCAATGGATTATGGAAAGTGGAGAAATTTGATAAGCTCCTCTGTAGAAAATACTTTAACCTTGGGCTGTTTAGATAGCCTTTTATCATTTGACCAGAGCGGGCAATTAAGGGAAAGCGCCAATGCCATGAATGGGGCATCTTTATCATGCGGCACTATTTTTATGGCTTCCTCAATAAAAGAATCATATGATTCTTCAGGCTTGATTGTAATTCGTTGTGTTAAATATGAAAATAATTCATCAATTTCTGCCTCACTTAATCTAGACAGTTTAAGTATAATTTCATTATCCTCTTTGATATGTTTTAAAGTTTCTGACAGAAGATGCTCTGGGCTTACTAAGCTTAATCTTGAGTCTAACATCAAATCTCTTGTAACCGCGGACTTAATAATGGCCGCCAATAACACATTAGAATCAATAACCAGCAGCATTTATAATCCTCTGTGCTTTTTCCAAACTTTATCTTTTACGATATCTCCATGCTTTAATGCATCTTCCTCCGTAAATTCACTTTTGGACAGCAGTTTATTCATGCGCTCTAAAACAGCAGTCCTCTCATTAATTGCCTGCCTTGCAACTTCGCTCCAGTTTATCTCTGGAAATTTGTCCATTCTCTGCTTTAATTCTTCTGGCACTGATAATGTTAAGCTTACCACGTCAATCACCTCATTCATACAGGTTAAACATAATTACGTGCAATATGTTTATATTTATAATACTTTTGCTCAGAAATGAAAACAAAAAACAAAAAATTAAGAATTGTATCAGTTTTGACATTTTCATTAGTTTTACTTTCCACATTAGCTTATGCAAGGCCGATCACAGATGTATTTTCCAGCGGCTTATTGAGTATAAACAACTTCTTTACCGGAAGGCAGTTTGAGCCATACGCCCAGGCTATTGATTTCTTCTTCTTTTCATTGCTTTTCATAGCAATCTACATGATGGGCGCAAGGTACGCGTTCAAGGAAGTCAAGAAGCCTGAGCAGGTAATTGTGATTTTGCTTGGGCTTATGACTGCATTCCTGCTTGTGCTTGGCGGATTTTCAGCAATATTATTGCTGCCTTATTTGCAATGGTTTTTGTATTTGCTTTTGTTTTTGTTTTACTGGTGGCTATTGAGCGGAATAAAGAATCCGTTCTGGAGATTTATTTTAGCTTTATTATTAACATTGCTTACAATTGCACTGATGCAGGGATTGTTTGATTACATATCTTTGCAGAGAACTCCTGATGCAAATTTAAATCTGCCGTCAGTCGGAGGAATTGGGGGATATTTCAATAACCTGTTTGGCAACTTCAAAGGAATCACAATGCCCGGCGTTACCACACCAGGAGTTCCTGACTGGGCGAAAGGATTGTTAAATTCCCCAAGTGGGACAACTGGACCGGCTGGAACAACTGGACCAACGACTTTGCCGCCTGCCGGTGGAACGGCTGCTGGTGGGGCTGGGGGGGCGGGAGGTACTGGCGCAGGTGGGGGCGGAAGTGGAGGTTGGCTTGACTCAATAGGTGAATGGCTGAAGAAGTATTGGTTCATGCTGTTATTATTGCTGCTTCTTCTTTTAGCCTTATGGTATTGGAGAACTAGGAAGAAGAAAACTTCTGAAACTACAACTACTCCTGAACCTACTCCAACAACGCCTGAATCAGTGGATGATTTAGCCAGGATAATCAAAGAGATTGAAGCAGTAATAAAACTGAAGAAATGGGTTCTTTCTGTGATACTTGCAATCATCAAGAAAAAAGGAGGGTTAACAGACGAACTTCTGGAAGTGTATCATAAGTTCCTGTCAAACGCTGATCCTGCATTTTATTACGACACCGAATCAGAAGAATTTAAAAAATTAAAGTGGGAAAATAATGATGCCCACAAGCTGCTAATGCTTGAAAGGCAGCTGGATGAGCTGCTGGGAGGAATAAATGAGGCTGGAGTAAGTGATGCCGATGCTGCTAAAATAAAAAAAATTAAGGACATTCTTCAGATAAAAGGCACACCATCAGGGACGGGCGGGCAAGAAACCGAATACACGAATATAGTTCCGGAAAAGCTTAAAGAAATTTTTAATGAATTAGTGAGATTAGATAATGGGCAAGACATTAACATAGAAGAGCTGTTCCTTACAAACCAGGACAGAAATCCGCTGTTAAAACTTTTCAAGATGATAGGCTTGTTCTGGTTTGAAGACAGAATTCTAGAAATAAAACTTCATGAATGGCAGGAAATAATAATCAAAAAAACTTTTGAGATGGATATGAACGGCATGACAGATGAAGAGAAAAAAAGAATTCTTCAGTCAAACCTGACTGATTTGCCGTATGATTCCTTAAGGCCTGATGTCCAAGAGACACTTCATAAAATAAAATCAGTTTTTGATGGCTTAAGGGGAGAGAAAGGTATTTTTGATAATGCATTCGATAATCAAAATCTTGATGCCATATTTGGAGTGTACGATGATAAGGGCAATCTGCTGTATAATCCGCAGACCAGGATTTTAAATATCCAGAAAGTTGAAGCATTGCAAAATACTACAGGCAAGAAAGGACTTATTAATGTCATAAAACATCTGATAACGCATTATTTTTTCATATTGGCTGAACAAGGGATTAGAGAACAAAAGATACAGGAGTTAACAGATGCAAAGAAGATAAGGAAACATCTTGAACAGGGATTATTTGAAAAATGGAAGCCTTTGGTTGATAAAGAAGGAAAAGAATTGAAAGATTTATTCAATCAGGAAGTTACTTTCTTCAAAGGAGAAAGAGGGGTTCAAGCCGGTATTTTGCCTCACATTGTGACCTCAGGCGGCTTAAATGTTGCAGTTCACACACAGATGCGATATCTACAATATCTGATTGCATTAATAAACTACCTCCAAAGCCAGAGAAAATCTTTCACAGAATTGCAGGAATTGAAAGTTTCAATAAAAGATCCAACTGATGATAGTAAATGGATTGACTTCACAGCAGAAGCAAAAGATCCGGCAAGAGGAATTTCCGAAGGAAAAACATTTAGGGTTTGGACGCAATTTGCTCAAGGCATTCCTCCTTTCAAAGTTGGATGCTATGTTGACGGAACAAAGAGAGCTGAAATTCCAAGAGTTGAGAGATTGTTTGATGTGGATCCGGTTGTGCAGTTCTTTAACCTAAACCCAGCTAATCCATCTGTTCTTGACCGCAATTTTGGAGAAGTGCCAGCAGGAGAGCATAAGATAGTTGTTGTTGGAATAAGTCCAAAAGATACTTACAGGAGGGGAGACAGAAAAGATGCTACAATATACATTAAGCGTGGTAGCGGTCCTTATCCACCATATTACCCGCCTTACTATCCGCCTTACTATCCGCCTTACTATCCCCCCTATGGACTAGGCGGCTCTTATGTTGGGGGCGGAAGCACTGGTTCCGGAAGTTCAAGTTACGGACCAGGAAGCAGTTACGGACCGGGTTCAAGTTACGGACCAGGCGGTAGCTATGGTCCAGGTTCTAGTTCAGGAGCTGCTGCAGGAAGCGCAGGTTACGGCGGAAGCGCAGCAACAGGTGGCACTGCAGGAGCAAGCGGGCCTATACACATAGCACCTGATGTAAGTTCCACCATACAACAATTGGGATTGAATCAAGAGCCAACCAAGAATGAACCTAGAATTCTTATGGTAACATACGAAATGGGATTCCACAGGGGCGGAGTCGGTGCTCAATCATTATTGATATACAATCATTTGAGGTCTTTAGGATTAAACATAGACTGCCTGGAAAATTCTTGGGAGACAGACGGATTAGTTCTTCACAGGAATGGAAAATATGCAACTTTTAGAGACTACAGCGAATTTATGCAGTCGTGCAATCCTAAACTGTACAACATTATCTATTTCCAATGGTATCCTGTTAAAATTGATATCAGAGATCTTCTGACACGGCTAAAGCAGCATTTTACCAGCGCTAAAATTATTTATGTTATTCGTAATGATTCTCGGGAAGGATTAAGGTATACTGAGCAATCAGAAACCAATCCCATGTACCAATACCTGAAGTTCGACATAGAAGCGCAAAATGTTATGGTAGAACTTTCCGATTTCGTCGTGCATTTGACACCAGCTTCTTATAAAATTTTCAATGATAAATATTACAACCGAGCCATAAGCAGTAAGAGTCTGGTCATAAGTGATGCCGTAGAGCTTTCAGACAAAAAGCATTCAAAGAAATCCAATTCTGACATAGTACTGCTTCATCTTGGAAGGTTAACAGAAGATAAAGGAACTTTCAAATTAGCCATGGCTTACAATCATATATATAAAACTTCTAAAAATAAGAATCTGCATTTTGTATTTGCGGGCCATAGCCACTTGCCCGACTATCAGGAAATTATCAGGCAAAATATGCCGGATGTTCCTCCTGAAAAGATTGAACTGCCGGGATTTGTGGATTTGGATTCAAAATCCTATTACTATAGCATGGCGGATCTTTTTGTTCTGCCTACGTACAGAGAAATGCTTGCAAATGTAGTGTTGGAATCTGTAATTGCCGGTGTGCCAGTTGTTATGACGCGTTTAGGAACAATGGACGAACTCTGTTACCAAAGAGGAATAACTGTCCCAATTGGCCTCGAAGTCGATAAAGTGCCTGAAGTTGAAGACATTATCAAATCTGTGGAATGGTCTTTGGAAAATACAAAACTTCTCAGGAGACGTTCAAAATATTTCCAGGAACAATTTAGAAAAGTATACTCATTCAAAAATTATGAAAGAAAAATGAAGGAATTGTTTGAGGCCGTTTACCGCGGAATGGGTTCTTCTTATATTATAAAAATGTGTGAAAAAATGGAAGAACAGGATGCAAAATCTATTCCACGGCTCAAGCCCATCAACCTCGAATCAGAGTATAAATCTCCGATTTATGATGTAGATGTTTCCTACATCGTACCGGTGTATAATGTTGAGAGGTATGTTGTTGACTGTGTTCAAAGCCTTGTCAATCAAAAATTTAATGGAACATACAATATCCTAATTGTTGATGACAAATCGCCTGATGGTTCTACAGACAAAATTAGGGCAGAATTTAAAAGGGAGATAGATGATGGTAAAATAATAATTATGACTAATGAGTTCAAGATTAAAGGAACCCATGCCGGCGGCGCCAGAAATTATGGATTTAATAAAATCATGACGGGATTTGAAGGCAGAGAAATCCGGCCAAAATATATAAGCCATTTTGATTCTGATGACATTGCATTACCAAATAGAACTCAGGTGTTATATGACTATCTTGAGAAGTCAGGTGCAGAGATGGTTTGTGCCAGGGCATTGTCCATAGACGAGTTCAACAGGGTAACCTTAAGGAAGGATATGTTTAATTGGGATTGCAGGCGCCTTTCATTAATTTACTCTAAAGGTAGTGGGTGGATTGAAGAAATTCAGAAAAAGATAGATTTCAATTCTCCAAACTGCTGGATTAAAGCAGAAAGATTATTTGTTTCAGGCCTTCCTGCCCATAAGAGCAACATAGGGCCAATCATTTTAACAAAAGAAGCTATAGTGCACAACCAGACAACCATGGTTGCCATAGATGCAATGGTGAAAACTGGTCCGCAAGCTGAAACAGCATATGGGTATGAAGATTTTGAGTTTTGGCTAAAAATGGCTAGTCTGGGAGTTAGAATGGATTTTGTTAATAAGTCAGTTGCATTTTATAGATATGCCAAAGAGAGGGACATTAAATCTGCAAAACATTTTGAACATGAAGGAAATCTTCAGTTGGCATATGATTATTATTCCAATTACATAAACGAATTTTTAAGAGATTTTGCGATTACTAATACCGTTCCAAAAGCATCATTTATAAACAAAAATATATTTGATTTAAATGCTGTTGCTGCTGCTATAAGAGATGTATCCTTAATGTCAGAAAATGCCAAAGACAAAAAGTATATTCAGAATCTAAGCGATTTTTTTGTTAAACGAGGTTATGATAAAAAATATCCGAGATTAATGCAAATAATTGTTGATGCACTAAGAAAATTCACTCTAAAATCAGAACCACCAAAGCCCCCCCAGCCCCCTCCAACTCCGGGAACAGGAAAAAAACCAGAAATAATAGCTGCAGATCCTGCCAATAACTCAAGATTCACAGACGACATTGAAATACATTTCAATTTTGAAGTAAGAAATTGGAATGTTAATCCCGACTACCCATTGGCTGCGCATCTTGTAGAACAGCTGGATGATAATTCAGAAAAAATAATTGATGAATTAAAAAATATAAAGAAAAATAATATTGAAATTAAGGCCAGCGCTTCCAAGATGGGCGCTGGATCGCATAGGGTCTTCCTGAGATTAAATAATGTTTATCCTGGAAGGGCAAAGCCGAATCTCGATTCAAATTTTGTTACAATTATAATAACTTCCAAGGCAATGTACATGTGGGGTGGGATAAGGAGAGATTATGCAAGAGACAGGAATGTAGTTGAATTTTTGAAAAAAGTAAAGGATAATGAAATCATCATCGGGAAAAACTCAGAAATAAATTTGTTGCAGGAGATAATGCTCATTCTGCTGGAATCCTTGAGCGCCAATCCTGAGCTCAGGAGAAATAAAAGTCTAAAGAAGCAGATTAACAGGCTGCTTCACAGCGATATAATTAACAAGGCTGAAAGTCCAATAAAAGAGATTTATTCAAAAGTCGTTGGCAGGTTTAATTCTTATTTGCATCTGCCAAAAAATTTTAGTCAGGATTATATGAACGGGACTGTTGGCCAATTTTTTAGCGTTTATCAACGAGGCCCGGATCCTGATGAGCTGGCTTCAGTTTATGACGAAAATATTGATAACATGATATGCCTTGCTTACTTATTATTTGCACTGAAAAACGATTTTAATGGCTCACCATTGATACAGCCATCCACTTCAGCGAGAATAAAACTGATGACAGAAGTATTATTTCCTAAATTCATGAATTATTACTTAACAAAAAGGCCTGCAGCCGCTTGATAAATAAAACCAACAAGGATTTAGCGATAAGCAAGCACCATCTTTCCAGTATCTGGGTCATTTTCTGTTAATGGCCCTGGCTTTAATATAGTTTTTACTAAATCTGACTCGCTTAAGTCGCGTTGGGCAATGTTCACTTTTCTTATTTTTCCAAGAATCATCTCCGGATCATATTTGTAGCAGTCTACAGCTATGTCATCAAGGTTTCTGCTAAAACGCCTGCCCGCAGTATGGGGTGCCGGCCTTACAAATAGGTGATATTCAATGAGTCTCCATCTGTCAGCAACATGTTGTATAGACAGGTCATCTCCGCCTCTGTCATCTCCGGCCATTGTCAGGCAAAACTTGATTTCATTTCCATTCTTATCAGGTAACGTTATAACCCTCCCCCTATAGGACTCGTATTTAGGGGGCACACCACCTATGCTCCAGGCTACCAATCCCGGATTTACAATTTGGCCATATTCAATCGGATGACAATGAGAATAGAATATTATAAACCTGGTTTGGCTGTTTTCTCCTATCTGGCTTTTGTAAGGGGCATTCGCCCTGTCAATTGCGTTTAAGATAAAGTCCCAGCCAGGAATTCTAGTCAAGGAAACAGAATCAAAATTGCCCTCAAATGGAATTGTCCTATTGGTGATGTATATTTGATCGCCAAAACGCTCACCAACCAGTATAAGAATTTTTTCTCTTTGGCCGATTATCATTTCGGTCAGCATTTTTCTAATTTCATTTGTAAGATAAACAGTTTCAGCCATATTAACAATAATTGAAAGACATATATTTAAATTTTAGTAAATCATAAATGAAATATATTTAGAATAATGAAATCGATATAACTAAAGATTCGTTGGAACTTCTTTCGCAACTTCCTGTTCCACTTGTTTCAATAATTGCCTGTAAAGTGTAGTCAAATCGTTATATCTCTTTTGTGCGGGCTTTAATCTCCCCCCAATCTCAACAGGATCGTGAGCTTTAAGGTTTACTACATTTCCTTGCGGATCCCTATATTCAAAACATTCATTGCCTTCCCTGTCTGTGTATTTCCTTATCCTCTCATCGCCATGAGAATGATATCCAATTATCTCCTCTAGTTTCCTTTCATCTGAACCATTAACGTGAGTGTCAAAGAATTCAAATTCAGCACTGCCAGCGGCATCTATAACTTTTAAAATTCCTAAATCACTTGGCTGCCTTCTAGGTTGCTGTCGATGAGTATACTCTATGGTTCTTCCGTTAGCAGGAGCAGCTGCTATGATACCACTATACCATTGTGTATTTTGTACATGTCCGGGGTTACTTTGGAACCAACCAAATAATGCCATGTAATGAATGAAATATAATTTCATTTATAAATCTTTCTCTTATGTAACTACTTAAAAATAGGTACTTCATCAGCCAAAATCAAAAAAATAAACCTCCGTATACCCGCTGCCCAAGAATATAAAATAGATATTAAAAAGAGGAAGCCAAAATGCCGCTAGAAGAGCACCAATGCAGCCATCTTAAAAAACAGTAAATTCTTGGATAGATTATAACAACCTTTATATATCACTTCTTTCACATCACTTAATATTGACTAAAAATGTGATGTAAAATGGATTTTATCGCGTTAGCCAAGAAGCTTGAAGGGCTGCAGACTATAAGCAGCATGTCAAAATTACTTAATATTGGCAGAAGAACCGCTGTCAACTACGCATGGATGCTGAGAAAAAAGGGATTTGCGCAGACACTTTATGGAAAAAGAAAAATAAGAATGTATAAAATATCGCCCTTCAAACAAAACACAAGAGGCTATCCGGGATTATACGAGTTTTTAAACCAGAACTCAAAAATTAAAATTAATCCTCCGCATATTGAAAGAATTTATGGCAATAAGCCAACAGCAGAAGAAATGATTGTAAAGGCAGTGGAAACAGGAGAGCTAAGAACAATACTTTCATCATTGGCATTGTTTAATAAAATAAAAAATTGGACATTATTAAGCGAAATTGCAAGAAAGAAAAATCTCGGAAGAAAGGTAGGCGCATTATACGACACAGCAAGAACAGTTATAAGAACCAGAAGAATAGATAAGAAAACAAGAAAATCATTGCTAAAAAATAAAACATTCGAAAAATTCATTGTAAAAAATGCAAGAACAAAAGACTTTAAGGATATTGAAAGAGAATGGAATGTTTATGTTCCTTTCAACAAGGCAGACCTGGAGGCGTATAAAGAATGATTAACCAGGAAGAGCAGATAAGCCTTTTTAAAATAATCGGAACCCAGTTAAAAAACAAAATTGAATGCATCGTCATAGGCGGCTCTGCAATGATGTTCTATGGCGCAAAAGCAGCAACGAAAGATGTTGATTTAGTTTTCTTAAAAAAAGAGGATTTGGATTCTGTAAAGAAAGTACTGTTTGATTCTGGATTTAATGAAAAAAACAACATAAAGGGAATTTTCAGGGAAGACGAAGAAACATCCAAGCCTGTTATGATGGAAAGCCCGCAAACCAGATTTGATCTTTTTCTCAATGAAGTCATAGGATTCAAGATTCATGAAAAAACAATTGAAAGGCTAAGGGAATTGCATGAATTCGGAAACTTCATAGTAAAAACAGCAAGCCCCGAAGATATTTTGATGATGAAAGGCTGCACGGAAAGAGAAAAAGACAGGGACGATGCTGCTGAAATAATAAAGAGATTCAATATTAATTGGAACATTATACTGGAAGAGGTTAAAAGGCAGACAAAAATTGGAATAGTTGCCTTTCCGCTTTTGCTTTATGAATTTTTAACAGAGCTTAAAGAAAATCGCAAGCTGGATGTGCCAAAAAACATAACAGATGAGCTTATTAAAATTGCGGAAAAGATGCTAAAGGAGCTAAGGAAAAAAGGCCAGCTGATAAAGGTCACCAAATACAAGCACAAAAAATAAACCTTTATATACCCACTGTCCAAGAATAGGGAATAGATATTAAAAAGAGGAAGCCAAAATGCCACTAGAAGAGCAAATGCCCCCGCCGCCAAAAAAGCAGGGCGTTTTTGGATTCGGAAAGCCGCAGCAGCCGCAGACAGATGTTTCTGGAATGACGAGTGATATAAGCACTATAAGCAGGAGGCTAAAGCTGCTGGAAGAAGGCTTCACCAACTTAAGAAGATTCTTCCAGGTTTCTGAAGAGAACATGATTTCCAAGAACAAGCACTATTCTGCCGAAATCAAGACAATCAATTCAGACATCATAGAGATAAGGAAGGAAATGCAGGAAATAAAAGACAAGATGATGTTAGTAATAAGGGAACTTCAGGCAACTGCAAGAAAAGAAGAAGTCAAGGTGCTTGAAAAATATATCAACCTTTGGAACCCGATAAAGTTTGTAACCCAGAATGAGGTTGAGCAAATAATCAACGAAGTGCTGGAGAAAAAAGAAAACAAAACCCCTGCGAATTCTAAAGAGGATAGTAATATTTAAATACTAGTATTACTTTATTACTTCTATGGCTACAGTAAAGACAATTAAAGATGTGGACGAAGTAGCTTGGTCAGAATTTAAATCAATGGCCGCGCATGATAAAATCAAAATGGGCAAGCTTTTTGAAAGGATGGTAGAAGAGTATAAAGACAATACTAAAGATTTCTGGGATAGCATACTCAAGGGCCCTCCTGCGTTGACAAAAGAAGAAGCCGAGATAATGACAAAAAAAGCGGAAAGAATAAGAAAAGAATATGGATTTAGAACAATAAAATGACACTTTTGCTGGATACTTCTGTTTTGATTGCAATACAAAGAAAAGAAAAAGGGATCACAGAAAAAATTGATGAGCTGAAAAAAAATCATCTGAGGCCTGCTTCAATCTCTTTCATAAGCTATTTTGAGTTTTACATCGGCATTTTGGACAAGAATGTTAAGAACAAGCAGATAAATTTAGAATTTATAAATAAATTCAACTGCCTAAAGGCTTCAAGCATAACAGCTGAGATACTTGCAGAATTAAAGGATAAATACGAAAAAAAAGGCATCATAATAGGCCTTGCTGATTTGATAGTGGCGAGCCACGCAAAAGAAAACAACATGACTCTTGTCACAATGGACAAAAATTTCGAAAAAATTGATGAAATACGCAAGATTGTACTTCAACATTAGAAACCTTTAAATACATTAATTTAACGTATAGAAAAAAAAGAGAGGTGTATTGATGGCTTTCTTTAAGTTTGGAAAGAAAAAAAAGGAGGAATCTTTAGACATGACGATGCCTTCTATGGAAACTCCTGAGCCGCAGCAGCAGGGCTCCCCTGTCGAGCAGGTTCTCATGATGAAGCAGCAGGGCTACACAAACAACCAGATTGTCCAGATGCTCCAGAGCCAGGGCTACAATACTTCTGAGATATTTGATGCAATAAACCATGCAGGCATAAATCCGGAATTCCAGGCAGCTCCAGAGCAGTCTGATGCGGGCATGCCGGATTACGGTCAGCAGCAGAATTATGATCAGCAGTCTTACCAGCAGCCCCAGTTCCAGCCGCAGAATTTCCAGCCGCCAAAAGAAATTCATGAGCCTGTTTCAATTGACGAGGAAAGGATACAGGAAGTGGCAGAGGCAGTCATCGACGAGAAATGGGAGGAATTTGCCAAGGACATGAGAAAAGTGATTGAATGGAAAGACAAGAGCGAAGACAGGATTGCAAAAATAGAGCAGCAGCTTCTTGATTTAAGGATGAGCATGGATTCTTTGACAAAAAGCATAATGAGCAAGATTTCAGCCTATGACCAGAATATAGTTGATGTCGGTACAGAAGTCAAGGCAATGGAAAAAGTCTTCCAGAAAGTCCTGCCGTCTCTAACGGAAAATGTAAACAAGCTTGACAGGATGACCAAAGGATATAAAGAGCCGCAGAAGAAATAATTTATTTAACTCTTTGTAAGCAAAGCAATCGTGAATACAGCCACGGCGAGGAGAAGGACCACGCCAAGAAAAGTTGGATGGAGCAGTAAGTTCCTATCCTGTGAAAGGTCTGTCTGAGGCTCTTTTGAAGCTCCCTGATCGCCATATTGGCTCCTTAATTCCAATGCAATCCCTGTCAGAACCACAAATACTATCATTACCATGAAGATTCCTCTTAATGAGGGAACTCCTTCTATATTCCCTCCCAGCATTTTACTTGCTACAGTAAACAGCATTATCAGTATGAATATTACGGTGAGAAAGGGCGCTACTTTTGAAACCAGAGTCACAGAAGCATTGGATGTAATAACAAATATCGCGAGTATAAATCCAATTAACGAAGCTATAATCTTGTTGCCACCAAGAATCTTTGCATAAGTAAGTGCGGCATAGACAACTACCCAGACAAATACAAAAACAAAGATAGCATTAAAATACTCAAGGCTTGTAAAGTCTAAGAAGGTTGCCATATTAAATTAAAGGATACCCTAATGGCCCCCGCCTCCCTTGCCGAAGAGCTTGCTGAAGTCCATTCCCATTCTGTTTAACAGCGACCTTTCATCTCTTTCCTTTGAGTCGCTTGTAATCCAGGCTATGATTATTCCAAATACAAGCAGCATTATCCCGATGGCAACAGCATCAGCCCCAAAGAAGCTTTCCAGCGTGTTTCCAAAGTATCCGGACCACCATCCTGCCGCGCCTCCGAAAATGATGATGATAATTAAAAGTGAAATGGCCATCACCCATCCCGGCATTGAAACGCCTAAGAACACGCTCTCCTGCCCGAATACTCCGATTAGCAGCAGAAGCGCTATTATCGCAACAATTACCAATGAAACCTGCGGCAAAGCCTCATTCATGATAAGCACAGGGTCAGCATTTGGAGGATACCTTCCTGCTGCGTGAGGTATAACCACAAGCAACCCGATGACCAACGCCACGACTACGTTAAGATTTTTCTTTGCATCTCCTAATATCTTTGTCTTCTGGAGTATTGCAAATATTATGACAAAAATCAATAGAAACGGAAGAAGTATGTCAGTCAATCCAATATTATCAAGTGTTCTTATGAAATTGTCAAGCCTTAGCGATTCACCAACCATTTTTATAGCACCTCTTTGTGATGTACTAAATTATTTTGATATTAGTATATAAATCTTGTGGATTTAATGATGCTCTGCCTTTTTCTCAGGCTCCTTGATTGCATAGGCTATGAAAAGGACAATAACCACCAGCAGGACAACTGAGCCGATGACTTCGCTGTTGTCAGACCCGCCCGCTATTCCTCCTGCTGCCTCAAGCCACGTCTTTCCGTCGCTTGTCTTTATAGCGTTCATGAAAATACCGATTATTGAGATAAAGACTATTATCATGAATGCCAGCTTCCATCCTCCTTCAAGGAAAACTCCCTTCCCTTCCTCGTAAAATGAGCCAACCAGCATAAGGAATAGAACGCAAAGGAACAAAACAACGACTGCATTCGAAGACACGGAAGTTATAGTTTCAACAAGCTCCGAAGAAGCGACTACCAAAAATGCAATCGTAAAAGCGCTTATCGCATTCAGGTTCTTCTTAGTGTATTTATGCCCTTCATGCTCTTCTGTTCCAAGGACTTTCGTTTTCTCCAGAATGGCAAAAACAATTGTGAACACAAGCATGAAAGGAAGAACGACGTCAAAAATCCCAATCTTGTCAAAAAACTGAAGAGTGTTTCTTAAAGGGCTGACCATGGGTTCTTTTGGCGAACTTTGATATTTAAAGCTTTTGGTTTTGATTAGTGGAAGCTCAATGTAAACAAATCATTCATTTTTTCAAATACCTTTATAAATATCCGAATGCATTCAAACCAAATGCTAAACAAGAAAGAATTCAATAAAATTAGGGAAGACATGCATAAGCTGGACTTGAAAAGGGAAGAGATAATCCAGACTTCAAGAGAAATAATAACTGTATCAAAGCAGATAATCTACGCTGCTCAAAGAAATGACCTGAATGAAGCCGAATCAGCAATAAGCAAAATAAAAGACAAAGTCAAAAAACTAAAAAAAGTAAACCTATCGACAGACACGAACATCAATTCAGTTGCTTTCCAGGAATATGTAGAAGCTATTGCATTCTATGAATTCGTAAAGCACGGAAAAATACCCACAAGGGCAAGCCTCGGAGTTTCTGCTGAAGATTATCTAAGCGGATTGTGCGACTTAACAGGAGAATTGGTAAGAAAAGCAATCTTTGATGTTATCCATAAAAACTTCAAGGAAGCAGAAAAGATAAAAGAGCTGGTGCACGATATTTACGGCGAATTCCTAAAGCTCCATTTGAGAAACGGAGAGCTAAGGAAAAAATCCGATTCAATCAAGTGGAATTTAAAGAAGCTGGAAGAAGTAATGTACGACGTTGCTATGAAGGGAAGGAATTAGATTATTATTTCTTATTTTTTAAAATTAATTTTGAAGTCATAAGTTATTGAAATTGCGCCCATTGTCCAGCGCAGGAATAACAAAATCAATTACCATTATCAATAAATTTAAATAAATACATTTAATCCGATGATTCTATGAAACGAACCCACACCTGCGGAGAGCTGACAGGCAAGGACATAAACAAGAAAGTCGAATTATCGGGCTGGTGCTCTTCAAGAAGAGACCACGGCGGTGTCATATTCATAGACTTAAGGGACAGGTACGGAATAACACAGATAGTTTTTGACCCTTCCCATAATCTTGAATCCCACAAGACAGCTGAAAAGCTCGGAAGGGAAGACGTAATCTTTGTTTCAGGAATCATAAAGCAAAGAAAAAAAGGAATGGAAAATCCGAAAATGAAAACCGGCGAGATAGAAGTTTTCGTTGACAAAATAGAAATTCTCAACGAGGCCCAAACTCCGCCTATGGAAATAGATGACCGTGTCCCAACGAACGAAGACACAAGATTAACCTACAGGTATCTTGACTTAAGAAAGCAGGCAATGCAGAATAATATTCTTGTAAGGCATAAAGCCGCAAAAGCAGTAAGGGACTATTTTGACAGCTTAAATTTTCTGGAAATAGAAACTCCATTGTTAACAAAAAGCACTCCTGAAGGCGCAAGGGATTATCTTGTTCCGTCAAGAATTCATCCCGGAAACTTTTACGCTCTTCCGCAAAGCCCGCAGATTTTCAAGCAGCTGCTGATGGTATCAGGATTCGACAGGTATTTCCAGATTGCAAAGTGCTTCAGGGACGAGGATTTAAGGGCAGACAGGCAGCCTGAATTCACGCAGATAGATGTTGAGATGAGCTTTGTCGATGAAGAAGACATAATAGAAGTCATGGAAGGGCTGATGAAAAATATCTGGCGTTTTGTATTAAACAAGGACATCAAGACACCTTTTCCAAGATTAACTTACGCTGAAGCGCTCAGCAAATACGGCGTTGACAAGCCAGACACAAGATTCGACTTGCATTTGGTTGATGTAACTGAAATTGTAAAACATTCTAACTTCGAAGTTTTCACAAAGGCAATAAAAGACAGCGGAATTGTAAAATGCATCAACGCAAAAAACTGCGCAGGTTTCAGCAGGACAATAATAGAAGAGCTGACAGCTTTCGTTGCAATCTACGGCTCAAAGGGATTGGCATGGATGAAAGTAACGGAAAAAGGATTAGAGAGCTCAATTGTAAAATTCTTTGACGAAAAAATACAGAACGAATTGATTCAGGCAGCAGGCGCAAAAAAAGACGACCTCCTTTTGTTTGTCGGCAATTCCAGCCACGAAATTGTAAACGAGGCTCTTGGAAACCTTAGGATTGAGCTGGCAAAGAGGCAAAAGCTTATCGACAATAATCATTTCAGTTTTCTCTGGGTCGTGGACTTTCCGTTTTTCAAGAAAGATGAATACGAAAACTGGACATTTACCCATAATCCTTTTTCAGCGCCAAAGCCAAATCACATGGAATGGCTGATGAAGAAAGAAAATATTGGAAATATTCTGACTACCCAATACGATCTTGTTCTTAACGGCACAGAAGCAGGGGGCGGAAGCATTAGAAACCATAAGCCTGAAGCGCTTCAGAAAGTTTTTGAGATAATGGGCTATAATAAAGATGAAATTCAGGAAAAGTTCGGCTATGTGCTAGAAGCATTTTCCTACGGAGCTCCGCCGCACGGAGGAATTGCATTCGGCTTTGACAGATTGGCTGCATTGATGACAGGAAATGAATCCATAAGGGAAGTTATAGCATTTCCAAAGAACAAGTCAGCAGAATCCATGATGGAAAATGCCCCAGGAGAAGTTACAGAAAAGCAATTGCAGGAGCTTCACATCAAGCTGGATTTCGTAAAGGAAACAGCAAATGTTGTTTTTACAAAGATAAGGGATGTTTTAAACAAGGAAAAAATTGAATACGAAGTTCTCGAGCACAAGCCCGTCTTCACGAGCAAGGAAGCTGCTGAAGTAAGAGGAACAGAATTAAAGCAGGGCACAAAAGCATTAATTTTGAAGACAGAAGAAGGGTTTATCCAGGCATGTGTAGCAGGAAACAAAGAATTAGACGTAGAGAAGCTGCAAAAAATAACTTTGTTCCGGAAAATCGAGATGGCAAATGCAAAGGAAGTAAGGCAGGTTTCAGGCTGCAATATAGGGAGCGTTCCGCCTTTTGGAAATTTGTTTGAATTGAAAGTTTATTTTGACAGGTCAGTTGTTGAAAATGATGTCATTGCTTTCAACGCAGGCCAGCACACAAAGAGCATCAAGATGAAGGCAAAAGATTTGGTTAGAGTTGTTAATCCGGCTGTGGGGGAGTTTTCAAGATAAGTTAGCATCAATCGCATTTTTTATTTGATTTATTATAGCCAAATAAAACATAGACTGCTTATGGCCAGCAGCCCAGCCATCCCAATTATCCTGTGGGTCTCGCAGGAAATTATCTGGATATTCAAAAGTTTCAGCAGCACAATCCAAAAGTCTTTTGACCAATCCTTTTTCCTTTGGAGAAACATCTACAACTACCCTATCAACCAGTTCAGGGTTAAATGTGTCAGTTGAAGACGCTCCACTTTTCAAATGCACAACTCCGATTGTTTTTTGCTTGCGCCTCTGGCCAGCAGCCTCATAATACGAGAAAGCTACAGCTTTTAGAGAAGGGAATGGGATGAGGTAATAATCAATTTGATATGAAACTCCATCCACATCGGGCAATGGCTGCTGCCTAAACATTAATGTGTCCGGATCCCCTTTAATCATAATTCCATATTTTAATATCCCGCGCTCATTAAGCTTCATAAACGAAACTAATGCACATTGAATTATAAATCTATAGGAAATAACTTTAATTTTCGGATACATATGTTATTTCCTAATAAGCAAATCACAATAAAAAGATACGAATATTAGTGTGATTTGCTATAACTATGCTATAAACTTAAATTACAATAAATATTTAAATTCTAAAATTTATTTATAGATTATGCCTGAAAAATACAACGTAATTGTGGAAGAAGGTGAAGATGGATATTTAATTTCTGAAGTAGTTGAATTACCGGGCTGCCACACACAGGCTAAAACCTACGATGAGTTGATTAAGAGAACCAAAGAGGCAATTTCTCTTTACTTGAACGTCAAGAAAAAAGAGCCTCGAAGCAAATTCTTAAGCCTTCAGCAAATTGAGGTTTAACATGCCTAAGCTGCCGCTGATGACAGCTATAGAGTTGGCAAAAATTCTCAAAAAACTGGGATTTGAATTCAAAAGGCAGGAAGGCAGCCATATGTTCTTTGAACATCCTGATGGTAGAACAACTGTAATTCCTAATCATGCTGGCGAAGAAATAGACAGAGGCTTATTGAATAAAATAGTTAAGCATGATTTACAAATAAGCAGAGAAGAATTTATGAAAAACGTTAAGTAATATAAAAAAAACAAAAAAATTCCTAAAAAGTAACCTCTGGAGCATTCTCAGCTCCAGCCTTTGCTTCAAAATAATTCCTGTCAGCATATCCTAATTTCTTCGCAACAATGCTTGAAGGGAATGTCTTTATTCTTGCATTGAATGCCTTGACAGCTTCATTGAACCTGCTTCTTTCAACAGCAACCTTGTTCTCGGTGTTGGCAAGTTCATCCTGTAAAGACCTGAAGTTGGCTGTTGCAGTCAGCTGAGGATAATTCTCGGCAACTACAAGCAGTTTTGACAATGCAGACTCAATCTGGTTTGCAGTATTCACTTTTGCATTTACATTAGGGGAAGTCTGCCACTGGCTCCTCAATTTAGTAAGCTCAGTAAGGGTCGTCTGCTCGAAATTCGCAGCGCCTTTGACTGTTGAAACAAGATTCGGTATCAGGTCAACCCTTCTTTGATACTGCGTCTCAACCTGCGCCCATTTATTGTTGACTTCTTCATTCATTCTTATCAAGGAATTGTAAGTCCCGATGTACCAAAAGACACCTAGCAAAATAACTGCTGCAACAATCCCAATTCCCCACCAGATTTTATTGTTCATTTTTTCCCACCTTTGGATTTTTTTGAAAAAGTATAAAGCATCTTGATTTCATCCTTGTCAATCCACATTCCTCCGCAGTTGTCGCAGACATCCAGCACAGCGCCTGACGGATGATTTATCTTCCTCATGAATCTTTTCTTCCATATTCCCGAGCATCTCGGGCAGTGCATTTTCTTGTCCATTGTATTAATGAATGATTATTGAATTGTGTATTTAAGTTTTTGCCTTTCTACCATTTTCCTCCAAATCCCCCTCCCCCGAATCCTCCGCCGCCTCCTGAAAAGCCCCCAAACCCTCCGGAGCCACCGCCCCCAAACCCGCCTCTTCCAAATCCTCCAAGGAACAATCCTGATGCAGCGCCGTGATAGAAGCCGTCCTTGTATTTTTTTCCTTTAGATGATTTCATGCCATTTCGTATTGCGGATATCACGAGAGCCCATATAATAATAAAAACAGCAAAAAACATTATGGCAGCCCATTTCGGCATGGTTCCGCTCTTTGTTGAATTCTTCAGCGCAACAATATCAGCATCATTTGAATTAAGCAATAATCTCTTTGTAATGTCAAACGCCTCAAGAATCCCTTTTTCATAATCTCCGTTCTGGAAATTTGGAACAAGATGTTCTCTTGAAATCCTCCCCAGCAAGGCAGAATTCAAAGTGCTTTCAGCCCCATATCCCGCCTCCCATCTGTACTTCCTGTCATTTACAGCAACATAAAGCAAAATCCCGTTGTCGTTTCCCTTTTTGCCGATTTTATTCTGCTCTGCAATCTTCAAAGTATATTCTTCCAAAGAATATTCTTTCGGATATTCATTTTCTATATAGATGACGTACTGCATCCCATTAGTCTGCTTTTCAAGCTCTCTTAAATCACTCTCTAACTGTAATTTTGCAGACGCAGATAAAACTCCTGCCTTGTCAGTCACATAAGTGCTGATTGTAGGAATCTGTGCCGCTGCGAAATTAAAAGACAGAAGCAAAACAATCAAAACCATAAATAGTTTTTTCATAACAATAAACATAATCATGACAATATATAAATATAACCATTAAGAGGCGTTATTGAAAAGTTAAAGGCTGCCATCACTATGTGAGCATTTGAGCAAATTACTTTCAACCAAAAGGATAATCGAAAATAGGATTTTCGGAAGTTCCTCGTATAACTCGGAACAATTGCAATGGGAATTTTGGTTATAAGCCAATATCTTTTACATGCGAACGATGGCAGCCCGAACGAAGTGAGGACTTTTCAATAACGCCCATTAGGACTTTAAAATAATGAAAAATAAAAAAATAACCATAAACTTTGTCACGAGCAACCAAGGCAAGGTAAAGGAATTCAGGCAGATTTTAGAGCCGGAAATCAAAGTAAGCCACATTGAACTGTCTTATCCCGAAATCAGGAGCGAGGATAATGAAGAGATTGCAAAACATTCTGCAGAAGCGCTTGCAAAAGAATTGAAAAAGCATGTTGTTGTCGAGGATTCCGGATTATTTGTCAAATCCCTTAATGATTTTCCGGGGGCTTATTCTGCAACAGTCCATAAAAAAATCGGATTGGAGGGGATCCTTAAGCTTATGAATGGCGTTAAAAACAGGGAATGCGAATACAAAAGCGCCGTTGCATACTGCGAGCCAAATAAAAAGCCAATCAGCTTTTCAGGGGGGGAAAAAGGCACAATCGCAAAGTCCATAAGGGGCAATTTCGGTTTTGGCCACGACCCTATATTCATTCCGGAAGGCAGCACTAGGACTTATGGCGAGATGGAAAACTGCAGGGAAAAGAAAAAGTTCAGGAGAATCGCAGTTGAGAAATTGAAGAGATACCTAATTAAAAAATAAATTCAATCTTTTTATTTCCGCTATCTTTAAAAAACACTAATGAATACTCCCCTTATGTACCTTTTTTCAAACGTGCTGGGAGTTTTTGTATTTGATGAGAGCTTTAAGGTAATTGACAAGCTCATGTTCAAGGATTTGCAGGACTATCAAAATAAAAATGAATTCATTGAATCTGTTAAGGCCAAGCACAATAACCTAAAAGAGCCAGATGAAAAATCATTAAGCAGCATTTTGCTTTATTTCAAAACCGGCGAGTTTCTGCAGGATTTTAAGGCAAAAAATACCCAGTTAACCAAGCGTCTGGTAAAAGATTCGGTAAAAGACGACATTCTGCTGATACAATCATTAAAAACAATTGAGGAAACAGGCAAGGCAATAAACCTGCTTGCAAAAAGGCTCAGGGACTGGTATGACCTTTACAATCCCGAATTCTCTCGCTCAGTCGAAAGCCATGAAACTTTCGTAAATGAAATTCTGGAAAACGAAAAAAAAGATTTATTAAAAAAAATGAACATTAGCGGGGAGGATTCAATAGGCGCTGATCTGGAGCAGGAAAATCTTGAGCCGCTAAAATCGCTTGCCCAGCAGGTGTTTGGCTTATTCCAGCTCAGAAAATTGCAGCTTGATTACATCTCCAATTTGATGGATTCATTGTGCCCGAACATCAAAACAGTCTGCGAAGTAATGATTGGCGCAAAGCTGATTGAGCATGCAGGCAGCCTAAAGAGGCTCAGTGAAATGCCATCTTCGACAATACAGATTCTCGGAGCTGAAAAAGCATTGTTCAGGCACATGAAGACCGGAGCCAAGCCGCCAAGGCATGGATTGATAGTAAGCCATCCATTGATAGCGCATTCAGATGACAGGATGCACGGAAAGATTGCAAGAAACTTGGCCGATAAGATATCCATAGCGGCAAAAGTTGATTATTTTCAGGGGCAATTTGTAGGTGACAGGCTGAAAAAAGAATTGGAAGAAAAATTCAGCTCAAAATGGTAAAATGATAGCAAAATCAAAGATATTTGAGGTTTATGAATCCCGCGACGGGAGAAGAAGCCAGTTGTATACTGTTAACCTCACTCCGGGAAGAAATGTATATGGCGAAAGGTTAGCAAAAGAAAATAATACTGAATACAGGGAATGGGATCCTTTTAAGAGCAAGCTTGCAGCTTCAATCCTGAAAGGGAGCCCCAGCATTTTCATAAGAAAAAATGATACAGTTCTCTATCTTGGCTGCGCATCCGGAACGACTGTAAGCCACGTCTCTGACATTATAGGAAATGAAGGATTTGTATTTGCAGTTGACATTTCACCGACAGTCATGAGGGATATGGTTTTTCTTTCCTATGGCAGAAAAAACATAGCTCCGCTCCTTTCTGATGCAAATAAAGAGAATGAACTAAAAGAAAAGATTTGCGCTGTTGACGTAGTTTACCAGGACGTCTCCCAGAAAAGCCAGGTTGACATATTCCTCAAAAATGTAAGGCTGTTTCTCAGGCACGGCGGCTACGGGCTGCTCGCCCTCAAGGCAAGAAGCATCGATGTAACAAAAAACCCGAGGCATATCTTCAAAGATGTAAAGGAAAATCTAGAGAAGCACCTGACAATCATAGACTATAGGGAGCTTGAGCCATTCCAGAAAGACCACTGCATGTTCATCTGCAAGAAAAAATAATCAGTTTAATCCACAACATCTTTAATTTTCATCTTTTAAAATTATTTTTAATTATTAAAATTTAATGCGTTGTGAAAGAAACAAACAAAAAAACTAAAAAAAATAACTCTTTCATACACCTAAAGATTAAACTAAACGTCAATGGAAAATAAATAAAATAATAAAATATAAAATTTAAACCCGTTCGCTGCGCTCACAATATCTTGTGCTAGGGCTTCGTTCGCTGCCAGTCACTCAGCCCCCGCCATACATCTCAATTTAAACATCGGAATTCCACCTTATCTATGATAGGTGGTTTCTGACAAATAAAAAAAATTAAACAATAAAAAATGCCGTCAACAAAACTGACAGATTTCGGGCTTTATTTCATCACAGACGGCAGGCTCACTAAAAAATCAGTCATTGATGACGTCAAGTCTGCAATAAAAGGCGGAGTAAAAATAATCCAGTACAGGGAGAAGGGAGCTTCAACAAAGCAAATGATTGAAGAGGCAATGATAATAAAAGGTTTATGCAAAAAAAGCAATGTGCTGTTCCTGATTAACGACAGGGTTGATGTTGCATTGGCAGTTGATGCAGGCGGAGTTCATCTGGGAAGCAGCGATATGCCGTACGAAACTGCAAGGAAACTTCTTGGAAAAACTAAGGTTATAGGATTGAGCGCAGAAACAGAAGAAATTGCACTGAGAAATGAAAAAATTGGCGCAGACTACACGGGAATAGGCCCTATTTTTTCCACCGACACAAAAAAAGATGCAAAGCCCCCGATAGGGCTGGAGCCCATCTCAGAATTAAAAAAGAAGCTCACAATCCCTTTTGTAGCTATCGGCGGGATAAGCGAAGCTAACCTTGATGAAGTGTTGAACGCAGGAGCATCTAACGTCGCAATGATATCAGCAATCGTTGCAAAAGATGACGTTGAGCATTCAGCAAGGGGCATAATTGAAAAAATTAGGCTCAGAAATAGCAACTTTTAAATAATACATCTTCAAATGGGCTGATATGAAAAAGAGGCCGGGTATGTCTTTGCTATTTTTATTTCTGATTCTGCCTATCTCGATTGTTCTTGCGCACACAGGCGAAGATTTTGATTTTAGCCCTAAAACAGCATATCCGTTGACGCTAATGCAGGCTGCCGGATATGGCTCTATAATTTTCGGAGCCCTGATTTTTATAGTCATTTTTAAAGGCAATTCCTTAAGTGACAGCTCAAAAAAAACAATATTCATTTCCATAGCCGGATTGGTGTCGCTTATTACACTTTACTTGGTTGTTGTAACTCTGCACATGAACTTAACTTCTGACACTAAGGGGCCTGTGCACTGGCATGCGGATTACGAGATTTGGGCATGCGGCAAGAGAATAAGGCTGGCAGAGCCAAAATTCATGTCCAATACCCAGGGAACCCAAATGACGCATTCCCATAATGATGACCGAATTCACATTGAAGGCACCCTGTTAGACCTTAAGGAATCGGGACTGAGGTACTTTTTCCACTCTGTCGGAGGCTCAATCTCGATTGATGGGATGAGTATCCCCACAGATGAAGGGATGAAAGAATTCCACAACGGAGACCTTTGCAACGAACTTCCGGCCAGGCTTTATGCATTTGTGAACGGCAATCAGGTAGCGGACTTTCCTGCATACAGAATTTCGCATTATGGCGAAGTGCCTCCAGGTGACAGAATTAAGTTCGTCTTTACCGAAAAACCACTAAATCAAATAGGTACAAACATAGGCAAAAATGGCACTTGAAGCGTATCTGCCGACTCTTGGAACAGTTGTAATGACAGCATTAGTTGACTCAATCAATCCATGCGCCATAGGCGTCTTGATTCTGCTGGTCTCAGTAATAGTAGTCTTCAGGTCAAAGAAAGAGCTGCTGATTTATGGATTCACTTACATTTTCTTCGTATTCCTGACTTATTTGCTGGCAGGCCTGGGAATCATGTACTTTCTTAGCGTAATTCCGTTGTACGTCAGCGAGTACATCTCCATAACTATAGGGCTCCTTATAGTTGCCGCAGGCATTATTGAAATCAAGGACTACTTTTGGTATGGCAAAGGCATAAGCCTCTCAATTCCGCCTGAAAAAGCTAAAAGAATTCAGCAGATAACCAGGAAAATGACTCTCCCTGCAATGATATTCCTTGGTGCGTTCGTTGCAGGTGTCGAGCTGCCATGCACAGGCGGCCCTTATTTGGCTATACTGTCTCTCTTGTCCCAGAATTTTGACTTCATGGCATTTTTATGGCTGATGCTGTACAATGTAATTTTTGTACTGCCACTGGTAATAATTCTCCTCATGGTCTACGGCGGAACAAAAATACAGACACTTAAGAAATGGAAGCAGGACAACCGCGCTTACATGAGGCTGGCTATTGGCATTTTATTGGTATTGCTTGGATGGATGCTGATTTTGATTGCAAACGGCACTATTAATCTTGGCTGATTGAAATGGCAAAAGAAAAAAAAGAGCTGAAAATTGTCAAGAGGCAGGGGCATGCCGAGTTATATGATGAAAGAAAAGTATACGGCTCGTGCTATTTCGCATGCAGGAATGCCCACCTTTCAGAAAAGCAGGCCGAGAAGATAAGCGAGAAAGTGTGCTCGTCAGCCACAGCATGGATGGCAAGGAAAAAAATTACATTTTCAGATGACATTTTCCTCCTTGTAACTAAGGAGCTCAAAAAATACAATGAAGACGCTGCATTTTTGTACGAAACTCACAGGGATATATCATAAAAAACCATTAAAAATTAATTGGAATAAAAATTTAAAATTATAAAAATCATTATTAAAAGATTATATTATTGCGTCAGGAGAGGGACAAAAAGAATTAACCAAAAAAATAAAGGTTACATTTACAAAATAATCACAAAAAGTCCAATGGACAAAAATTTAATAATAGATTTAATATAAATAAAAACCAATATTAAAATCAAAAAAATAATTTAAAACAAAAATTGCCAATTCAAAATAAAATGATTAACATAAAAATAGTCCAATAACGGCTAAAACATTGACGAAATTCCAATAAATAAAATCAAATAATAAAAAATAACTTCAAAATGGCAAAGCCTAAAAAAACAAGAAAAATATTAAAGAAAAAAATCATTTCAGTAAAGCCAAGAATGCCAAAGAAGAACATTTGTGAATTCTGCTGATGAAATTAGATTACAAAAATCACAAGAAAGAGCGGCATGAGGGGATTAGCCGCTCGAATATAAGAGATTTCATTCTTGGGTTCCAGGACGGCTTAGTCAATACCCTTGGCCTTGTCCTTGGCGTCGCAAGCGCAGTGCAAAGCTCCAGCATAGTTCTTATTTCCGGATTGGTCACTACTTTTGCAGAATCTGTATCAATGGCTGCTGTCGCATATACAAGCACGAAAGCTGCCCATCAGTTTTACGAAAGCCAGCTTGAAAAAGAGAAAAGAGAGATTGAAGAAATCCCCCATCTCGAAGTGCAGGAAGTCAGGGACATATATTTCAAAAAAGGGTTCAGGGGTAAAGAGCTTGAAAGCATCGTCAAAAAAATAACATCAAACAAGAAGCTGTGGCTTGAAACCATGATGGCAGAGGAGCTTAGGTTATTTCCTGAGGATTATGAAAAGCCCGTTAAAAGCGCCTTTGTTGTAGGCATTTCGGCAGTCATAGGCTCAATAATACCAGTTATTCCATTCTTCATATTTGAAGTCAAAACCGGAATGGCAGTGGCATTGGTTCTTTCAGTATTCACGCTTTTTGCTGTCGGCGCAGCCAAGGCAAAAATTACAATTGGCAACTGGCAAAAGAGCGGAATCGAGATGGCAATTGTAGGGACAGTGGCGGCTTTGGTGGGTTATGTTGTTGGGAGTTTGCTTGGCGTGGTTTATGGGTAATGATTGTTTAGTATAACTTTCGCCTTTTTGCGTAAGTTGACTACAGGCATATAATAATTCAGTAAAAATTAACTTCTAAATTTAATCCCAAAATAAACCTCCATGAACCAAAAGAAACTCATTTAAGCCTTTTTCTAAAAAACAAGCTTTAATAATACCAAAGTGTTTACAATAAACTATATATAAAATCTAATATTTGAGGTGGTAAAATGAGAAAAATAATTTTATTTTTGGCTGTTGCTGTTTTAATTCTTAGCGCATGTGCCCAGCAAAAGCCGGAAAGCTTGGTTGGCCAAGGGAGCTCTGTAGAGCAGAATAATAAGAATGGAAATTCCCAGAATGCGCAATCCGGTGACGTAAAAGAATTTAGGATGACTGCAAAGCAGTTTTCATTCACTCCAGACACGATCGAAGTCAATAAAGGCGATAAAGTCAGGCTGATAGTGACAAGCACAGACGTTCCTCACGGAATTGCCATCAAAGAATACGGAATAAACCAAAGGCTGGATGTCGGGAAGCCCGTTACAATAGAATTCACAGCGGACAAGGAAGGCACATTTACAGCATATTGTTCCGTGTTTTGCGGCGGCGGACATACGGGCATGAAAGGCAAGATTGTTGTAAAATGAAAAAAATATTATTTATTGTTTTATTTTTAATTTTGTTTATTAATGCTTGTGCAAAAACACAGCAAGAACAACAAATTACTCAAAAACCTGTACAGTTGGTATCGTCAGAAGATATCTCTGCCTTAACTCCGGAGCAAGTTGTGGCTCTTTATTTTCAGTCTTGGAATGATGAAAGATATGACATCATGTACTCGCTTATTTCTGACGGATTCAAGCAAATAGAGCCGACTGCAAAAAGTTTCAATGATTTCAAAGCAAACATGGAAAAATTTTATGATACTTTCACTGGCATAGAAATTGTCGAGGTTATAAAATCTTATCAAAATGACAAGGAAGCCGGGGTAAATTATAAAATCAGCGATGTAGGAAAAAATGGCAGGAAAACAGAATTTAGCAGCACATACACTTTAAAGAAAAGAGCAAACGGATGGAAACTAATTCATCCGTATGGAAAAAATATTGATACAACTTAAAATGGTAAAATCAGTTTATGTTTGCGAAATTTGTAACTTTGCTTATGAAGAAGAAGATTTGGCAAAAAGATGTGAAGAATGGTGCAATAAATACAAAAGCTGCAGTTTAGATATAACAAAAAAGACCATAGGTATATTAACACAACAATAAAATGAGTAATATAAAAGAAAAAATATTAGGGGCATCTGGAAGTCTTTCTGGTGGCTTAAGCTTTATTGGGGGTTATCAGGTATGCCACAATGCTTGCTTAGCCTTAGTTGCTTTCCTTACATTTTTAGGATTTGCAGTAGCAGGAATGCCTTTGTTATTTTTGACCAAAGTCGCAGTCCCATTCTGGATTGCGGCAGTTGCAGCGCTTCTTTTAATTTTAATTTTGAAATATGGAAAAGGAATTCATTTTTCAGAAAAAATTATTTTGCTGAATTCAGGTTTAATCATAGCAGGCATTCCATTTCAGCAATTAGAAAAATTCAATTATATTTTTTGGGTTATCGGCGGGGCTTTGGTCATGTCGAGCATTGTTTGGTATTTTTATGATAGATTTAAAGCAAAATGAAAAAAGCGAAAATTGATGGAACAGCAGTCTTACTAATTTCAATACTTGTCGTAGTCACAGGATTTTTGATATATTATATGCCTTCTACTATTGATTTATTTAAAAACAAAAATGAATTGCAACAAATTGAAGCTCATACTCCTACTAAAATGTCAAGAATGTCTTTAACAAATTTTGACAAGCAACTTGCCAGGCAACTTATGGATACAAACAACGATGGGAGATGCGATGCCTGCGGAATGCCACTTGAGCAGTGCATTGACTCTGGACAGCTTGAGTGCAGCATGGTTCCCGGAGCTAAAATAGGAATATTAGGCGCACAGCACATACATGCGGACTGGAAGATATACATTGGAGGAAATGAATATGATTTTTCCGGAAAATCACATATGGAAAGAATGAAAAATAATCAGCCAGTAAGCAGCTTTATTCATGTAGATTCCGGCGCTCCACTCCCTGAAAAAACAGGGGATTTATTACATATGCATGCAACTGGCATTCCTTTATGGGTTTTCTTTAACAGTATAGGGGCGGATTTCAACAAAGACTGCATTACCTTAGAAAATAAGGAAAAGCTCTGCAATGAAGGAGATAAAAAACTTAAATTTTTTGTCAATGGAAATCCAAATAATGAATTTGAAAATTATGTTTTTAATGATTTGGATAAAATATTAATAAGTTATGGTGATGAAAGCAAAGAGGAAATAAAAAATCAATTGAGCTTAATAACAGATTTTGCAAAGAATCATTGAAATAAAAATGTATCAAATATTTTAATTGTGCCAAAAATGAAAATCGGAATACTAAAAAATATTAAGCTTGTTTACTCAAACAAAAAATATATATTATTATCTCTGGTTGTTGCATTAATTACCTTCATAGCTCTTTATTATTTAACTTTCTATTTCACAACACCAACTGCGCTGCGCTTCACGGAAGGCGCATTCTACTTTTATTTTATCTTTGCATCCAACTTTATAATTTCTGTTTTATTTGGATTTAATGCTTCTGCTATCGCAAGCAAAATTCGCATGAAAAGCAAAATGGCAAAAGACACCTCTTTGTCTGTGAGCGGAGTTATAGCCGGCGCTTTTGCATCAGGATGTCCCGTCTGCGGCTCTCTTTTGCTTCCTTTGGTGGGGATTAGCGGCGGATTGGCAGCTTTTCCATTAAGGGGTTTGGAATTAAAAGCTCTTGCAGTTTCCTTGATGCTCGTCTCGACATATTTTATTTCAAAAAACTACAGCAAATGCGATTCATGCAAATAACTAAAATGAATAAAAAAATATTTTATTTAGCTTTGTTATTTTTGATAATGTCAAGTATAGTCTATGCGCAAGAACTCCCAATAGGTTTGCAGCGTCTAAAGCAGTATGAGCAGCAATTAGCTTTGAGCATAACATTTTTGCTTGCATTTTTTGCAGGCTTAATCTCAATGACATCTCCTTGCGGAATTGCCTTATTGCCAACATTCTTTTCAGTTGCTTTCAAAGACAGAAAAAAAGCAGTGCTAATGACAAGCGCATTTTCACTTGGATTATTGATATCTTTCACGCTCTTTGGCTTAATTGCAGGCTTTTTAGGAAATTTCTTCAACGCATATAAGCTTACTTTAGCTGTTGTATCCGGCTTTATATTGGTTTTTTTTGCCATTTTATTGTTTTTTAATATCGGCTTTAGCATTTTCAGCTTTAAATTGGATTACAGAAAAGAGCAGAGTTTTTTTAGCATTGCAATGCTGGGCTTTTTCTTTGGGGTTGGCTGGACGCCTTGCGTTGGCCCGATTCTCGCAGGAATTTTAGTGCTTGCCGCAAATTCCGCAACCGTCCTTAATGGAACTTTGATGCTGATATTCTATGGCATAGGAATAGTTGCGCCATTGATTCTGCTGGCATATTTCTCAGACAGGTATGACTGGGCAAACTCAAAGTTATTTAGGGGAAAAGAAATAAAATTTAATTTATTCAGCAGGAAAGTAATAACGCACACTTATAATATAATTGGCGGGATTTTATTGCTGATTATTGGCTTGTTGATGGTAATTTTTAAAGGAACATTCTTCTTCCAGACAGAACTGCCCAAGTATGTGCCTTGGTCAATGTCGTTTTGGAGCTACCTGAATGAAAGGGCGCTTGAATCAAAAATATTTGCATCAGCAACAGGCAACATTTTAGGCATTATTGCTGCTTTGATTGTTGTTGTTTTTGTTATTAGGCATTTAAACAAAAATGAAAAAAGAGAACTTTGAAAAATTCACTTTTGGAGTGAATTTTTCAACTTATATGATAAGTGAAAAAATCAATTGACTTCAATAACTTATTTTGCAAAACTGCACTGAGGCGATTTAAATGGAGGATATTTAAGGCTAAATTGGAAAAAAATAAAATTGTTTTCCCGGTTCTTGCGCTGCTTGTTCTAGTCACAGCTTCATGCGCTCCCCAAGATATAAATAATAATGCATCTTCATTTGACAGGAGCACAAATGGATTAAGCGCCGCAGATGAATCAAAAGCAGCCGAGCTTTCTGACGGGCAGACATTCCAGATTGCTGCAAGCCCTGTCTCAAAAGATATTAATGGAATTACTATTAGGATGTACGCTTATAACAAGCAAATCCCCGGGCCTCTTATTAAAGTAAAGCAGGGAAGCACAATATACGTTAATTTCACAAACAATCTCGATATGGATACCACAATACATTGGCATGGCGTAAGATTGGAGAATGAATTTGACGGTGTTCCAAATGTTACTCAACAGCCTGTAAAGCCAAAAGAGACATTTCTTTACAAGGTTAAATTTCCAGATGAAGGGGTGTATTGGTATCATACACATGTAAAAGAGGACATGCAGCAAGAGCTTGGATTGTATGGCGGCATATTTGCAGAGCCAAAGGATGAATTCTACTTTAACAAAGTTGATAAAGAAGTATTTTTATTTTTGGATGACATAAAGATGGCAAAAGATGATGTTGATATTTTTGGAAAAGATTTTGTTAGGTTTGCGCTCATGGGAAGATTTGGAAATGTGATGCTTACAAACGGACAAAATTATTATAAGCTGAATGCAAACAAAGGCGACATAATAAGATTTTACCTCATCGACACTGCAAATACAAGAACATTCAATTTTTCCGTAGAAAACCATAAGCTAAAGCTTATTGGAAGCGACTCCGGCAAATATGAAAAAGAAGAACTTAAGGATTCTATAACAATAGCTCCTGCTGAAAGGTATATTGCAGAAGCCTTATTTGAAAACAACGGAACATTCAAAATAGTGCATAAAACGCCGTCTAAAACATACATTCTCGGGGAAATAAATGTTAAAGATGCGAACTCACAAAACAACGATTCAGGTAAATTCTATGAACTCAAAGAAAATAAAGAAATAAAATCCAGTATTGATAATTTTAGAAAATATTTCAGCAAAGAGCCGGATTTTCAAATTGATTTGACTGTTAATATGAGTTCTATGCAGGGTATGGACCACAGCATGATGCAAATGGATTCAAAAGAAAAAATTGAATGGGAAGACGAGATGCCATCCATGAATGCCATGTCAACAAGCAAAAACACAAAATGGATTATTAAGGACAAAGCCACAGGCAAAGAGAACATGGACATTAATTACAAAGTCAAAGTCGGTGATGTAAAGAAGATACGCATTTTTAATGATCCTAAGTCAATGCATCCCATGCAGCATCCAATGCATTTGCATGGCCAGAGGTTCCTGGTTTTACGTGTAGACGGAAAACAAAATGACAACCTTGCATGGAAAGATACTGTCCTTGTGCCGAAAGGAAGCACTGTCGACATATTAGTGGAATTTACAAATCCAGGCAATTGGATGATGCACTGCCATATTGCTGAGCACTTGGAAGATGGCATGATGTCAATGTTTACTGTTTATACTTAAAAATGAAAAATAAAAGAAATGCAATAACAGCTTTTCTCTTAGCGATTGGAGCCGCTGCTCTTTTGTATGCAATATTCGGAGCAGTAACATCCATAATACAAAACTCATTTTTTACGAGAATGACGCCTGTTGGGTGGCTTGAGAGAATATCTCTTTTCATTACGTCATTGCTTTTGGGAGCTTACATAGGACTTCTTTATTACGGAAAAGCAAGCGGAAAAGACAAGGTGTGCAAAATGCATCAGCCGCAACAGGCGGCGTATTTGGATTTCTAACATTCGGATGCTCAATCTGCAACAAAGTTCTTGTATTTTTCCTTGGCATTGCTGGAGTTCTGACGTATTTTGAACCCTTGAGACCAATGCTTGGCATTTCGAGCATTGGACTGCTGCTTTTTGCAATTTTCAAAAAAGCCAAAGGAATAGCAGCATGAATCTGATTATAGAGAACTTTGAAAAATTCGTTTTTGAACGAATTTTTCAACTTTTGAATGTCGATAAGGCTTCCGCTTTCAGGATGACAAAGTCATCAAGCGGCAAATCAGGAAAAAATCAATTTTGCCAAAAAATTGATTTTTTCAAAGTTCTCTATATAAAGAAATTCCTCCCAGAGTGGAATATGAGCTTACACAAAGAGGCGAGAGATTAATGAAAGCAATTATTCCCTTAATTGAATGGTGCCAAATAAATAATTTTAAGCAAGAAAATGTTAAAACGCCCAAATAACCCTCTATGAACAATAATAAACTATTTTAAGCCCCTTTTGGCTGAAATAAGATTTTTAAATGGTATTGTTTTTTAAGTAAGATATATATAAAAGAAGCGTTTAATTATATAAAAATGACTCACGAAGCAAAAAATGATACTTTTTTAGAGAAAATTATATTATTCCTGGTTATTATAATTGGAGTTGGGATTTTTTACAAACAGCTTTTTTTTATTAAATACTCCTCAAGCACATTCCTAAATACTATTTCATTATTGTTATTATTAGCTCTTTCATTTTTACTTGCGTGGGCGTTTATAAAGAAAGAAGAGCATGAAGCCCATCACGAGAAAGAGATTGCGCATGCAAAATCAGAAAGTAGATCGTGGACTTTTTTTGAAAAATTAAGTTATGGAATTGTCGGATTAGTGGCAGTATTAATTTTATTCAACCAGTTCCAGATTTCACAAGTAAGCGCTTTATCTCAGGGCAATCCATCAAGCGGCAGCTTAATAAGTTCTGTATCTTCTGCATCGCTTAAATTGTTAGGCTCAAACAGCAATGGGGGGACTATTAAATTAGGCAAATTTGATTTTGGCTCAAAGATCACTCTTAAGCCCATGCCTCTTGCTTCTGGCGAACAGCCAGCTATTTCAGGATACAAAACAAAAGTCAAGCCCATCCCAACAATAAGCGAGCTATCCCTTAAACCATCCACAGGTGATGCAGGAAGAGATTTGCTTAACAACATAATCCCAACTGGAACTCCATGGTACGGCCAGGAAGCCGGCGTGAGCTTTGACGACCCTATATCAGCGCAAAAACAGTGGGGAAAATATAGGGCACTGCAATTAAGCCCTGATCAGGATAAAAGATGGAGTACAATAGTCAACTCGTTTACTTGCGATTATTGCTGCGGCTCTCCGCAAAATCCGACTATCATAACAAGATGCGGTTGCGCTCACTCATCAGCTGCGCAGGGAATGGCTAAATGGCTCATAAAAAATTACGGGGATAAATTCACAGACGAGGAAATTTATGGAGAAATGGGAAGATGGTATGCTTTATGGTATCCTAAAGGAACTATTGAAAGAATAATTTTGGAGGCTCAAGTTTAAAATTTGGAGGTAAACATAAAATGGGAAAAGGATGTTGTTAATTTGATTTTTTATTTTTTTAAATATTTAATATGAATAATTTCAATGGAGGAGGTTAAAATGAACAGAAATGTAATTATTGTGATTGTGCTTGTTGTTTTAGTTTTGCTGACAGCAGTTCAGGCAATACAGTTAAGCAGCTTGAAGTCAAGCATGAGCACTGGCAATGTTAATGCAGGAAGCGCTCCAGCCCAAAGCTCTGGCGCATCAGCTACGTCCAGCATACAGGATCTGCCCTCAATGGTAGGCGGCTGTTAATAAACAAGGTGGGCAAAATGAAAATAAAAGCAGTATTAATTGCGGCTTTGGTTTTTAGCGTATTTTTGCTTGGATGCACTTCAAGCCAGAATGGCTATGCATCATATAATCAGCAGCCCCAGGGCCAGCCCCAAGGCGGCCAGTATGTTGGCGGCGGCTGCGGTGTTGCTCCAAGCGCAAGCTACGAAGAAACCCCGATTGACGCCTTTAATTCCGGCAGCTCTTTATAAAATCTTAAAATGGATCTGACAAAAAGAGAAAAGCGCAGGCTTAAATTGGAGAAGATTAGGCAGGGAAGCCAGGAAGCTCAAAAAGAATATGAGCAGAAACTCGAGCAGCAAAAGCAGGTTCATGCAGAGAAATCCCAAAAAATCAAGTCCAAATATTATATCATTGGCGCAATCGCAGGGGTACTGATATTGGCTGTAATATCCTACTCCGTATATTCGATATCCAGGCCGGGCCCATATGACAATTTTGCGAAATGCATCACTGAAAAAGGCGCTGTCATGTATGGTGCAATGGGCTGGTGCAAATTTACTCAGGGTCAAAAGGCAATGTTCGGCAAATCTTTCAAGTACATTAATTATCACGAGTTCAATGAGCTGCCCGGCATTAAGAAAACCCCGACTTGGGTTATAAACGGGCAATGGTATGATAATGTGCAGTCATTTGATAAATTGTCAGCACTGACTGGCTGCAAGCTGTGATTACAATGGAAGAAGAAAAGACGCATCATGAAGGCCGCCATTCTGAGCATCATGCAGAGCATCACAGCGAACACCACCCCCGCCAGTCGCATGAAAAGAAAAATACCTATTTCTCTGTCCAAAATATTTTTCTCGGGCTGGCAGTGTTGCTTGGAATACTTTTGATAATAAACATCATAACTGCATTTGGACTTAACAGCGAGCTGAGCAAGAACGCAGAAATCGCAAAAGAGAACGCAAGGCCCGCAGACATCGAGCTTGCCCTCATAAAAAATTCCAAATGCCCTGATTGTTTTGATGCTTCAAAGGTTGCAGATTATGTCAAAACTCTTAATGTCAAGGTAACCGGTGAAAAATCTCTTGAATTTGATTCAGCAGAAGCAAAGTCAATTATAAGCAAATATAAGATTCTAAAAGTTCCTGCAATTGTCATTACAGGAGAAGTCAATAAAGTAAACGCACAGGGATTGGACAAGGCAAATGATGCTTTGATCTTATCTCAGGTTCCTGCGCCGTACACTAATGCAGTAAACGGCAGGATAGAGGGCCGAGTCATGATTTACAGCCTGAAGGATTTTTCATGCGGCAAATGCTACAACCTCAGTGTTTTGGTCAGCCAAATCAGCCGCTCAGGAGTGAAGATTTACGACCAAAAAGCATTTGATTCAATGAGTGAGGAAGGAAAGAGCCTTATCCAGAAATATAATATTGAGTTCATGCCTTCAATAATCCTGTCCAGGGATGCTGATGCTTATCCTTTTATGAAGCAGGCATGGGCTCAGCTGGGAACAAAAGAAAATGACGGAATGTATGTTCTAAGGACGCCTTTCCCCCCTTTCATGAACCTTACAACAGGAAAGATAAATGGATTGGTCAATCTGGTCTATTTGACTGATAAAAGCTGCACCGAATGTTATGATGTCAAGCTTCACAGGCAGATACTTACAAGCCCGCAAAGCTTCGGCATGCAGCTCGACAGCGAAGAGACAGTTGACATAAGCGATGCCAAAGGCAAGGAATTGACTGCAAAATATAACATATCTCAGGTTCCGACAGTAATACTTTCAGAAGGTGCCGGAGCATACCCTTCAAGCAAGGCATTGATACAATTTTTCTCGGTTCAGAAAGACGGCTCTTATGTTTTCATTAGGCCTTCTGTTCTTGGAACTTACAAGGATTTGGCCAGTAACAAAGTAGTAAAGCCGCAAGCGCAAGCCCAGCAAGGAACAGTATGATAAGAAAAGATTTTGTTCTATATGCGGTTTTAATTGTTTTAGCCCTGCTTTCTTTGTGGCAGTTTGTCTCAAACGGATATCTGAAAAACCAGATTTATGTTCTTGGAAACCATGAAATGCAGATGCAGAAGTATAATGAACAGCTGCAGTTATTATCGGGCATTGGCCAGCTGAAGTCAACACATATGCATGCAGATGTGAAAGTATATGTCGGCGGCAAGCCGGTTGATTTCTCACAAAAAAAGTACCAGCTGGCCACAAGTTATATTCACTTTGAAGAAGGAATAGGCGAAGTAATTCACGTTCACGCAACAGGATTAACATTAGGCCATTTGTTTAATTCCCTTGGGTTGGGCATAAACAGCAAATGCGTTTCTTTTGAGAATCAAAATTACTGCAGTGATTCCGGTAAAAAATTAAGATTATATGTGAATGGAAAACTTAATGACGAATATGGCAGTTACACACTCCAGGATTTGGACAAGATCTTGGTGTCTTACGGGAATGATGCTCAGCCGGAAATCCAAAAACATCTTAATTCCATTACAAACTTGGCGCCGAAGTTGAGCGGAAAAGCGTAAGATGGGTTTTTTAATTCTAATTTTCGCGGTTCCAGAGAGAAAATTTTAATAATGCGTTAGGGAAGCAACAGAAAATAATCAGAAAAAGAATAAGTGCCCAATAACTAAAAAAATTACTCGACTTAAATTGAAAAAATAAAAAAATAAATTCCGTTCGCTGCGCTCACAATATTCAGTGCTCGGGCTTCGCTCGGTTGCCAGTCACTCAGCCCTCACTTATCCATTTAAAAAACTTTCAAATTTAAAAAAAATAAAAAATAGAAATCTTTAAATACTACGTGGATAATGCAAACTATATTCTTAAATACATACTTTAAATAATTGGGGGTTATATGGCAAGCAACAATAAAGAAATTTTCAATGTTTTTTTCAGGGAAAAGCCCGCAATGATGCTTGTTGAGATTAATAAAGCAACGAAAGAAAAGAAAGATAATGCGAAAGGAGAAACAAAAGGCGAAATCTACGCATCTTCAATCGCAAAGACAGTTGACTGCACTTACTCCCATGTTGTTAAGATTCTTCAGGAGATGCAGAAGGCAGGCCTGATTAACTTCGATAAGCAGGGAAGATTAAAGCTCCTTACACTTACAAAAACAGGCCAGGAAGTTGCTGAGAAGATTGATGCGATAAGGGCGGTGCTGTGAAATTATTCTCTAAACAAATCATTTATTTTTGCCAATAATTCCTTGTGATTCTTTTTTGATATTTTTGCCACTTTTTTAATGCTCAAATCTTTCAAAAAAGTATGTATCTGCCAATATTTTATTTTGCTTTTCAATGGCAAAGTGCCTTCCTCAAAACTGTCTATCGCAATCCCGCCACTATGGGGGTTGCCGGTAATAGCGCAGCCAATCACATCTTCTCCTTTTTCTGCCAGCACAACCATTGGCCGCTTTTTTGCATTAATCAAATCAGAAAAAGGAAAACTCACGATTATAATATCCCCTTTAGAGTACATCATCCCACCTTTCGTCATAGGGATTATCCCATGTTTTCTTCAGGCTTGATTCGCTTAATAGCATAAGAAAATGCCTTTCATCCATCTTAATGGGCTTTATGTTAATTTTATCTTTCTCTTTGCTGATTAGCAGCTTCGAGCCTTTGACTATCTTAAGGTCATCCCTAATATTTTTTGGTATGACTATCTGTCCTTTCTCTCCAACTGTTACTAATTCAGTCATACAAGTAGGAAAGTAGTACAAGTATAAATAGCTTTTGGATTACCCGAAACGTGACCAATTCTGTAAGCAAGAGAGAAGAATTCAACAAAGAAATATAAACCGGCTTTGTCCGAAAAGTAGTTTTTGCCATCAAGATGTGAAGCTAATTCAGAATTAAAACTGGCAATTTTCGGAGCAGCGAAAATCATAGATTTTCGAGGTGCTCAAAAATTCTAACTATTATTATTTATTTTTGGAATTTTTGACATTCCAGAGAGAAAATTGCAATCAAGTAAGAAAAAATAAGCTGAGCGATGGCAAAAAACGAGCCGAAGGCGACTTTTCGGACAAAGCCTGATTAATTCTAGTTCTTAGTATATGATTTTTATCAAAAAGTTTATATATAAGTTATAATATTAAATCAATAAAATATAGTTTTATATTAATAAAATATAATGGCAAAAATAACGATTTCAAAGTCTGGGCAGGGCGTTATAACCGTACCAAAAGAGATAATGGAATTGAAAGGATGGGATAACACAACAGAAATTCTCATCACACCTTTTTTTCCTGAGCCAAAAAGCATTGTTTCTGAAGATACTCCGATTGTTATCAGTGAAGTAAAGAAGCGCAACAAAAAATGACAGAGAGAAATATGAATAAAAAAATAATTGGAAGGCTGATTTTAATAATAGGATTTATGTTCGTAATATTATCACTCAACACCTTAGCAGCAAAAGATTTCATTGTTGAGAATAAAACATCTGCATTGTTCATAATTAACGGGACAACAGGAAATGTTATTTTAACTCCTTCATTTGGAATGGTCGGGATTGGGACAATTAATCCGATTAATGCGCTAACTATCATTGGTTCACTTACTTCCTTTGGCTCATTGAATGCAACTTTCATTAACGCTACAGAAATAAGAATTGGAAATAATTTGATTGGAACTTCTGGTGCGTTTAATAATGCGAATTATACTACACTTGAGGATGCTGCTTTTAGAATAAGCAATTTTACAGCGCAATTAAATAATTACATTCCCTCGTTTTTCAATAATGAAAACTTTACAAACTTAAAGCCGTTTACATTGACTAATTATTCAGCTGAATACGCATTATCTGGATTTAAAATAATCAATTTCACGACTGCTTATGACAACCGCGCTGACAGGTTTGGAAATGCGAATTATTCAAATCTTGCTCCGTTTACGCTGGCAAATTACTCTTCTGAATATTCAAGCTCAGGATTTAAATTAGCTAACTTTACAACCAATTACGAAAACCAGGCTTATTTCAAGATTGCAAATTATACTGCTTTGGAGAACGCGGCTTTTACAAACACAAATGCAAGCAACCTGAATACTTCATTATGGAATTTATCCAGAAATCTAATTTTATATCCAAAAGACGTAGCATTCTTAGTCAGGATTGGAGATGTGAACAGAAACATTTCAAATGACACTTTTGCAGTGATTGGCTCTGCTGCTGTTTATGGAAGCTTGAATGCAACATCTTTTAATTCATCATTTATTTTGCAGAATGGAAACCAAGTGCAGACAATTAACGCTGTTTTCAATAATGTGAATTATACATCATTAGAAAACGCAGCTTTCACAAACACAAACTACACCAACCTTGAGGCAGCTGCATTCAATAAGGCTAATTATTCAAGCGAGTATGCTTCAACCGGATTTAAAAATGCTAATTATACAGCATTGGAAGACGCTGCATTCAGGATAGCTAATTTCACAACCAATTACGAAGCTCAGGCTTACTTCAAGATTGCTAACTTCACTTCCAATCTGAATGCCCAAAATGGCTCATTATGGAACAGAAGCAGCACTAATGTTTATCTTAGGTTTATTGATGATTTAGTAGGCATCGGAACAATAACCCCAGACAGCAGGCTGACAATAAGGGGCACAGATGCAGATGCCAATCTTGCAGGGCAGCCTGGCTTATTGCATTTGAACATTACAGACTCTTATAATAAATCAACAACCAATTTAATTACTTTAGACCATAATCTCAATAATCCTGGCAATTCAACAGGCGGCATCGGAATAGGGATTTTGTTCAGAGCAGTCAATAATGATTCTGAGCTTGTAAATGTTTCTTTCATAAACGCTTCTCTTGTTAATGCTATTAACGGAAGCGAAGCATCGGCTTTATCGTTCTATACAAGGACTGCTAACGGCTTATTGGCGCCTAAATTAATATTGAATGGAAGCGATGTGTTTATTGGAGGGAATGCTGCAACAGGAGGAGCTATTACTGTATTGAATTCGGGCAACGTCGGCATTGGGACTACAAGTCCTCAAAACAAGCTGGAAGTAATTGGAGCAGCAACCTTTGCCGGAGGAGTAAATGCTTCTTCATTGAATGTTACCGGCTTCAGCATTACTGATGACAGCCTGATAACTCTTACTGATGGCTCCAAGAAAAAAATAAAGGACATCAGCGCAGGAGAGGAAGTATTGACATTAGATGAAAAAACAGGAAAATTAGTTCCAAGGAAAGTAAATGCATTGCTTGACCATGGAATTAAGCCCATTTATGAAATGACAACAGAAGACGGAAGAGCCATAAACACGACAGCAGAGCATCCTTATTTTGTTAAATCTTCCTTGCTTGGAATAGGGGACGACTTAAATTTGCCGCCTTCATTTAATTCAATTAAACATCCTTCAAAGTCTTTAGGCTCAGGTTTATCCTTAATCAGTTTGGAAAATGATTCCAATAGCGCCTCTGGCTTATCTTGCGGAATCTTTAGCCATACAACTGAAAATATTTCTTCTATAGAAAAATTAGTAAAATCTTCATCATTAGTAACAAACACGCTCTTCTCAGATTTAGAAAATAATGCTAATTTTCCGTTTGAAAGCCCCTTTGGTTTAAAGGCAACATCATATCCTTCTGACTCTAAGAATTTTAATAATGCTTTCTTTACATTTTCATCCAGCAGAAATTTAAGCTGTGAGGGGAACGCTGACGGTGACATTATCCCTACCTCTGGTCAAATCAGTAGCATAATGCAAAGCTGCTTTGATATGCTCCTTTGTGAGAAGTGTTATAAAACTTGTGATTATCTCTTCAACAGGCATTCCGGCTTCAAGCATCTCCAAGACCTGCCAGACCATTATCCTAGTTCCTTTAAAGGTGGGCTTTCCATGGCAAATTTCACTGTCCGCAACAATGTATTTGTTGATTTCAATTCTCATAAAATTAATGATGATAATGCAGTATATAAAACTTTTGAAGAAAATTTGAATAAATTAGGTGAATGGACAGAGGTAAGATACCTTAAAGTCGGCGATGAGATAGCTGTTCCAGACTATTCGGCAGGCACAATAAGGTGGGAAAAGATTGCTTCGATTAATATTTTAGAGCCGCAGCACGTCTTTGACTTAAGCATAGAAGGCACCAGAAACTTCATAGCCAATGACATAGTGGCGCATAATACTTATCTTTCCACTGCCTCAGGCAGCACTGGAATCGGCTTAACAAACCCTAATTATCTATTGCAGGTTGCTTCTGGCACAGATGGAAGAAGCGTTAATTTAAGCAATGTGCTTTATGTGAATGGGAGTTCAGGAAATGTTGGGATAGGGACGACGGGGCCTTTAGCCACCCTGGCGGTTAATGGAACACTGGTCGTCAATGGCGTCAATGTGGCATCAGGCACGAGCGGCGCATCTACTGTTGCCAATATTCTCGGTGTCAATACTGGTCTCGGGTTCGGCGGATCAAATACCGTCGCCTACATCGAGTCGGTCAATGGCAACAGCGCGGCGTTACGCTATGACGCGTCGCTCTACCAGGCATGGCGCACCGGCGCGGTATTGGCCGAGCGGATGCGCATTGACAGTTCAGGCAACGTCGGAATTGGAATTACAAGTCCGGCTTCAATACCTTCAGGAAAAACGTTACACATTAATGGAACTTTGAGGGCCAGTGATCCTCTGAACACCCAAGCAAGACTTGATTTTAGCGCTAACAGCAGCGGTCAAGGATATATTGTTTCATATAGAGATGATGCCCCCCAGTATACTCCCTTGAATGTGCATTTTTCCGTACTATCTTTAAGGCCAAATGGGCGTAGTACTGGTTTTGATATTGATAATAACGGACAAATCGGCATAAACACAACATCTCCCTCAGATACTTTGCATGTTGTCGGAACTTCAAGATTGTTTGGAACATCTGGAACAGGATTGTTTGTAGATAAATCGAGCAACGTCGGCATCGGAACGACGAGTCCGACAGCAAAGCTTCATGTATCTGGAGATTTAAATGTAACTACACAAGCGCTATTCACAACTCAAAACAGCACTAATAATGTAGGCATTGGCACAATGAATCCATCTGAAAAATTTCATGTGAGAAAAGATGTCAGCAACGGCGATTCAAACGTATTTAGAGGCGATAATGCAGCAGGCGGAAGTGGTTTAACAGGAGAAACAGTATCACTTAATTTGGTATTGGGATCGGGCGGCGGAAACACTGTCGGAGGCGCATTTATCAAAGCTGGAAAAATAGGAGATATGGTTGCAGGCGGCGATAGAGATTCATATTTATCATTCGGAACAATGAATAATGATGCACATGGGGAAAGAATGAGGATTGATAATGTCGGCAACGTCGGCATCGGGACAACCGCTCCGGCTTATACACTTCATGTTGAAGGCTCAATTGGCAGAAACTCAACTGACAGGCTGTTAATTCAAGGAGGAAATGGCGGCTCTAATGATTATTCACAAG
>Ga0209514_10000309_pt1 | contig 103951 bp, 100 predicted proteins | sample Subgrocontami58m_FD_187452 | JGI IMG/M metagenome (GOLD analysis project Ga0209514, IMG submission 187452) | Subsurface groundwater microbial communities from S. Glens Falls, New York, USA - GMW37 contaminated, 5.8 m (SPAdes) (version 3) | ecosystem: Environmental > Aquatic > Deep subsurface... | reverse complement strand
GGCCTCGCGCCCAGGATGCCGTTCGCAGCTCCCTGGGACATGGGGGGAGACCAATCTACGTCGCGGGACTTTGCTCCCAAGGGGCAGGACGGTCCCCCCACCAGGTCTTCCATAATATACAAGGGGCACGATATATCGTGCCCCTACGCTGTCGTAAAGGTGAGTGGGCGTTACCTTGATGCAGTGGTGGGCGATGAGGGGCTCGAACCCCCGACCCCTTGCGTGTAAAGCAAGTGCTCTAACCAACTGAGCTAATCGCCCTGGCACAGGGGGCAACAGTGGTGCGCTCGGTGGGATTTGAACCCACGACCTCAGCCTTCGCAGGGCTGCGCTCTATCCAGTTGAGCTACGAGCGCCAATGATGGCACGCAGGGCCGGTGAGACTGGTGCCGAAGGAGAGATTTGAACTCTCACGTCTGTAAGGACACTACGCCCTGAACGTAGCGCGTCTGCCGTTCCGCCACTTCGGCGAGGGTGCTGCTGGCCTGCAATGGTGGGCGGTATTGGACTCGAACCAATGACCTTCGCGATGTGAACGCGACGCTCTAACCGGCTGAGCTAACCGCCCCTGTCCAAGGCAAGTTCTTGGTGGCAACGGCGGGATTCGAACCTGCGACCTAACGCTTATGAAGCGTCCGCTCTGCCGCTGAGCTACGTTGCCACCGGATAAGAGAGACCAGACGTCTCCTACCCTATCCACACAACAACCCATCTTACGGCCCCTCAGAGGGAGTGTCAATTGCCGTGTCTTTGCGTGTCTTTGCTCAGGGATATTGTCAGTAGGTAAATGCTCAGGGAATATGTCAGTCCATGATAGGACTACATGTGAGCGAGCAAGAAGCACGACGAGGACAGAGAACGCGGGCACGGAAATCCTGCCTCTACACACGTTTCCTCCACTGCCGCTGGGAGGACCGGAAGACCCCGCTAGTGGTGTTCAGGGTCTGTCGCCTGATAGCCCTGCAAAGGCGAATAGTGTCATCACCGCTTGTGATATGCTGCTGCTTTACGGTGCATGCTTGTGGTATCATATCGGGCGTATCCTCAAAGTACTGACTGGACCCACAAACATACTATGTACCAACAGCCACGGCCAAATCCGGAAATAGACCTAGACAAGTTCTTGAGCGGCATCAAGAAGCCCTTTGAACCTCTCCTTCGCAGAATGGGCGGAGGCGGGGGATTGCTGGCGGTCCTCCTTATCGTTCTAGGGGTTGCAAGCGCGGTGTGGCTTGCAACGGGTTTCTATCAGGTTCAACCTACCGAACTGGCTGCCAGGCAGTTGTTCGGCAAGTTTATCACGCCTCCACAGCAGCAAGGCCTCCACTGGTACTGGCCGCAGCCAATAGGCAAGGTGACCAAGGTATCCGTCACCAACGTGCAGCGCATGGAACTGGGATTTCGCAGCCTCGCCGGCGGCCAGGCCAGCGATGTTTCTTCTGAGGCGCTGATGATTACCGGCGACCTCAACATCGTAGACGTTCAGGTCGTCATTCAGTACCGTATCGGCGACCTTTCCGCATTCCTCTACAACCTGGACGACCCCGGCGACACGGAGCGAGGCATCCGTGCAGGTTCGCCTGATGGGCAGACTCTGAAAGACGCCACTGAGGCAGCGTTGCGTCAGGTGGTGGGGCAGCGCTCCATTGATGACGTGCTCACCATCAACCGCGAGGCGGTGCAAAACGAGACGCTGACCCTCTTGCGCCATATTTTGGATAGCTACGAATCCGGCATTCAGGTGCTGGAAGTGCGCCTGCAGAGCGTGCGCCCACCGGATGAGGTGCGCGCCGCCTTTGACGACGTAGTACGCGCCAAGTCGGACCAGCAGGCCCGCAAAAACCAGGCCGACGCCTACAGGCAAGACCAGCTCCCACGGGCCCAGGGCGACGCGGCAAAGATCACCGCCGCCGCCGAAGGGTACAAGCAGCAGCAGATTTTGCGAGCTTCCGGGGAGGCGTCGCGCTTCCTCTCCGTGCTCAAGGAGTACGAGGGGTCCAAGGACGTTACCCGGCAGCGCATGTACCTGGAGGCATTGGAGGAGTTCCTGCCCGGCATCCACAAGGTCATCGTGTCGCCGGACGCAGGAAGCAACGTGCTGCCGTTGCTTAATCTCAACCAGCTAGGCCAGCAAACAGCTACGGACACCGGCAAATGATGCTTCAGGCTACTACACGGGGGGACTTTTCGTGAAACTCTTCTTGGTCGTACTCATCCTGCTCGCCGCCGTCGTCATCGTCGGTTTGCAGTCCGTGTTCATTGTGGACCAGACGCAGTACGCTGTGGTGACGCGCTTCGGTGAGATTCAGCGCGCAGTCTCGCAGCCTGGCCTTCAATTCAAACAGCCCTTTACGGAAGAAGCGGCCTTCTTTGATAACCGTTTGCTGCGCATTGACATGCTCAGCGAACCTATGCAGGACAAGGAAAAACAGATCCTGGACATTGACGCCTACGTGCGCTATCGCATCACCGACCCCAAGAAGTTCCTGGTGCGCCTGCGCGATGAGATCACCGCCGAAAGCCGCCTCAGCAATATCGTGACGTCTGAATTGCGCCGCGTGGTCGCGGACAGCGACCGCACCGACATCATCGGCGGCTCCACCACTACATTACCTGACGGCACCATCCGTGTTGACCCCAAACGGGCCGATGACGGCTTGGACACTCGCGAGGCCATTACCCGCCAGGTCATCAAAGGCGTCAATGCGGCGGTGCAATCGGCGGAGAACGACTATGGCGTCGTGATCATGGATGTGCGCGTCAAGGCCGCGGACTTCCCTACCACCGTAGAGGAGAGCGTGTTCATACGCATGAGGACCGAGCGCGAGGTGCAGGCCAAGCGCCTCCGCGCCGAGGGCGAGCAGGAGTATCTGACCATCACGGCGGACGTGGATAGGCAGGTCACAATTATCCGCTCCGAGGCCGAGAAGACGGCCAACCAGCTCCGCGGCGAGGGCGAAGGCCAGGCCATTGGCATCTATGCATCGGCCTTGCAGCGAGACCCGGAGTTCTACGCCTTCCAGCGTAATTTGGAGATGCTCAAGAAGGCCCTGGCGGAGAACACTACATTGGTGCTCTCTTCCAAGGACACGGCCTTCAAGTACCTGGACTCGCCCAATGCGCCCAAACCTTAGGGGTTCTGAGCAGAGCCTCTATACGTCACAGGGCCATAGGGCAGACGCGGGAGTTTTCGCCGGTCGGAAGAATCGGGGCAGGTGGCCCTTGCAATAATAATTGCTGCGGGGTTGACGCCACCGCCTCCTAAAGGGTACGGCTAGATACCGCCCCGTTCACGGGGCAGTGTTGACATGCCCTAGCGCTATTGTGCCAGGTTTAGTTTGGGTTAACCCCCGACTTTAGTCGGTGGGATTGAATAACACACTAAAGCAAACAGGACCGCCCTTAAATTCAAGTTGACACTCATCCCCAGGGCAGATACAATCGTTCTGTTCTTATTCACGATGGAGGCTTCATGCTGCGTATTAGACTTCGGCGAGTCGGCGCCAAAAAACATCCTGCGTATCGTATTGTGGTGGCTGATTCCCGTACACCCCGAAACGGCTCTTTCGTAGACCAGGTCGGCCAGTACGACCCAATGACCAATCCACCTACGGTTAAGCTTGACACGGATAAACTGCAGGACTGGGTGAAGAAGGGCGCGCAGCCCTCCGAGTCCGTCCAGCGTATTCTTAAGAGCCAGAAACCTGCTGCCACTGGCGCAAGCGAAGGATAGCTACGGTGCGGGAGCTGGTGGAATACATCGCCAAGTCCCTTGCGAGCAAACCCGATGAGGTCAAGGTGACCGAAATCGCGGAAGACGGGAAGGTCATTTTGCGTCTGGAAGTGGCCGCCGATGACAAAGGCAAGATAATCGGCCGGGATGGGCGCGTGGCACAGGCGATGCGATTGCTCTTGCGTGTCGCTGCGGTCAAGGAAGGCACACGCGCCATCCTGGAGATTGTCTAGGTCTTGGCCTCGCCTCGTAGACACTCCCCTGCCGCTGCCTCTCGGCCTCCTTCTGCCCATTCCTCTGCCGCCGCACCCGCGGGCGAGTTTGTCCTTGTAGGCCGCATTACCGCGCCTGTAGGATTGGATGGTTCCGTCCGCGTGGAATCCCACTCCGATGTCCCTCACCGATTTGCCGCAGGCGCCGTCCTCTGGCTTGACGGCGTTCCCCAGACCATTGAGCGATCACGCCCAGGCCGTCTCCCCGTCATCAAGCTGCTCGGCGTCAATACGAGAGAGGCAGCTGAAAAGCTGCGCGGCAAGGAGCTTGTTGTCCCGGAAGCAGCGGTCCCGCAGCCGGCAGCGGACAGCTACTACCACTACCAGCTTATGGACATGCAGGTGGTGGACCCAAACGGCAAGCTGCTGGGAGTCATCACCGATATCCTGGACTACCCAGCCAACGACGTGTACGTCGTCACCCTGGAAGGACGGGAGTTACTTGTCCCTGCGGTGGGGGACGTCGTCAAAGTGGTGGACGTGGCGGCCAAGCGCATGGTGGTGGACTTGCCGGAAGCGGTGTAGCGGCTGACAAGCAGGGTATTGGCCGAGCTAGCTAAGAATCGCGTGCAACAGAAAGCCCCGCTCCTTTGGAGCGGGGCTTTCTGTTGCACGCGATTCTGGCTTCGGATTCCTAGGCTTTGACGCCTGTGGCCTCACGCAGGTCCCGTACGATCTGGGCCCGGGTGCGTGGAGTAGGACCGCGCTGGCGGCGTCCGATAGGCTCGTTTTCAATCTCCGGCTTGATCTTCATGGAGATGAACACGGGGCCGGTCTCGTTGAGGATTTTGCCCACGTTGGTGGTGAAGTCTTCCAGGTTGTCAAAGTGGTAGGTCTTGGAGTAACCAGCAGCTTTGGCCAAGCCGGCATAGTCAATATTCTGGGCGTTGGCAACGGGCTGTCCGCCGGTGGTGGCGTAGCATTCGTTGTCCATGAGGAAGTGGTAGAAGTTCTTGGGCTGCTTGCCGGCAATGGTGGGGACGATACCCAGGTTCATGAGCAGGGCGCCTTCGGAATCAAAGAGGCAGACCTTTTCATTTGGCAGGCCCAGGGCAAGGCCGAAGCAGGCGGCAGTGGTCTGGCCCAAGGAGCCTCCGAGGGAGGCATCACGCTTTTCGTCTTGTGAGAACTCACGCCAGTGGCGGCCGGAGGTGCCGGTGGGGATGACGATGGCCTTGCCACGGTGTTTGGCAAAGGCCCTGAACATATCGGCTGCATTTATCATGGGGGTGTGCTCCTTTGTATTTGCTAGGTTTCAAAGGGTGGATTAGCGGTTGAAGCCGTGGTACTCGTCGCCGATGAGCACAACCACGGGCCTGTTGGTGGCGCGCGCGTCGTTGAAAGCCATGCCGATGCGGTCGCCGTCGGTGTCGCTCTCAACCAGGTAGTACTTGAGGCCAAAGGCGTGCAGGAAGGGTTCGGTAAACACTGCTGCGGAGTCTGGGGTGGCGCCGTGACGAGTCCAACCGCGATAGCCGATGACCATGACGAGGGGAAGGCCGGAGTCCAGGGCCATGCCCCGGATGGAGTCGCCGGACTCCATCATGCCGGTGTTCTGAATGAGGCAAACCGGCACCTTGCCGGCAATGCTAAGGCCCATGGCAATGGCCATGGTCTCGCCCTCACGGCAGGAGGTGATGACGTCCAGCCAGGGCTGGTCCTTCATGAGTTCGTAGAGGTAGTTGGTTTCGCTGTCCGGGATGGTGATGACGTGCGTAACGCCAGCCTTCTTGAACTCGGCCACAATCCGTTCGGGACTCAGGAGCGCTGCCTGCTGATGGACCACCATTGGGTGCCTCCTTGGCTCTGTTTTGCTCCAGTTGGGGATAGCCGCACGTGGCGCACATCCAAGAGACACCATCAGCGGCGCTGGGCGTGCCTATTATAGGAGCGAGCATTATCCTCGTCAAATCACAAGTTATGCTGTAAAAATGGATAGAGCACCGCCGGACAGGGGTGTACGTGAAAACTTTGGTGCGATAGTGTTGCAGGTGGCAGTGGACGGGCAAGAGGGACGCGACCTAACCCCTGCCCCCTTCCCGTCGCGGGAAGAGGGCACTCCCCCTCTCTGTTGCTGTATGGACTGGGGAGAGGGGGACTATGGAGGAGAGGTCAGAGCCAGAGAGTACAAGAAAAGGGTCGCCGGCGTTACCCGCGCTTCTCCAGGTAGGCCTTACGCAGGTGGTCAATGTAGGAATCCGTCACGCGCGGCGCAGGAGCGGTGGGCTTGGCGGGAGGAGCTTTGGCCGGCGAAGGCTTTTTCGGCGGCTCGGGAACGAAGTCAGCGATGTTGCTCATGGCTTCGGCAGCGGCGGCCATTTTCTCCGGCGAGGTGCGCAGCGGTCGCGCGTCGGAAAGCGCCGACAGGGGCTTGGGCGACTGCTCTTCTGCCGGCTCTGTGCGCGCCATAGCTGTCTCCACAGTCCGCAGCAGGCGGTCCTCCATCTCCCGGTAGGCCTCCAGCTTGGCCTTCTCTACTTCCATAGCGAGACGCATATCTATTTCCCTCTCCGCCTCTGCCCTAGCGTCTGCTATAGCCGCAGCCATGCGGCCCTCCCACTGCGCCTCGGTCTCCGCCCTGGCATGAACCCTTGCCTCGGCAATGCGGGGCGACCATTCCGCCTCCACCTGCGACGACAGCTCGGACCGTAGATTAGACAGCTTGGCCTCCCAGTACTTGTCGGAGCCCGCCTTTGCCTCTTCACGGGCCGCAATGACCTCTGTTTCCCACTCCTCGCTAACGCTGTGTACGGCGAACTGGTAGCCGACTGCTCCGGCGATCAGCCCGTCCAAGACCAGCAGCACCACCATAACGGCGACAAGCTGGTCCAGGCCCAGGGCAAGCACCAACAGCACGGCCACCAGGATAAGCAGCAGACCGCTGACGATGATGAAGGAGGGGTTTTGCCAGGACCAGAAGTCGCGGTACGCGCCGCGTTCCGCTCGCTCCGCTCGGTCTCCGTTTCGGTTACGTCGTAAAGCCATTGTGATGCTCCGTGAATACCGCAGCCTAAAGGCTGCGGCTTGAAACCGCCGTTTACAGGGTGGGAACCCATACCCTTCTCACGCTACACGAGGCCGGGGCTATTGCCAAGTGCTTAAGCTCTATACCAGCGTGCGTAGGACTGGTGTAACGAAGCGCGCCGAAGCTGCTTTCCTTGCTCGCATAAACCCTATGCTATACTTTCCGCACATCTCCCTTGCGAGCACAACGTATGCGCACCTTCCGACTGGCTATGGCCCAGATCAACCCCACCGTCGGCGACCTGGACGGCAACGCTGTCAAGATCATTGCCTACGTAGACCAGGCGCGCAAGATGGGCGCTGACCTGGTGGCCTTTCCGGAGCTGGCCCTGCCTGGCTATCCGCCGGAAGACCTGCTGTTCAAACCCCAGTTCATCTCTGATAATCGCCGTGTCCTGCAGCGCATCGTGGATGCCGGCAAGGGCATTGCCGTCGTGGTGGGCTTCGTGAATTCCGAACGCAACGAAGTCTACAACGCCGCCGCCGTGATTTGTGACGGGGTGCTGGCGGGCGTCTACCACAAAATGTACCTGCCCAACTACGGCGTCTTTGACGAAGACCGCTACTTCAAGGCGGGCCACGAATGCCCGGTCTACGTCATCAACGGCGTCGGCGTCGGCGTCAACATCTGCGAGGATATCTGGTACGCCCTTGGCCCCACTGCCGTGCAGCGCGACGCCGGCGCCGAGGTCATCGTCAACATCAACGGCTCCCCCTTCCACGCGGGCAAACGCGCCTTCCGTGAGCGCATGTTAGCCACGCGCGCCGCGGACCATGGCCTTTTCGTCTCCTACACCAACATGGTCGGCGGCCAGGACGAGCTTGTCTTTGACGGCGGCTCCATGCTCTTTGACCACACCGGCGAGCTAATCGCAGCCGGACGGCAGTTCCAAGAAGAGCTTGTCGTTGCCGACCTGCACGTGGACGCCGTGTTCAACGCCCGGCTGCACGACCCGCGCGCCCGCAAGGAGAACCCCGACATCCTCCGGCAGATAGGCAGAGCGACGCGGCTTCACGTATCGGACTACGTGGATGCCAAGCAGAAGCCTGCTCTGCCGCCCCAGCACACCGCGCCTCTGGAGCACGACGCCGAGGTCTACCAGGCCCTCGTCCTGGGTACCCGCGACTACGTGCGCAAGAGCGGCTTCCGCAAGATAGTGCTGGGACTCTCCGGCGGCATAGACTCGTCCGTCACCTGCTGCATCGCCGTGGACGCCCTGGGCGCGGAGAACGTCATGGGCGTCTCCATGCCCTCCCGCTTCTCGTCGGAAGGCAGCGTCGTGGACGCTAAACTCCTTGCCGATAAGCTGGGCGTGCAGCTTAGCACCATCCCGATAGAGGCGGCCCATCGCGCCTACCTGGATATGCTTGCCCCGTCCTTCCAGGGCCAGCAGCCTGGCGTGGCCGAGGAGAACATCCAGGCCCGCATCCGCGGCAACATCCTCATGGCCCTGTCCAACAAGTTCGGCTGGCTGGTGCTCTCCACTGGCAACAAGAGCGAGCTGTCCGTCGGCTACTCCACCCTGTACGGCGACATGGCCGGCGGCTTTGCAGTGCTGAAAGACGTGCCCAAGACACTGGTGTACCGCCTGGCCCGCTGGCGCAACGCCCACGGGGCGCCCCTGAACATTATCCCCGATGCTGTGCTGGACAAGCCGCCCAGCCCGGAGCTGCGTGCGGAGCAGAAGACGGAGGAGGAGCGCATCCCCTACCGCCTCATGGACCCCATCCTGAAGGCTTACGTGGAGGACGACCGCACCTACGACGAGATGCTGGCTATGGGCTTTGACGCCACCCACGTCCAGCAGGTCATCCGCTGGGTGGACACCAACGAGTATAAGCGACGCCAGGCCGCCCCCGGCATCAAGATCACCCCCCGCAACTTTGGCCGGGACCGCAGGATGCCAATTGTGAACCGGTATCGGATGGGGTAGCTAAGACTAGTGCGATATCATACCCAAAAGCTCACCACAGTGATTTGACGAGCATAAGAGGCAACCGCAATGAGTTTTTTCCAATACGATGTGAGAGAATCTACTCCACTAGACCCAGATTTCCTCATGCCACTCCCTCGTGGTGATGTAGTTGGGAGATTTCTTACACAAACATTGCGCCTTTCACCCATTGGAGGGTTCTTGATGGCCCTATCCGTGGTTGTGGTTGCACACCTGGCTGCAATCGCCTACTATTGGGCTGTCATGAGAGAACGACTGGATGATTTCTTACGCTGGCAATTTGGAGAATGGTATGTTTTCGTCGCTTTTTGGGTTGCCTATCCTCTAGTGGGATCATTTTATGCATGGTCTATGCGCGCCAGCACTACAATTTATGCCAAACTTAAGTCCGATGGAATTCTCCCAGCTAGCTCAAGCAACGAAATAGCAGGCATCAAACAAATGAATGCCAGTAATTGGTGGCCAATAGGTGTTCTTGTCGTGGCAATCACTTTGGAAGTTTCGGTGCTTGCAGATGGCTTCCAAAACACTTTCCCGAGGACGCCCTACATAGGGAGTGATTATTGGGTTTTTTATGTCATCGGTGCCATTCCGAACCTACTTGGACTATACATCATCGGCACAATGGCTGGCAGATATGTTACAACTATCGGAGGATTGCGGCGTATTTTTGGTTTGCTGGGATCTGGTCCTACGTCTTTTCTTAATCCTTGGCACCCTGACAAGGTTGGAGGGCTGGGAGCGCTAAGCACATATTCCGTCACGATGACATGGTTTGTTGCCGCTGTTGGCCTGTTGATGATGTTGCTAGCTTTCCAGTCGTTCGTTTTAATTTCCGGCATTGAATCTATTAGTGCCGGCGTCTGGATCACTCTCGCCAAGTCACTATTCCTCAACCCCAGCCTTTGGATATTTTTGCTTCTATATGTTGTTATGGCACCACTTCTGTTTTTCCTCACGTTAGGCGCTGCGCACGGTGCCATGAGGCGTGCCAAAGAAGAGCATCTCCGATTGATATCTCGACGACTTAACGAGAGCTACTCGGCCGTTCACCATAAATTGCAGCGACGCGATGGAAGTAGCCTGGGTGTCTCAGTCAAGCCCGTAAAAGACTTACAAGACCTTTACAGAATGGCTGAGGCATTCCCTGTTTGGCCGTTTGATTTCATAACCATTCGTCGATTTGCCCTGGCATATGTTTTCCCACTGTTTACCATCTCTCTGTCATTTGAGCTTCAGCATCTTCTTTCCTTTTAGGTAGGGTATGATGCACGATCCCGATGAGGGGTGTTCGGCAGGGGGCTGCCTCAAAGACGTTTGTCGCCAAGAACGAGAGCCAGGCTCAACCCAATCACAAACCCTCTTGCCCCCTCGTACACAATTGTACTATCTGGGCCAGGCAGCAATCCCCTGCCCGGGTGTCTCCTGACCACCCCTTGCGAAACGAAGAAAGTGTGTTGATGCAAGCGGCTGAAGATGTAGAAGGGAACTGGTGACGATGGAACATAACATAGTGGAGAACGTACATGGCAACGGCGCGGAAGCCTAGGGCCAAGGTCGGTGGCCAGACATACGAGGCCGCTGCGGGCAAGATCAGTGAACTCAGCGAGCGTTTTGGAAGCTGCGCTGTGCCCCTGGAAGAGCTCTGGGAACGGCTGGACAAAGAGCTTGGCAGCAAGACCCTTACCGGCGAACTCTAACGGGACCGTATCGGTTGGGCAGAAACCACCCCGTCGCTGCCATCGCCACGCCAGTAACACTCCCCCCCATCCTTCCCCCTTTGCCCCCCCATCGCTATCTCCCTGCCTCCCCCTGCTATCCCGCACCCCAGCCGGCGCGCTGGGCAAGGTACTTCTTGGCCTGGCCGGTGATGAACATACCGAAGTGGAATATGGTGGCGGCGAGGATCGCATCAGCCTCGCCGTTGGCCACGGCCTGAACATGAAAAGGCTTACACAACGCTTCCCCCACGTCCAGCGGGAGAAACGAAAGTCGCTGTACGTAGACCCTTCCCTCTATGGCCCGTTCATGCACGGAAGGGCGCGCGGTAGGAGAACTCCTGCTCCTGGCTGGTGATGAACTCCAGCAAGGCTGCTCTCCCCTCCTCGGTGGCGCGCTTGGCGCGCAGGATGGCGGGTCCCACTTGGCCAGGGTCCTCTACACGTTCAGCCCAGCCGCCCATAGCTCTAGCCATGTCCGCGTAGTTGCCGCCCAGGTCCCGCGTACCGTACAGGGCGTGGGACGTTGTCATGGACTGCGTCTCAATGGCCATGGTGGAGTTATTGAGCACGACCGTTAAGATAGGAAGGTTGGAGCGCACCGCCGTCTCAAAGTCCAGGCCAATCATACCGAAAGCGGCATCGCCCATGAAGTTCACGCAAAACTTGTCGGGGGCTGCCAGCTTCGCTCCGATGGTCAACCCCAGGCCCGTACCCAGGCCGTGAGACTTGCCCCAGCCGAGGTATGTCCTTGGGCCGTCGGACTGGTAGAAGGGCATAAACTGGTCTCGCGGGCTGCCGGAGTCGTGAGTCACGATGGCTTTCGCGGGGTCCACGTTGCGCATAAACTCCCAGATGACACGGTAGGGGGTTATGGGCTTTTCAGTGGATGCCAGCTTGCGCATCCACTGGGCAAGCCACTCCTGGCGCAGCGTTGCTATCTCTTCAGCCACGTGACCGTCCCCCCGCCGGGGGCGCGTGCTCAGCAAGTCCCTGGCCGCCTCAATGCACTGGCGCAGCACCAGTTTGGCGTCGCCCAGGATCGGGTAGTCCACGTAGTAGCCTTTGTCTATGTCAATGGGATCATTGGTTGCCTGAATCAGCGTCTTGCCCGTGGGAATAGGCGTCACCATGCCGTGCGAGGAGAAGCTGGTGCCCACGCCGAACACCACGTCGGCCCGTTTGAAAAACTCGTACACAGGCCGGTTCATCACTCCGGAAGCACTGCCCAGGGCAAGCGGGTGCTTTTCCGAAAAAGCGCTCTTGCCCGCCATGGTCGTCATCACAGGGATTTGTGTCAGCTCTGCGAACTCCACCAGTTCCTGGGTGGCGTTGCCGTACAGGACTCCCTGGCCGGCATACATAACGGGGTGCGCCGCCAATAGCAGGGCCTCTACGGCGCTCCGAACAGCCTGAGGGTCGCCCTGGGGCGCAGTGGTCTTTATTGGCTTGTATCCCTCCAACGTACCGGCGGGCACTTCCTCTACTGCCACGTCAGCGGGGATTTCCACCATCACCGGCCCGGGACGGCCCATCTTCAGCCGGGCGAATGCCCGGCGCATAGTGTCGGCCACTCGGCCTGGCATGTTGATCTGCTCTACGGACTTCGTCACGCCTGCGAAGTTCCTGACAGAGCTGAAGTTGGGGTAGACGCCGTCGCGCTCTCTTGGGTGGCCCAAGGGCAACAGCAGCAAGGGCACGCCGTCCGAGAAGGCCGTAGCCACGCCTGCGTAAGCATTCTCCGCACCCGGCCCATACTGCATGGCAAAGACGCCCGGCGGCGAGCCGTTTTTCACCCGCGCGTACCCATCGGCGATGCCCACGCCTGCTCGTTCCTGGCGGCAGATAATGGGGCGTATGCCGGCCGCCGCCACGCTCTCTATGACAGGGGTTGTAGGGAAGGCAGCCATGTGCTGGATGCCTTCCATCTTGAGTATCTGGGCAATGGCATCTATGGTCTTCATGGTGATCTCCTTAGGTCTGGTTTTGATCTTGACCTGAGAGTCTGGGAGGTCACTCCCGGACTCTCCTCACCTACATAAGAGCAGTGACACCACCTGAAATCAATTACCCGCTCCGAATCTCTTTTCGTGGGTCAGAGGTGATAGTACTCGAACTTTCTGCGGCCTGACCTGGCGGCAAGGCTGAAGCAACTGTTGGCTGAACCATAGATCACCCACCTTTGCTTGGACTCGCTCGTTCTGAAACCTTGAGGTGACTACTATCTCTAGTTTCACCAGGCTCTCCCATCGACCTTCGTAGCCTTCATATTAGTGCTTCTTTTCAATCCGTGCGATGTCTATCATCAAAGCGTGACTCCCGTAGAGAGCCTGAGAACGCTTGTCACTGGCTTTGCTGCCCGCACTGTAACCAGGTTTGAGGCCTGTCACTTGAGCGAGTCCGCCAAAAATCATCGGGATGTCTCTTTCCAGGAAGAAAGGGGTGGCAAATGCCTGCCAAGGATGCTCCTTCCGCTCCTTCTCTACGCTTTGGACACTTTGCTTCGTAGCATCGGACAGGGAAGGATGAAGCGCAAGCCCTAGATTCTTGAAGAACTCGTCGTAGAACTCACAAAGCTCCATAAGGGCCTTGGTCACGAATTTGTAAGGCTCAAGGAGCTTAGTGCTCCCACTCACCCTGATACCCCATTGGGAGAAGTAATCAGAGTTATCGTTCTGGTCTAGAGATCCTATCGCTTGTGCGGTGTCTTCATCTAGGATTGCGAGGCTATAAGCTTTCTCATTAGCCTTATTTACTGTGATGCCCAAACCCCTGTCCTCTACCCATGTGTACTGAACTCCCGCCAATGGGTGCCTGTGCTGAATAGAGTCACGAGCAGGGTAGAAAACGTCCATTAGTTTTTGGACAGTATCCGAGCGTAGTAACGCTCCTAATGCTTTGTTCGCTTGCTCAATGTGATTGATTAGACCATTAGTTGACTGTCTGTTACTCAACTTGAAAATAACTTTTTGCCTGAAATCTTTATCATCCTCGGTTTTGCCAGGCTGGAAGCCGTAAAGATGTTTGGATAGCCACGACAAAGCATCAAACGAACCTGTTGCCATAGGAAAGAAGGTGTTCAACTCACGAAGCATCCGATACTGGGTGTCGTTGTCAGCAAGACGATAGAACTGGTCAGCAACGTTATCTTTTGCTTCAAACATGGAGACAAGGCGGAGATGAAAGCTCTCCAAATACTTCTGGACTGCTTGTCCATTTGGAAGCTCGGATTCTCCGAAGAGACTGGTTGTCCATGCCGGTGGTAAGTTGGGTATAGCCTCACAAACCCTTTGGAAATAGTAACCTTGCTCCCCTATAACGTGTGACGAAGCACGATATGCATAGATCCCCTTCCTCTTGAGATGCACGTCTATGAAATCAAGTGCCTCAGCTAGGCTAACGATGAACACAGGTATTCGGTCTTGCAGCCAGTCTCTATGAATGAGAAGGTCTTCGTTGGCTGTCACAAAAAGATGCCCGAGCACTGCCTCTCCAGCATCTAGCGCCAACAGAGCCTCTTGGACTGACTCACATTGGGGTGATGCTGGCATTACCCCAAATATCTCATCAAGGACGCTATCATCCCAACGTTGGTAACCCAGTGCCTGCCCCTCCGCTCCCTGGTAAGGCATCACCACAGTGAAATTAGACTTTGCGGGAGGGTTACTAGGTAGATAACATAAGGAAGGCACTTCCCGTAAGGCTTGCTGCATTGTGACATTGGCTGCAATCGGAGTACGCCAATGGATAAACCCTGGCTCCCTCTGAAACTCCTCCAACACAGCAAGCTTTTCAGTCTGCGGTGAAGTTGCATGACTGAAGCTGGCGGTGTGCAAAATGATACGCAGGGTATTGTCTGCAGCTCTTGTTCGGGTTCGGGGGTACTTGTATCTCACGGTTGCCCACCTCTTCCCATGGGTAGCACTCAAACTCGGTCTTAACCCCTCTTTTACCTTGCATCTCCTCAGTGAACCCAGGAGCTTGAGCCCCGCCCGCTCTGTGATGGTCACCTACTATGATGTGGCATCAGTTATAGTATGGAGAACCTGATTCCTGCTCTACCCTGATTTACCCAGGTGTCCATTGGACAAACGCGCAGCCAAGAAACCGGCTCACTTTTCGTGGACCAGAGGCGACAGTGGACAAGACCATTGAAAAGGTATCCTATGAATCGGCTGGCAAGAGCGGTCCAAGCTTGAGCATCCGGCCCGTCAAGGGCCATGGACCGCACGTTCATCCGTACAATGGCACAGATTGCTCTCATCCACGGCAGCCTGTTAATCCGGCGTGAGCAGTCTACATTTGCCGCTGGAATCCATCAACCAACGGCTTGCGTCTCGGCTATCCAGCGCACCGGCACGCTGCGCTGGGCAAGGTACTCTTTTGCTTGGCCGATGGTGAACGTGCCAAAGTGGAAGATGGAGGCAGCCAGGACTGCGTCGGCCTCGCCGATGGCCACGGCCTGGTACAGGTGCTCCAGTGTGCCCGCCCCACCGCTGGCGATAACCGGAACGGAGACGGCGCGGGAGATGGCTCGCAGTAGCTCCAGGTCGTAGCCCTGCTGGGTGCCGTCGGCGTCCATGCTGTTGACCACAATTTCGCCGGCCCCCAGCTCCGCGGCGCGCACCGCCCACTCCACGGCATCCAGGGGCGTAGCGCGTCCGCCGCCGGCCCCGGTGTGGGTGCGAATGCCCCAGTGCGGGTCGCCCGGCCCGGGGAGGCGCACCACGTCCATGCCCAGGACGATGCACTGGCTACCGAAGGCCTCGGCCCCCTGGCGGATGAGGTCCGGGTTCTGCACTGCCGCGGTGTTGATGGAGACCTTGTCCGCCCCAGCCTTCAACATGCGGTGCATGTCAGGAACGGAGCGGAGGCCGCCGCCGACGGTGAGGGGGATGAAAAGCTGGTCGGCGGTGCGGGCCACTACCTCCAGCATGATGCCCCGGTCTTGCGCCGAGGCGGTGATGTCGTAAAAGACCAGCTCGTCGGCCCCTTCCCGGTCGTACCGCGCGGCCAGGGCCACGGGGTCCCCGGCGTCGCGGTGTCCAAGAAACTTGACGCCCTTGACCACGCGGCCTGCATCCACGTCCAGGCAGGGGATGATGCGTTTGGTAAGCATGACTCGCGAACCCTTAGGAGGAGATGATGTCTTGCCTTCGCTGGCGGGCAAGGCGGAGTTGATACTGGGACTCCAGGTTCATCCAGATGTGAGCAGGAGTCTCAAGGGCGCGCTCCAAGTCCAGAGCGAGATCTGCGGTGATCTCCTTCTTGCCACGGCATAGCTCGCTCACAACTTGGGGAGGCCTCCCCATAAGACGGGCCAGCTCTTTTTGTGTCAGACCACGCGCTTCCAACTCTTCTTTGAGGTGTTCGCCCGGCGGGATAAGAGCATCCGTTTCTATCCGTTGTTTAGTCGCCATAGTGATTGCTCACCTCCCTTATCAAAAGCAACCTGCCGTCACCCGAAGGTTCAACGATGAGCCGCCAGCGCCCTCTCAACGTGATGGACCACTCACCAGCGCGGTCTCCCGACAGCGGGTGCAAACGCAGGTAGCGCATGGAGAGCAAGCTATTGAAGGTGTCCGCCGCGAGTATCAAGTCCAGACGCTGGATATAGCGACGCCCAACCTCAGGCCCCCATGCTCGCAGAGCAACAGACTCATGCTCGTAGCACCGTTGAAGCTGCCTGCTAAGGAACTGTATGTCCATTTGGAAGGCGAAGGGGCATGACTACTTTTGGAAGAGCACCATGTAGGACTGCACGTTCAACTCCCGGTGCAGCGTCTCCCGCAGGCCCGCCTCTTTGCCCAGGCGTTCTACCTCGGGCAGCGACAGTCGCCGGTCAACGGGCGGTGAATCGCCCGTTTCACCTTCAGGTCGCCATTCTATCACGGCGCACCAGCCGCCCTTTTTCACTGAGGCTATGGCCTGCTGCAAAAGCTGCGATGCGGAGGCTGCCCGGGACAGCGCCCAGGTCAGCACCACGCCGTCCATACTGCCGGCTTCCAACGGGACGCTATCGCCGTCGGATTTGAGCACGGTGATGTTGCCCATGCGCAGACTTGCCATACGCAGCTTCAGCGCGTCCACCGCCTCCTGGCGGGAGTCCACGGCGGTCAGTTTCCCATCCCACAGGAACTTTGCCAGGGGAATGGAGAGGACGCCGTCGCCGCAGCCCACGTTGGCCATGACGCTATAGGGGCGCAGAGGCATCAGCGCCATGATGCGATGCACGTCCAGCGCGTCGCGTTGTTCCGAGGGCGGCCACCGCAGTAGGTTTTCTTCCTTATGTGTTGATTGGATCACTAAGAACCTCCACGTTCAAATCGCACGTTTGTCAAAAGCCCCCACAAAACTGCGAGGGCGCTCCAAGCAGAGCAGCAGACGTATGTGCTCCACTTGCTCAGGGTCAGTGGAACCTGCGGCCATTCGCACGCCTCGTTTGGTCAACAACATGCCGCGGGCCTTACTACTGGAAGCGGGCAATGGCTTCCGGCAAGGACACCGCACCAGTATACAGCGCTCGTCCGAGGATAACGCCCTCTACCCCGGCATGGCTCAGGCGTTGCAAGTCGTCCAGGGAGCCGACGCCGCCGGAGGCGATGATGTGGACGCCGCCGGTCTTCATCAAGGCTTCAAGGGCGGCAACGTTGGGGCCTTGCAGCGTGCCGTCGGCAGAGACGTCGGTACACACAAAGCGGCGGACGCCGTTGCGGGCCATCGCCCGCACCAGGGCCTCGGCGCGCATGGTGGTGCCTTGCGTCCAACCCTGCACCGCCACCATGCCGTTGCGGGCGTCCACGCTGACGATGACGGCCTCGCCGCCAAGCTCGTCGCACGCCCTGGCCACTAGATCGGGTTCCTGTATGGCGATGGTGCCGAAGACAACGCGGGCCACGCCGGCGTCCAGCAGCTTCTCCGCCGTGTCCAGGCTGCGGATGCCGCCTCCCACCTGTAGCGGCGCGTCCACCGCCTTGAGGATGTCTTTGATAACCTCCAGGTTCTCCAACTGGCCGGAGCGCGCTCCATCCAGGTCTACAATGTGGATACGGTGCGCGCCCTCCTGCTGCCAGCGTAGCGCAACCCGCACGGGGTCGGCGGCGAACACCGTCTCCTGGGCGTAGTCGCCCTGATAGAGGCGCACTACCTTGCCGCCCCGGATGTCTATGGCAGGTATGATCTCCACTGTTATTTCAACGTCCTGACTCTTACCTTTAGCGACGCGCCAGGGGCCTTGCGCCTTCCAGCACCATCAACCTCACAAAGTTTTCATAGAGGCGCAGGCCAAGCAGCCCGCTCTTCTCCGGATGGAACTGGGTGGCCACCAGATTGCCCGAGGCCAGGGCGCTACAGAACTCAACCCCGTACCCGGTCTTGCCCAGCACCAGAGAAGCGTTCTGGGGCTCGGCATAGTAGCTGTGAACGAAGTAGAAATAGGAGCCGCTGGGCACGCCGGCGCAAATGGGGTGCTGGCGGGTGAACGCCACCTGATTCCAGCCCATGTGCGGGACTTTGAGGCCGGTGGCGAAGCGGCGCACCCGCCCTTTGAACACGCCCAGGCAGGGGCGCGGGTCCTCTTCCGATGACTCCAGCAGGAGCTGAAGGCCAAGGCATACGCCAAAGAAGGGCGTCCCACGGGCGGCGACCTCTTGCAGAGGGGCCACCAGGCCAAGCTCTTGCAACGCGGCCATGGCGGAGCCGGAGGAGCCGACGCCGGGCAGAATAACGCCCTTGGCCCCGAGCACGTCCTGGGGCGACTGGGTGACGCGGGCTGGGAAGCCCACCTTCTCCAGGGCCTTGGCGACGCTGCGCAGGTTGCCCGCGCCGTAATCTACGATGACAATTCCGGCGTCCATAGCTTCTTCTTTCCCCCTTCCCTCAAGGGAAGGGGGACTAAGGGGGTTAGGTAGCTTCTTCCAGGGTAAGTAGCTCTTTGGGCAGGGCGCGGTCTTCATAGCGCGCCAGCATAAACACAAGATCGGAGAGACGATTCAGGTAGCGCAGGACTTCCGGGTTTACGAGCATATCCGTCTCTTTGAGGGCAACGGCGTGGCGCTCGGCGCGGCGCAGGATGGTGCGCGCCAGGTCCAGGGCTGCGGACGCCGCCGACGCGCCGGGGATGACAAAGGAGCGCGGCAACTGCACCTCGGCGTCCAGCTCGTCTATGGTGCGCTCCATGCGCTGCACCATGGCGGGCGTGACGACAGAAAAGTGGCGCTGGAGGTTTTCGTACTGCGAGGGGTCCGTTGCCAGTTCAGCGCCAACGGTGAACAGCTCCCGTTGTACCTGCATCAAGACCTCTTTGACCCTGGCGTCCCGGCAAAGCGCCCGGGCCAGACCCAGGGCGGAGTTGGCTTCGTCGGTCGTGCCATAGGCCTCGCACCGCAGGTCATTCTTAGAGACGCGCCCGCCGTACAGCAGGCCCGTCTCGCCCGTGTCGCCCTGGCGGGTGTAGATCTTGACCATAGCGCCTCATTATAGCATGGGGTTGACGCCTGGACGCATGACCGGCGGGGGGTTCTATTTGCTTGGCGTGTTATTCAGTGCCCCCGACTAAAGTCGGGGGTTAACCCGAGCTAAACCTGGCACTTTAGTGCCAGGGCAAAGACTACCCCAACCCGAAGCAATCGGAACCGGGAAGCCAACCCCCTTGACCTGGCGCTGCGCCCGTGCTGTAATCCTCGTGCAATTCCACCACAAACCACAGGAGGACATGATGGCGCTACGACGTTGCCTACTGGAAATGGGTTGGGGCGCGGACCTGCACGGTGGCGACTACACCAAGGCGGCTACGCGGGCGGTGCAGAACGCCTTACAGCACGTGAGCCTGGGCTTCCCCGGGGTCATGGGCAAGAGCTCTGCGGATATGGTGCTGGACATCACCATTGCGGTGAACGAGCCGGACAAAGTGAACAAGCAGGCAATCGCGGACCTCTTGCCCCTGGGCGGCCAGAAGAACGTCAAGGTCATCAAAGGCGGCATGGACATCCCCGGCGACCGCGCTGGCGACCACTGCTCCGTCGCCAACGCCGCGGTCATCATTAACCTGAACGTGTAGGGACGGGCGTAGGGAAGTAAGGCATGGGGCATACTGACGGGCTCTTGCTGAGCGGTCCCCTTTGTTTTCGCGTGTTATTCAATCCCCCGACTAAAGTCGGGGGTTAATCCAGGCCAAACCTGGCACTGAAGTGCCAGAGCACAGCAAAACCACCCGAATACAAACGGGACCTGCCGGGCTATTGCTCTACCTCTTTTTGCCCCCTCCGTCCCCGGCCTGCGCACGCACCGCCTTTCGCCGCGCCAGCTCCTCCGCCCGGCGCTGCTCCTCCGGTGTCTTCACATTGTGGAACATGGCCCACAAGGCCAAATCGTAGCCTATTTTCAACACGCCCGTGGCGACGAAAGGCACGCTGGCCGAAGCCGCGTTCCATAAAAGGGTCGCCGCCGATGGGCTTGCCGGCACTACTATGCTGCGCGTCAGGATGTTGGTGCTGGCCATAGCTACCCGTTCCTCAGGCCTCACCACCGCCATAGTGTAGGACTGGCGTGTGGGCACATCCATCTGCCCCAGGAACGAGCGGGCCAGCCACAAGCCCACTGCCAGCCAGGCAAAGGGCACAAAGGCCATGAGGATGAGCAATAGACTGGATGGGATGTGAGTGAACACCATAGTGTTGATCAGCCCAATACGGTTGGCCAGCCTCGCCGCCGCCCAAAGGGAAACCGCCGCCAGGATGTTGGATGCAAAGAAGATAAAGGCGATGGAGCCGAGTTGCACTCCAAACTTTGTGAAAAACCAGTAGGATACAAGGCTCTGCGCCAGCATCCCTCCGGCAAAGGAGTCCACGCCGAACAGGGCCGAAAGCGTGAAGATTATCCTGCGTGAAGGGAGCTTTAGGGGATTCGTCCACTTCTGCCCTGAAGCCCCTGTTTCTACTTTAACGGAGACGAAGAAGTAGCAGAGGGATGCCGCAATGTGGAACGCGGCGTACCCCAGGAACAGGGCCCGCATGGCAGCCAGTTCCGTCATGCCCAAGCCTTCCAGCGCCTGGGGCAACCCCGCGGCAAGCGCCCCCAAGGCCGTGGCCACCGTGGCCGCAATATCATAGACAGCGAAGACATCCGTCCGCCGGTGCGCGGGCGCCGTTTCCGGTAAGCTCGCCAGCTCCAACGGCTGCACAGCGCTGCCGCCCCCGCCCGAGGCGCTGAAGCTGGTGAGCAGCGCCATGACCGACAAGAGCGGGAAGCTGTTTGTGAAGGCCAGGGCCACCCCCATGACGGCGGAACCCAAGCCAAAGGCCACTAGCAACCTGCGAAAGCCAACGCCGCTGGCAAAAAGCCCCACCAGAAAAGCGTACACCGCCGTCCCAACCAGCCCAATGCTGATGAACGCGCCTATCTCTACAAGGCCGAACCCTAGCTTCTCAAGGTAAATCGCCAGAATCACAGCCACAGACCCTTGCGCAAAGGCGCGGACCGCCCTCGCCAGGATGATCAGTTTGCCATCCAGGCTGATCCAAGCCAGCGGTAAGGGGAAGCGCTTTGCTTGCGTGGCCATGGTTGCTCGTCACTCCTTATGGATGGACCTCACGCAGACCAACAGGCAAGGGGCATTGCCGGTTCCGTTTGCTTTAGCGTGTTATCCCCCGCCGACTAAAGTCGGGGGTTAACCCAAGCTAAACCTGGCACTTTAGTGCCAGGACACAAGACTATCCCAGTCAAGCAAACGGAACCGCATTGCCTATCCAGTTGCGTTCAGCCCGCTATCAGGGTGCTGAAGAGCTCTTACGACTATCCCTCAGTCTCATACCTAGTCAAGGACGGAAAGGATTTGTATCTGAGGGACACTCCTTCGCTACCCCATTCGCTCGGCTCAGGGCTGCGGCTCACCAAGGACAGGCTCTCAGACTCCCGGCAAAGAGGCTTGGCCCCTCTGCACTCCACATTCCCCAAGCCCGCTATCCTTCGCCCTCTTTCCGTCCCGCCGGCGTGACCGCCTTCTTTCGCCGCCGCGCCCGCTCCTCCGCCCGGCGCTGCTCCTCCGGTGTCTTCACGTTGTGGAACATTGCCCACAAAGCGACGTCGTACACCAGCTTCAAGGCCCCGGTGACGAAAAAGGGCAGGCCGCCCGAGGCGATGCTCCACAGCCAGGTTGCTACGGAGGGGCTGCCCGCCACGGCAACGCTGCGTGTCAGGGAGTTGATGCTGGACATGGGGACGCGCTCCTCCGGGCCTACCACCGTCATGGTATAGGACTGACGGGCGGGCACGTCCATCTGGTTGAAGAAAGAGCGGGCCAGCCACAGCGCTACCGCCATCCACAGGGCCGGCACAAAAGGGATAGCCATGAGCAAAAAGGCGGCGACCGCATTGGTCCAGGCAATAGTGTTGATGAGTCCAATGCGGTCGGAGAGCTTTGACGCCAGCCAGAGCGGCACGGCAGACATGAGCTGCGCCGCAAAGAAGATCAGGGCGATGGACGTGAGTTTGACGCCGAAGCGGCTATAGAACCACAACGACACAAGGCTCTGGAGGATCAACCCGCCAGCAAAGAAGTCCAGCCCAAACAGTCCGGAAATGGTGAAAATGACCCGGCGGGATGGCAACTTGAAGGGGTTGGTGAAGGTCTGTCCCGCCTCAGCAGCCTCTATTCGGGGCGAGAGCAGGGCGTAGCACGCTACAGCGCCCAGGTTCAGCGCCGCATAGGCGGCCATGATGGCCCGGAATGCAGCCATCTCCCCCATGCCGAAGGAGTCCTGGAGCACCTGGGGAAGCCCCGCTGCAAGGGAACCGATTGCCATGGCCGCGGTGGAAACGATGTTGAACAGCGCGAACAGGTCGGTGCGCTTGGGCGGCGGCGCCGAGTCCGTCAGCCCGGCCTGCTCCAGCGCAACCAGGGGGCCGCCGTTGCCGCCGCCGCCGCCTGCGAAGCTGGTCAGGAAGGCCAGCGCCATCAGCGCCGGCAGGCTCTGCACCGTCGCCAGGGCAACGCCCATGATGGCGGCGGCGAGGCTAAAGGCGACCAGCAGGCGTCGCTGTCCCAGCCGGTTCGCCAGCAGGCTGGTGAAGACGGCGTAGGGGATGGCCCCCACCAGGCCCGCCGTAATCACCAGGCCGATCTGCGCCAGGCTGAAGCCCAACTTGTCCAGATAAATAGCCAGAAGGACGGCGATGATGCCCTGAGCAACCGTGCGCAGGCCACGGGCCAGCATCAGCAGCTTGCCATCGCTATTAACCCAAGCCAAGGGGAGTTTTACCTGTGTTGCCTGCATAGTCACGTTTTCTTGCGGCTCCAAACGTCGCATCGCCAAAGCAAAAGCCATTGTACAACGTCTCCGCAAGGACAGACCGCTCCGAAGGACTGGACTTCTGGCCGCGCCGCATTAGAATGGTGCGCGGCGCATTGACAGAACGACATGCCTTTAGGCAAAGGGAGGGCGACCCATGACCCGCGTTACCGAGATCCGAGAGAAAACGCAGCTTCCCGCAGACCAGCAAGCCGCCTTTGACGAGATTGTCTCCGTGTACAACGGGCGGGTGGTCGGCCCCTTCCGCGTGTTGCTGTACAGTCCGGAGTTGGCCCGACGTCTGTCCAACATTGGGGCGTTCCTGCGTCTGCAATCGCCCTTTCCGCCGAACGCTCGGGAACTGTCCATCATCGCCACGGCACGGGAGTTGGACTGCGAGTACGAGTGGTTCGCGCATGAGCCCGGCGCAAAGCGCACCGGCGTCAGCGACGCCGCCATAGACGCGGTGCGCCGCAACCTGCCCACGACCGGCCTGCCGCCGGAGGAAGCGGAGATTATCGCCTACGTGCGCGCTCTACTGGGGGCCAAACGCATCCCCGACGCGGTATTCCAGCCCGTACTGGCTCGCTATGGCGTCCGAGGCGTGGTGGAGCTGACCTCCACGTCGGGCTTCTACTGCACCTTTGCCTGCGCCATGAACGCCTTTGGCGTACCCGGCGACGCGCCTATTGACCTCCCCATCACGCCCCGCACGCCCAACGCCGCCTCCCGTGCGCCTGCCTTCCTGCCTTACGAGGGGGCCGTGCCACGCATCCCCCTCGTTGCATCCAGAATCAGCCTGCTGCCCCAAGACCGCGCCGCCTTTGACGACATCGCCGCCAGCCGTGGCGGTCGCGTGGCCGGGCCCTTCCAGGCCATGCTTCATCTGCCCGTGGTGGCCCAGCGCACCGCCTTCGCCGGCAGCTACGTCCGCTTCAACTCCGTGCTGCCCGCAGACCTGCGGGAGCTGATGTTCCTGGCTACCGCCCGGGCAACCCAATGCGCCTTTGAGTGGAACGGTCACGAGTCCCAGGCGCGCCAGGCAGGTGTCTCCGAAGCCGCCATCGCGACGGTGCGCGCCGGGCATACGCGGGGCCTGACGCCCGCGCAGACCGAGGCCGTGGAGCTTACTCGGACCCTCCTGGAGACCAACCGCGTGCCGGAAGACCTGTTCCAGGCAAATCTGCAACGCCTGGGCGTGCAGGGGCTGGTGGAGCTATGCGCTTCGGTAGGCTACTACACCATGGTTGCTGCCGTCCTCAATGCCTTTGAGGTGCAGCCGTAGCCGGGGGGGAAAGAAGCGGCTGGGGGCAAAGAGCTTGCACGAATACCCAGGAAGGTGCTGGGAACGTGAGTTCCTGCCGGGGGGCTGTCCCGATGGAATCGGGAAGATACAATTTCTTCCCCCCGCCGAAGGCAAGGGGGCAGGCCCAGTTGACACAATGGACACAGATTGTTGCCATGTATAATCCCTCCGTGCCTGTACACGTCAAAGCCGTCCAGTCGCCCGCCGAGCTAGAGCAGGCGAAGGCCCTGCGCATCCGCGTCTTCGTGGAGGAACAGGGCGTGCCCCGCGACATTGAATTGGACGAGGCTGACGCCACGGCCTTCCACGCCGTCGCCCTGCAAGGTAACGTGGTGGTCGGCACGGGCCGCCTGCTGGTAGACTCGCCGACCGAGGCGCGCATCGGACGCATGGCGGTGGAGCAGCTGCAGCGGAGGCATGGCGTCGGCGGGCAGGTGCTGGTGTTCCTGGAGCAGGAGGCCCGGCGACGGGGCGTCCGCCGCGTGACGCTGCACGCCCAGGCTTACGTCAAGACCTTCTACGCCGGCCACGGCTACCGGGAGCAGGGCCCTCCGTTCATGGAGGCGGGCATCCTGCATGTGGAGATGGTGAAGGACATGTAAACCCGGCGCGTAGGGGCGTCCCGACAAATCGGGACGCCCCGTGCTTCTTTTCCCCTTCCGGCAGCGGGAAGGGGCCAGGGGTTAGGTTCTTTCCCCCGCCATCTCCCTCTCGCTCAAAGGCCGGCTAGTCCTCTACACTGGTCTGTCACCCTGGAGAATCCCTGGAAGCACTACATCGTAGCTATCCGTGCCTTCCAGGGATCAATCAGAGGCCCCCAAGCTACGGCCCCGCCGTTGCAGCTACAGGGCGAAAGAAAAGGCCGGAAAATAATCAGTCCACACGAGCACAATCAAAACCGCCAACCCCATAGGCTGTAGCGGTCTTCCGCTCCCTCAACAGCGGCGGAGTTCAAGCCTCCCAGTGCTATAATTGTTGCTACCAGATTTACCACGTAAGGAGCCGCCCCGTGCAGTCCGCCGAAATCCGCAAGCTGTACCTAGACTTTTTCCAGAGCAAGGGCCACTTGCTGGTGCCCAGCTCTTCCCTGATCCCCGCGGGCGATCCCACGCTGTTGCTGACCACCGCCGGCATGGTGCAGTTCAAGCCCTACTTCATCGGCGAGGCGCCGCCGCCGAACGGACGCCTCACCAGCGTACAAAAGTGCTTCCGCGTCACCGACGTGGAGTCCGTGGGCGACAACAGCCACCTCACCCTCTTTGAGATGCTGGGCAACTTCAGCATCGGCGACTACTTCAAGAAGGAGGCCATTGACTTCGCCTGGGAGTTCATGACGGAGTGGGTGAAGCTGCCGAAAGACCAGCTCTGGACCACGGTGTTCCTGGACGACGACGAGGCGTTTGGTCTGTGGCAGAAAAAGGGTGTGCCCACCGAGCGTATCCGCCGCCTGGGGGAAAAGGACAACTTCTGGGGCCCCGCGGGCGACGAAGGCCCCTGCGGCCCCTGCTCGGAGATCCACATTGACTTCGGCGGGCCGTGCCGCCTGGGGAAGCCCGCCAATCAGTGCGGCCCCGACTGCTCCTGCGGACGCTTCCTGGAGCTGTGGAACCTGGTGTTCATGCAGTTCTACCAGGACAGGCAGAAGAAGCGCACGCCCCTGCCCAAGCCTAACATTGACACCGGCATGGGCTTGGAACGCATCACCCGCGTTCTCCAGGAGAAGCCTTCGGTGTACGACACGGACATCTTCCAGCCCATCATCCAAAAGGTGTGCGAGCTGGCAAACAAGAGGTACGGGCAAGACGGGCAAACGGATGTCGCCATACGGGTGGTGGCGGAACACGCCCGCTCCGCCAGCTTCCTCATCGCCGACGGCGTTGTGCCGGGCAACGCGGGGCGCAGCTACGTGCTGCGCCGCCTCATCCGTCGCGCCATCCTCTTTGGGCAAAAGATCGGCCTGGCGTACAACCCGGACAACGCCGACAGCTTCCTGGCCGCCGTGGCGGAGGTGGTCATCCAGCATCTGGGCGGCGTGTACCCGGAGCTTGCCCAAGGGCGGACGTTTATCCTGCGCGTGTTGCAGCAGGAGGAGGCGCAGTTTGCGAGAGTTTGTGCAAGAGGGGCTTCCATTCTGGACGGATACATTGCGGTTGCAAAGCTTACAGACCTTGCGGCACTCAAACGCGCTATTCGGTTCTACGATGATAATGGTAGGGACACTTCTCTCGTGGAAACCTGGCTAAATGACCTCGAACAGAGAGCTATGGCGGAAGTCAGGAATTACTTCAATCCCGAAATTGACGAAGGACAGCGGCTACGCCTTGCACTTCTTGAATGGAAACGGAGGACATATACAGTTTTTGGGTTCGGTGCTGATTTTGGAGGGCCCACTGCCAATGAAGGATTGAGTGGAATATTGAGGCGGAATGAACAAGATAATCAGAGGGGCGTAGATTATTTGAAACAGATCCTACTGAAAAGCCTACCTGGCTCGCTTGTTTTCGAGCTGCACGATACCTACGGCTTCCCCGTGGAGGTCACGGCAGAGGTAGCCCAGGAGCATGGCCTGTCCGTGGACATGGAGGGCTTCAAACGGGAGATGGAGGCGCAGCGAGAGCGTGCCAGGGCCGCCAGCGGCTTCGGCGGCGACTTTGAAAAAGTGCGCCCCTACCAGGAGCTTGGCGTTTCCCACACCCGCTTCCTTGGCTATGACACCCTGGGCGCTACCTCGGTGGTGGAGGCCATACTGGTGCAAGGGGAGCGCGTCAACTCCGTCGCCACGGGCCAGGAGGCGGAGGTCGTCCTGCGGGAGACGCCCTTCTATGCCGAAGGCGGCGGGCAGTCCGGCGACGGCGGCCAGTTGGAAGGCTCGCGGGGGCTTTTCCAGGTGGAGGATACGCAGTCGCCCATCACTGGCCTGATTGTGCACAAGGGCAAAGTCTTGCGCGGCGTTATCGCCGCCGGCGACGAGGTTGCCGCCAGGGTTGACCAGGCCCGCCGCAACGATGCAGGCCGCAACCATACGGCGACACACCTGCTGCACGCGGCGCTGCGCCAGGTACTGGGCAGCCACGTCCGCCAGCAAGGCTCCCTGGTGACGCCGGACCGCCTGCGCTTTGACTTCACCCACGTCAGCGCCGTGTCCATCCAGGAGCTGCGACAGGTGGAGGAGATGGTCAACGACCGTATCCGGGCCAACCTCCCCGTCCACAAGCGGGAGACCACCTACCGGCAGGCGGTGGCCGATGGCGCCCTCGCCTTCTTCGGCGACCGCTACGGCGACCGCGTGCGCGTGGTGGAAGTGGGCGAATCCCGATTAGTAGAGACCAGAGACCGTCCCCACAGCAACGTGAGCGGCTCCCTGCCGCCTCCCAGCCTGCTCCCCACGCCCCAGCCCTTTAGCTTTGAGGTGTGCGGCGGGACCCACATCAACGCCACGGGGGAGATCGGCCTGTGCCTGGTGCTGGGCGAAAGCAGCGTGGGCGCGGGCCTGCGCCGCATTGAGGCTATCACAGGGCGCGCCGCCCACGCCTACGTGCGGGAGCAGCAGACCCTCATCGCGGGTCTCTCGCAGCAGCTTGAGGCTGTGTCCAGGGACATCCCCGCCAAGATTGAAGCCTTGAAGGAAGAAAACACCCGCCTGCGCCGGGAGGCCGAGGCCCGTGAACGTGCTTTGGCGTTGGCGCAGGCCCAGGCCCTCCTGGATAGGGCTGCCGTCGTCAACGGCGTCAAGGTTGTCTCCGCTAAAGCAAATGCCGCCTCGGTTGAAGCCCTGCGGGAGATCGGCGACTGGCTGCGGGACAAGCTGGGCAGCGGCGTCGTCAGCATCGGCGCGGTCATCGGCGACCGGCCCTCCATCCTGGTCATGGCGACGCAGGACGTGGTGGCAAAAGGGGCGCACGCCGGCAACATGGTGCGGGAGGCGGCCAAGGTCATGGGCGGCGGCGGCGGCGGCAGGCCCGACATGGCCCAGGGCGGCGGCCGCGACGCCGCCAAGTTGGAGGACGCACTGCGCGCCGCTCAGCTAGCGCTGGTCAGGCAACTTGGGGGCTGACGCGGAGAGTAAGATTGCCGCAATTGGCGATCAAGGGCCAGTTGCCACGGGTGTTTCGTCTCAGGATTGCGCGTAGCGGAAGGTTTGAAACCTTCCGCTACGCATTTCGTATGACCTTTGAAAAGACGGTACGAAAAAAGGAGTATACTGGTGGTGCGATAGGTTTGAAAAGGAGGAACACTTACTCATGATTAGCCACAAGGCTACCGTCACCGTTAACAAGTCCGCTGCTCAGGTGTTTCAGTTCGTTGGGACCGATTATTTTGTCAACCATGCAAAATGGGACCCACGAGTTGTGAACCTCCACCTCCAAACCAAAGGCCCGGTGGTCCTGGGGACCAAAGGCCATGAGGTGCGCAACGAGGGCGGGCGGAACAAGAACTACGATTTTGAAGTCACCGACTTTCAGACCAACCAGTCCATTGGCATGAAGGCCAAGGGCGGCTCCTCACGTTTCTCCGCTACCTATACCATCAAGCCTATGGGCGCCCAGCAGTCCAGCCTGGATGTTGAGTTCAACCTGAAGATGGGCGGGCTCAGAGCGTTGATGGAGCGGTTCATGGCTGGCGGCTTCCGCAAAGAAGTGGATAGTGTGGCGGCTTCCATCAAGGAGACGCTGGAAAAGTAGCAACCCTGACTGCTCGGAAAAGGCGGCCCCGAGTGTAGCAGGTACTCCAGGCTCCCCCGTCTGATTGCCACAAAGATAGACCACAGCCCCCGCAATTGGGGTCATAGTCCCCACTCCGCAACTGAGTGGGGACTATGACCCCAATTGTCATGCTGAGAAGGTGTGAAATTATCGGTTTTTGCCCCTCGGCTGGCCGAAATTGTATCTGGCGGACGCCGTCAAAAGGCCCGAAAAGGCATTTGTCAACACCTTCTGAGGCCCGCAGGCCGAATGCATCTCTCCGCTCTGCGTTTTTCACCACGGGCCTTTTGCAAAAGAGGACGTTACCGTGCCCGGCGCATGGGAACGCCCTCTTTTGTGTGGTTGGGTCGCAGCAGGGGCCCCAGTGCGCAACCGGGGCGGAGACCGGCGCAGGGAAAGGCCCCGTAGCCACATCTCTGAATAGGTCCGCTCCTAGCGCTCCACTGTTGCTGCTGCCTTGCCACCGGCGTTCAGCCCAAGTGTTGGCCGCTTCGCCAGGAGCAGCATGACGCCAACCGTCGCGAATACCACGAACGTCCCCGCCCAGAGCATCCTGGGGTCCACGCCGGCGTCAAGCAAGTAGCCATAGAGGGGCGCGCCCAGCCCGGATGCCAGGATGGTCACGGGAAACACGATGCCCTGGATGGTCCCCAGGTATTTGCGGCCGAAGTAGCTCGGCCAAATCAGGTTGTTGGTGGTGATGTACGACCCTGCGGCTGCGCCCCAGATGAAACCGTGGGCAAGGATAGAATAGGCATGGCCCGTGGCGAACACCATAGGGAGCATGGCGATCCCAAATCCAAGGGCGCCGATAAGCCCCAGGTAGCGTACTGCGACTCGTTCCGCCAGCAGCCCGAACGCCATGCCGGAGAAGACGACGGTCAGCGGATCCAACGCCGTGCCCAGCACCACGAGGTCGGACGACATGCCAATCTCTTTCCAGAACGACACCCGGTAGACCAGCGTGCCCTGGAGCACCAGCCCGCCCATAGAGATCGCAATCAAGATAAGCCACATGGTAGGACTGCGCAGCACCTGCCTGGCGCTCCAGTTCTCTTCAGGAGCGACGTCTGCGGAAGCAGCGGTTGCCCGGAGTGTACTTGCGGCGCCGGTCACGCCATCGGGTTTCAGGCCCAAGTCTTCCGGGATGCGGCGCATGAACAGCCCGCAGACGGGGATCGCTATTACGCACACCACAACGCCGCATACCATCCAGGCGGTGCGCCATCCGTAGGCGGTGATGAGTTGCTGCACAACGGGGATAAAGATTACCGTGCCCACCGGCATCCCCACCGAAGCAATAGCCAGGGCACGCCCCCGCTTCGCTTGGAACCACTTGGCCACCGGCACCGTGGTGAGCAACGCGCCGCCAGGCCCGCCGAATCCGCCCGCCCCGGAGACGGCAAACAGCGCATAGAGCACCCACAACTGGTGCACAAACGCCAGGCTGAAAATGGAAACGCCTGCAACGAGTCCGGCAAAGACGCCCAGCCAGCGGGCCCCAAACTTGTCCACCAGCGAGCCGATCAGGGGCGCAGTCACGCCGCCGGCCACCAGGCGGAAGGTGAGCGCAAGGGCCAGAGAGCCGCGACTCCATCCCAGGTCTTCGCCCATTGGCCCGATGAAAAAAGAGAAGACCACGGGATTCGCCGGCGACGCCGCCATGTTCATGAGCAGCGCCACGACTACAATCACCCAGCCGTAGTACACCTTTGACGGCAACCCGAAGCTCGCAGCGGGCAATCGTTTCATAGCTATGTACTGTAGCACACACCGCCGCGTCAGGGCGTGGATGGCTTTGCCTACGCCAGGGTTTTCCGGTGTTCCGGCCGAATGACCGCGCCCGTCTCCCGGTATGCTCAGCGTCTTCGTTTGGGACGCGGGCAGGGTATCAAGCGTTACAGCATCTACGAGAGCCTCTCAACATGTTGCATATCCAGCCTCTAGAACAGTGTTCCATGCCTAACCCACGTTTTATTGAATCTGTTTGTGCAGTCGTAGCAGGGGTATGGTGATTGCAAGCGAAAGCAGAGCGGCGTCAGCCGCACAAGAAGAAGGAGGGTCTCATCCATGAAGGTTATTAGTTTCCTGGGGCATAAGGTACGTGTGGGCCGGTTGGGCATGCCCATCTGGTCTTTGGCCCTGGCAGGCGCGGCCGTGGTGGCTGTGGCTGGTCAGGCAGTTGGACCAGTGTTGCAGGGATCAGTGGCAGGCTCCGCCGGCCTCACGGTAGAGCAAGCAGTGGTGCTTGACGAGGGTGGAGTCGTCGGCGTTGGCAGCCTGGACAGCACCGATGAGGGCCTGGGCGTCATCAACGACGAAGGCACGAGCTTCACCGCCGCCATTGAGCTGCACGTTGGCGACACCGTCACCGTGACGCTGCCCATCATGAACAAGAGCGACGCCTCCGCCAACGCCATCCTGGAGCTTTTGCCCCCAGCAGGCGTGGACGTAGAGGTTGAGCCTTCCGCCGGCGTGACACTGCAAGAAGCCCAGATGGCCAAGAACAACTGGCTCTTGAAGGTGGCCTCAAGCAACTCCGAGACTCTGGTCATCACCATCTCCCCCAAGGATGACCTGAAGCCCGGTTTCTATACCCTGTCTGGCCGCATCGTCCAGATCACCGGCTAGTCAACAACTGAATAGCACACAAAAAGAGGGGGGCCATCCGGCCCCCCTCTTTTTGTGTGCTAGCCCTGTCTCATAATTCAGGAAGAGCCAGCCATTCGTCCCAATGCAATCGGGACAAATGGGTACACGAAACGCAGTTTCCTGTTGGGGGCTGGGGGGCCTCCGGCTACAATTCCTTCGGGGATTATCCCCTTGAGACGGATGTGGGGAGTGGCGCTGGCGTTCCCTGCCATTGTTACGAAATGTGGATGTGCGCCGTCTGTGCGTAGGGCGTCCTTCATCCGAAGTACGCCCTACGTCTTCTGTCAGTGTCATTCTGAGCCGAGCACAGCATCGGCGAAGAATCTCTCCCGGTTGGTCAGAAGAGACCGAGGGCCTTTGCGCAAAGCTCGCCATAAAAAACGCAGAGCAGGAGAGATGCTTCGGTCGTTACACTCCTCAGCATGACAACATGACAATCCGCTTCAAGTTTATGATCCCCATTCCTTCCCCCGCCGAAGGCGAGGGGGCCAGGGGGCACGGTAAACGAAGACTTTTGAGGCAAGACCCAGCCAAGCAAACAAGGCCTGTGCTATAGACTGCTTACTTCCTCTTCCGCAGCAAGAACCAGAACCCGGCGACGGCCAGCCCCAGCACGGCGATGACGGCTATTCCTGCGGCCAAAGCGTTGGCATTGCCGGAAGGAGCGGCGACGGCCTCCGTGGGGGTTGGACTAGGCGCCGGGACCAGTGTTTGATGCGCCGCCACAGTGAACGGCACCTGATTCCCATTCACGTCAAGGACGTGCTCCCCACTGGATTGGGCCGGCAACGTGAAACTGAAGTTCCGGGTGGTCTGCCCGGCCAGGGTGATCGTATCGCTCCACGCCTCCTGCCCGTCTATCTTCGCCACCAAGACGCCAAGGCCGCTTTGCTGCCCAACGTTAGACAGCAGCAAACTCACCTGCAACGGTTCGCCCGGACGGGCGAGCCGCGGCAAGATTTCCAGCAGGGAAATCTCCCAATCAGCTAGGGATTGCGAGCGAGTCACCAGGAACTGCCCCTTATAGATGCTGATGACCGACCCCTCGTTGCGGCTGAGGCGCAGGTCCACCTCATAGAAGCCGGGCAGCGCCTCAGTAATGGTGAACTGCCGCTGGACTGCCTGGGCGCCAAGGACGACCAGAGCCGTGCTGGACACCTCTTTTTCATTGACCAGAAGGCGCAGCGTGCTGGTGGCGGTCTCCGTAAACCGGTTATGAATGACAACCATGACGGTGACCGGCTCCCCGCCTTGCACCGTGAAAGGCGAGACTTCCAGCCTGTCCACCACCAGGTCCGCCCGTTGCAGGGGCGACACCACCACGAACTGGCGGCGCAAGCCCTCCAGTTCCAGGCTGTAGATGCCCTCGCCCGGCGGTTGAATCTCCATTGCCACAGGCAGGCGCATCTCAGGGCCTAGAGAAAACTCCTGGCGTGCGGCCTCCTCTCCATTGAGAAAGATACGAGCCACATGCGTTCCCGGCAGCTCCCCTGCGTTGCTCAGCAGGAATTGAACGCCCACCTTCTCTCCAAGGTTCAAAGACGTGTTGTCCAGGACTAAGTTGGATGCGCTTATCTGCGCAGGCGTAGGGCCTGCGCCTACAACAAACCGCGTGTGCCTGCCCAGCAGCACAACTTCGTAGTTGCCTTCTTTGGCGCGGGTCAGGGAAAACACTACGTTGGCGCTGCCGCCGCCTCCCAGCGACAGCGACTGCTTCTCCACAACCTCGCCGTTAACCTGCAAGCTCACCTCCGCAAGCAGCGGCTTAGTATCCACGTTGGTCAAGGCAGCATTGACGGTGACCGGCTCTCCCAAAGCCGCTGCCGCCGGGCTTACGCCAAGCTGCGTCACCTGCACCAGTCCGCGCACGTCCAGGATGCCCACCTGGGCCTTTGCCTGCACCGTGTCCACAGAAAAGTTGTAAGCCCCTTCATTGCCGGCAGCCAAGGCAAACTTGGCAGACAGCGCACCCTGGGCCGACCGCACCACCTGGCCCAGCCCCACCGGTTGCCCGTTAAGCCGCAACACCACGGGGGCCAAAGGCAGGATGATGTCAGAGGGCGCTTCAACACGCGCCTCCACAAGGAGGCTGGAGGCCGAGGATACAGGGCCGCTGGGCACGACGAGGCTTGTCACCTTGACCACGACGGCGTCGGACAGGGTCACCAGGGAAACGGTGGCCCCAATCCGCGTGAGGTTCGCCGTCAGCTCCACGCGCCCGAAGCGGACTGGGGAGGCCGACGGCTCCAGTATCTCCACAGTCCCGTCACGACCAGCGCTTATGATAGAGAGGCTGCCCGGCTGCACGGAGGCAAGCCACGCCGAGGGCACGCCAAAGGTCACCGAGGGCGGCGCATCGCCTCCCAGGGACAGGGCGGTTGTTTGCAGAGCGGCGGTTGCAACGAACCCACCGATGGTCTTCCCCCTGGCCTGCGCTGCCAGCTCCATAGCCGCCCACGTTGCTATGGGCGGCTGCAAGGCCGGTGTTATTCGCAGCGGGCCTCCCGGCGTCATCGCCTGCACCGGCGCTGCCATGCTGAACGTCACCGGCGCCGCGGGTGTGAAGGAAAGAGGCAACCGCAAGAGGGTTTCCGCCAACTCAAAGGCCACCTGGCCGCCGGCCAGATGCACGGAATCGCCGAAGGACAGCACGGCCTGGGGACGCAGGACCAGCCTGGCTGCTATCCGGTTGAGATCGTCACGCCAGGGCAACACCAGGTGCGCACCGTCGTAGGTGACGCCGGACACCTCGTCAGCAAAGGAGGCCAGGTCGCGCCCGGAGTCAACGCGCACCGGCAAGGTAGCGGTCAGCACGCCTCCCGCATAGGCCAGCGTCAGGGCCGCTCCGGTCAACGGCAGGGGCGCTCCGCCGGCGTCCAGCGCCTTTGCGCTGCCGGCTGAAAGAGGGATGGACGCCGGCGCTGCAATGTCCAAGTCTTTGCCGGCCACAAGAAAAGCGCCGCGCAGGTCTCCCACTTGGACCGTGTACGCGCCAGCCTCGCTTTTCACCAGCCTGAATGCGATGGCGCTTTCCTCCCCTACCAGCAGCAGGTCGGACCTGGCGTCTGCAAGCACGCTGTTGACGGATAAAGGGGCGTGAAAGACTACCGGCACCGAGCCGGTGTTCTTGACCGTGGCGGTTATGGATATGGGATCGCCGGGACTGACGACCTGCGGCCGGACCACCAGGTCCTGGAGTTGGAACTGGGGCGACACCACCACATACGTCACCGCCTGGGGGCCAAGCCGCACCACGTGGGCCCCGGGTATCGCCTGGACCACGTGGAACCGCACGAGCTGCACTGCTCCGGCGGGCAAGGTGATGACCCTGGCATCAATGGGAGCCTCGTCCATAAAGAGCACCAGCGTTAGGCTGGCGCTTTCGCCCGCTGGATTCCTCACCTCGGCCACGACCTCCACCGGTTCTCCTGGATTTGCAACCCGCGAGCCTACGGTGAGACTTTGCACCTCAGGCTGGACCGGGACTTGCTGCGCGTAGGCTTCATTCGCCGCCAGCGGGGGGCCAAGGACGAGGAGGACGGAGGCTGCGATCAGCAGGGCCATGCTCACACGCCGCCGCCGCAGGCGCTGAGCGAGCATCCCGAAGGCGACGCCTGTTGCCGCCCCAGCGGTGTCCGCGAGCACGTCCCAGCCGGACACGGAACGGCCCGGCGTAAAGGACTGATGGAACTCGTCCGAAACGCCGTACAGCAAGCCGGACAGCGCGCCTGCGGCTACCCACTGCCACGCCGTGCCAGGCCAACGCCAGGCCGCAAGGCTTGCAAGCAACAGGACGCCAAGGATGCCGTACAAGCCAAAATGCGCCGCGTAGTCCTTTACCGGCCCCAGCCAGGCGAAGAAATCGTTCTGCTCCGGCAGCTCCGCCGGCGTCAGCGAAGACAGGAAGAAGAGGAAGACCATCCAGGCCGACAACAGGGCCAAGGCGACTATGCGGCTTGCCCAGCGCACGGCTGCATTCCCGCTGCCCTTACCGGGGAGAGCAACGCGAGCCTCAGGGGAAGCGAGACGCCGGACGAGAAGGCCCATCAGCCCGTCCTTCCAGCAACAACCAGTGGCGTAACAGTGACGCGAATAGCGTTAGGGTAATTGCCGGGGAGAGCGCTGGTGACAAAGAAGCCGAAATTGTCAATTGCGCCGGCGCGGGGGTCCGTGACCTCCCAGCGAGCGATAACGTCAAAGAGGCGCAGCCCATTGCTGTCGTAAGCGATGAAAGAGAATTGCACCGCCTGCTTGGGCGTCACGCTCACGTCGCGCGGTACAACCTCCACCCTGGACAAAGGCCCCAGGATAATCACCGTTGCGCTAGCCGACCGGGTAACCACCTGGTCGTCCACTTGGGCGGTAATGGATACGCTGACGGCATCGGCATACGTCCCCGGCTGGTCCAGCGCCGTAACCAGCCCATCCTTGTCCACTTGCACCGCAGGGGAACGGGATGTCCAACTTGTCAGCAGGCCAGTAGCGGTTTGCCCGGAGTTGGTCAGTGCCGTGGCGATAATCCTCCTGGATTCCCCAGGACGCAGGCGCAGCACCTGGGGCGCCAGGATAATATTTTGCAGCTTCTCCTGGGGGGCCAATGCCGTCAACACCGTAACCGTGGCCCGAGCGGTCAGCGGGAAAACTTTGCCGTCCAGGTCGGTGACCGTCACCTCCACAACGCTGGTATAGACGCCCGGCGTCTGGCCCGCGGTCAAACGTCCCTGGACATCCAGCGTTCCCACACGGGGGTCCCGCACGCTCCAGCCGGTGGTCACGTTGGACACTAGGTTGCCCCGGCTATCCAGGGCAATGGCTCGGAAAGCCACGTTCCCGCCGGGTCGGACGCTGATGCTCTGGGGGAAAACGTTTACCTTGATAGGATCGCCGACGCCGCCCAAACGCTGCACGGTGACTGAAATGACGGCGGAGGCCGTCTGCGTAAGATCGCCGCGTTTTGCCGCCACCACCCGGATTGCGCCCGGGTACACCCCCTCTATCGTACCGCTGGTGAACCTGCCGTCCTCCGAGACGCTCCCGGCCAGGGGATTGAGCATCACCCAGGTGTACTCCACTCCTGTCACCGGCACGCCGGTGCGGTCTACCGCCAACGGCGAAAGCGTTGCTGAGGCGTTCGGCTCCAGCTGCAGTATGTTGGGTAGGACTTCAAGCCGGGCGATGTCGTTTTCCGTCAAAGGGCGGATGACTGACACGGAAGTCAGACGCTCCAGGGAAACGGCCTTCCCTTCCACAGTCTGAGAGACGATGACCTGGACGGACCGGTCAAAGACGCCTCGCTGTGCTCCTGCGGTGAAAATACCGGTGGGAGTGACCTTGCCCGCCAGAGGGTCCGTGGAATGCCACTGGACATCCAGTTCATCCAGGGAAATCGGCTTGCCCCTTTCGTCGTAGGCCAGAACGTAAAAGGCGATGGTATCGCCCGCAGAGACCACGGGATGATCGGGTACGATCTCCAATCTGGTGAGGTGGCCTTCCGCCTGCGCCGAGACGCTGACAGACGCAAAAGCCGCAACAATCCCCGGCGCAGTGGTGCTCGTAGGGGAAGCCTTTGGCGGCACGGTAGTCGTCGGCGAAGGGACCGGGGACGTGCCCGGAGCCTTGCAGGCAGCGGTAAGCAGCACTGCAAAGAGCGCAAAGGCCAGCAGCCGGGCAAGGGGGCTGTCTAAGCTCATTTCTTCTCGCATGTCACGACGATGTAAGGTTTGCTTTGTAGGAGTAGTGGACGCATGACCCTCCTCACAACGAGGGGGCGCTGCCATGGGAGGTGTGCGATTATCCCGATGGACGGCCACAACGCCAAAGGCTACTGAACAACACGTTCAAAGAGGGTCACCTGGCCCCAGTCGGCAACTTGCGCAAACAACTGGGGATTCTGCTGAAGGGCTTCCCGAAACTTCTTGGGCGATTCGCCGGGATAGTAGTCCTGAACGGCGATGTAACGTCCGTCCAGCTCTCTCAGCAGCTCGTAAGCCCTGGGCACGTCAATCTCCCCTGTCCACATCATCAAACGCAGCGCCCGCACCTGTCGCCAGTCCCGCGCGCCCTCGTCGTGCCACCCGTCCACAACCGGCTGGTGCAACTCCGCGGGCAGGAAGAAGTCGTCCCAGTTCCAGAAGCCCACGCCCAGCGCCTTGCCCTCGCGCCCCGGCTCTCCAAGCCACCGGACCATTTCCTGCGCCTCAGGCGAGATCCGGTAGGTGTGAAAGAGCTTGGCCGAGGCCCCCGCGCTGTCCCAGGCGGTCTGACCCACCAGCAACGCCACGGCAAGCACGCCGCCCACGGCGGGGAGCCATCGGAAAGCCCTGCCTTGTCCGACAAGCTGGGCAATAGCCACCCCCAGGGAGGAGAGGAACGGCAACCCTACCACGGCAATGACCGGGGCCATATAAAGCTGGAAACGAGCAACGTCCAGCCCTGTCAGGGGGCCGATGCGGATGAGCGGGTTAGCTTGCGCCCCAAGGCTGACGGCCAGAAGGAGGAGCAGCAGCGCCGCATAGGGCAACGCCCTGGTTTGAGCAACAAATGCATGGAGTATACCACCGATAGCCAAGACGGTCAGGCCAGCGCCAATGTAGTTGGGGTAGGTATATTGGCCCATCATGCTGCGGTCTGCGAGGCGCTGAACATAGGTCAGGGGCGCAAAGCTCCACAAGCCAGGCACTTCCCGGTGAAAGTCCGCTTGGGCGAGGTTGTAGAGCCAGGGGACAACCCACCAGGCGACGCTGAGTACCGCGGCGGTGGTAAAGGCGATGGACACCCTAACCAGCCGGGGCCGCTCTTCCTTATCGGCCAGCAAGACATAGAGGAACCAGAAGGGCAAGCCGAGGGCCATGCCTCCCGCAGTCATGTGATGGGAGAGAAAGGCCGCACCCATAGCCAGGCCGCCGTAAATTGCCAGGCGGCGGCTGTCCCGCTGGTAGGCGCGCTCCAACAGTCCCAGGGAAAGCAGGGCAAAGGCGAGGGCCCAAATGGTGGGAGACCATCCCCACAGGCCGCCGGCCGCAAGCAAAGGGTACGCCGTCAACGCCAGAGCGCCGCCCAGGGCGGACCAGGGCCGGCTGTTCCCAAGCTGCCGGGCCAGGAAGTAGGCGGCACACCCAACACCCGCATATGCAGCCAGGAGCGCCGCCTTGAAGACAAATACCAGGCCAATCCCGGGAATGGCGTCCAGCAGCCCGACGACGCCGTAGCTCAGCGGGGGATAGGTGGTGAAAACGGGGAATCCCCCGTACCAGTAGGGGTCCGTGTAGCCTCCGCGCCCGTGCAGCGTCTCGCTGGTGAACCAGCTCATGTGCAGGAAGGTGGGCGTGTCCACGCCGGGCGGGAAGCCCTGGGCCAGCACGTTGCGCGCCAGGGCCAGGGTAAGCAGCGTATAGGCCAGGGCCACCAGAAGGTCTTTGGCGCGTCCAGAGAGGCGTTCTACGGCCTTCCAGTAGGGGAGCGCCAAGCCTCCTTCGGCAGTCTGCACTTTGCTGAAAAAGTCAGGCAGGTGCAGGAAACGTGAGTTCCCGCCGGAGATCGGAGCTTGTCCTTGAACGAAGCGAAGGAGGTGTCCCCCAGACATGTTCTCCCCCCTTCCCTTCAAGGAAGGGGGCCGGGGGGTTAGGTCAATGAGGACCTTTGGAGCAAGCCCGACAGTCTGCGGCGCCGGATGCCTCGTCTGATCTTGGGCCATACTACTTGCGCCCAAACCAGAGGAAACGGCGGGCTTTCGCAGGTCGCACCGCTTCTGGAAACGTAATCGGCTTGCCGTTCACCACCGCCAGGGGATTGATGACGGCGAGAAGCTCCGCGGTGCGCTGGCCCGCCAGCTCCGTCAGGGCGTCCTTGGCGTCGGCCATCACCGGAGGGCGTTTATTGAGCAGGGGCGAATGTCCGTCGGAGGCGATGAAGTGTACAAGGCCACGGCGCACCAGATCCTCGGCGCTGCCCTGAGCGCGGTCGCCGAAATCCCCCAGCAGGCTGCCTGCCGTCACCTCGGAGAGCGCGCCGCCCTCCACCAGGCGTTCCAGCCGCTCCGGGGACTGCTGGATGTTGGCCTGGCGCTCCGGATGGGCCAGCACCGGGATATACCCCGCCATTTGTAGTTGAAAAAAGGCCTCCTCCGTGTAGGGCGCCCACTGGTGAAAGTCCAGCTCCACCAGCACGTACCGCGAACCGTTGAGCGTGACCGCCCTACCCTCCTTGGCCTCTTGCAGCAGCATCGTGTCCAGGAAATACTCCACACCGGTGTTGATGCGCAGGTCTATGCCCTCCGCCTGCAACGTCTGCGCAAAGGAGCGCACCCGCTCGCGCAGTGCTTCACTGCCGCCCTTGGAAGCCACCTGCTCCCCGTGTGGCGTGGCGATGATGGTATGGGTTCCGTCGGCGGCAGCGATGCGCGCCATAGCCACGGCGTCCTCCAAAGTCTTGGGGCCGTCGTCCAGGTCGGGCAGGATATGGCAATGGATGTCGTACATGGTGAAGCAGTGCACCCATTGTAGCGGATTTGCAGTGAGGCTTGTGAACGCTTGCATACCGGGGATGCAGCCCGTTTCCAGCAATGATGCGCTCTATGCAAAAGGACGCTGCGGAACGGCGTGGAGTACAATAGAGATACGGGCTGGCGTGGCATGTAGTCCAGCCGGGGAAAGGGGGCTTCTATGGACGCAGGCTTAATCCTGCTTCTGGTTATGCTTGGCCTGGTGTTGCTCATCGTCTTTTTCGTGTGGTCCAGCTACAACCGCCTGGTCACCATGCGGCAGCGTGTGCGAGAGTCGTGGTCCGGCATTGACGTGCAGCTCAAACGCCGCTCCAGCCTGGTGCCCAACCTGGTGGAGACGGTGAAGGGCTATGCCGCCCACGAGCGCGCAGTGTTTGAGAACGTGACCAAGGCTCGGGCAGCCATGATGTCCGCCGGTACGCCCCAGCAGGCAGCCCAGGCGGACAACATGCTCACCGGCGCGTTGAAGTCGCTGTTCGCCGTGGCGGAAGCATACCCGCAGCTCAGGGCCAACGAGAACTTCCTACAGCTACAGAAAGAGCTGGCCGACATAGAGTCCAAGATCGCCTACGCCCGGCAGTTCTACAACACCAACGTGCGCGACCTGAACACCAGCATCCAGACATTCCCTACCGTCCTTATTGCCCGCAACTTTGGGTTCAAAGAGGAAGGCTATTTTGAGGCCGAGGAGGCCGCCCGTGGCGATGTCACCGTCAAGTTCACCGCCTAGCGGCCTGAACATCTACACGGCCATTGAGGCCAACAAACGGCGCACCATTTGCTTTATCGTCCTGCTGGCAGTCATACCGGCGGTAATGGCGGAGCTGTTTGGACTGGCCTTAGGCCTGCCCTTGGAGGCTGCTACCCTCGTGGCCGTATTGGCGGCGGGGGTTGCCGTGCTCATCGCCATTTGGGGCTATCGCTCCGGCGACTCCCTGGTGCTCAAGGTATCGGAAGCCCATCCCGCAGACCCCACGCAGTACAAGGACCTGTACAACATCGTGGAGAACCTGGCAATCGGCGCGGGCATCCCCATGCCCAAGGTGTACGTCATGGAGGACGGCGCCCTCAACGCCTTCGCCACGGGCCGCGACCCGAAGCACGCCTCCATCGCCATCACCACGGGCCTGTTGAAGAAACTGGACAAACTGGAAGTGGAAGGCGTCATCGCCCACGAGCTGTCCCACGTCCGCAACTACGACATCCGGCTCATGCTCATCACCGCTGTGCTGGTGGGCGTCATCGCAATGATGGCAGACATCGCCCTTCGCGCCACCTGGTTCGGCGCAGGCTCGCGCGGGCGGTACAAGGGGAAGGGCGAGGACGCAGGCGGGGCGATCATGCTGGCCCTCGCCATCGTCGCCATGATCGTCGCCCCCATCGTGGCCCTCCTGGTGCAAATGGCCGTGTCCCGACAACGGGAGTACATGGCCGACGCCTCCGGCGCGCTGCTGACCCGCTACCCCCCAGGACTGGCGGGGGCCTTGGAAAAGATTTCCAACGACAAGGACCCTCTGGACGCCAACACCAAGGGCACGGCGCACCTGTGGATCGCCGAACCCTTCAAAGGCCAAAAAAGCTCCATGAACAGCTTGTTCAGCACTCACCCGCCCATCCAGGAGCGCATACGCCGCCTGCGGGCCATGGGGGGATAAGGGACTCTGACCTGACTGCCTGGCCGGGGATGACTATGGTATTATCTGTCGGACGTAGACTCGGAAGCGGCGCAGAAGCAAGGCATGATGGAGCAACCGGCGAATCTCATCGCAGGCCCGGGACAGGGTGAACCGCTGGCGCTGGACGGCATGACCGCAATGCTGAAAGCAGGCGGAGAGTTGACCCTGGGCGCGTTCACCGTGCTGGAGTGCGTCATGCCGCCGGGAAGCAGCGGCCCGGCGCGGCACCTGCACCGCCAGACCTACGAAATGTTCCAGGTGCTTGAAGGCGAACTGACGCTGTACATGGGGGAGCGCACGGTGAGCGCTGGGCCGGGCTACCTGGCCTTCGTGCCTTTGGGGGTGGCTCACGCCTTTTCCAACGCCGGCCAATCGCCGGTGCGGTTCCTGCACATCACCTCGCCGGGAGGCTACGAGACCTATCTACGGCAGCTTGCCCAACTCCAGGCGGAGAAGGGCACACCATTGCCCCAGGACATCGCCCAGGAGCTGGCCGAGCGGTATGATAGCGAGCCGGCGTGACGGTTGACGGCAAACCAAGGCGTTAGGCATACCAAAGACGGGCGTCCCGATGTATTGGGACGCCCCTACAAGATGTACGGCAGACGCCCGCCATTTGAATAAGACCTTTGGACACACATTGACCAACACTTCTTCTACAACCCCCACGGCTGCCCTTCAGGTGCGCGCGCTGCAAAAGGCCTATGGGCTAAAACCTGTTTTGCGGTCCCTTGATCTGGAACTGTCGCCCGGGCAGCGGTACGTGCTCTTCGGCGGCAACGGTTCGGGCAAGACCACCTTCATCAAATGCCTGGCCGGGCTGTCCCGGCCCGACGAAGGCAGCATCGCAATTGCGGGCATGGACACGCGCCGGCAGGGAGCGGAATCGCGGCGCATGGTGGGCGTCGTCACGCACCAGCCGCTCCTGTACGAAGCGCTGACCGGCCTGGAAAACCTGCGTTTCTACGGGCGCATGTTCGGCGTGCCCAACCTGGAAGAGCGCATCAAGACCGTCACGGCGCAACTGGACGCGGCCCGCTTTCTTTCGGCGCGAGTACACACCCTCTCCCACGGCATGAAGAAGCGCATCTCGTTGAGCCGCGCTCTCCTCCACGACCCGGCGCTGTTGCTCCTGGACGAGCCGGAGACGGGGCTGGACGAAGAGGCCCTGGGGCTGCTGGACCGGGTGCTGGAGACCACGGCAGACCGGCGGCGCACGGTGCTGATGGTGACGCACAGCCTGGAACGGGGCATGGCCTTTGCCGACCAGGTGGGCGTGCTGTCCGGCGGGCGCATCGCCTACCAGTCCACCACGCGGGGCCTGGACGCCGCCGCCTTCCGCCGGACGTATCACGGCCTGCTGGGAGCCGCCCAGTGAACGACTTTCTCCGGCCCATCCTCATCATCGCCTGGAAAGACGTGCTCCTGGAGCTGCGCACCAAAGAAGTGGTGACCTCGGTGTTCATGTTTGCCCTGCTGGCTATCATCACCTTCAGCTTTGCCTTTGAGCCATCGCCGCAAACTCTGGTTCTCGTTGCGCCAGGCATCCTGTGGGTGGCTTTCACCTTCGCGGGTGTGCTGGGATTCAACCGGTCGTTTGCCCTGGAAAAGGAGAACGACAGCCTGGACGGGTTGCTGCTGTGCCCGGTGAGCCGGGACGTGATCTACTTTGGCAAGCTGCTGGGCATATTCTTCTTCATGTTGGTGATGGAAGCGATGCTGCTTCCCCTGTTCGCGGTGCTGTACAATCTGCCGGTGCTGGACATCAAGCTCCTCCTGGTAGCGGCGCTGGCGACCCTGGGCTTCTCCGGCGTGGGCACGCTGTTCTCCGCCATCGCGGTGAACACGCGGTCGCGGGAGATTATGCTGCCGGTGCTGCTGCTGCCCGTGGCGTCGCCCCTGGTCATCGCTGCGGTGGAGTCTACCCGGGCGACCCTGGACGGCGCAACTTGGGGGGAAATCGGACGCTGGTGGGGGCTGCTCATCGCCTACGATATGGTATTCTTGATCGTCTCTTCCTTTGTCTTCGGATCCATCCTGGAGGAGTGAACATGGCAAGCAAATCCACACCCGTGGCAACGGCCAAATCCGGCGGGATTCTGGACGCCTCCAACCTCAAGACAGTGCTGCTGCTCGTCAGCGGCGTCTTGATGATTTCCGACCTGGGTAACATCTTCCTGGGCATGCCCTCGGAGAGCGTCACCGGCAACCTGTTCCTCATCTTCTACTTCCACGTGCCTCTGGCGATGACCTCCTTCGTGGCCTTCTCCGTCACCTTCGTGGCCAGCGGTATGTACCTGTGGAAGCGGGACCGCCGCTGGGACGCACTGGGCCAGGCCTCGGCGGAGGTGGGCGTGCTGCTCATCTCCCTGGTGCTCATCACCGGCTCCATTTGGGCCAAGCCTGCCAACGGCGTCTGGTGGACGTGGGACCCGCGTCTGACCACATCGCTGATCCTGTGGCTGATCTACGTGGGCTATCTGATGGTGCGCGCCTACACGCCCAACCCCTCCCAGTCAGCCCGGTTCGCCTCGGTCATCGGCATCGTCGGCTTTGTGGACGTGCCCATCGTGTATTTTTCCGCGGTGTGGTGGCGCAACGCCATTCACCCCAACCTGTACATCGGCCCGCTGGCCGAGCCGGGGGCGCTGGACGCGCGAATGCTCAGCGGGTTCATGTTCTCCATGCTCACCTTCGTGATGCTCCTCGCCTACGTGCTGTGGGAACGCACAGCCATGCGGATACAAGAAGACCAGATAAAGGCGCTACGCAATGAATAACCGAGCCTTGTTCAAGAAAATCGCCGTAGGAGTACTCCTGGCCGCTGTCCTGGCGTTGCTGCCGCTGGGCATGGCGCTGGCCCAGGGCGACGCCGGCAGCGGCAGCCAGAAGACCTTCCTGCCCTACGTGTTTGCGGTGTACACCATCACGTGGGTGGCATTCTTTGCCTTCGCCTTCTACATGTCCCGCCGCCAGCGAGAGCTGCGCCGAGAGATAGACGAGCTGCGCCAGCAGCGGGCGCAGAAGCAGTCGTAGCGACAAGGCTTTCCGGTCTCTGTTTCATGCAAGACCATCCATGACGAGGCATCTTCCGCCCCGGCGAACTGGCGGTGTTCATTGACCACATGGAACGCCGTTACGTGGTGAGTTTGTACCCCGACGCGTCTGGACTGCACTCCCCCTTACACATAGCCTGCTGGACGCCCAGCCCTGCCCGTGCGCTACAATCCAGTGGTCAATTTGCCTCAGAGGTGCACCGTGGAGAGAGAAGCCGCTTTTGCCCTGCTCAAGGAGCACGCCAAGGGGGACGTGCTCATGCGCCATTGCCAGGCCGTTGAGGCCTGCATGAGGGCCTATGCCCACCGTCAGGGCCAGGACGAGGAGCTGTGGGGGATCGCCGGCCTGCTGCACGACTTTGACTGGGACGCCTGCCCTACGCCCGATCAGCACCCGGTGTACGGAGCCGGCATCCTGCGACAACGGGGCTGGCCGGAGGTCATCGTCCGCGCGGTGCTATCCCACGGCAACAGCACCGGCGTCCCCCGCGAAAGCGCTATGGAGAAGACGCTGTTCGCGGTGGACGAGTTGTCGGGTCTAGTGACCGCCGTAGCCCTGGTGCGACCCACCAAGAGCCTGAGCGACATGGATGCTTCGTCCGTTAGGAAGAAGATGAAGGACAAGCGCTTCGCCGCTACGGTGAGCCGAGACGATATTCTGCAAGGAGCGCAGGAGCTTGGCGTAGACCTGGACCAGCACATCGGCTTTGTCATTGAGGCGCTGAAGCCGGTGGCGGCGCAGCTTGGCCTGAAGCCGTAAGAGGGGGAGGCAGCGTGGACAAAAGCATCCTATCCGACCCCTGGCGGGCCTCCGCGCTGGCGGACGCCGCGGTGTCCCGTGCCGAGGAGGAGCTACGCGAGGTGCTGACGGCCCTGGCGACGACGCTGGAGCCGTTCCCCGGCTTCCAGGGCATGTCCACGTTGCAAGCAGTGGAGGTAGAGCTGCCGGTTGGGGCGCGTTCCGGACTGGGGTGTGTGGTGGTTGGGCCGGACGGCTTGCTGTACGAGTTGGTGCTGCACACCATTCCCGGCCCTATGGAGTCCAGCGATGCGGACCAGGTGGATGAGCTGCGTGAGCTGGACCTAAAGCCCCAGGAGTTCATCCCCTACGCCTACCAGGCCGTCCGCCAGCTCACCGAGCTGCACCGCCGACGCAGGGGCCACTAGCACGCCACCTAACCCCCTGGCCCCCTTCCCGCGACAGGGAGGGGGGATTCTTATATCTGGGGACACCCAAACCCCGGCAAAGGGGCTTCGCCCCTCTGCACTTCCCTTTTTCCGCAGCCTGCTAGAGCCACCGCCCCAGCTTCAGCAAGGCCCATAGCGAGAATGACATGATGCCGCATACCAGCATGACAAACCAGAAAGCCCACCACTGCTGCTCAAAGGGCAGCGCAATGTTCATCCCATAGACGCCGGGGACGATGAGGAACGGGAAGAGCACGGTGGCTATGCCCGTCATAGCCCGGATAATCTCATTGCTGCGCAGCGTGGTCAACGACCCCTGGGAGTCGTACAGTCCTTCAATGACCTCCTTCAGGTCCTCCAACTCGCTCCAAATACGCCGCATGTGGTCGGCAAGGTCGCCGAAGTAGATGTCCGGGTTGAGGCGAAGGAAAGGGAAGCGGCGGGCCTCCATGGCCTCTATCACTTCAATCTGCGGGCGAACGATGCGCCGGTACGCGAGGATGTCGTGACGAAGGCGCGCCATCTCTCGGATCACATCTGGGTTCCAGCTTTCAAATACCAGCTCTTCCACCTGGTTCACGTTGTCAATGACTTTGTTCAAGATAGGGAAGCAGTAGTCCACCAGGTTGTCCAGGATGCGATACAGGAGGTAGCCGGACCCCTGGCTCATCATAGACTCGCGAATGGCCTGGCTGCCCTGGCTGTCCTTGAACAGCTTCATGAGAGGCGGGAGGTTGCCGTCGTGGATGGTGATGACGTAGTTTGCGCCAGCAAAAACGTCCACTTCGCACGCCTGGGTGATGCGGGTCTCTTTGTTGAAACGGGGGAAGTGCATTACCAGGAAGATGTGGTCTTCAAACTGGTCCAGCTTGGGCATCTGCACCACGCTCAGACAGTCGTCCAAGGTGAGTTGGTGGAAGTTGAAGTGCTCTTTCAGATAATGCATCTCGGCGACGCCGGGCTGCTGGATGTTTATCCAAGAAGTGGCGCCATGTTGGATGATCTCTATGTTGAGGTGCTGGCGATCAGCGACTGCCTGGGTCATCTCCCACCTCAATAGCAGAGTAAGCGCGGTTAGGGTAGCGGCCCCAGACATCCTGGAACACGGCAACCTCGCTATTGTCTCACCAAACGCGCCTCTCTGCTACGGGTGTGTCTTCTGGGTTCAGGGTCTTTCGGTGTTTTCGGCGTCTGTGGACGAAGCAACCGTAGGGGTGAGTCCCGATGAATCGGGATCATTCTGAACGAGTCCCGGTACCTCGGGACATCGTGAAGAATCTCTCCTGGTCTGCTTTCCAATAAATGGCCGTCGGCAAAAGCCCCAAGGTGCGCCTACAAAACAGGAGAGATTCCTCACCCGATTGCATCGGTGTTCGGAATGACAAGGGGCGAGGTCGCCCCACCTTGACCACCGAAAGACCCTGGTTCCGGGATTCAAAAACGTCGCGGACAGCGCTACACCGCCGTCTCGGGACGGGCCATGTCCGCTCGGAGGAAGGCGATGGGCATGGTCTTGCTGGTGCGGCTCCAGCCGATGACGCCGGCGCGTGACACGGCGATGAGCCCAGCGTCGGAGGTATTGGTCTTCTCTTTCAGCAGCCGCAGGGCATCGGCGCAAGCCGCCTCGGGAGCGGCGCTTGCGGCAATGCGGTCGCAGGCCTCCTTGGCGAGCAGCACGCGCAGGATCATCTCGCCGTCGCCGGTGCAGGAGACGGCGGCCTGAGCGGTGGCATAGGTCCCCGCGCCGGGGATAGGCGTGTCCCCAATGCGCCCTTGCATCTTCAGCCACATGCCGCCGGTGGAAGTGCCCGCCGCCAGCTCACCGCGCTGGTCCAGCACAACGCAGCCGACGGTGTTGCCGGTGGAAGGCGCGGCGGCGGGATGTGCCCGTCCCGTCATGCGTTGCCACTGCTGAATGCGTTCGGGCGTGCGCGGATCGCGCTCCTCCAGGCTCCACTGTTTGGCCAGCCGCTCGGCGCCTTGCTGTCCGATCAGGATATGGGCCGTGCGGTCCATAATGCGCCGCGCCAGGGTGATGGGATGCCGCACCCGTCGCACGCCGGCGCAGGCCCCGGCGCGCAGCGTAGAGCCTTCCATGAGACAGGCGTCCATCTCGCAGTCGCCGTCGGCGTTCAGCACAGACCCCAGGCCGGCGTTGAACAGCGGCAAGTCTTCCAGCACTTGCACCGCCGCCTCGCAGGCGTCCAGGGCAGCGCCGCCGAAACGCAGCCGCTGCGCTCCCGCTTCAATGGCCTGGATGAGGCCCTCATAGGCGGCAGGCAGGTCGGCCTCCTGCCAGGCCCCCGCGCCTCCGTGAACGATGATGGCCCAAGGCATGTGGTCACTCCTGTAGAGCGCTAAGGGCTCTGCCCCCTGGCCCCCTCGCCTTCGGCGGGGGGAAGAAATTGTATCTTCCCGATACCATCGGGACAGCCCCCGACAGGAAACGTAGTTTCCTGTACCTTCCTGACTTTTGAGGCAACGCTCCACAGCGGAGAGAGGACCGGGCGCTGAGTTAGCGGAACCGCCGTATTTTCGTAGCAATGACAAGGGCGGTGCTCCCACCAAGTCTCCCTACTATACAAGGGGCGAGTTTGAAACCCGCCCCTACGCGGTTAGTGGCATTACGAGATACGCCGATACGCATGGGGTAGCTTTCAGTTCCGAGCCACGCTCAAAGTGCCACCCCGAGGGCGTCTGCCCATCACGCAAAACGCAGAGGGCCGTACGCCATAGCGCACGGCCCTCTGTTCCGCTGATGTTTCCTGGATTACGCGGCCTTCACCTTAGCCTTGGCGGCCTTGGGTTTCTCTGCGGGAACTTCCCACAGGCGAGAAGGAGCAGTCGCGGGAGCGGGCTGCTTGATGTTCATCTCGTGTCCGCACTGCAAGCACTCCATGTACTTGCCAAACAGGTCGTTGACGACGTTCATGTCGCCACGGCAGCGGGGGCATGCCTTGAAGTAGATCATTGTCTCACCTCCTATCCTCGTTGAGTCAGGACTCGTAAGTCCTGTGCAGATTTTGCGGAGTTTTTGCGTCCACTCGTGTTACGAAATCAACACGAGGCACTATTCTCTTAGAATTGGGCCGTTTTGTCTAGTGGTTTCGTTCGGATATTGTTTATACGTTCGGCGGATGCGTTCGGTTTCTTTAAGCAGCGGATTACCTACTTTCTCTGCCACAGTAAGATTATCCTGCTTGACACATTTCATATCAATCCATAGAATACGCATAGGCTGAAGTCAAGTGCTACAGACAATAAAACGCTCCATGCACCCGAAACGTCAGGTCTTAGTCACGCACACTCCCGGCCGTCCGGCTCATCAGTCGCTTTTTGCGCAACCGGTGGGGGCAAGTCTGCTGCAGCAGGAAACAACCGTCAGCATTGAAGGCGTCTACATCATCAGCGTTGCTGCCCGCATCCTGGAGATGCACCCCCAGACACTGCGCAAGTATGAACGCGCCGGCCTCGTGCGGCCCTCCCGCACCCTGGGTATGCTCCGCTTGTACTCCGACCAGGACATCGCCCGCTTGCGGCTCATCAAGCATCTGGTGGACGACGTCGGCATGAACCTGGCGGGCGTGGAGTTCGTCCTGCAAATGTTCAACCGTCTGCTGGAGGCTCGCAGTCTCCTTTCTGCCATACAGGCGGAGGATTTTACCGAGGACACGCGCCTGGACTTGCAGCGCCTGCTCAAACTGCTGGCGGTTGACCCCACAAGCACTGTTCAATGACCTGCACCATGATGCCAGCGGCGACACCAAGCGCGGAAGATGCCCGTGGCGCACGGGAGGAACAAGGGAGACGCCTTCCCTTCGTGGATGCGTTCGCCCTCGCCGTGTCTCTCCCAATTTCGGCGGGACTCGGTTAAGTATTCCATTCTTCTCTTTCCAAAGAAAGACGGGGTTTCCCTAATCAGAGCCAGGAGATTCACGATAAGTATCGTCACATCGGCCCCAAGATTAAGCGTGCGGCACTGCCGAAACGGGCAAGACAAGCATACTCGTCTCAAGTTACCCTCCCGTCGGGTACAACAAACCCTGGAATACGTGTCCGGAGAGCGCTATGGCAACCAATAACGAGCGACAACAGCCCCCTTCCTCTGGGGAAGGCAGCGCAGAGGCCGGCTCTTCTGTGAGCGATCGGTCGCCGGCTTTGCACGATGTGCAGGTGCTGCTGGAGCAGGCAGAGATGGAACGCGCCCAGTTCAGGGCTTTGGCCCAGCGCGCCCAGGCCGATCTCATCAACTACCGCCAGCGGATGGAGCGTGAGCGAGAGGAACAGCGGCAGGCCGCGGTAGAGCGTGCTATCATCAAGCTGTTGCCCATCCTGGACGACGTGCAGCTTGCCCTGCAACACACCCTACCGGAGCACACCAACACGGCTTGGCTCTCCTGGGTGGAAGGCATCCGCCTCATAGAGCGCCGCCTGATAGCTTTGTTGGAGTCCGAGGGCGTCACTGCCATTGCCGCAGAGGGCAAGCCCTTTGACCCCTTTGCGCACGAGGCCTTGTTCCAGGTGAACGACCCTGGGAAACCGCCGGGCGTGGTGGTTGCAGTGGTGCGCCAGGGGTACAAGATCAATGACAAAGTCCTGCGGGCCGCCCAAGTGGGCATCTCGCAGCAGCAGCAAGAAGCATAGGAGGCGCGGGCCTAGGCCGCAAAGGCCGGCAGCGCCAAGGAAAGGAAGGAGTCCTCATGGCAAAAGTCTTGGGCATAGACCTGGGTACCACCAACTCCTGCATGGCTATCATGGAGGCCGGTGAGCCTCGGGTCCTAGAAAACAGCGAAGGCATGCGCACCACGCCGTCCGTCGTCGCCGTCAACCCGCGCTCCGGCGAGCGGTACGTCGGCCAGGCGGCCAAACGGCAGGCGGTGACCAACCCGGAGAACACCGTCTTCTCCATCAAACGGTTTATGGGCCGCAAATTCGCAGAGGTCGGCGTGGAAGCGCAGCGCGTCCCCTACAAGGTCGTGGCCGCAGCCAATAGCGACGCCAACGTGGTCATGGGCGGAAAGCCTACCTCTCCGCCGGAAGTCTCGGCCATGATCCTGCGCAAGCTGAAGGAGGACGCCGAGGCCAAGCTGGGCGAGACCATCACCCAGGCGGTCATCACTGTCCCCGCCTACTTCAACGATAACCAGCGCAACGCCACCAAGGACGCCGGCCGCATCGCCGGGCTGGAGGTGCTGCGCATCATCAACGAGCCGACGGCGGCGGCCCTGGCTTACGGCCTGGACAAGAAGCAGGACCAGACCATCGCCGTGTACGACCTGGGCGGCGGCACCTTTGACATCTCCATCCTGCAAATCGGCGAGGGCGTCTTTGAGGTCAAGGCCACCAACGGCGATACCCACCTTGGCGGCGATGACTTTGACCAGCGCATCATGGACTGGATCGTCGCCGAGTTCAGGCGCGAACAGGGCATTGACCTCAAAAGCGACCGCATGGCCCTGCAACGCCTGAAGGAAGCCGCAGAGAAGGCCAAGATTGAGCTGTCCAACGTGGTGCAGACGGAGATCAACCTCCCCTTCATCACCGCCGACGCCACCGGCCCCAAGCACCTGAACCTTACCCTGACGCGGGCCAAGCTGGAACAGCTCGTGGACGACCTGATCCAGCGGTCCATCCCCCCCTGCCAGCAAGCCCTCAAAGACTCCGGCCTGGCCATGGAAAAGATCAACGAAGTGGTGCTGGTGGGCGGCATGACCCGTATGCCCGCCGTGGTGAACAAGGTGCGGGAGTTCTTCAAGAAGGAGCCGCACAAGGGTGTGAACCCGGACGAGGTGGTTGCCGTGGGCGCGGCCATCCAGGCGGGCGTGCTCAAGGGCGAGGTGCGGGACATCCTACTGCTGGACGTGACGCCCCTGACCCTGGGCGTGGAGACTCTGGGCGGTGTGATGACGCCCCTCATCCATCGCAACACCACCGTCCCCACCTCCAAGAGCGAGGTGTTCTCCACCGCCGCCGACGCCCAAAGCACAGTGGAAGTCCACGTGCTCCAGGGAGAGCGGACCATGTCGTCGGAGAACAAGTCTCTGGGCCGCTTCATGCTGGACGGCATCCTGCCGGCGCCCCGGGGCATCCCGCAGATTGAAGTCACCTTTGACATAGACGCCAACGGCATCCTGAACGTTTCCGCCAAAGACAAAGCGACGAGCAAGGAGCAACGCATCACCATCACCGCCAGCTCCGGCCTGGCGAAAGACCAGGTGGAGCGCCTTGTGAAGGACGCCGAGGCCCACGCCGCCGAGGACCAGCGCCGCCGCCAGGAGGTGGACACGCGGAACATAGCGGACAGCCTGGCCTACAACGCCGAAAAGATGCTGCGGGAAAACAAGGAGCGCATCCCGGCTGACTTGCAGAAGGAAGTGGAGACCCAGGTGGCAACAGTGCGCACCGCCATGCAGGGCCAGGACGCCGCAGCCATCAGCGCAGCGGTGAGCCAGCTTCAGCAAGCCATGCAGAAGGTGGGCAGCGCCGTGTACTCGCAGCAGGGCGGCCCACAGGGTCCCGCCTCCGGCCCGGGCCCGGGGCCAGGCCCCAGCGGCCCGCAAGGCGGGGATAGTCCGCCCCCCGGCGGCACGGTAGAAGGCCAGTACCGGGACGTATGAAAAGCAGAAACGAAGCCAGCGGCGAATTGCCGCTGGCTTGTTTTGTGTGTAGTGCTTCCCACACATCGTCATGTTGGAATGGGAGCAACCCGTCACACTCACCCGTTCGCTCCGCTCAGGGCAGGCACTTAGTCTCTCCCATCAAGGGGGGCAATGCCCAAAAGTCCTTTTGGGCATTGCCCCCTGGCCCCCTCGCCTTCGGCGGGAGGAAGAAATTATATCTGGGGGACACCCCCAGACCCCCGGCAGGAAACATAGTTTCCTGCACTTTCCTGACTTTTGAAGCAAAGCCACCATCAAGGGAGAGGAGAGGGTTTGCTAACGGGGATTACAGCTTGCATTTATGGCGTGTGGTAGAATCTGGGACATGGACGAACGATTCACAGAATCGGCGTGGCGCAGGGGATGGAACGACACCAAGCAGGGGTGGGCTAATTGGAGATTCCTGCTTACGGAGGCCGTCGTGTCTCCCCTAGCAGGCTACATTGTTGGTGCATTCTCTGGTAATGCCATTGCCGGCTCTGTGGTTACTATTGCTATTGTTATCCTAGGTTTGGTGTCCATCTGGGTTGGTGCGACAGTGGCAGCACCGTACAGACAGCGTAACGAGGCGAGGGCGGCGCTTCAGGCAATTCCAGGCTCTTCAACCGCCCCGATATTAGCTGATCCTCAGCTATTCTTCTCCAACTTATTCTGTAATGGTTTTGGCTACGGAGGGGAGGGGAACTTTGGGGGCCTTGATTCCTCCAAGTGGTATGGGGACGTCAGTGCGCTGGCCCATGCCCAAAGCAAAATGACCATCACCCAAATAGCACTCGTAATTGACGGCCATGAGCTACCAGCGACTAGATGGAACACTTATGAGGTCGGAGTCGGCAACTATCTTTGCTCATTTCCTGTAGAGATTGCGCAGACCATTGGAGCGGGGAGACACGAGGCGAACGTTCTGGCTTTTGCGAACGGTAAATCGTGGAAGTCGCCTCACTTCCTGGTGGAGGTTCCTCGTCGCTAACAAGCTGCCGGAAAGGAACATTATCTGCCTTGAGCAACTTGGCTAGCGTATCTCTGAACAGGTACGCATTCTCCCTGTTGTTCTGCCACCATTCCAGTTCATCAAGGTAGGCGTCCAAGTGTTTGACCGAAACATGATGAAACGAGCCGTTGCCGAAAGCGTTAGCTGGCTGCAACCAGTCGCTCCACCTCTGCCACAAAAGCCGCTACGGGCATGTCGCGATACTGTTCAAAGCTAGTCAGTCGCTCAGGGGTCCATGGTATAACCCTTCCCTGGTCAACTACATACTTCCCTTGCGGCCCGCCGGTGGTCGCATACGTATTGGCCACACGCGGCACCTGAATCAAGAACAACACTACAGGGCAACCAACCGGCAAACGGGGATCAGCAACAGTCTCTATACCGGAAAGTGCTATGACCGATCCCTCCATTGTTCCTTTCATTACTTTTTCTATCTGGACCAGTTGCCCCCCCATGCCAATGGAGCTGCTCCGGGTAGGAACACTCTTGTCCGTTCTCGTGTCCCGGTCCAGCACTATGCCCTGGATGATTACGCCTGCATGCTGAGCTAGTTGCTCCAAAGAGGGGAGAGTCCAGTAGTCCGCGTAGATTCTACCAGACGTAGTCTCTAGAATGGAGCGCATGTCGCTGCAATAGCTAGTCTGGCTAGCCTTTTCGGATGCGCTCACCGCGGCCACAACTGAAAAGGCTGCTACCACGAGTACGCCAACCATGAGCACTGGAAGTCGCGCAGAAGCCCACATATTCCTTACCCTTACTACCAGGCCATTCCTCAATCATGCCCATGCCAGGGCATGCCCTACGTCCACTCTGTCTTCAAGAGCACGCAGCGGCTAGCACACCCACGGAGATACGCATAGACCCTTGGCTATTGGTCAGGGGCAACAAGCTCCCACACGTTCCGGCAGTACCCCATGTGCCGGCTGATTGCTGCCTGGAGTGCGAAAGGCGATTCGTACTCAAGACGCTGGGACAAGTAGGCAAACTCCCGGCTGTCCGTGGGTGGAATGGTCAAGTCCTTGGCATGGCCGCGCACCGCGCGCAGCGCGTCTATAAGGCGGCGCAGGAAGCTGTATGCCTCGCCCAGTTCGCCGGCCTGGGTCTGGGACAGGTTGCCGGTCTGGGACAGGCGCTCAATGGCGTCCAGGGTATTGGGTACGCGTACCGACACTTCGGCACGGCCCGCCGCGATTTGCCGCGTCTGGACATAATACTCCACGTCCACCAGACCGCCGGGGCTGTACTTGGCGCTGGTCTGACTCTCCGGCACCAGCTCGTTGGCCTGGCGGGAGCGCAGGTGATGGATGTCGGCCATGTCCAGGGGCGTGCCGGAGTAGACGAAGGCGTCCCGGGCCGCTTGCACTCGTGCGCCAAGGGCCGCAGTTCCGCACAGGGGCCGCAGGCGCACCAACGCCATGCGCTCAAACTGGCGGGCGAAACCCTCGCCTGAGTAGTACTCCGTGAAGGCCCGCAAGGACGACGCCATCGCCCCCTTGTTGCCGTAAGGTCGCAGGCGCAGGTCAATCTCAAAGATGCCTTCTCGCCGCGTCTCCAGGCAGGCCAGGAACGCCCGGACGAACTCGTTGAAGTAGTTGGCGTTGGGGACCACCTGCGGCCCGGTGGTCGCGCCATCCCCCTGATACACGAAGAGCAATTCAATGTCCGAACCAAAGCCCAGTTCGCGCCCACCCAGCTTGCCCAGGGCGCAGGCGCTCCACGGGCACGGCGCCCCATCGGCCAGTGTAGGGACGCCGTAGCGGGGGCGCAGGTTTTCGTGAGCCAGGGCGCAGGCCCGTTCCACCACGGCCTCCGCCAGGTCTGAAAGCTCCTCCGAGAACTCCCGGAAGCCGATGCGATGGGTAATGTGGCGCAAGTCAATGCGAAACATCTCCCGGTCTTTGAAGCGGTTCAGCTCCCGCACCCGGGCATTGTGGTCCGGCAGGGCCTGCACCGCTTGGGCAAGGCTTGCCTGAAGCTGGGATAGGGTCTTGTGCTGCTCCAAGGCCGGAGCATCCATCAGCACCGGAAAGAGGTTCTCGTGCTGCATTCGCAGAAAGTCTTCCCACAGGAACTGGCTGACGCCCATCATCTCCGCCAGCGTCTCCAGCACCCACGCCGCCTCCATGTCCCGCAGTTCCCGCGTCCAGTCCGGGTTGGCGAGCATCTGGCGGGCCAGCGCGTTGAACTGGCGCAAGGCTTGGGCGGGGTTCGGCGAGCGCGGCAGCAGGTAGGTGAACTGCTTGATAAGCGCCGCTGCCACCCGCAGCTCGTGAAGACGTTCGGCGCTGGTGATCTTGCGGCCCGCCGCATCGGTCAGCCAGAAGGTATCGTGCACCAGCCCGTCCTCCGTGCGCACCTCCGCCCGTTCAATGTTCACCTCCAACATGGTGAGCGCATTGGTGAATGCGAACAGGAACCCCAAGGTATCCGCAGACCGTATGGTCAAGCGGGTGAGGATGGGAGACACTTCGTTGTCCAGGTCTACGGAGACGGGATACAACTGACGTTCCGCGTCTATGCCCATGCCAACCACGTGAGCAACCCGGTCTATCACCGCCTCTCGCGCAGCGTCGGCGTTGCCCTGAGTCAGCAGGCCCAGCAGGCGGCCCAACTCGTCCCGGAAGCCCTCCCAAAAGGCGGAGTCCAGCGGCTGCTGGGCGCTGACACGAAAGCAGTCCAGCAGCTTGGCCTGGGGTAGCCAAGTGGCGGCCGTCGGCGCTGTGCGAGGTTGACCGCTTTGGCTGGGCGTGTTGGAACGAAGGCCGGCCCTGGAGCGCGGTAGACTTGCCGCGGGGGTTTGCGGCCTTGCCGGATGGACCGTGAAGACATTCACGCTCTGAATGCTGATGCGGTGGGCTGCGAAGAGGCCCGCGATAATGGACAGCGCGCCGATAGCGTCCCACGCGCAGATGGTGACGGCCCAGCGCCCTTGACCTTCGGGCGCGGCCTCCACCATCACGTCTGCCGGCTGCCGCACCGCTGCCAGCATAGCTGGGTGACGGACACGCGCGGCGGCATCCAGCGCTGCATACGCGGCGCCAAGCTGAACGGCGATGTCTTCCTGCGTGGATTCCGTCAATGCGCACTCCTACCGTTGAAGAAAGTGAAGCGATTCTGCAAGCAAGCCCCACGGTCTGATAGCTTCATTGTAGCGCAAAGGTGGTATAGTGGCGGTGGCCGTTTTCAGGACTTTTTCATGCCCCGCCTTCTGGCAGTCATGCCCCTTTCATGGGCTGTACCCCATCCTGAGAATTGGTGGAGGACCGGGAGCTGTTTGCTTTAGCGTGTTGTTTAACCCCCCGACTTTAGTCGGGGGGTTAACCCAAGCTAAACCTGGCACTTTAGTGCCAGGACACATCAACACCGCCGAGAAGCAAACGGAACCCAGACGCCCTTTCCCCTTTACGGCTGGCGCAGAATCAGCTAGGCTTGCCATTGACCCCCTGAATGTGTAAGGAGCATGAGATGTACAAACGCATCCTGGTGCCCCTGGATGGCTCCAAAGTCTCCGAGCAGGTGCTGCCCTACGTCAGCACTTTCGCCGCCGCCCTTGGCTCTGAAGTGACGCTGCTGCGCTGCATTGAGCCAATTGCCGAAGACATGGCTGACCCCGCCCACGGCATCTTTCTGGACAGGGTGTTGGAATCCTTTCTTGCCAGGGCGAAAGAGTATTTGGACTCGGTAAGCGCCCCGCTGCGCGCCACCGGCTTGAAGGTGACTACCATGTCCCATGAGGGCGACCCCGCCACCAAGATCGTAGATGAGGCGGCAAAGGACCCCTCCACCCTTGTCGCCATGTCCACCCACGGGCGTTCCGGCGTCACCCGCTGGGTGCTTGGCAGCGTGGCCAACAAAGTGCTCCAAGCGACGGACAACCCCATGCTCGTTATTCACCCACACGAGACTGGGACGACCACGGGGAAAGCCAAGCTCCCCAACATGGTCGTGCCCTTGGACGGCTCCAAGGTGGCGGAGCAGATCCTGCCTCACGCCACCGCCATAGCCAAGGCATTGGCCCAGAAGGTAGTGCTGGTCCGTGTAACCCCCGCGCCATCGGACTACTACCGGTACATGGAGTACCCGGTGGGCCGCTATCAGGACTTCTCTAAGGAAGTGGATGATCTTGCCCAGCAATACTTGCAGGTCATGACGGAAAAACTGCACGCCCAGGGCATCCAAGCGGTGGAGCACAGAATGATGCACGGCCAGCCCGCCGTCGCAGTCATAGACGTTGTAAAAGAAGTGCCCCAATGCCTGGTAGCTATGACCACCCACGGACGTTCCGGCGTCGGCCGTTGGGTGTTGGGCAGCGTCGCCGACCGCGTGGTGCGCCACAGCGGCGCCCCTGTCCTGCTTATTCGCGCTACAGAGGAGAACTAACCATGGCCACGCCAAAGAAGACCCTTGGAACACATGTGTACCGGCTCTCAGCCTATCCCAAGGTGATCGCCCTGCGTGACGGGACGAAGGTCACGCTGAAGCCCATGACCCAGCAGGACGGCGAGGCGTTGCAACGCTTCTTCCTGCGCATCCCCGCGGACGAGCGGCACTACCTGAAAGACGACGTGACCGCGCCCCAGGTCATTCAGCGGTGGACCGAAGAGATTGACTACGACCGCGCCTTGCCGCTGCTGGCCTGGGTGGACGGCGCCGTCATTGCCGACGGCACGCTGCACCGCACCCGCGCCGGCGCGCGCCGTCACGTCGGCGAGCTGCGCATCATGGTGGCGCCGGAGTACCGCAACTTGGGGCTTGGCTCCCTGATGATGCAGGAGCTGGCCTCTATCGCCAACGAGAACGGCCTGGAACGTCTCGTCTACCAGGCGGTGGCCGATAAGGAGATCGGGGCCATCAGGGCCGGCGAGGCTATCGGTTTTGTCCCCGTGGCAACCTTGCCGGGCCACGGCAAAGACCTGGACGGCCATCCCCGGGACATCGTCGTCATGGAAATGCCCCTGGGCAACTGGTTCAACTGGTGGGTGTACTAAAGGACTAACCCTTGGTTTCTTCATCTCCCAAGAGGGCAACCCACGAAGTAAGCCTAAAGCATCTCCAGAGAGGGATCATACCGTAGGAAACGCCTGTGTCCCATAGTCCTGTTTGCTTGGCTAGGGTAGTCTTTTGTCCTGGCACTAAAGCGCCAGGTTTAGCCTGGGTTAACCCCCCGACTTTAGTCGGGGGCACTGAATAACACGCCTAAGCAAACAGGGCCGATCCCGTCAAACATTTGCAACGGCAGCAGCAGCTTCGGTGTGCGCCACTGCCGGCAGATCCGCCCCAACCTGAGCTACCTCTATCTGAGACGTTACCGATCGCACACCCGGCACGCCCTTCACTATCCCCAGGGCGTGGACAAACGCCACCTGGCCGCGCAAACGCCCCAGCAGCGTCACGTTCCCCCGCACACAGCGCACAGTAACCAGGCCGTCCCGGGTCACGCCCGCTTGGGCCAGCGCAGCCGCAATGTTCAGCCGCAGCTCCGAATCGGTCGCCACGGCGTTCTCCACCTCTACGACGCCCTTGGCGCTGCGCACCACCTGCTCCATCTCATCCCGTTGCACCGGCATTGGGATATTGCCGGTCAGCGCCGCAACGCCCTCGGCGACCGTCAATACCACGGCGGCGTAGGTATCGCCCATGGGGTCCGCCTTTTCCAACGCGGCCAGGGCGTTGTGCAGGGCCTCTGCATCTCCACGGTGGAACGGCAACGCCGCTGCCTCCTCCGCCGTCACGCGCACCGATGCCGAGCCGTCGTTCAGGCCGTGTACCAGGTCGTAGCGCACCGCCCGCACGTCGCCCTGATAGCGCACCAGGACGTGACGAGGCGTCCGGGTCTTGGCGTCCACAACCAGGCCACGCAGGCTGCCCTGCACCCGTGCGATGGCAACCGGCGTCTTGGGCGTCAGGTGTACCGAACCGCGGCCTGCTGCCTCGGGCGCGCCCTTAGCAAGGAGCAGCATGCCGTCTTCGCCTTCCGTCGCTCCTTCCAACGAGAACACCTCCGGCTTGCCGAACATGCCGCGTTTAGCCACGACGTGAGCAAGGTGGTTGCTGCGTGGAGCCAGGTATGCACCCAGGATGTTGCCCGCCCAGCCTTCCCGGCTGGCGATGCGCCGTCCCCAGATGAGCGCCAGGTTCTTGCGTTCCATGAGTGTCCCCTTGCACAAATACAGAATGCTATTGTCAGTATACATGAGGAGTATAGGATGGCGCTTTGCTTGCCGCCCTTGTTGACAAGCTCCTCTTTGTTACGCACAATGCCCTCGGTTCAGACTGGCTGATCTGATTAGCGCTTGGCTTATAGGAGGCATAGCTATGACAAAAACGAAGTGGTGGCTACGAGTTGTCGGCGCGTTCTATCTGCTTCTGACGGCGATGAACCTGTACGGGTTGTTCATCAACACCAGCTTTTTCAATAGCACCTTGCCCTACGAAGCCACGGATACGACGGTGAAAGCCTTTGCCGACGCATGGCTTGTGTTTGTCGCCGAGCTGGGCGTGCTGGGCGGTATGATGCTGTACGCCTCACGCAACCCGGAGCGCAGCAGCGTCCTGGTGTGGACCATCGTTTGGGCGGAGGTCTTTCGCGGCATCGTGACAGACGCCATCTGGATATCGCGCGGCTATTCAACGTCCAGCTACGCCGTCTTCATTGTCATACACCTGATAATCATTGCCACTGGCGTCTACTTCATACGGCAGGAATCGGCAAAGGCTGCGGTATAAGCCATCGTGGCCGCAAGACGGGGCAAGATAAAAGGAATAGGCGAGGCTGTGCAGAAACCCTGGACTTAAGTCCAGGGTTTCTGTGTCCTCCCCAAACTCGTGCCATTTGCTTATTGACAAATGTTCTCGCTAGCGAGAGAATCGCTCTCGGCCCCAACAAGCAACAGCCACTACCTGTCGCCATTGCGGGCGAACAATACACTAAGCCTTGGGGCGAAAAGGGAAACAGCGGAAGGGAATGCTCTGTCCCCACTGCGGCCATAAAGAGTCCAAGGTCATAGACTCCCGTGATACCTCCGATGGCATCCGGCGTCGGAGGGAGTGTCTGTCCTGTTCCCAACGCTTTACCACCTACGAACGCGTACAGGCCAACGCCATCCTGGTGGTCAAGCGCGACAGCCGCCGGGAGGACTTCAGCCGCGATAAGCTCCTGAACAGCGTGCGCCTCGCCTGCGCCAAACGGCCCCTGCCTACGGGCGCGCTGGACCGCCTGGTCAACGACATTGAGTCGCAGCTCCAGCGCTCCGGCAGAAGCGAGATCCCCAGCTCCACCATCGGCGAGCTGGTCATGGAGCGGCTGAAGGTCCTGGACCGCGTGGCCTACATCCGCTACGCCAGCGTCTACCGGGACTTTGCAGACCTGGAGACCTTCAAGGAGGAGTTGGAGCGGGAGATCGCAGCGCGAGAGTCCGGCCCCCAGAACCAGCCGCCGCTGTTCCCCCTGGAACAGGCCGCCGCCCTGCGCGTCCCCCAGCGCCGCAGAAGGGGAAGGCCGCGGAAAGTGGAGCGGGGATAGAACAATCTAAGTGTCAAAGGCTAATCTCATGACTAGGGTTCCCTCAAGCAGGAATCAAGGAGGAAGACGATGAGCGATTCAAGCGGTGAGTTCGTTAAGTTTGTGGTTGCTGGATTAGTCGGTGCGGGGGCTCATAAAGCGTTGACTGACCCCCAACATCAAAGGGAAGTTCAGCAAGCTCACCAGGACGGAATTCTATATGAGGATCGGCGACTGGAACCGTATTTTCAGCAACTTCTGGCTAGGCTTGAGGTTGAGAAGCGTGAGAGTGCCCGACTTAGGGCGGCACTTCAAGCCAGTGAAAGTCAAAGGCTCCTGTTAAGAAGTGAACTCTCTAGCAAAGAGCTTGAAATTGCTCTGCTAAAGGCTGCGGACACGATTGTCGACAAAATCTACCCCAAGTATTTGGAGTTGACTAGGCCTTCCCTTCCCCAGTTGCCGTCAGCAGAGTCACCAAAAGCAAATGGCACCAATGAAGAAACCCAACCCCCATCTTAAAGCAACCGAACGGCCATCGCCGCCAGCTCCATCTAGCGCCTTACTTAAAGGAGGCGGAGCCCTATGAGATCAATGGCAATTCTTGGGGTGTTGTTACTAGTTGGTGGCGTTATTGCTTACTCGTTAGGCTCTAGCCATACGGCTGATTGTTATTCTGGTCTTGGACAGCTTGGTAGGGCATTTAGTGCTCAATTAGAAAAAGAATGCCAGAATTGGGAGTATGCCAAGACAGGTGGTGTAGCGGGTATTGTTGGTGGTGCTCTTTTCATGGCAGCTGCCTTTCTTAGCGGCTTCTCTGCTGGATTACGTGGAGGCGGGAAAGGTCAACAACACTGACTTTTGTTTTGGTAGACCTGAAAAGAGGTTAAGAAGCCATGCAACAGCAGCAACCCCCTCACCCTTGTCATTCTGAGCAAAGTGGGACGCAGCGAAGAATCTCTCCTGGCGGCCCAGGCATGAGCGATGGGCCTCTGGCGTAAGGGCCGCAATGTAAGCACAAGGCAGGAGAGATGCATTCGGCCTGCGGGCCTCAGAGCTTGTGAATAAATACCTTTTTGGGCCTTTTGGTGGCGTCCGTCAGATACAATTTCGGGCCAGCCGAGGGGCCAAAACCGATAACTTCACAAACTCTCAGCATGACAATGGGGGACGACCTAACCCCCTGGCCCCCTTCCCGCGTCGGGAGGGGGGGACTAAGGCTTCCCCCTCTCCGCAGCGGAGAGGGGGACTGAGGAGGAGAGGTCTTCCAGATAGCCAAGAGACAAGGGAAGCATCATCGGTGTCCTTCCTCGCTAGAGGAAAGGACGAAGTTCCGGTAAAGTCCTTCGCACGTGAGAGTTTGAAGGCGCCACACCCTGAAGGGTGTGGCTTGAACGCCCAAGAAGCCGCACCGTAAACGGTGCGGTACAGCAACCCGCCGGAGGGGCGGGTCTCAATCATCCCAATACATGGGGAGCACGAGAACATGACCACCACACGCATCGCACCCGTCTTCACACCCAATGCCATCACCATCCTGAAAACCCGCTATCTCATCGGCGACGAGACGCCCGCGGGCATGTTGGCCCGCGTGGCCCGTGGCGTCGCCGCGGCGGAAGCGCCCGAGGACCGTGAGCAGTGGGAGACCACCTTCTACAACCTCATGGCTACTACCAAGTTCCTGCCCAACTCACCGACGATGTTTAACGCGGGAACGGGCCAGGGGACACTCTCCGCCTGCTTCGTCCTGCCTATTGAGGACACCATGGAGAGCATCATGGAAGCCGCCACGGGCAGCGCCATGATCCAGAAGTATGGCGGCGGGCTGGGCTATTCATTTGGAATGCTCCGGCCAAGGGGAAGTAAAATCGCTACCACCCAGGGCAAGGCCTGCGGGCCTATCGCCGTGCTCAAGATGCTGTCTTCCCTTTCGGACATGATCACCCAGGGGGGCAAACGCCACGGCGCGAACATGGGCATCCTGCCCGTGGAGCACCCGGAGGTCCTGGACTTCATCCACATGAAGGACGACGACAAGACGGCCCAGAACTTCAACATCTCCATCGCCATCACCGACGCCTTCATGCGCGCCGTAGAGTCCGACGCCGACTGGAACCTAACGGCCCCGCACACCGGTAAAGTGGTGCATACCGTCAAGGCCCGCCGGATCTGGAACGAGATCATCCAGTCCGCATGGAAGACCGGCGACCCCGGCCTGTACTTCATTGACGAGGCCAACCGCCACAACCCGACGCCACACGTGGGCCGCCTGGAGAGCACCAACCCCTGCGGCGAGGTCCCTCTGCTGCCCAACGAGGCCTGCAACCTGGGCTCTATTGACCTGGGCAAGTTCGTCATCGTAGGGGCGGACCCACGTGTCCGCCCAACCTTTGACTTCAAGGGCCTGGCCGAGGTGTCGGCCATCGCAGCCCGCTTCCTGGACGACGTTGTCACCGTCAACACCTTCCCGACCCAGGCCGTGACCGACGCCGTGGCGCTGACCCGCAAGACGGGCCTCGGCGTCATGGGCTGGCACGATGCACTGGTGCGCCTGGGCATCGCCTACGAGTCCCAGGAGGCCCTGGACATGGCCGCCAAAGTCATGGGTACTATTACCGATACGGCTCGCCAGGTGTCGCTGGAGCTGGCGAAGACGCGCGGCCCGTACCCCGCCTGGCGGCCCGGCTACGATTCCGCCGATCCGATCCGCAATGCCACCCGCACCTGCATCGCGCCCACGGGGACCATCAGCGCCATCGCAGGGGCCAGCAGCGGCATTGAGCCAATCTTCGCCCTGGCCTTCGTCAAGAACGTCCTGGACGGCAAGCACTTGCGGGAGGTCAATGGTGATTTTGAGCGCATCGCCAAAGAGCGCGGCTTCTACTCCGATGACTTGATGGACGCCGTAGCCAAGACCGGCTCCTGCCAGGCGCTGCCCCAGGTCCCCGACGACGTGAAGAAGCTGTTCAAGGTGGCAAACGAGATTAGCGCCGACTACCACGTGCGGATGCAGGCCGCTTTCCAGGCCCACACGGACCTGGCCGTCAGCAAGACCATCAACATGGCGAACTCCGCCACCGTAGAGGACGTGGAGAAGGCTTACTGGCTCTCTTACCGCAACCACTGCAAGGGCATCACCATCTACCGCGACGGCTCCAAGTCCATGCAGGTGCTGGAAGTGCAGCCGAAGACGGACATACGGGCAGACGAGCAGACGGGCAAGACAGCCGTAGCCGTAGGGACGCAGCATGCTGCGCCCCTACAGAAGACCCCCGCCATTCCCGCCGCCCCCGCAAAGCGCCCGCGCCCCATGGCCGTCCAGGGCGTCACCGAGCGTGTGCGCACCGGGCACGGCAACACCTACATCACCATCAACTTTGACGAGCAGGGCAAACCCTTTGAGGTCTTCACCACCCTGGGCAAGGCCGGCTCCTGCGATGCCGCCAACCTGGAAGCCATCAGCCGCCTCACCTCCCTGGCCCTGCGCTCCGGCATCCCTGCCGAGGAGGTCATTGACCAGCTCCAGGGCATCACCTGCCATCCCGTCTGGGACCAGGGCGAGCTGGTGCGTTCCGCCCCGGACGCCGTGTCCCTGGCCCTCAAACGCCACGTCAAGTACGTGGAGGAAGGCACGCGCCCGCTGGACGTGTCCAACGTGCGCTCCTCGGAGACCGCGTATAGCGCACAGCTTAGCCTGCCGATGAAGGGGGCAAACGGCAACGGCCATGCCACAGGCGAAGAGGCGCCGACAGGCCAGGCGGCCACCGCCATCGGCTTCTCCTGCCCGGAGTGCGGCGGCCCCGTGATCTTCCAGGAGGGGTGCGTCCGCTGCCAGGCCTGCGCCTGGAACCAATGCGGGGGGTGAGGAGGGATGAGCAAAGCAGTGACCATCACAACCAACGACAGTAGTATTCAAATACGGGACTCTATCAAAGCCCTAGGATGGCCTCATGCGTGGGAAACAGCCCTCAGATCAAACCTAGCACGCGTAGTGTCCCTAGATGAAGTCAAAGCTGCGTATGCTAGCTTGACGCCGCCTAGAGGAATTGACCCCACAGGCGAGGGATGGTTTGAGGTTCTCGTCCTATCTAAGGAGTCCCTTGTGAGATTGCTCCTCAGTAGTCGTGAGTGCCAAACCTCAAAGGTATCGCTTGCAAGAATAACGGCTATCAAAACAAAAACCGATCACTATATCGGACCATCTCAGACGTCGTTTAGTGAGCAATTCCGCTGGGAGAAGATAACCGCTGTGGTTGTAGGCATGGAAGAAAGCGCTGCTCAGCTACTGGGAGTTGAGGGTGCAATAAGACTTCCCGGTCCCGATGACATACGCTCTAGCGAGGAAAAGACAGCGATACTAACCGAGTTTCTAGAGGCCCTTACGGAATTGGGGCTTCCCACCTCTTGACGGCCACAAAGGAACGTCCAGGCAGCACGGGTCTTCCTGCCAGGACGACTAAGGGGTGCCACCTAGATACAAATTCCCCCTCTCCGCATCGGAGAGGGGGTCAGGGGGAGAGGTCAGGCGGCAGCAGGCCACAAACGGCCTGCCGAACAGCGAAGAGCAGGAGCGCAAAGCACATGCTGGCAGAACTGCACATCCCCTGGCTGGTGGACGGCACGCTGCCTCAGATGAACTGGCACGAGCCGGACACCCTGGCAACGCTCGCGCGCGGCCCAGACGCCCTTTCGGCGGCGTCCCAGTCTGGCCGGTGGCTTGTCACCGCGGACGGTCGCCTGCTCAACGATGCGACGGCGGGCGGCGCGCCGGTCGTCGTGCTCCGCGGCGGGCCGTGTACGGCGGAGGGCCTGGCCCGCAACCTGCGCTACGTGGAGTTCTGCCTGGCGCACGCCGGTCACGTAACTGGGCCCGGCCAGCGGTTCATCGTGGAGATGGACCGTCGCATGTACCGGCTGCTGCCGGAAGGACGAGTAGAGGAGCTTGCTCTATGGAAAACCCCTAGCGTCCAGGGCGTCCTGGCTCTTGCCGCTCCGGCCTGACGCAGACGCCCGGCGCTTTCTTGATTGGCCCCGACCTGTCGGGGCGCCTCAATCCGATAACGCCCTCCGCCGCGAGCGGAGGCCGCGCTGGCTCGGTCTAGCCCACCGGGCCATCAATATCCCCCCCTCCACCCAGACGGCCCGATCTAGCCCACCGGGCCGTCTGCGGTTAATAAGGCATAGGGCAGAGAACATAGGGCATAGGGACAAATGCCTGCGCTCCTCTGCTCCCTAACGCCGTACCAGCGTCTGCATGGTACCGCACCCCTAGCGCGGGTGGCAAGCAAGTTGGATTTCCCCTTCTCCCCTTGAGGGAGAAGGTTGGGATGAGGGGTAAGCGGTCATTCAGCGACCAGGTCCGTGGCAGCGACTCCAAGAACGTCGCTGCTTGACCAAAGCGTTGCCCCAGGTTACGCCAGCGACGCTCTCGCCGCCTCCGCCGTCGCCCGGATGTCATCCTCGGTGTGGGCCAGGGAGACAAAGGCCGCTTCAAACTGAGAAGGGGCCAGGTACACGCCGCGTTCCAGCATCTTGTGGAAGTAGACGCCATATGCCTTGGCATCCGCCCGCTGCACGTCGGCGTAGCTCGCCACCGGCCCGGCGCAGAAGAAGGCGGTGAGCAGCGACCCCACACGGTTGACCGTTGCGGCCACGCCCGCCTGTCGCGCGGCCTCGGCCAGGGCGCCGGCCAGGGCTGCCCCCGTGCGCTCCAGCCGCTGGTACGTCCCCGGTTGTTGCAGCGCTTTCAGCGCAGCGATGCCCGCGGCAACGGCCAGCGGGTTGCCGGAGAGCGTGCCCGCCTGATACGCAGGACCCAGGGGCGAGACCACTTGCATGATGTCGCGCCGACCGCCGTAGGCCCCCACGGGCAGTCCGCCGCCGATGATCTTGCCCAGGCACGTCAGGTCCGGCCTGACCCCGTACAATGCCTGCGCGCCACCGTAGGCCACGCGGAAGCCGGTGATGACCTCGTCAAAGATCAGCAGTGCGCCGTTCTGCCGTGTAATGTCCCGCAGGCCCTGCAAGAACCCTGCCGCCGGCGGCACGACGCCCATGTTGCCCGCCACCGGCTCCACAATGATGCCGGCAATCTGGCCCGGGTAGGCGGCAAAAAGGCGCTCTACGGACTCCAGGCGGTTGTAGTCCGCCACCAGCGTCTCCTGGGCGTAGCCGGCAGGCACGCCGGCGGAGTCCGGCACGCCATGGGTCACTGCGCCGGAGCCGGCCTGGACCAGCAGTCCGTCGGAGTGGCCGTGATAGCAGCCGGCAAACTTAATGATCTTGGAGCGCGAGGTGTACGCCCTGGCGACCCGGATCACGCTCATGGCGGCCTCCGTGCCGGATGACACCAAGCGCACCAGATCCATGGATGGCACCGCTTCATGGATAAGCCGCGCCAGCTCCACCTCGCCGGGCGTGGGTGCGCCGTAGGAGGTACCGCGCTCCGCAGCCTCCTGCACAGCCTTCACGACGCCAGGATAGGCATGGCCCAGGATCAGCGGCCCCCAGGAGCCGACGTAGTCAATGTAGCGGTTGTCGTCCACGTCCCACAGGTACGCCCCCTGGCCGCGCTGGATAAAGGGCGGCGTGCCGCCCACGCTGCGGAAGGAGCGCACGGGGCTGTTCACTCCGCCGGGGATGAGCGCCTGCGCCTGGGTAAAAAGGGCCTGAGAGCGGGTAAGGGGATTGGTCATGCTTGTCACATCCCTACGTTTTTTCCAGCATACTACAACCCAAGCTGGGCCGTTGTCATCTGATTCCCTGATTTGGGATACGGCATCAATAGGAGAGCACGGAGCTAGAGCGGCCCAGGGAAGATCTCCCAGCCATAGTCTTGGAAGTGGTGGTCAAAAGTGAAGGCAAGGCGAACACCTAGGTCCTCCATAACCAGGAATGAGAAGGCATCCGCATAGGGAAAGCCCTTCCCTTGTGTCTTTCGTAGAAGGCCCAACACTCGGCTATGGTCTTGCGAGCTATGAAAAATCACATTGTAGGTTCTCAGGGAGTCCAACCATTCAATGCCTGCCAAGTCATCTAGCCGGGAGGAGATCAGGCCGTGGGTTTCTGCAATGATGAGGCTAGTGACATAGAGTGGTCGCTTCTCCTGCACAAGCAAATCAAACCCACGCACTGCTTTTTCATGCCATTGGTCATCAGCATCCAGCTTGGCGAAAGCTGCGGAGCTATCTAGCATCACGCCGCGCTGACGTGCGCTACGAGGTACGTTTTGCAACGTGATGCTCAAAATAGGCCTCGGCCAGGTGACGATGCTTGTCGGAGCTTATGTCGGTGTAGCCGCTATGCCGGGGTTTGATTTTCATCAACAATGCCAAGGCTTCAGGGCCAAATATCTTGACTTGGGGATCGTACTCCTCCTCGTACCACGCCAACAGAGGCTGATATTGTTCGGGGATTTCCCCGCTGTTTGGTTTGGTTTTCGCCCCTTCCCTATCAGGATGATAGTTGTCTCCTTCACGAAAGAGCCGGTACTTGCCTTTGGCTGCTTTCACCAACATGCGGTAGCGCCCTGGCTTGGGTTCTTTGTCCGCCAAGCAGTGCTGCCTTATGTGTGGCTCAATGCCTGGAGCCACTCCGCCGAACTCTTGTCGCACCTTCTCTTTCACTTGAGCTACAGAGAACCCTTCCGCTTCTGGTCTATCTTTATGGAGCAACGCAAGTGCAATCCAGACCTGGTCGGCGATTTTGGTATGGAGTTCCGTGGTCATGGGGAGCCTCTGCCAAGCATCATACATGATAACATACCAACAAGAGATGGCTTGGCAATTATCCCATAAGGTCGCCTCAATTGTCCATCTCACTTGCGCCATCCGCTATACTAGGCGCTTAAATTCAGCATAGCGGAGGGTTCTTACCATGCCCATCATCAAGAAAGGCCAGGTGCCCGCCGGCGACCTGAACGGCAACCGTTCCCAGCCCTTGGCCAATGCCGAACTCGGCGCCGCCCGCTTGACCGTCACCCAGATCACCGTCATTCCCGGCGGGGAAATCCGCCTGCACACCCATCCCGGCCATGAGGAGTGCATGGTCATCCTCAGCGGCGACCTCACGGCCGTCATGGCGGGCAAAGAAGTGCGCGTCTCTGCCGGCGATACCGTCATCGCCCCCTCGGACATCGTCCACGGGCTGAAGAACAATACCAGCCAGCCGGCCACCTTCATCGCCATCTTCCCCACCACGGACGTGCAGCGCAACTGGCTCCCATAGGCCAGATCGCGCGGAGCCTCAGCAGCTTTCTTGCTACGTATTGGCCTGTACGCCGCCGTGGGTAATCCGTCAATGCCGTGCCTGCTATACTGGGGGTAATCCTGCTACAGGCGGCCTCATGCCAAGAATTGACGGACGCTCCCTTGCCCAACCAAGACTCACCACGATCACGCCGGGCTTTCAGCCCTACGCCGAAGGTTCGGCCCTGATCGTTGTAGGCGACACCAAAGTGATCTGCGCCGCAACGGTGGAGGAGGGCGTCCCGCCCTTTCTACGCAACTCCAAACGCGGCTGGGCGACCGCAGAGTACGCCATGCTCCCCCGGGCAACACTGACGCGCACGCAACGGGAGCGCAGCAGAAACGGGCCGGACGGCCGGGCCACGGAGATCCAACGGCTCATCGGCCGCTCGTTGCGCGCCGTTACGGACATGGCGGCCCTGGGCGAGCGCACGGTGACGCTGGACTGCGACGTGCTCCAGGCGGACGGCGGCACGCGCACCGCCGCCATCACGGGGGCATACGTCGCCCTCTATCAGGCAATGCTGAAACTGGTCCGCGCCGGAACGCTGCCGGCAGTGCCCCTGAAAGGGGCGGTGGCCGCCATCAGCGTCGGCGTGGTTGGCGGGGAGGAGATGCTGGACCTGTGCTATCAGGAGGACTCTCGCGCTGGGGTGGACTTCAACGTGGTCATGACGGACAAAGGGGAGTATGTGGAACTGCAAGGCACGGCAGAAGGCGCGCCCTTTAACCAGCTTGCCGCCGACCGTCTGCTGGCGCTGGCCCAAGACGGCGTTGCGTACCTGTTGGGCGTGCAGCGGGAGGCCATCGCCCGGCTTTCGTGACATTTTGCCGAAGCGCTGCGTTTCTAATTACATGCAATTCAACAGGCTGAGTCCTGTTTGCTTGGACGCCACCGGACCCCAAAGGTTGCGGCTTAACGCCCCGACTAGTCAGGATTCACGGGGCGGTACAGCATCCCGAGCAAACAAGACACTGACCGAGTCCTCCTTTTCTTAGATAGTCACGGTCTTGCCGCAAGAACATTATTGGAACCCAAGGAGTCTTCTATGCGCCAGCAACGTTTTACAACCTATCTATCGCGATTCGGCCTGCGCCTTCCGGCACTGGCCACCCTGGCGGTCGCCGCTGCCGTCCTCGTGGGCTGCGCTACCTTGACAGGGGCTGCCGGGCCGACGCCCACTGCCGCGCCTATGGCCGTTGCAACGCCGACGGCTACCGGTAATTCCACACTACCAGTTGTTGTCCCAGGCCCTGGTTCTCGGCCAACGCCGATAGACGCACCTGCGGGCCTGGCGGGGCTGCCTTCCATTGCCGACCTGGTGGAGAAGGTGGAGCCTGCGGTGGTGAACATCTTGGTCAGGGCCACCCAGCAATCGTTCTTTGGCGTCCAACAGGGTACGTCCTCCGGCTCCGGCGTGATCTTCCGTCCGGATGGGTATATCCTGACCAATAACCATGTAATAGATGGGGCCGACTCCATCAAAGTGACGCTGAATGACACGCGTCAGTACGACGCCAGTGTGGTTGGCGCGTACCCCGAATCCGATCTGGCGGTGATCAAGATTGGGGAGAAGGACCTGCCAACCCTCCCCTTTGGCGAAGCATACAGGCTGCGGGTGGGGGATTGGGTGGTGGCCATCGGCAACGCAGCGGGACTGGAAGGCAAACCTTCGGTCACACTGGGCATCGTCAGCGCACTGAACCGGAGCCTGGACGAAGGGGACACGACGCTGTCTGACCTGATTCAGACCGATGCGGTCATTAACCCCGGCAACAGTGGCGGGCCGCTGCTGAACCTGAACGGTGAGGTGGTTGGGATAAACTCGGTCATTCTGGGTGGGCAGTTCAACGGCATTGGTTTTGCCGTCAGCGCTGACACGGCAAGCCTGGTGGCGGACCAACTGGTGCGGAGCGGCAAGGTCACGTGGCCCAGGATGGGCGTGTTCATTCAAGACCTGGACCAGCTCACCATTGCCCAGCTTAACCTCAGCGCGCGTCAAGGCGTTCTGGTGACGCGAACAGAGGAGAGTAGTCCTGCGGAGAAGGCGGGCATACGGCCCAATGATGTAATCGTGGCCCTCAATGGAACGCCGACCCCCGACTTGAAGACACTCCTGCACTTGCTGCGGTCCCAGTACAAGGCGGGGCAGAAGGTAACGGTTACGGTCATGCGGGGCAAGGACAAACTGGACTTCACGCTTACCCTGTCGCAATCGCAGAGTTAGCGTCAGGTCGCTCGGTGCTGCGCGCACAAGACTGCAACACCGCTATCCGAACCTATAACCGTTACGGTGTACTAGCCCCTCAGTGGTTTGGTTGCTTCGGGATGCCGTACCGCTCCGTGAATCCCGATTAGTCGGGACATCAAGCCGCACCCCTCAAAGCCTGCCCTGAACGAAGCCGAAGGGGCGCGGTGGCGTCAACCCCAAGCGTACAGAACCCGGACGCACGACCCTTGACCAGCCATATCCCCAATGGTACGCTTTCCTGCACAGGCTGTGACGGAGACGAGTACGTGGCCCGCCCTGGCCCAGCGAGTCCGGTCCGGTGCAAGCGGACGCCAGCCAAGCCGCCGAACATCCCTCCCGAGCCGCCAGCCGAACGAGTATCCTCCCCTTCCCCCTCGACGGGGGAAGGCCGGGATGGGGGCGCCACAAGTAGGCCTGGCCGGGCAAGTCGCCCGTTATCCTGACAGGCGCGTGTCCGCGCGCCAATGAAAGCGCCCCGATGGCATCGGGGAACAAGGGTGGTACCGCGGGATACTTGTCCCGTCCCTTTGAGGGGCGGGACTTTTTGTTTTACCTCGGCGACGCAGGGTGTCAAGAGGGGCAAAGCCCCTCGGCGGGAGTCTGAGGGTGTCCCTCAGATTAATATAATCTCCCCTTCCGCAAAGGGAAGGGGTAGGGGGTTAGGTAACGTGACCCTTCCCAAGGCCCTCCTCCTTGACCTGGACAACACGGTCCTGGCCTTTGACCAGGCGGTTGTGCAGTCCTGGACTGAGGTGTGCCGTGACTTTGCCCCAACGCTGGGCCCCGACGTTATGCCGCTGCCGCTGCTAGCGGCGGTGCTGCGCGCCCGCGACGACTACTGGGCCGACCCGGTGCGCAACCACTGGGGCCGCCACAACGTCAACGACGCCCACCGGGCGGTGGCGCGCCTGGGGTTGGAGGCCCTGGGTCTGCGCAAGCCGTCGGCAGCCAGCGACATGACGCAGGCCTACCTTGCCGCCTTTGACCGGACCATCGCGCCGTTCCCCGGCGCGTTGGAGGCGCTACGGGCCTTGCAGGGCAAAGGCGTGCTGCTGGGGCTGGTGACCAACGGCGGCGCAGAGGCGCAACGCAGGAAGATCGGCAAGTTTGCGTTGGACACCCTTGTCGGGGCCATCGCTGTTGAGGGCGAGCTGGGCTTCGGCAAGCCGGACGCCCGCGCCTTCCGCCACGTCCTTGACCGCCTTGGAGTTGCCCCATCGGAGGCGTGGATGGCCGGCGACAACCTGGAGCACGACGTTGCCGGCGCGCAGGCGCTGGGGGTGCACGGCATCTGGGTGGACTGGGCGAGTGTAGGGCTGCCGGAAGGGAGCGGCGTGAGGCCGGACAGGGTTATCAAGGGACTAATGGAACTATTGGTGTAAGGGGATTAACAGTTCTCCGATTTAAGAACCAAGAGGTAATGGAAGACATCCTCAGCGTAATCAATCGTATTGTGAAACATGTAAAACCAGCCCAAAACCCCTAATCTATCCCCTTCAATCTCCCCTCCCACTTTAGGGGAGAGGGCTAGGGGGTGAGGTAAGAACCATGACCACCACCAAACCCACGTTCAAGCCCGTTACCTCCAGGGTCAGCTTCCCCAAGCTGGAGGAAGGCGTGCTGGCGTTCTGGAAGGAGCGGGACGTATTTCATCAGGTGGACGCCGCTCGTAAGGACGGCCCCGTCTTCAACCTGTACGAAGGCCCGCCCACGGCCAACGGCCAGCCGGGCATCCATCACGTCCTGGCCCGCGTCTTCAAGGACATCATGCCCCGCTACAAGGCCATGCAGGGCTTCCGGCCCGTCCGCAAGGGCGGCTGGGATACCCACGGCCTGCCCGTGGAGCTGGAGATTGAGAAGAAGCTGGGCATCTCCACCAAGCGCGAGATTGAAAACATCGTGCCAGGCGACCCTGAGGCCTCCATCCGCCGCTTCAACGAGCTGTGCCGCGCCAGCGTCATGGAGTACGTGGACGAGTGGGAGAAGCTGACGGACCGCATCGCCTTCTGGGTGGACATGCCCAACGCCTACGTCACCTTCCACAATGACTACATTGAGACGGGCTGGTGGATCATGAAGACCCTGTGGGACAAGGGCCTCCTCTACCGGGGGTTCAAGGTCACACCCCACTGCCCGCGCTGCGTCACCAGCCTTAGCTCTCACGAAGTGGCGCTGGGCTACAAGGAGGACACCCCTGACCCCTCGGTGTTCGTCCGCTTCCGGGTGTCCGACGAACAAGGCCTACCCGCTGCTAGTAGTCCTTTGCCGAGAGTGGTTCCCAGTCACGTTGCCGCTCTTCAGCGATTTGGTTATGACATTCAAACTTGCCAATGGCTCGGGGTCAGGCCAGCCTTTCTTGCCTGGACCACGACACCGTGGACTCTGACGGCTAACGTCGCGCTGGTAGTAGCACCCGGCGAAGAGTACGTCCTTGCTGAAGCTCCTGGAGGAGATGAACGCCTCATCCTGGCGAAAGCCCGCATGGAGGCCGTTTTAGGTGAAGGTTGGCGTGTTCTGGCATCGGCACAAGGCGGTGACTTGTCGGGTGCTCAGTATCAACCGCTTTACAAAACGGCTGCTGCGGGCTACGCGCATCGCGTCGCCACCGCCGACTACGTTAGCATGGATGACGGCACGGGCATCGTGCACACCGCCCCTGCCTATGGCGCGGAAGACCAGGAGCTTGGCCGCGCCTATGGTCTGCCCACTGTCCATACCGTTGACCTGCAAGGCCACATTAACGCCGACCTACCGATTCCGGGCGCGGGCAAGTTCGTCAAGCAGGCCGACCGAGACATCACCCGCGACCTCAACCAGCGCGGACTCTTGTACCGCGAAGGTGTCATCAAGCACACGTACCCCTTCTGCTGGCGGTGCGACAGCCCCCTGCTGTACTACGCCAAGACCTCGTGGTACATCAAGACCACCGCCAAGAAGGATGAACTTGTCTCCGGCAACCAGCGCATCAACTGGTACCCCGGCCACATCCAGGAAGGGCGCTTCGGCGAGTGGCTGCGCAACAACATTGACTGGGCCATCTCCCGCGAGCGCTACTGGGGCACGCCGCTGCCCATCTGGGTGTGTGAAAAGTGCGGCGACTACGAGTGCATCGGCAGCGTGGCTGAGCTTCGCGACCGCGCCCTGCCCGAAAGCCGCGCCCTGCTGGAAGGCAAACTTGACCTGCACCGGCCCTACGTAGACCAGGTGCTTCTTGGCTGTGACAAGGCCGGGCCTCGCGGCCAGGAATGCGGCGGGACCATGCGCCGCGTGCCCGACGTGCTGGACTGCTGGTTTGACTCCGGAGCCATGCCCTTCGCCCAGGCCCACGTCATGTCCAACGACGACCTTGCCCGCCTGCGCAGTCAGGGCCTTTTCCCCGCAGACTACATCTGCGAGGCCATTGACCAGACGCGCGGCTGGTTCTACACCCTGCACGCCCTGGCAACCCTTGTCGCGGGCGAGCCGTCGTACAAGAACGTCATCTGCCTCGGCCACATCCTTGACGAGAAGGGCGAGAAGATGTCCAAGTCCAAGGGCAACGTGGTGCGCCCCTGGGACGTCATCAACGTCCACGGCGCCGACGCCATCCGCTGGTACATGTACACCGCCAGCGCGCCCGGCGACCCGCGCCGCTTCTCCGCAGACCTGGTGAGCGAGTCGGTGCGCAAGTTCCTGATGACCCTGTGGAACTGCTATTCTTTTTTCGTGACGTATGCGAACCTGGACGGTTTCAACCCCAAGACGGCACAGAAGGTGCTGCCAACGTCGGACATGGACCGCTGGATCATCTCCGAACTGCACCAGCTTACCGGCGAGGTCACCCGCCTGCTGGAGGAGTACAACCCCACCGACGCCGGACGCCGCATTGAGGCCTTTGTTGACCGGCTGTCCAATTGGTACATCCGCCGCAGCCGCCCGCGTTTCTGGGGCAACGAAAGCACGTCCGACAAGCTCTCTGCCCACCAGACCCTGTACACCTGCCTGGCGACCCTCAGCAAGCTCATGGCCCCCTTCACGCCCTTCGTCGCCGAAGAGATGTACCAGAACCTGGTGCGCTCCGTGGACGCCGCTGCCCCCGAAAGCGTCCACCTGGCGGACTGGCCCAAGGCCGACGCTGCCCTCATAGACGAAAGCCTCTCCGAAGGTATGCGCCTGGCGATGCGCGTTGCTAGCATGGGCCGCGCCGCCCGCAGCAAGGCGGGCATCCGCGTGCGCCAGCCCCTGGCGTTGCTGCACGTCATCGCCAGGAATCCTTTTGAGGATCCATCGCTTGAGAGGCTGTCAGACCAGCTATGTGACGAGTTGAACGTAAAGCTAATAACTGTACTCCCGAAAGACAGTGATAGTGAGGTGGGTTTTTGGAACTGGCGGGCCACTCTAAACATGGCCAAGGTTGGCCCCAAATATGGCCCCCAGTCCCGTGAAATTGGAGATGCACTTGCTCGAGAAAATCCCAGGAATGTCGCAACATTCCTCAAAGGCGTGGTACGGCTCAATATCCCTCTCAGATTTCCTCTAACACTGAGAGATTCAACCGTGGAGTTGGTCCCCGAAGAGGTCTCCCTTACGAAGCTTGCACCCACAGGCTTTACAGTGGTTGAAGAGGGTGGCTATGTTGTAGCAATAGCGACTGAGATTACCCCCGACCTTGCCGACGAAGGCATGGCGCGGGAGATGGTACACCGCATCCAGAACATGCGCCGCTCCGCCGGCTTTGACATCGCCGACCGCATCACCGTCTGGTACGACGGCGGCGCAGAAGTCGCCCGCGTCGTGCACAAGCACGCCGACTACATCAAGGCCGAGACGCTAGCTACAGACCTACGCCAAGGCTCGCCGGAATCAGGCGCGTTTGTAGAGGAGCAGGACATGGAAGGCGTGAAGGTGAAGCTGGGGGTGAGGAGGGGGTAAAGAAAGAGGTGAAGCGTCCGTAGCTGCGTTGCTTATGGCCGCTTCACTTGGCCATTCTTGTCACTTTGCTGAACTGGGACAACCTGGAGTTGCAGGCCAAGGGCCTGAATCACCTTCAGAACCGTGGCAAATTGAGGTGCGTCCTGCGTGAGCAGGCCAAGCTCTTCAGGGATTTGAGGCGTTCCCTTGGCTTCAGCAATTGCCTTTAATATCCAAACGACCAGCCTGGGGTCGCAATCTTCCAGAGCCATTTCCTCAAGGGCAGCTTCAAGATGGCCGGCCATGTCTTCTGGTGTCTTCATGTAGTCTAAGATGTTCCAGGGCTTTGTTTTCACCTTCTCCATGACTAACCTCCTCCTGATGCTCCAGCCAGACTTCGTGCGATTCCAATATCGCGTTCCTGTGTGGACTTGTCACCGCCTGCGAGCAAGATGACCAGCGTTTGTCCTCGCTGCACGTAGTAGACTCGGTAGCCTGGGCCATAGTCAATGCGGAGTTCCGAGACGCCTTCCCCCACCGGCCGTACATCGCCAGGATTGCCCTCAGCAAGGCAATGATGCGAGTGTTGATACGCTCCTGCGCCCGCCGGTCACGCAGGCTATTGAACCAGCGGGTGAATACGTCCGTCCGGCGAATCTCAATCACGTCATGATTGTATGCGAAAAGGCGCCAAGAGACAAAAGGACGTCGGAAGCCGGTGCGCATGCCGAAGAGCAGGACATGGAGGACGTGAAGGTGAAGCTGGGGGTGAGGAGGGGGCAGCAGGTCTCTAGAACCCTAAAGTGCATCAGCAGGGGATTGTCCACGAAATAAGACAGTCCCCTGCTGTTCTTCTTTTGTTCGTATCTCAATAATGAGCCACCCTTATCTTTGGATCCACTATGCAGAAAAGAACCTCGTCGCAGTATTCCAGCATTGAGAATATAATTAAGTACATACGCAAGCTTAATCAACGAGAACTCCTCGGTGGGATTGACTCTCTCCCGTGACATCGCCTCCAAGGTGCAGGCAAAGGTGGAAGACTGGCTGGAAGCGTGCGTGAAGCTGGTGTGGGTCGTCTACCCGGAAAGGCGCACCGTCGTCGTGTACCGCTCGCTGGCGGACGTGCATGTGCTGCGAGAAGGGGACACGCTGACCGGAGAGCCTCTGCGCTGCCTGGGTTCCGGTGCCTTGTGCGGGAGCTATTCTAGAAACGGGCGTAGGGGCACGGCGGTCCTCCCACCAAGTCTCCTTTACTATACAAGGGGCACTATATATCGTGCCCCTACATTTGCTGCCCACGTTAGAACCCTGGGGCGTTATCCGCTCCGCTGCCTTCCTGACCTATCCCGCGCCCCAACCCGCGTGCTACCATCGGTGGCGACGTAGCTTCTGAACGCTGCAAGGTGGAAGCATTCGCCCAAAATTAATCAAAGGCCCCCTATCTACGGCTCCGTGCTTCCAAATACGGGGGCCGGGGAAACGCAGAAAAGGCAATCAGTCCTGGAAAGAAGCAATCAAACGTCCCCTACGCCCGTATGCCCTATGTCCCCATGCCCTGCTATAATGGCGTCTACACCGAGCAAAGGGAGGCCCTGTATGGCGATCTATCGTCCCGAACAACGGTATCTTGAGCTGGAACCAAAAGACGAACCCGTGCTGCGCATCCACTTCGCCAACGCGCGCCAGTGCTGGCAAGCCAAGCAAGAGATCACCGACGCCACCTACCACTACAAGCCCGACGACAAAGGCGTCTACGGCTTTAGCGTAGGCGTCCCCAAGAGCGACTACTTCTGGCCGAAGGCGGTCTTTGGCGGCAAATAGACGCGACCGGCTCTTGGGCAGTGGTGGGGTACGAAAAGACTGCCAAGCGCGAAGCAGGGAGTAGGCAGGCCGCCATTTGGCGGGCTGTCTAACCCTTACGCGGCATGAGCCGTGAAATAACGAGATGCCAAAGCTGTCCCACGCCCTCAACCGCCTGCTCATCTTCGGCGGGGCGCTCCTCCTGGGAGCGCTCCTGCACCGTCTGTGGCCCCTGCACGTCCTGCCGTCGTCTCAGCATATCCGAATAGGCATCATCGTAGCTGGACTTGGCGTGGCCTTGCTGGTATGGGCCGTCACCTTCATGCTTCGGCTGGGCGCATCGCCCAACCCCTATCGCCCCTCCGAGGCGCTGATCACCACCGGACCCTTTGGCTTCAGCCGCAACCCCATCTACCTGGCCTTCCTCCTGGTGTACGCCGGCCTGGCGCTGCTGGTCAACGTCCTCTGGTTGCTCATCCTGCTGCCCGTCGTCATGCTCGCCCTGCAAGCCATGATTATTGCGGAAGAGGAGCGCGACCTTGCCGCGCGCTTCGGCGATGCCTATGCCCAGTACCGCCGCAAGGTGCGCCGCTGGCTGTAAGCCGTGGGGCCGACACTGTCTTGGCCCAATTCCTTTTCGGCCTTGCCCCCTGGCCCCCTCGCCTTCGGCGGGGGGAAGAAATTGTATTTGGGGGATACCCCCAGACCCCCAGCGGGAACTGACGTTCCCAGCACCCATTTGACTTTTGGAACAAGGCGCATCAAGGGGCGGAGATAGTCTCCCCCAGTCCACCTCCCCAACTGGCGAAATCTCAGTGGCGCTACCCTAGAACAGGCCGTCGCCGCCACGGTTGAACCCGAAGCGCTGCTCTTTCCAGGGGTCGCCGTTCATGTGGTAGCCCATGCGCTCCCAGAAACCCGGCTCGTCCTGGGCCATGAACTCCAGCCCGTTGACCCACTTGGCGCTCTTCCAGCCGTAGCGGCTGGGCACCACCAGGCGCAGGGGTCCTCCGTGGTCCGCCTCCAGCGGCTGGCCGTCGTGCCGGTGGGCGAACAAAACGTCATCTGCCATAAGCACGTCCAGGGGCAGGTTCGTGGTGTAGCCGCCGTAGCAGTGCGCCATGACGAACTTCGCTTCCGGCTTCGGCTGTAGGCGTTGCATGACTTCTCGGAACGGCACACCCTCCCACAGGTTGTCCAACCGGCTCCACTGGGTCACGCAGTGGAAGTCTCGTGTCAGCGCGGCCTGGGGCATGGCGAGAAACTCCTGCCACGTAAAGATCGTCTCGCGCTCCAACAGGCCGAAGGCCCGGAACCGCCACGTAGCCAGGTCAATCTTGGGCGTGTCCTCGTAGCTCAACACCGGGAACTTGGCCGTGACATACTGGCCCGGAGGCGCGGGACGGCCCTCGCGCTTCTGGGTGATCTTCGTGATGTTGCCCAACTTCTTCAGCATAGGGACCTCTTTCTTCCACGTGCGGACCGGCTAGTGATGATTCTACGCTGGGGACGATAAAACGGCTTTGTGGCGTGAAAAGGTGGAATGCCTAAGGGTACTATCCTGCTTCTGCTGGTGCAAGGGTGCGGTTAAGGCGGTCCTGTTTGCTTTTAAGTGACGTCTTCCTGTCCCTGGCACTAAAGTGCCAGATTTAGATTCGCCTAACCCCCGACTTTAGTCGGGGGGGCGGATAACACTCATAAGCAAGCGGAACCGTTAAGGCGGTCCTGTTTGCTTGGGACTGATGCCACCGCACCCTAAAGGGTGCGGCTTGATGTCCCGACCAGTCGGGATTCACGGTGCGGTACAGCATCCCGAATCAAACAGAACCGTTGGGACCGCTGAGCACAGGCCAAATCCTCCGGCAAGTCCTATGTGCTCGCCTGGGATGCAGGCTATAATGCTCCTATGCAAACAGATGTCTTAGCAGGCCTCAACCCCGCCCAGCGGGAGGCCGTAGAGCACATAGACGGCCCGTTGCTCATCATCGCCGGGCCGGGCAGCGGCAAGACCCGCGTCATCACCCACCGCATCGCCTACCTGGTGACGCGCGTCGGCGTCAGCCCCTATCGCATCGCCGCCGTCACCTTCACCAACAAGGCCGCGCGAGAGATGCGGGAGCGGCTGGAACGCCTGCTGGGAAGCCGCGCCGGCGAACTCACCGCAGGAACGTTTCACGCGTTCTGCGCCGGACTCTTGCGGCGCGAAGGCCAGGCCATCGGTCTTGACCGCAGCTTCGTCATCTACGATCAGGAAGACCAGGTCAGCCTGCTGAAGCGCGCCATGGAAGAGGCGAACCTGGACTCCAAGCGCTACCCCCCCAACTCCTTGCTGGCCGCCATCTCTCAGGCCAAGAGCACCATGCTGGAGCCGGCCCAGTACGCCGCCACGGTCAAGAGCTACTACGAAGAGATCGTCCTGCGGGTGTACGAACGCTACCAGGGCTTGCTGAACCAGAGCAACGCCCTGGACTTTGACGATCTGCTGCTGCGTTCGGTGCGGCTACTGGAAGGATCGCCGGAAGTGCTGGAGAAGTGGCGCTCCCGCTATTTGCACTTCATGGTGGACGAGTTCCAGGACACCAACGTGGCCCAGTACGCCCTTGCCAAGCTGCTGTCCAGCAAGTACCGCAACATCTGCGTCGTAGGCGACCCCGACCAGTCCATCTATTCGTGGCGCAACGCCGACATCCGCAACATCCTGTCCTTCCAAAAGGACTACCCCGACGCCAAGGTGGTGAACCTGGGAGAGAACTATCGCTCCACCAGGAACATCCTTGAGGCGGCTAAGGGCCTCATCGCGCCGAACAAGGCCCGTATCCAGCGCGACCTGTGGACCAGCAAGGACGCCGGCGCGCCTATCATCGTGAAGGAAGCCCACACCGAGGAGGAGGAGGCCCAGATGGTGGTGGAGGAGGTTGAACGCCTGGTGAAGCGGGAGAAGCTGCACTACGCCGACTGTGCCGTGTTGTACCGCATCAACGCCCAGTCCCGCGCCCTGGAAGAGGCGTGCCTACGCTTCGGCATCCCCTACCGGCTCATCGGCGGCCTGCGGTTCTATCAGCGCAAAGAGGTCAAGGACGTGGTGGCCTACCTGCGGGTGCTGCAAAACCCCTACGACGAGGTAAGCCTGGGGCGCATCATCAACACGCCGCCGAGGGCCATCGGCCAGCGCACTGTAGAGGACGCCACCGCCTGGGCAAGGGGCCGCAGTCAATCCCTCTACGAAGGATTGCAGGCCTTGGTCGCCGGCCATGGCGAAGGAGTCCTGAACGCCCGTGCAGTGGCCTCGATAGAGCGGTTTTTGGAACTGATGGGTGAGCTCGTTAGAGAGTCCACTCGTTTAGGTGTGGCCGATCTTTTGGATTTGCTCTTGGAAAAGATCAACTATCGCCAATATTTGATGGAGTCCAGCGGTGGACGAGGCGAAGAACAGTGGGAGAACGTCCTTGAACTGCGTGGTCAGGCTGTAGAAGTGCAGGACTTGGTCTCAGAGCTTAGCTTGACTGCCCTTTTGGAGCGCGTGGCCCTGGTGTCCGATATTGACAAGCTGGACAACTCCAAGGACGCGCTGACGCTCATTACCCTGCACCAGGCCAAGGGGCTGGAGTTCCCCGTGGTGTTCATGGTGGGCATGGAAGAGGGCCTGCTGCCCCACGCGCGCTCCCGGGACGACCCTGCCGAGCTGGAGGAGGAACGCCGCCTGTGCTACGTCGGCGTCACACGGGCGCAGCAGCGACTGTATCTGTTCAGGGCTTTCCGCCGCATGACGATGATGGGTAGCGGCATGGCCGGCGTGCCATCGCGGTTTCTGGCCGACATCCCGCCGCAGCTTATTGCTACCTCCACCACCGCTGGCGCGCCGACCATCTCCGGCGTTGCGGGCAGGCCGCCGCGGGCCATGCACACAGGCACAGGCGCGGGGGCGAACAACGGCGGCGGCCAGGGCGCTGCGTTGCCCGCGCCGCTCAAGGCTGGCGACCGCGTGACGCACAAGCAGTTTGGCGAAGGGATCGTCGTGAGCTGCGTTGCGTCCGGCGCCGACCATGAGGTGACGGTTGCCTTCAAAGGCAACGCCGGCGTGAAGCGGCTGCTGCACAGCATGGCGGGGTTGCAAAAGGCGGGGTAGGTGCCATTGCGTGATAAAACGACGTCCAGCACCTTCATCAGCCCACACCCCAAGAACCCGCAGATGGGGAAAGTGAATACGTTGCAGCGCCGATGTCCCACACCACGCCGCTCCTTCCCAGGTCAAGCCTTCTCAAAATTATCCTTAGGAATCCCCAAGTCTCTGAGCATTGCGCTGATGGTCCCCGCCTTCAAGTCTTTGCTGCCCCAGTTGGGAATTGTCGTCCGTCGGCTATTGGTAGTATTGATCCAGACCTCATGGTCGCCCTTGGCCTGCCGTTCAAAGGCACACCCGAGCCTCCGCAGCTTCCTCGTGAGTTCCCGATAGTTCAACCCGCTACCATCACTTCGCCCAGCGCTTCGTCCGCCTCCATTTCCTGGGCGGCCAGTCGCACCTCCTCGGGCAGGGAATCGCCACGCTCGCGGTACGAGTCAATGAAGGCTGTCGCCACGCTTTGCAGATATTCCAACGCCTGGCCGGGCGTGTCTCCCCAGGCGTGGCAACCAGGCAACGCGGGTATTTCCGCCATGTACTTGTCCTCGGTCTCATCGCTGGGGCTGTGCAGCACAAACGGCAACCTGTAAAGCTTCATAGTTTACCTCCTCTTCTGCTTCTGCTGTTGCACTATTCTACCATTATGCAGGCGACAACCGAGTGCGGGCGAGGTCACCTCGCCCCTACACCACGTTTCTCCCCAAAACAATACGAACCCCCAATGGGGGAGACAGCAAATCCCCACAACCGCGTGGGCTGACTTCGCCCATCACCCCAACACTTGCCGTGAAAACTGCGTCCTTCCCCTCTTGCCAGCCTCTACCTACGCCTCTGCTACAATAGGCGGGCTAAGAGTCTCCGGCCACATGAGGCCAGACCCTCGTCAAAAAGCTCCCGTTCATGTAGCGCGGGGGGAAACACGCTAAATCCAATCAGTCCTCAAGGAACGCAATCAAAGCGCCGTCCTCCTTCATCCCCCCTTCCCTTTAAGGAAGGGGCCAGGGGTTAGGTCGCCCCAAGCCGCACCCTTTAGGGTGCGGGACAGCAACCAGTTCCCCCTCCCGTGCGGGAAGGGGCTAAGACGTATCCTTGGCACCACACCGTAAACGGTGTGGCTTTAGCTACGGCAACAAGCCGCACTCTTTAGGGTGCGGTACAGGCAAATACTATGCCACCCTTCACACATCTCCACGTCCATACGGAGTACAGCCTTCTGGACGGCCTCAGCCGCATTGAGCCGCTGGTGGCCCGCGCCAAAGAGCTGGGCATGGACTCTTTGGGCATTACCGACCACGGCTCGCTGTACGGCGTCATAGACTTCTACAAGGAGTGCAAGGCCGCAGGCATCAGGCCTATCCTCGGGGTGGAGGCCTACGTCGCCGAGGGCAGCCGGCTCTCCAAGACGCCAGCGGACAAAAGCCCCTACCACATGACGCTGCTGGCGAAAAACAACGCGGGCTACCGCAATCTGCTCCAGCTTGTCACCAAGTCCCACCTGGAGGGCTTCTACTACAAGCCTCGCATAGACCGGGAGCTGTTGCAGCAATACGGCGATGGACTCCTTGCCCTGTCCGGCTGCCCCAACGCCGAGATCCCACGCCTGCTGCTGGACGGCAACACAACCGAGGCCCGCAAGCGAGCCCTGTTCTACAAGGACCTCTTCGGCGAGTACTACCTGGAGCTCCAGTCCCACGCCGACGTGCCCCAGCTTGACGCCCTGAACAAGGCGCTGGTGGACATGCACCGGGACACGGGCCTGCCCCTGGTCCTGACCAACGACCTGCACTACGTCCACAAAGAAGACTCGCCCATCCAGGACCTCTTGATATGCATCCAGACGAACACGAACGTCCAGGACGGCAAGCGCCTGCGCATGGAGGACGACTCCTACTACCTGAAGTCGTCGGAGGAGATGGCCGCCCTTTTCTCGGAGTTGCCGGATGCCTACGCCAACACACGTCGCATCGCCGAGCAGTGCGACGTGTCCATAGACTTCAGCCAGCTCCATCTGCCCCGCTACAAGACGCCGGACGGCTCAACCTCCATGCAATACCTGGCGCGCCTGTGCTGGGACGGTCTGGCGCGCCGCCTGCCCGCCGCGCCGGAAAACTACCGCCAGCGCCTCCAGTACGAGCTGGAGGTCATTGAGAAGACACGCTTCCCGGACTACTTCCTTGTGGTGTGGGACATCGCCCAGTTCACTCGCACCAACGGCATCCACTTTGGCGTGCGTGGCAGCGCGGCGTCCAGCCTTGCCCTGTACTCCCTGGGCGTCACCGACGTTGACCCGCTGGCCTACCGCCTGGTCTTTGAGCGCTTCCTGAACGTGGAGCGCAAGGACATGCCCGATATTGACATGGACTTCCAGGACGACCGCCGGGACGAGGCGCTGCGGTACGTGGTGCAGAAGTACGGAGCGGACCACGTCTGCCAGATCGTCACCTTCGGCACGCTTGGGCCGAAGGCCGCCATCCGCGACACGGGCCGCGCCATGGCCATGCCCTACGGCGACGTGGACACCGTGGCGCGCCTTATTCCCTTCCGCGTCAAGAGCCTGGACGAGGCGATGGAGGCCGTCCCGGAACTGAAGGAGAAGTACCAGGGCGACGACACGCTGCGCCAGCTTTGGGACAACGCCAAGCGGCTGGAAGGCGTGGTGCGCAACGTGGGCACCCACGCTGCCGGCGTCGTCATCTCCGAAGACCCCCTGACGGAGTACGTTCCCTTGCAACGCCCCGTCAAGGGCGACGAGGGCAGCGTGCCCGTGACCCAGTTCTCCATGGATCCGGTGCAGAAGCTGGGCCTGCTGAAGATGGACTTCCTGGGCCTGAACAACCTCACCATCCTGGACCGCGCCATCCAGGTGGTCCAGCAGCACCACAATAAACTTATTGACCTGCACCAGATCCCCCTGACCGACCCGAACACCTTTAAACTGCTGTCCTCCGGCGAGACGATGGGTATTTTCCAGTTGGAAGGCAGCGGCATGAGGCGGTACATCAAGGAGCTGAAGCCCACCTCCTTGCAGGACGTGTCCTCCATGATCGCCCTGTACCGCCCCGGCCCTATGGAGCACATAGACGCCTTCATCAATGCCAAGCACGGCAAGGTGCAGGTCACCTACCTGCACCCCGTGCTCAAGGACATCCTGGAGGAGACCTACGGCGTCATCGTCTACCAGGACCAGGTGCTGCTCATCGTGCGAGCGCTGGCGGGCTACAGCCTGGGCGAGGCGGACATTGTTCGCAAGGCAATGGGCAAGAAGATTCACGCCGTCATGATGCAGGAGAAGGAGAAGTTCCTCTCCCGCGCCGTCCAGCAGGGCTACACCCAGGAGTTGGCCGAAAAAGTCTTCACTCTCATTGAGCCGTTTGCCGGCTATGCCTTCAACAAGGCCCACAGCGTCAGCTACGCCCTCATCGCCTACTGGACGGCCTACTTCAAGGCCAACTACCCGGTGGAGTACCTGACCGCCCTGCTGAACTGCCACTTGGGCGACCAGGAGCGCGCATCCATCGCGCTGGACGAGTGCGCTCGCCTGAAGATCAAGGTGCTGCCGCCCGACATCCGCCGCAGCGACGTGCAGTTCACCATAGACCTGGACGATGCGACCAAGGAGCCGGGCATCCGCTTTGGCCTTGGGGCCATCAAGCACGTCGGCACGGGGGCGATGGAGGCAATGGTTGCCTCACGGAAGAAGGAAGGGACCTTCGTCACACTGGACGACTTCTGCCGCAAGGCCGATCTCTCTGCGGTGAACAAGAAGACGATGGAGAGCCTGGTACGGGCGGGCGCACTGGACGCCTTCGGCCCGCGCGGAGACTTGGTCGCAAGCCTTGACCGCATCATGACCATGGCCCAGCAGGAGAACCGTCGCAAAGGCTCCGGCCAGACCAACCTCTTTGATATGTTCGGCGAGGCGTCGCCGGAGTCAGCCACAAACCTGGAGCTGGTCAAGGGCGAACCGGCCTCCGACAAGGACCGCAAGGAGTGGGAGAAGGAGCTGCTGGGCAAGGCCCTCACCGGATCCTCCATGGCCAGGTTGGCCCAGGTTGCCGCCGTGGGCAGCGCCATCGCCTTCCGAGATGAACTAGAAGACTACGTAGGCCAAAAGGTCAGCGTCGTCGGCGAGGTAGCGACCGTCAACCATCGCAACACTAAGGAAGGCAAAGCCTTTGTCACCTGCTCCCTGGACATGATGGGCGGCGCGCTGGAGCTTGTGGCGTGGCCCAGCGTCTACGAGCACACCACGGAGCTGTGGGCTGAAGGGAACCTGGTGCAGGTCTCCGGCAAGGTCCAAAGCCGCGACGAAAGCCTATCTCTGTACGTCAACGAAGCCATCCTCTTCCAGCTTGACCCGCTGGAGGAGGACATCCCATCGCCCGAGGAGGGTATTCCTGTGGACACCATCACGCCGGCCCAAGAGCCGCCCTTTGCCGTCACGCCGTTTCCCACCCAGGAGCTCCGCGAGGAAAGCGCGGCCTATGCCAATGGACACGCAAATGGGCATACCGTCGGCAACGGCATAGCAAACGGCGCGGGCGCGCTAGCGCCGCAGCCGGGGGCAAAGGCCGCGCCGGTTGTCCAAATGCCAGCGCCGGAAGTGGGTGCAGCCCTGGCAGCCGTGGCCCAGCGCATCAACACCCAGGCCGAGGGCAAGGCCGCTGCCGCCATGCCGCACAAGATTCGCACACTGGTGCTTGACCTCCATGACACCGGCAACGCCGACGACGACACCTACCTGCTGCGGTCCGCCATGCAGCTCCTGCTGGAATACCAGGGCCAGGACAAGGTACGCGTGGAAATCTCCACGGGGGGCCGCAGGACCCGTATGGAGATGCCTTTCAATACCAGCTATTGCCCTGACCTGGAGCAACGGCTGGCGGCGCTGCTGGGGCAAGGGAGTGCACGGGTGGTGGCATAGGGAAGTTGCATGTCTCGTAGCAATCCTCGCCTTGTGTATCTTGCCACTGCGCCCAACCAGATCATCGCCGAATCGTGGGCCGAACTCCTGCGCCGTGAGGGTATCCCTTGCCTCGTCCGCGATGATCGCCCGCCCTCTTCTTACCTGGGCGTCGTGTTCTTTCCTTGCCGCCTCTTCGTGGGTGAAGACCGCCTGGAGGAAGCCCGGCAGCTCCTTGAAGAACTCACCGCCAGCGTTCCAGACGCTGATGAAGAGTAGGGGCGCAGCCCTCCCACCTTGGTCGTGATTATTTCGGGACGCCACCGCACCCTAATGGGTGCAGCTTTATGCCGCCCCGCTCACGGGGCGGTAAACCCGAGCAACACCACCGCATCCCTAACGCTGTCATACCCTAGCCCCAACTGATACCTTAGATACCTCCGCTCATCTTACACGCCGTCAGTTCTAGAGCTAAGGTATGTGTACGGTAATTTGCGGAGGGGTTGATTCTATGACGAGTCCATCTAAAGAGATTGCAGAGCACCTGGACTTGCTCCGGAACTTTCCGGTAGGAGACCCGGGCAAGGCAAACGCCGAGGACCTGTGGAAGCAACTCCTCAGCTACCGGTCCGGCGCCACGAATGATCTCGCCGAGGCCAAGGCCCGGCGCGCTCAGGCGGAGGCAACGCGAGAGCAGGCAGTGCTGGACGCCGTGCGTAACACCCAGGCGGTGTGCGAGCGCATTCGCGCCAGCGCGGAGAAGGACTTGCACGAGGCCAAGGCTTTCAAAGAGGAGATGCTGCGGCTGAAAAAGGACGCTGAGGCGGAGCTGGCCCAGGGGCGCGCTGCCAAGGAGCAGGGCGAGCAGGATGTGCAGCGCATCTTGGGCGAGGCCAAGGGGCAGGCCCAGGACATCATCTCCCAGGCGCGGCTGGATGCGCAGAAGGAAGCCACGGAGTACCGCCAGGCCGTCCTCATGGAGATCAAGCACCTGCTTGCCCGTGCGGAATCCATGAGCGCCGCCATTGCCGAAGAATTGGAGACCCAGCGCATTCTGACTAGCGTGGCGCGCATCAACTCCAACACCGATCAGCTTTTGGCCCAGGCCATCGGCCCGCAACGGGATGCACTGCTTACCGGCCTGCAAGCCGTGGAGCCGGCGAAGCCTGCGCAGTCCGCCCTCGCCAACGCCAACGTGTCCAACCCTGTCCGCAGCTACACCATCGGCGCCTCTCTGCAAGAGGCGTTGCAGGGCCTCATCGGTTCCATAGAGGAAACCGAGCGAGCAGAATTCAGTCGTGGCAGCCTGGGGGAACGCGCTGCGTCGTAGTACCTAGTTTCATAAGTAGCCGTTAGATAGTCCGTTCGCCCTGAGCTTGTCGAAGGGCGGCCAGGTTCGTGTTTCGACAAGCTCAGCACGAACGGGTTTGGTAACGCTCTTTATTACAAGTAGATACTAGGCAATGCCAAGGTACATAGCCGCCAAAGGAGAGGGCCGAGTTCATAACGAACTCGGCCCTCTCCTTTGGCGGGTAGATGTGACAGGGAGCGATTAGCCTTGAACTGCGTGCCGCCGCTCCATGTCCAGGAACCGCTCCTTCATGGGCAAGCCGCCGCCATAGCCGTGCAGCCCGCCATCGCTGCCGACGACGCGGTGGCAGGGGATGATGAGGGGCAGCGGGTTACGTGCCATGGCTTGCCCTGCGGCGCGCACCGCCAAGGGGCTGCCTGCCTGGGCGGCCAGCCAGGCATAGCTGCGCGTTTCGCCCGCTGGGATGGAGGCGCAAGCCCGCCATGCGCGGCTGAAGAAGGGGCTATGGCCCTCGGTGTCCAGCGGCACGTCAAACTGGGTCCGCTCGCCCTGGAAGAACGCCTCCACTTGCTGCTGCAAAGCGTCAAACCGCTGGGGCGCTTCCTCCGCGCCTGCCGCCTCTTTCCCCAACTCCCGCTGCGCTTGGTCCGGCGTTGCCACCGGCAAGGTGAGCTTCCGCAGTCCGCGCGGGGAGGCCAACGCTCCCACCCACCCCATGCTGGTGGGGAATAGCGCGTAGTGCAACGATTCGTTCATGCCACGCCTCCTCCAAAACGTGCGTCCAGTATAAGGCATGTTGGGGGCCACGCCTACTTCATGATGGGATGGTGTAGGGTCTTTCGGTGTTTTGGCTGTATGGCCGCCCCTTCAGGGCGTAGCGGCAAGGATACAACTGTACGTGGGCGAGTCCCGATGGAATCGGGAGCGCCCATGCTTCTTCCCCCAACGGTGGTGCGAGCATGAGAAGTGGCCGTCCCTACTGGTCGGGATTGCTTCCCTTGCAACGCCCGTGCTACTATGCCCGCTGGCACTCCAAGCAAAGGCGCATCCCGACCATCGCTACTTCGCCTGCACCCTCACTGCCAAAAGCGCCCTGGACCCTGGCCGACGCCTCCTGGGCGCTGCTCCAGGTCGTCGTCGTTGCGGCCATCCTGCTGCCCGTGGCCGGCATCCTCCACCACCTGTGGCCCGGCAACCAGGGCATCGTCGGCTTTTCGACCAGCCTGCTGTTGGAAGGCGCGCTGGTCCTCACCGTCGCCTGGTATGGCCCGTGGAGGCATCGCGTCCCGTGGAGCGCCCTGGGCCTGACGCCTGCTCCTGCCAGCACTGGATGGCTGGCCCTGGCGGCCTTTGGCGGCATCCTTGGGTTCAGCGTCGTGTATACCCTGGTAATCACCGCCCTGGGCGCGGACTCCTTGTTGCCCCAGGGCCTGCCCGACGAGCTGACCAAAGGCTTACTGCAACAGGTGTTGGGCAGCGCCACTGCCATCATTGCCGCGCCCTTCGCCGAGGAGCTGTTCTTCCGGGGCTTCCTGCTGCCTGCCTTCGCGTCCCAGTGGGGATTCGTACCCGGCGCGGTGGCAAGCTCCCTCCTCTTCGCCGCAAGCCACGTGTCCCTTGGCCTCCTGCTGCCCGCTTTTGCGGCAGGGCTGCTGCTGGCCTGGCTGTACCGGCGCACCAGCTCCCTGTGGCCCTGCGTCATGGCCCACGGACTGCAAAACACCCTGGCCCTGTGGTCGGTGCTACTCAACCCATAACAAGCCCTCTCCCCCGGCGTAGGGGCACGATATGTCGTGCCCCTATGGGATTTCCCCCTTCCCTTGAGGGTAGGGAGCTAGGGGGTTAGGTAAAGGAACAACATGCCATCGCCGCGCATACAAGAAGCGTTCGCCGCCATGAAGCGCCAGGGCCGCACCGGCCTGGTGCTGTACGTCACCGTTGGCTTCCCGGACGTGCAGACAACGCTGGATCTGGTCCCCGCGCTGGCCCAGGCCGGCGCCGATGTCATTGAACTGGGCGTGCCCTTCAGCGACCCGCTTGCCGACGGCGCGACGATCCAGAAGGCCAGCTTCCATGCCCTGGGCCAGGGCGTCACGCTGCGGAAGTGCTTGGAAACAGCGGCGGCCCTGCGGCGCGGCGGCGTGAAGGTCCCGTTCATCTTCATGGGCTACTACAACCCCATCCTCGCCCTGGGCATACGAGAGTTCGTGGAGCAGTGCCAGGCGTGCGGCGTGGACGGCCTCATCGTGGTGGACCTGCCGCCGGACGAGTCCGGCCCACTGCGCGAGGCGTGCGTCGCCAAGAACATTGACCTCATCTGCCTGCTGGCCCCTACCAGCACGGAGAAACGCATCGCCGAGGCTTGCGCCACCGCCAGCGGCTTCATATACTGCGTGAGCCTGGCTGGGGTCACTGGCGCGCGCGCCGAGGTGTCGGAAGAGGGCCAGGCGCTGGTGCAACGCGTGCGAAGGCACACCAGCCTGCCCGTAGCGGTAGGCTTCGGCATCGCCCGGCGCGAGCACGTGGAGGCGGTGGGCCGCTACGCCGACGCCGTCGCCATCGGCAGCGCGCTGGTGAGCGCCATAGACGGCGCTGCGCCCGGCCAGGCGGTGACCCAGGCCGTCCAGTTCGTTCGCGGGCTGTTGGACAAGCCCACATCCAGCGCGAGAGGCGCACGATGACCACTGTCTGCCGCGGCATTCGCGGGGCCACCACTGCCGACAATACTGCGGAGTCCATCCACGCGGCTTCCCACGAGATGCTGGCGGCCATTATCAAAGCCAACGAGTTGCGTAAGGAACAGGTGGCCGCCGCTTTCTTCTCTGCGACGCCCGACCTGGACGCCGCCTTCCCGTCAACCGTGGCCCGCGTGTGGCTGGGCTGGGAGCACGTAGCGCTGATGGATAGCCAGCAAATGGCGGTGGCAGGGGCCATGCCCAAGTGTATCCGCGTGCTGCTGCTGGTCAACACGGATACTCCCCCGGAGCGGTTGGTCAACGTCTACCTGCGCGGCGCGGCGAACCTGCGCGCCAACACACGGGCCTAAATGCCTACCTCAACGCCCTCGCTGCACCGCCTCCTGAAGGGGGGCGGCATGATGCCCCAGCCTGAAGGCTGGGGTAAAGAAAATCATTGCTAATGCCTACCTTGCTGGAAGAAGAGCTTACCCTTGCCGGCCCCGACCAGGACACCTACGTCACCGTCGGCGTCTTTGACGGTGTCCACGTCGGCCACCAGCGCCTGCTGGACATATTGAAGGCCGAGGCGGCGAAGGCCCGATGCCTGCCAGTTGTCGTCACTTTTCGCAACCACCCGCGCACCGTCCTCAGCCCCGGGGCCAGCGTCCCACTGCTCACGCCCATCGGCGAGCGCGTCCGGCTGCTGAAGGCGCTGGGCATTCCCATCGTCGCGCCCATCACCTTCACCCACGAGGTGTCGCAGCTTTCCGCCCAGGAGTTTGTGGAGCGGCTGCAACAGCGTCTGCGCATGAAGGGCATGGTGGTGGGCCCGGATTTTACCCTGGGGCACAACCGCCAGGGCACGCCGGAGGCCCTGCGAGGCATTGGCAAGGGCATGGGCTTTACTGTTACCGTGGCCCAACCCTACGAGCAGGAGGGGCAACGGGTCAGCAGCACGGGCATACGCCAGGCCATCGCACAGGGAGACCTGGCGGCGGCGGCGCGGGCCTTGGGCAGGCGCTACGCCATCGTGGGCGAGGTCGTCCACGGCCAAGGCATCGGCGGCCCGTCCCTGGGCTTCCCCACGGCCAACCTGCGGACCGAACCCGACGCCGTCCTGCCCCCCGACAGCATCTACGTCGCGTGGGCGCACCTGGGCGAACGGCGGTACGGCGCGGCGGCGAGCATCGGCGTGCGGCCCACACTTGGGCAGGGCAACGCTCGCACCGTGGAGGCCTTCCTGCTGGACTTCTCCGGCGACCTGTACGGCCAAGAGGTGCGGCTGGAGTTCGTCCAGCGCCTGCGCGAGGAACGCGCCTACCCCGGGCTGGAAGCGCTGAAGCTTCAAATTTCCCTGGACGTGAAGGAGACCCGCAAGGTGCTGGGGTTGTGAACCGCCGTCGTGGTGTGGTAAGGTGAATAACCAACTGAGAGTCAACTAAGAAGAGGTTTCCCCCATGTCCGAATGTGACATTTGCGCTAAGAACGGACAGTTCGGCCACAACGTCAGCCACTCCAAGCACGCCACCAACAAGCGCTCCTTGCCCAACGTGCACGAGGTCCGCCTGTCCATCGGCGGCCGGATGCAAAAACTGACGATGTGTACCCGCTGCCTGCGCTCCTACCAGAAGTCCCTGGCCTAGCGCGCCGTAGCCTTTTCCGGTAACAAGTCCCCCTCTTCCATTGCCGAAGAGGGGGATGTTGTGTGTTGGGGGAGGTACATGTGGGGATGGTGAGGACCTACCGACGACGGAGTATGCGACGCCGGGCTGGTAAAAGAAAACAAATGGTGACGACTATTTCTTTCATCTGCACGCCCTTTCCCTGATACACTATCTCTAACCCACTCGTGAGGCCGCTCATGGGTTACGAAATCACCCCTACGGAACATCCGCATATCGTCCGGCACTCCGGCATCAGCGGCAGTAGCCCGGTCATCAAGGACAGCCGTATCACCAAACGGCTTGTCGCAGCAGCCGGCTCCCCGTCTGACGCGCCTGTGGCATAATAGACGTAGCACTGGGGAAGGCAGCGCTATGGCAACCGAAACCAAGACGGAACACCCCCACATCGTCCGCACGGAAGGCATTCGCGGCGGCAGGCCGTGCATTAAGAGCACGGGCATCACGGTCAGCCTGCTGGCTGAGTATTACAAGATGGGCGAGTCGGTTGATAGCATGCTCTGCATGTATCCTTATCTGTCCCGTGCCGCCGTCTACGATGCCTTGAGCTACTACTTTGACCACATGGCTGAGATTGAACAGGACCTGGCTGACTCCACCCTTGAAAAGGTCATGGAGCGCAACAATATGAGATTTGACGAGCGCGGCCACATTGTGCCTGCGGGCGCCTGATGCTCAAGCTCTATCTGGATGAGAATTACCCCACTGAGCTAGCCAAGCAGTTGCAACGGCGTGGCATTGATGCCATTACGGCTAGAGAAGCTGGAAATTTAGGCTCACCGATGAAGCTCATCTTGATTTTGCTGCCTTGCAAGAACGTGTCCTTTTGTCCTTTGACCAGGACTATGTAGGCATAGGAAACAGATGGTTTCGTGAGGGTAGAAACTACAGCGGAATCGTCCTCTCACAAGAATGCAAAGAGGATGCTTTTGGCGTTCTCTTCCAGCTCTGCCTGAACTTGGCTGAACGTGAAACTGAAGCATCCCTGGCAAATGTGATGTCACGTCTGGAACAGTACCGCTAACAAACACACGGAGGCTCATCATGGCAAGAAAGACTTCCCAGGCCAAAGAAGCCCAGCCCGCCGTCCAGTACGCCGTCATCGGCACGCGGCCTCCGAGGCCCGACGGCGTGGACAAGGTGACAGGCCGCGCCCAGTTCGGCGCCGACTACTATCCCGCCGGCGTCCTGCACGGCAGGGTGCTGCGCAGCCCGCACGCCCACGCGCGCATCAAGAGCATTGACACGCGAGGGGCGGAGGCCCTGCCCGGCGTGAAGGCGGTGGTCACGGCCAGGGACTTTCCGCCTATGGAGGCGGACCACACTCTGGCCGCAGGCGAGGCCCACGTCACACTCAAGTTCCTTCGTGACAACGTCCTCGCCAGCGGCAAGGCGCTGTACAAGGGCCATGCCATCGCCGCCGTGGCCGCCGTAGACCCCATGATCGCCGAGGAAGCCCTGGGGCTGATCAGGGTGGACTACGAGGTGCTGCCGCCGGTGCTCGCGGTGCAGGAGGCCATGCAGCCGGGCGCTCCCGTTTTGCATCCCACCATGCGCACCGAGGGCCTGGGCGAGCAGGCGGACCGGCCCACCAACGTCGCCGAGCACTCCCAGTCCAAGCTGGGCGACGTGGACAAGGGGTTTGCCAGGGCGGAAGTGGTGGTGGAGCGCGAGTTTCACACCCAAACGGTACACCAGGGGTACATTGAACCGCACAACGCCACCGCCTTCTGGAACTCCGATGGGCGTGTCACCATCTGGTGCAGCACGCAGGGGCCTTTTGAGGTGCGCGACAGCACCGCTGAAATCCTGGGGCTGGATGTGTCCCATGTCCGGCTGATACCCCTTGAGATCGGCGGCGGCTTTGGCGGCAAGTTCGGCATCTACGGGCATCCCGTGGCGGCGCTGCTGTCCAAGAAGAGCGGCAAACCGGTGCGCATCATCATGAGCCGCACCGAGGAGTTTGAGAGCACTGGGCCAACCCCCGGCTCGTACATCAAGGTGAAAATGGGGGCGACACGGGACGGCAAGCTGACAGCAGCCCAGGCGTATCTGGCCTATGAGGCTGGGGCGTTCCCCGGCTCGCCGGTGGGCGCAGGCGCGCTGTGCGTCTTCAGCCCTTACAATGTAGCGAATCTGCTCATTGACGCCTACGACGTGGTGGTGAACAAGCCCAAGACGGCTGCGTACCGCGCGCCGGGGGCCACCAACGCCGGCTTTGCAGCAGAGACGGTGGTGGACGAGCTGGCGGAGAAGCTGGGCATGGACCCCTTGGAGTTTCGCCTGCTCAACGCCGCCAAACGCGGCTCCCGCCGCTCCGATGGCATCGCCTTCCAACGCATTGGCTGCCAGGAGGTACTTCACGCCCTCCAGGAATCCCCACACTGGCAGACGCCCCTCGCAGGCTCCAACCGTGGCCGTGGCATTGCGATAGGCTACTGGATGAACGGCGGCGGGCCGTCAAGCTGCACCATCAAGGTCAACGCCGATGGCACCGTCAACCTGACCGAAGGCTCGCCGGACATCGGCGGCTCGCGGGCGTCGGTGGCTATGATGGCTGCCGAGGCGCTGGGCATTCCGGCGGAGGACGTGCGCCCCGCCGTGGTGGACACGGACTCGGTTGGCTACACCAGCGGCACCGGCGGCAGCAGCGTGACCTTCAAGACCGGCTGGGCCGCTTACGAGGCCGCGCAGGACGTGAAGCGAAAGATGCAGGCTCGCGCTGCGGAGCTGTGGCAGGTCCCAACGGAGGACGTAACGATGGAGCACGGCGTCGTCTTTTGCAAGTCCACCCAGGAGCTGAAGCTGTCCTTCAAAGAGCTGGCCGCCAAGCTGGAAGAGACTGGCGCTCCGGTTGTCGGCAGCGGAACTGTGCGGCCCAGGGGTGTCGGCGGGGCCTTCGCCGGCTGCATCGCCGACGTAGAGGTTGATCCCGACACGGGGAAAGTGACCGTGCTTCGGTTCACCATCGCTCAGGACGCCGGGAAGGCCATCCATCCCACCTACGTGGAAGGCCAGATGCAGGGAGGCAGCGCCCAGGGCATCGGCTGGGCACTGAACGAGGAGTACTTCTACAATTCCACCGGGGCCATGACCAATGCCTCGTTCCTGGACTACCGAATACCTACGGCGCTGGACATGCCCATGATTGACACAGTCATCGTGGAGGTGCCCAACCCCGGCCATCCCTTCGGCGTGCGCGGCGTAGGCGAGGTGTCCATCGTGCCGCCACCGGCGGCGCTGGCAAACGCCATCTACCGGGCCACCGGCGTGCGTATGGACCATCTGCCTATGAACCCCCAGGCGGTGCGCGCGGCGATGGCGAAGAGGAGGTAGCAGATGGCGATAGTGCACATACCCTCGTTGATGCGCAGCGTAACCGGCGGGCTGGCCCAGGTGGAAGCGCCTGGCAGGAACGTGGCGCAGGTGGTGGCGAACCTGGAGAAGCTGTACCCCGGTGTCAAGGAGAGGCTGATGGAGGATGGCGACCTGAAGGGCCATATCTCCGTGGCGGTGGACGGCGAGGTCTCGCCCCTGGGGTTGGAGGAGCCGGTGAAGGAACACAGCGAGGTCCACTTTATTCCTGCCATAAGCGGGGGATAGAGCGAACACTTCCTACTTGCACGGAAGCACGTATGCTAAGGGCCTTCCCGATGGGAAGGCCCTTGTTTTATGTTGCCTAATTGTCGCCTTACCCTCTTGTACAACCACGTTTCAGCATGTATCCTAACCTGATTTGTTCCGTCACAACCGCAACTGGAAGATTCTTCCTCCGAAGGAGTGCGCAATGACTAACTATGACCGCCTAGGTGAAGGCCTGAAGCTCTTTCGCGACGCATTAAGACCAATAATAGTTCACCATCTACGTACTGCCTATCCGCAGGATGATTGGATGGAGCAGTCGGTGTTTCCCTATTTGTGGGAGAACCAAGCCCAAAGTCTCCGTCAAGGGATCGAGCGAGCCTCAGTGTCGGTTCTGTTTGAAGCCGGCAAGAAACCGGAAGAGCACCTTGACTTACAGCATTTTGGCCCTGTAGTTCGTGGCAACTGGGAACGGATATTCAAATCCGTCTTTAAGGACACATTCATACTGGGATGCGTTCAGGAAGCTGGCAGAGCTAGGAATGTGTGGGCCCACCCGCCAACCAATGAACTACCAACGGCTGACGTGAATCGGGTCTTAGACTCGTGTGCGAGGGTACTCATGATGGTTGATGCTGATGCGGGAAAGAAAGTAGCTGCCCTGCGAGATCAAACCTCATCAGAAAGTGAGCTGCAACACGAGGCACAAGAAACAGAGAAACTTGAGATTACCAAGCCTTCCGACGGCAGAGAAACAACAACTACGCTATTGCCAGCTCCTCAGATTCAAGTCCCTTTTGGTGTTGTGGTTGGTGTTGAAACGACCAACGAGGCGGGTAACAACCAGGGAAGTGACTTTCCTGATGCGTTTGGGCTGTGGCAGAGCCTACACAATTATCTGAAAGTTGAAGTGGAGTGTGATGCTCCAGAAAATGTTGGTCGTGCCAACCAAGCAACTGTTCGGATTGTTGTAAGGAATACCGCCCCTGTTCGCCCCGGCTGGCCTGATATTGTCTTTGAAGAGGTTGCTGTGGGATATGTTCGGCCCGGAACGAGCGGAGGTTTGCGCCGTGATGGTGGAACTGGGTCGTCTAGTATCAAAGGTGGTGAAACAACAGCATGGAACTACCAATGTGGCTACGCAGAGTTAGCATCTGTAAGGTTTCACGTTAAGGCAAAACTGTCTTTGTCGTCATTCTTCTCGTTTGGGGAGGAAAAGACGATACCGATCACTCTAACCAAGCCTTTGGTTCAGCCCTATTTCCAAGAATTCAACAGGCTCTAAATACACAAAGTGCTGGATTCCATCCTGATTTCCATCACACTGCCTAATGCCGATACCACTTTCGGGGAAATCCAGAGGATCGTCGGCTCCCTGGGCGAAGCTGGTTCTTTGGTCAATGAGACCAAGGAAAGGTTACGTGCCATGCACCACTCGCTTGGGGAGAACTTCCAGAAGCAAAGAAGAGCTACATATCAGTACCTAGAACACGTAGGAGATGTCGCGGCCAAGCTGAGGACCGCATTTGGTTCCACCAAGTCAGAGGAGTTGAAAGAGGCTCTAGCTGCGGTGAACGATCTGTTTGCAGAGCGAAACTCGGTGAACGCTCTCACCGAAGAGCTTATGAAGGAATATGATACCTCTGACCAGGAGGCCAGCTATATCTACCGCCAACGTTGACTAAATTGGTCTAGACGTCGCTAGGGTCTTTCGGTTCTCCCAACACCCGCGGGAGAAAAAAGATGATGCAGGGGCAGGGTTTTCCTGCCCCACGTCTGGTTGCCACCTTGGTACTAGACCTCGCAGGACACTGCCAGCCGAGAACCGAAAGACCCCCAGACGTCGCTTACGTCGCTTTCCCGCGCTCCTGCGTTGGCGTATAGTTAGCTGTTGGATTGCTTTACATCAAAAGGCTGTGATGCACACCACCGCCATTGCTTCTCAAGCTGCCCTAGTGCTCTGCCCTTTGTCGGCAACGTGCGTACTCGCCGTTGCGCCACGGGCGGTGGCTTAGTGGCCGGCCTGGAACGCGGCCAGCGCCTGCGCTTGAAGCTGTCCGGCATGGGCCGCCTGGGCGAGGCTATGGCGGAGGCGGAAGGCAAGCCGATCTTCGTATTCGGCGGCATCCCCGGCGAAGAGGTGACGGCAGAAATCATCGGCGAGCGCAAGAACTACGTGGCGGCAGAGGTGGTGGAAGTCCTTTCGCCTTCTGCCCACCGCGTGCAGCCGCCATGCCCCTACTTTGGGACGTGTACCGGCTGTCAGTGGCAGCACATTGCTTACCCCCAGCAGTTGGAGTTGAAGCGCCAGCAGGTGGTGGACGCCTTGGAGCGGGTAGGGGGGATCACCGGCGCAGAGGTGCTGCCGACGCTGCCCTCGCCCAAAGAGTTTGGCTATCGGAACCACGCGCGGTTCACCGTGGGGCGCAGGGAAGGCGTGCTGGGCTTCATGCACCGTGAGAAGCGCCGTTTTGTGGAAGTCCAGCAGTGCCTCATCATGGACCCCTGGATCAACGAGGCCATGCGGCAACTGAAAGGGCACTGCTCGGAGACCTCGCAGCTTGCCGTCCGGTACGGCACGCAGAGCGGCAGCTACCTGATACAGCCGACGTTGAAAGACCCTACACTGGGGTTGACCACGGGCCAGAAGCGGTACACGGAAACGGTGAAGGGCCTTTCCTTCCGCGTGGCGTCGCCCTCCTTCTTTCAGGTGAATACCTTGCAGGCGGAGCGCATGGCAGACCTGGTGCGCGATGCCTTGGCTTTGAGCGGCAAGGAAACGGTAGTGGACGCCTACGCCGGCGTGGGGACCTTCGCAGCGCTGCTCGCCCCCTTCGCGGGACGAGTCCTGGCCATTGAGGAATCGTCTTCGGCCATAGAGGACGCTCAGGTCAACCTGGAGCCCTTCAACAACGTGACCATCATCAAGGGCAAGACCGAGGAGCTGCTGGGCCAGCTTGGCTCTCAGATAGACGCCGTGGTGCTGGACCCGCCTCGCGTGGGCTGCCAGCGGGAAGCTCTGGACGCCCTGGCCCGCCTTTCGCCAGCGCGCGTGGCCTACGTCTCCTGCGACCCGGAAAGCCTGGCGCGGGACCTGAAACTCCTGTGCATCGGGCCGTTCCAGGTGGAACGCGTGCAGCCGCTAGACATGTTCCCGCAGACGTACCACGTGGAAGCGGTGGCATTGCTGAAACTGAAGCGAGGGCACCCCATCACCCTGGCGTCCTCCTCACCCCGGCGGCGTGCCATCCTGGAAGAGGCGGGCCTTCCCTTCCGAGTGATCACCCCCAAGGGAGAAGAGGCAGCCCCCAGCGGCGTGTCGCCAGAAGAACACGTGCAACGGCTTGCCCTGGCTAAAGCCCAGGAGGTGGCCCAGGGCATACGGCGTGGGCTTGTGCTTGGCGCAGATACCCTGGTTGTGGACGGAGACATCATCCTGGGCAAGCCAAAAGATGCGCAGGAAGCCATGGCCATGCTGCTCGGCCTGCGGGGCCGCCGACACCGCGTCATGACCGGCGTTGCGGTTGTGGACGCAGCGACCAGCGTTTCCGTGACAGACGTAGAGGTGAGCTGGGTAGCCATGCGCGACTACTCGGACGCCGAGGCGCAGGCCTTTGTGGAATCGGGCGCTGCCCTGGACAAGGCCGGGGCCTATGCGGTGCAAGACGAGACCTTTCGCCCTGCGGCGGCGGTAGACGGCTGCTTGCTCAACGTGGTAGGTTTACCATTGTGCATGGTGGTGCGCCTGCTGGAGCGGATGGGGGCGGACACAGGCGCGGTGGACATTCCCAAGGAATGCATGGCCCCTTGTCTTGAGCGCGACCACTAGCTCGGTCATTCATTAAGGAGACAGCGTATGGACTTCTTTGGCATTGGTTTCCCTGAGTTGGCTGTCATCCTGATTATCGGGTTCCTGGTGCTGGGGCCGGCCAAGATGGTGGATACGGCCAAAACCCTGGGGAAGACAATGCGGGACTTTCAGCGGGCGGCTACGGAAATACCCCGCGCCCTCTCCCTGGAAGATGAGCCGAAAAAGGAAGAGCCGGGGACGAAGCGCCAGCAACTGCCGGAGAAGTCCAGCGACGACCAGCATGACCAGCCGGTACCGCGAGCGTAGGACAGATGGCCCAGTCCCCTAGAGAGCTTACCATACGAGAGCATCTGGAAGAGTTTCGCCGGAGACTCGTTGTCGCCGCTGGGGCCACGGTACTGACCACGGCGCTCACCCTTGCCTTTCACCGGTATCTCCTGCAGTTGTTGGTGTACCCGGCAGAGGTTGCCCTGGGGCACAAGCCGCCGCTGGTGTTCACCACGGTCACGGAGATGCTGGGCATCTCCTTCAAAGTATCGCTCATGGGCGGCCTGGTGCTGGCTATTCCCATCTGGGCCTACGAGGCGCTGATGTTCGTTTCCCCCGGGCTCACGCCCCGGGAGCGGCGCGCCATTTTCATCTTTGTCCCCGGCATCACGCTGGCCTTTGTCGCGGGAGTGATGTTTGGATACTTCGTGCTTATCCCTCCCGCTCTCCGCTTTCTCCTTACATTTAACACAGACATTGCCCAGCCATTTATCGGCATTGGCAACTACGTCAATCTGATCATCAACCTGCTGTTCTGGCTTGGGGTTGTCTTTGAAACCCCGGTCGTCATGTTCGTACTGGCTCGCATGCGCGTGGTCAACTACCGCGTCTTCCTCCGGGGGCAACGATTGGCTATCGTTGGCGCTTTTGTCCTTGGGGCCTTGATTACACCCACCTTTGACCCCATCAACCAGGCCCTCGTAGCAGGGCCCATTATCGTGCTGTACTATGTGGGTATCTTGCTGGCGTGGCTGGCCCGCCCCAGGGAGCGGCGCCGGCCTTAGGTACGTGAGGCGGCAGCACAAAGCAATCGGCCCGGGAGCGCGCTCCCGGGCCGATTGCTTTGTGCTGCTTTGCTTGCTGCGAGGACTTGCTAGACCTTGGTATCCCCAGATTTCTGACTGGCCTTCTCGCCCACTTTCACCTTGTCCTCGTCTTCGGTGGACGCCGCCTTACGGAAGTTGCGGATGCTCTTCCCTATCGCTCCACCTATCTCGGGCAACTTGCCGGCCCCAAAGATCAGGAGGACTATCACCAGTAGGATGATGAGTTCCATCGGACCAATGCGAGGCATGGCGCACCCTTTCTTCTGACAAGCCCAACGGAACCATGATACGCCCCTCTTTTCGCCTCTGCAAGCAAACTATGTCCAACAGCGGTTTCTGGTTGTCGGCCCTAGAGAAGCCGATCTGCAGCTATGCACCAAACGAGGCCCTGGCCCGCAGCGCATCGCTCCGCAGTCGTCCCAGCCACATCGCCAGCGCCAATCCCAGGGCGCAACACGCCGCCAGCGCGTAGAACCCAATCTGAAAACCACCGGTGGCGTCCTTGAGCGCGCCAATGGCGTACCCAAAGGTCAACGCGCCCACGTTGGCGAAGGTGTTGCCGAAACCGGTGGCTACGCCGGCGCTTCGCAAACCAAGGATCTCAACCGGGGCTGAGAAGAGGGGCCCGAAGTAGATTTGCTGAAAAAGGGCGATTAGGAAGACAAGAGCGATGACGATAGGCAGCGAATTGACCGTTGCCAGCAGGGTAATGGTGACAGCCAGCACCAGGAGTGCTCCGCCGATGACCAGGGGCGGGTTTCGCAGCCGGTCGGAGACGTAGCCGCCTAGGAAGTTGGAGGGAGCTGTGATGGCGGACGAAACGGCAACGATGACCCCGACGGCGGGAAGGGACAAGCCCTTCTCGTCGCTCAGGTAGCTGGGGATCCAGAATTGCAGGCCAAAGACCACGGCGTACCGAATGTACTGAATAGCGCCTGCCAGCCACATGACACGGAACTTGAGGAGGGACAGCAGGTCTTTGAGATTGACCGGCTGGCCGGGAAGGGCGGTCGGATTGTCCCTGCCGAATCGCAGGTAAAGCAGGGAACCGATGATGCCTATGATGGAAAACACGAAGAACGGCGCGCGCCAACTGGTGGCGCCGGCCAGCGCCGGGCCAGCGACCGATAGCACCACGTTGCCGGCAAACCCGCCGATGGTGAAGATGCCCATAGCAGTGGCCCTGCGAGCAGGGGGGAACCAACTGACCACAAAGAGCATTCCCGGAATAAACAGCAGAGCACGGAAGGCTCCGGCAAACACCTGGATGGACAATGCCATCCAGAAAGAAGTGATGCCGCCAAAGGCGAAGGCCAGGAGATTGGTAACGAGAGCACCAACGAAGAAGAGCTTGCGCGGCCCAAATCTGTCCACCAGGAAACCCGCGGGGATCTGCATCGCCGCGTAGCTCAAAGTGGCGACGGCGGACAGGATGCCCCCCTGGGTGTAGGAAAGGTCCAGGGCAAGGCGTATCATGGGCAGGAACAGGGCTATGCCCCCAAGGGCAAGGGCCTGGGAACCCTGGCAGAAGAGGGCGAGGAACACCGAGACTATCCGGTCTCTGCGGGATTGCTCTGTCTGCATTGCCACTTCAAAACACCGCAATCGGGTTGACCGGCGAGCCTGTGCCGCCGGCTACGTTGAGCGGGCTGATGGACAGCATAAACTCGTAGCGCCCGTCTTCGGCACAGGCCTTCGCCAGCGGCTCCAGCAGAGCGTTGTCCACCAGTGCAATGCCATACGCAAAGATAGCGCCGTGGACGCCCCAAGGTACCTGGTACTGAGTGGGCCTAATGTCCATCATGTCCCACAAGAGCACGCTGATGTCATGGTCTCTCAGGAAGGGCAGGCATGACTCGTGGAGTCCCGGCCGCTGAGGCCCCCCGCCCCAAAAGCCTCCATGCTCCCTGGCGTAGGCTTCCCGCCCGCTGTACACGGCGACGGCGTCGCCCGGCTCCAGCTTCAGCCCCTGGGAGGCTGCCACGGCTTCAAGCTCCCATCCGTGTACCGGCTCCTCTATGGTGACGTAGGGTTTGCCACGGTGTCGCGGGACATCCAGCAGCACTCCACGGGTCAGGATGCCGTCGCGCCACTCGTCAATGCCGCCGTACCTCGCCCCGGAGAAGGTGATGACGTCGTTGGGGTCTTTCCCGTCCCACATGCCGTTGTCATCCCAGGTGTGGCACAGGGCGTCAATGTGGGTGGCGGATTGCCCGTGGTAGTAGATGCCGTAGTAGTCAAAGGCTGCGCCGCCGCCGTTCGGCCCGCCTGGGCTTCGCCACATATAGTGCTGGGCTGGCCTGGCGTTCTCCACCGATGGCGTAACCGGGAACGGACGGCTCAGGCAGACCGCCCGTCCG
>Ga0209514_10000304_pt1 | contig 105163 bp, 103 predicted proteins | sample Subgrocontami58m_FD_187452 | JGI IMG/M metagenome (GOLD analysis project Ga0209514, IMG submission 187452) | Subsurface groundwater microbial communities from S. Glens Falls, New York, USA - GMW37 contaminated, 5.8 m (SPAdes) (version 3) | ecosystem: Environmental > Aquatic > Deep subsurface... | reverse complement strand
CAGGGGGTGGCGGATTGGATCATATTACCATGGCGGATTCCATCGGAATCGGGTGGCGGAATGAATCATATTGGGGTGGCGACTTCGATCATATTCGGGTGGCGGCTTGCGTCGGAATACTCATAATGCCTCGCATAGAGGAATTGCCTCGATTATATCTCCAGATGGAAATATGGCTAAATACCAATTTTTTTTATTCCGTTGACAGCTTTGAAAACCGATCCTTGCCTTGGTTATTTCCAAAGCTTTAGGGAATGAGGCAGCAGTTGATTCGGAAAATTCAATAGCGATTCCAGAATCGGGAATAGTCATCTCATTCTTGCTTGCTTCGTTCGATACAATTAGATTTATGCCGCATTTTGGGCAAAACCGCGCTACTGATTCAGAATGCGTTCCACACGATTGACATATTTTGCCTGGCGCTTTTAAAGACGCGAAAACTTCCTGTTGCAATATTTCTAATTGATCATGATAAATGCCGGATTCTTTTGAAAATTCGTTTATGAGAAAGATTTCAGCCTCATTCAAGTCGTCATCTGCATAAGCCATTCGAATAATCAATTCCAAGTTTTTCACTTTGTCGGCAAGCGTTCCCACTGGAATCATTTTATGTTTGCCCTGTTCTACCAATCGGATAGCTGCGGTTAAGTCGTTTTTTTTCAGTTTGAGATCGACACGGTGTGCCTCCATTTGTCCAAGTTCAGACGGAGACAGTTTCCCGTCAGCATGAGCAACAATGATAATATTAGCCAAAAATGGAATGGGTTCTTGTACCATTGTGTATCTCCTTGCCTAATTTCAGTCGAAAAGTCGCGAAATCGCGAAATCTCTTTGTTATCGTGGCAATGCAATAAAATGATTAACGATCAATAAGATCCTTTACTCTATTAAATAAGAATTTGTCAAAAAGGTTATGATTGCGGAAAAGCTCAAGTTCATCACCTTTACTATATAATCTTTGAAGACAGGCCGAGCACAGTGCATTAACATTTCTTTGCTCTCCACGAACATAGCCATTAGCAGAAGCAATTATACCGTTAATACGCTGTTTGAATTTCACTTTTTCATCATTTGGTATACAAATTTCATCAACGATTTTATTTAAAGCTTCGCGCCAGTTCATGGGTTCTGATGAATAATCTATATCATTCGTAAATTCCCACCAATAATATAAATTACCACTCATTTCGAATTGATACTGATTTTTACAGAAAGGAAAAATAATTGAAGGCTCAATTTCAGTATACCATTCTGGTTGCTTTGCTATTGTTCCATCAGATCTTCCAGACATAACTACCTGATTATTTGCGTCAAGTAATGCAAAGACATATCCAGGCCTCAGAGCTTTTATCAAACGTATTGTTGCAGCCTGCGAAGAGACACCAGCTTTATTCATAATATGCTCAGTAAGCTTTTCTGGACTAAGTCGTTCTTCAATGATGGATGCTATCCAATCAGACGGCATTAATAATTCTGAGGCGAATCGATTTGCTTCCGATTCCAATAACCAATAAATATCATTAGATTGAGATTCACGCGTGTTATCAATTATCGTTCCGATATGCCATGGTATCAATATATGTCCTAACTCATGAGCTAAGGTGAAACGAATGCGAGTTTGACTTGCATTCGCATTCAAGAAGACACTAGTACCATGTAACATTATTAATTTCGTATTTAATAAAAGTATGATATTCTGGCGACAACTCAATGAAGGAGGCCACCATGTCGCCAAGATATCGAGTAACGCTGACGCAGGAGGAGCGCAAAGAGCTCGAGACAATGACACGCCGCGGAAAGACCCACGCCAGAAAATTTATCCACGCCCGTGCGTTACTGCTGTGTGACGCCGGTGCGGATGGTCCGGCTTGGAATGTTGCCGATGTTGCAAAAGCGCTTGGAGTGACCAGCCGGGCGATTGAACACCTCAAGAAACGCTTTGTGGAGGATGGCTTCGAGGCGGCGCTTGAGCGTAAGCCAAGTGAAAAGCCGCCAAGGGATGTCATCTTTGACGGGGCATTTGAAGCACGATTGATAACATTGGCCTGTTCAGATGCCCCAGAGGGACACCGACGATGGACGGTCAGATTGCTTGCCGACAAGGCCGTCGAGCTTAGATTTGCGGAATCCGTGTCACATATGACCGTGCAGCGAGTTTTAAAAAAAACGAACTTAAGCCTCACCTCAGCAAGTACTGGAAAATCCCTCCCGAAGGGAGTGCGGCCTTTGTAGCACACATGGAGGATGTCATTGAAATCTATCACATGCCGTATGATCCTGACTACCCGATGGTATGCATGGACGAATCCTGCAAGCAGATGATCGGCGAAGTCCGCGAACCGGTACCGTGCGCACCGGGACGGCCGGTACGCATTGACGACGAATACGTCAGAAACGGGGTGGCGGAAATATTTATGGAAGTGGAACCGCTGGCCGGTAAAAGACATGTGGCGGTTACGGAACATCGCACTAGAAAGGATTGGGGAACACAGATCAAGCAGATGCTCGATGAACGTTATCCGAACGCAATCAAGGTACGCTTGGTTATGGATAATTTGAACACCCACGGTATTGCCTCACTCTATGAAACATTCGAACCCAAGGAAGCCAGACGTCTGGCAGAACGACTGGATATACATTACACGCCTAAACACGGCAGCTGGTTGAACATGGCAGAGATCGAACTCAGCGTCTTGAAAGGACAGTGCCTTGATCGCCGAATTCCCGACATGGCAACCATGCAGACTCAAGTAGCCGCATGGGAAAGAGACCGAAATAACAGTGCCAGAAAAATCGTCTGGCAATTTACGTCATCGGACGCTCGGATCAAACTGAAGCGTCTTTATCCGAACTTATAGGTGTTACGTGGTACTAGGGGTCTTGTGGGGAACCTTTATATTCAATGATATACCATCAATATCATCATATGGGATATCGATTAAATTGACAGACGCGTATCTTCTTGTTAATTGAAAAATATTGGACCCTGGTTTTAAGTCTTGTCTCTGGATAAGCCTTTTCGCAATATTTATTTCTGGATGATTCATCATTATTTATATTTTACCCTTTGATTTTAACCAATCCAAAATCATTTGAGCCTTTTTAGGGCTATCTGCTCTTGCTGCTAAAGGCAAATTATTATTTTGTTCTATTACAACTGCCAAAGGCTTATTCTCAACATGGGCAGTAACAATAAAAGGCAAAATATCAGGTTCTGCTACCCAAGCAGAGTATTCTTCCCAGGTCATGCCGAGGTATTCGTGAAGACTAACATCTTGAGATGATTCATGCCATTTGTCCACAAAATCATCTATCTCTTCTAATAGAACTTTACCGTCCATACATAGCTCAATAAAAGAGTGTTTTTCCGATTCATACATCGATTTTTCTCCCCTTAACTGCTGGCTTGAGTGTCAACCCTGACAGTGGATCGATTACGCCTAGATGCTTTCCTCGTTTGTTGAAAACTTCAATTTCTCCATGGAGTGAATCCCATGTATAATAACGTTTGCAATCAAGCGACCGCCATCGTTTGTCGCCATTCCTGTTTCCTAAATACTCAAATTCGTCAAGAATGGATGGTTTTGGTATTATTATCGGAGACATGATAACCATAAATTAATCTAAGAGTAAAATCATCATAATTTAGTAGGCTAATCTTAACCTTCCTACATCTAAATCGAATCATGAGAATAAATAGTAAACCTTTCTTTTTATTAACGTCAAGATGTAAAATTTTATCCTACGGATAAAAAGGTGTATCCCTTTGGGTGACATTTTAATTTAAACAAAGGGAAAAAGTTTGCACAAGGACACGAGGTTCAACTCCTCTCGGGACATCCGCCTTCCCTTTCGCCTGCTTGGTTTTTCAAAAATATGTCATCCAGGTTAAGAGCATCGGATTAGTTGTTCTAAATCCAGGCGGTAAGTTTCCATCTCCTGTAGCCCGTGGACAGGTTGTCATATATCTCCATGCAACTTTGCTCTTACAGCAATCATGCCAATGCTTTTTTCTGTTCCAAGTTTCTTCTCCTGTGCTACCGAGGAGGCCTTGGTATTCAGCATGCCTATATTCATTAATTATTCCAGTTGAACAAATTAGCCCAACTCCTGACAATGTTTTTGCTATCTTATATTCCTCAAAGTTCATTTTTTTGGTTAAAACTTATTGTATCTTAATGATAACAGGGGTATATAATCTGTCAAGTTATTGAGGGTGTGGCAACTTTGAAGGAGGGTAAAATGGATCAAACCGTTAAGTCGGTTATTCCTGGGGTAATTGCTGGTCTGATAAATTGGGCGTTCATACTTCCGGCAATTTCTATTGGCGCTGCGTTTTATCCATCGCTATCGTTTGAAGCAAAACTATCTTTTGTAAACACGGCTCTGATTTTGGTCACAATACTATTGATACTCAGGCGTGAATTTTCTCGTCAACGAGTAAGAGTGATAAAGACCCAAATAGCTCCTCATACTTACCTGGTTCAAAAGAACGTCGCTAGACACATCCCTGATACAGAGACTTTTGAATATTTAGGCAAAATATATGGATTTCATCAGGGGAATATTGAAACAATTGCGCATGACGATTTCGGGAAGCTGTTTTCCACTGAAAGCACTTTGCCTAGCATTTTGCCGTTTTGTCAGGCATTCTATTTGCAAAAGGTAAAGCAACAAAAACTCATGGGTGATTTTAAGGGGTAAACACCTGTCAGTGACTTTGTAAAAAAATAGGCTCTTTTGACCACACTAGATACAAAAAAGAGCTAAGTAGTATAACAATAAAATCTAGCACTTACGCACTTTATGATAGTGTGGAAACAACTTTTAATCCATTGGTCGGGGGTTCAAGTCCCCCACGGCCCACCAATAAAAAAGGGGTTAGGCACTTACGCCTAACCCCTTTTTATTACCACATCAAAATGCTTTCACCCGGCAGGTAGGGAATTACTTGCCAAAGCGAACTTCGTAAGCCTTAACGCCTGCCTGGAATCCGGCTTCGTCTTTACTCCAGTCTTCATGACAGACATTGCAGGAATTTGGCGTCACATTTTTCGGATCCTTCTTGAACATCTCCAAACTCAACTGGGGTTTAATGATCCCGAAATGATGGGAATGGATATCGCCTGCCTCCGCCGATGACGCCGTCTTCACCATGTGGCAGAGAGAACACCGGCTGGCCCCAGTAGTTTCCGGAGCATAATTATGTTTGGTATGTTGGCGGATGGCTTCACCATGAGCGAATTTCTGGTTTTTCCCATGGCAGGACAGGCAGAGATTATTGTTAAAATTCGCTTTTACCAATTGGCGTTGCCCCGCTCCTCCGTGCGGGTCATGGCAGTCAAAGCATCGCACATCAGCCTTGGCATGCGTGCTCTTTTGAAAATCGAGCCACTGCTGGTGATGCTGCTTGGAATGCGCCTCCGGATCGCCCCATTCACCGGGGGCGAATTTGTAATAGTTCGCCAGGGGTTCTCCTATCTTGTAGGGTTTGTTGTCTTTGTCGTTCCAGGGAAAGGCAAAAGTTCCGTTGGGAACGCTCTTTCCCCTTGAATGACACTGGCCGCATACTTCCGAACCCCGTTCAGAGCTCATCTTCCGAGGATTAATAATTTTTCCTTTAGTCCTGGGGGATCGGGCATGTTCGGAACCGGGGCCGTGGCACCTTTCACAACCGATATTTAATTCAAGATATTTGGATTCATAACCACTGTTAACCTTCTTCAATTCCAGACCGGTGTTATGGCACCCGGCACAACCCATTTCAAAGGAATTATTGATCACCGGCGCCTTCAAGCTGCCATCGTCGTTATACCAGTTTTGCAGATTATAAGGGACCCACCGGGAAGTGGCCTGGTTCCACTGATTGGGCAGGATATAGTGGTTTTTCCCGACTTTGACCTGGTAACGCTGTTTCCAGCCCCATCCCCCATAGGTCCGTACGACCGTGTAGGTAGCCTCTTTCGAAGGATCTTTGGCATCCACTAGCGTCGCCTGGTGGACCCGATTCGGCAGCTCGATTAATTTGATGGTAATCTCCGGTATTTTTCCAGCCTTGAGTTTGACTGTGCCTTTCCATTCCACCACTACCGTATCGTTTGTGGGACTCAATTCCTGTTGCGACTTGTTATGCAAGGTGTCTTTCCAATCTGCATAATTAGCCTTATGGCAGGTTTTGCATTTTTCCGAACCGACTAATTTGGCTTGTGCCATGGCCACCGACGGTATGAGGATTAAAACGAAAAGCAAAGAAAAGCATCTTTTTTTCATCCCTTTTCTCCTTTCCCAGGCAAAATTATCAGATATGTGCAAATCAACAGGTGCTTTAAGTATTCCCCTACGTGGTAAATTATGTGTATTATATGCCTGGCGGCGTCAATGAGAATTAAATGGGAGGAATGTAATAGCTGTAAACTATCTGCGCGTGAGAGCATGAAATGTGATTGCGGTATATTTGCTTAAAGACTCACAAAATACCTTTTTTGTTGCCTAACTTTTTCTAAGTCCAATTATTGTTGTCAATCGGCATTGAAAAATGACCCAACATCGGCATCCAATTTTGACCCACATCAGCTAGTCAGTTTTGTAAGAATTTCTGGATTTCGGACAAAACACGGACGTACTGCCTCAATGGTAGTGCTTTTTTAGATTTGGTCTTTATCCCTCACCTCGCTTCTGTAAGAACATCGACTAAGGCAGGCAATCTTTTCTCCTTCACTACTTTTAAGGCCCTCTGTAAGGCTGGGCGCAAATCCTGGGGTCGCTCAACAGGTCCCTCTCCGTAAATTCCAAAGGTCTCCGCCATCCTTGCAAAATTTACAGGAGGATTTTCTATACGAGTGCCAATGCCGGCATTTCCCGTAGCTCGATCCCTAAATTTGGCCACTTCGATTTGATGTTCCTCGGAGTTGTAATAAGAACGGTTGTTGTACATAACGGTCAGAAGAGGAATCTTGTGGTGGGCGGCAGTCCAGAGGGCGCTGGGGGTAAAGAGCAGAGCGCCGTCATCCTGTATATTCACACAGATTTTTCCGCTGCCGAGATGTGCCAAGGCAGCTCCTATTGAGGCTCCCATTTCATACCCTAACCCCCCTCCATTACTGGCCCCCAAATATTGGTAGGGTTTGGTCCATTCCCACAGTTTGCGTGCCCAAATGTTAGCACTGCCATTTACCAGGACCCAGTCCTCTTTCTTTATTACTTCCCAGAGCTCTAAGGCGAGAAATGATGTCGTGATTGTGTGCTTTGTCCCTGCCGATCGAGCTTCCGTCAGCCATTGAGTCCGAAGATTGGTATGGATCACTTTCGTCTCGTTGAAGCGTTTCTCTCTTATTTTTTCCTTTTTCTTATCATGCCCCTCCACTTGGCGGCACAGATTGACCAAGGCTGCCACCGCTACTGTGGTTTCTGCGGTTATGGGTACATCAACGGCAGGAAGCGTCTGGCAGTCCCCAGCCCAACTGTGAATCAGCATATCGTTCATCGAAATGGTGATAATTTTAGCAGAAGGATTGGCTATGCATTGGGAAGCACGTGTTTTTTTATCAACCCTCATCATGGATCCATACAGGTCGATTACATCTAAGGCCAGAATGACGTCTGCTTTTGCCAAATATTCCTGCGCCCCTTGGGTGATATCCAGGGGATGTGTATTGGGAAAATTGAATCCGTTGGCACTCCTGTTGCCCACTTTATCGATGACAGGAATGGCAAGAAGTTCCGCCAATTCAATCAGAGAATCCACCGTACCATGATGTCGTCCGAGGTTTTCAGCAATGATCAAGGGGAACTCTGCATCAAGCAGAAGCCGAGCGGCCTTCTTTAAGGCAGCGGGATTTGCCTGTACCGGTGCTGAGGGAGAAAAACGATTCACGTCGGGGATAGCAATCTTCTCACGGAGAGGGTCTTCCTGCAAATCCGTGTCATAGCAGATGTACACGGGGCCTTTCGGTTCGGAAGTCGCTATACGGTATCCGCGGATAAAGGACAGGGGAACACTGTTTATCGTGTAAGGCTGATCGTCCCACTTGACGTAATCCCGAACGAGATTGCCCTGAACAAGTGCCGTGTGGGTCCAATCGGTCGGGGGCCGCCGTCGGGTTGTATCCATCGGTCCTGTACCGCCGAGAACAATCACAGGCACCCGATTGCACCAGGCATTGAAAATGGCCATGCTGGCATGTTGCAGACCAACAATGTTGTGGACAATGGCCACCATTGGTTTTCCTTTGGCTTTTGCATACCCGTGAGCAATCGCCACGGCAATTTCCTCATGGCAACAAAATATGACTTCGGGATTGCGGTTCCCTCCGTAGTTGACAAGTGAATCATGAATGCCGCGGAACGAAGAACCGGGATTAAAGGCTGCATACTCGATATGAAAGGCTTTCATGAGATCGACGATGACGTCAGACCCATATTGAGGCTTCATTTTTTTCCCACTGATCTTTCCCACTGCAACCTCCTTTCTTGCTTCCTGCAGTTCGGACGAACTTTAATCTGATATCTCTCCTCAATACATGATAATGCCAACCAAATCTTTTGCCGTTTCTCATTTTATCAGACCAAGTTTCTTTACAATCTCTCGGATGGCGGCATCTTCCTGGACCAGTCTCTTGGTAAAGGCCTCCGGTCCGACAAAATCGGCATTTATGAATTGCTTATTCAAACGTTCCACGACTTTCTGGCTTTTGGCTGCTTTTTCGAAGGCGGCGACAAGTTTGTCCATAACGTTTTTTGGCAGCCCTTTAGGTGCGATCGCAGCGTTCCATGAGGGTACGGTGATGCCCGGAAACCCCGCTTCTTCAAACGTAGGAAGATCGGGGAGACTGGGAAATTTATCGGTAATAGCCAGCCCTCTCACACGTCCGGCCTTTAATAGATTCGCCTCTGCCGAGACCGTATCGGAGCAAATCTCCGTATTGCCCCCCAAAATGGCCGTCGCCATGGAGGCTCCCCCTTTGCTTGGAATATTGATGATGTTGAGGCCGCCTGCCTGCATCTTGAACGCCTCCAACAACAGTGCAGGAGCACCTGTCGGTCCACCGACTGCACCGCGAAGTTTTCCCGGGTTTGCCTTGGCATAGTCAGCAAGTTCCTTTAAATTCTTCCAGGGAGCATCCGCCCTAACAAAGATCCCAAAAGGAAAGTTGACAATTTGGCCGATCATGGTGAGATCCGACCTTTTATAGGGGAGCTTTGCTTCGATAATCGGGCTGATCACCATGGCTCCCGCCGAGACAGCTCCAATTGTATACCCGTCTGACTTGGCGTTCATAATATAGGTTGTCCCTATGGCCCCTCCCGCCCCTGGTTTGTTTACCGGTATGATAGGAACTTTCAGAATATTTTTCAGTTCTTCAATATAGACGCGAGACAGGATGTCCGTGTTTCCACCCGGTTCATATGTTATTATGAATTCAATCGACCGGCTGGGATATGCTTTTTCCGCAGTGTGTCCAGGGAGGGCTAACATAATCAATGAAAACCCCACAAATAGAATTACCCTAATCATTTTCGTCATAATCTCCTCCTTTCCTCGGAAAGTCCTCCTCCTGCTCTTTAGTGGAGAAAACCTTAGACCTAATGCGAAGTGTTACTCTCATCTATCGATTCCGGCCTGAACCTTTAAGTTTTTTCTTTTCCTAAATACAATGGACATGTTGTCCGGTTTGAAGGGTAAATAAAGTTGATTTTTTGGTGAGGCATTACTTTCCGACAAAAAAAATATAGGAAAGTTCCAATTGTATGTCAATGTATTTCTTCCACATTCAATAAGTGACATAAGGAAGAGCTAACTCCGAGCCCCCTGTCTAACCCGCATATGCCAGTACCAGCTGTATCATGTGGGTCCTAGCTTTAAGAAGGCACATGAGGGCAGATGCCGGCAATAAACCAAAGATATTATAGACCATTTACCAGTTGATTTACGACATGATTAGATCCGATTATTTTTGATTTATTTCTTGATTTTGTTGCAAATTTTTCCCATAGTAACTTTCAAGACAGTATCTGCGATAATGTTAATTCTGCATAGGTAGCTTCACACGAAGGTTTGTCCAATTAATATATTTCGTCGGCATTTGGTTAATCAATTCAAAAAGGAGGTATAAAGAATGGTAAAATATAATTTTCCTGCTCCTACTGCCCCCCATTACGAAGAACCGAAAAGTGTTGAAGATTGCTTACCTCAGGCGAGAAGCATTGTTAACAAGGAACATGGCAGGATGGCAATGGGGCCTATTAGCAGAGGGGAACATCTGCTCATTATATCACTGCCGGATCAGCATAAATATATCCAAGAGGCTGTGACAATAGCCTGCAAGGAAGCGGGCGCAGCGGAAGCCAGATTCATCAATCCCAGCGAGTTAACCGGAAAGCAGGAAAAGGTTTTTAGTGTCGAAGATGGCTGGGAAGAAGTAAAAATGTTGGCAGATGGCATAGCATCCGGTTCTCCGGAAACAGCGGATCTTGCAACAGGAATGAATGTAGCGGGACCATTATACAAATTTCTAAAAAAACACCCCCAATATACTAAAGTGTTCTGGGATCTGGGAGCTCGGCCTCAGAAGGTTCAAGCGCTTAAGGACCTGGGAACAAGATTCAAAGCCAACTGGCTATTCAATAATTGGGAGGAATTTGTCGCTGATACCTGGACATTTCCCGATGAGCTTTCCATGGAAATAGAACGTATGATCGTTGCGCCGCTTGATAAAGCTTCACTGGTAAGAATCACCGATCCTGAGGGAACGTTCTTAGAATTCCCATTAAGTCCGGAGGAGGCAAAGAGATGGCAAATGGGAGTGTGGCTGAAAGGACACCTTCTGATGGATCCCCTCATGGCAACTGTAAAGGAAGGAGAGCAGGTACTTCATTCTGAAGAGGTATCTCCGGTATTTCGCGATCTGAATGGAGTTTTGGCCGGCACTTCCAATCACCGTGGCTTTTTTCCTCGCATCGAACTTCATTTTGAGCACGGACGTTTAGTAGAGGTTATAGGTGGCGGTAAATACGGCGACGGTATTCGAGAAATGATGGATAAGTATAAAAAAATACAATGGCCATATTACCCAGACAAAGGATATTTTTGGTTTTGCGATTTAGCACTTTGCACTATGGTCAAGTCATTTCGTAGGACATCTGACATGTTCAAAAGTTATTGGGCATTTCCTAATATTGCCGAGCGGAATAGAGCGGGGGTGTTTCATATTGGCATAGGATCGCGCAGACACTATAGAGAACATTTAGCATATTCTAAAAAATACAAATTACCTTTAGGGCATATCCATGTGCACAATTACTTTGCTACCTATGAGATAAAATTACAGGGCAGTGAATATTGGCATAAAATTGTTGACAAAGGTTGGCTTACTGCCATGTCTGACCCAACAATTAGGGCACTTGCTACCAAATATGGTAATCCTGATAAACTACTGAGTTATGATTGGATACCCCCTCTGCCCGGAATAAACTGTGAAGGGGAATACCTCAAGCATTATGCACCTAATCCAATGGCTTATTTAAAAAAACGTATGAAAGAGAATAAAACGATTTAATGATAAATGGTAAGCGAAAATGAATGTCGATCTTGCATGTGTTAATCATAAAAAGTCTTCAGCGTTTCTTTATTTGCAAATAGGAGGACTGGAATATGCAAAAAAAATTAATGTTGACGCTTCTTTTCGTTTTCACTCTTTATATGTGGGCTGGTTTTGCGAGCGCACAATCCCAGGAAAAATATCCAAATAAACCAGTCAAGATCATAATCGCTTTTGCCCCAGGAGGTGGAGAAGATCGTGAGGTGCGCGGCATTTCACCCTATCTTAGTAAATATCTTGGAACCGACATTCTCATTGAAAATCTACCAGGCGCAAGCGGGGATATCGGCTATTTAAAAACATACCGTGCAAAACCTGATGGTTATACGCTATTGACTTTTGGTATTCCAGCTCCTGTTATCCATGAAAAGATAAATCCCAGTGTTCAATTTCAATGTGAGCGTTTTACACATATAGCCGCTTGGTCGCAGGCCAATAATGGTCTTTTTGTAAATGCCGAAACTTGGAAAACATTTCCAGCCTTTTTGGAAGCGGCAAAGAGCAAGACCTTATCTGCCGGTCTTTCCGGTCGGGGAAGTGCTTCACACTTGTCCATGGTGCTTTTTTTAAAAGGCTTAAATTTAAAAGTCAATGCTGTCCCGTTCGGTGGCGGTGGAGAAAGTATCACTGCGCTGGCGGGAAAACACATAGATTTTGTTGTTGTGGGAACGATTACCGCATATCCCTTAGTAAAAGCGGGCAAGCTGTTGCCGTTAGTTATCTTAAGCAAATCCAAGGATGATATTTATCCTGATGCTCCAACACTGACGGATTTAAAAATAGATGTGCCTACGGCTGATTTTATACGAGGTGTTGTAGGACCTCCTGGTGTTCCCAGGGACCGCTTAAAAATACTTGAACAGGCCTTCTTAAAGACAACGAAAGATCCCAAATATCTGGAATGGGCAAACAATGCCAAGGTAAAAATAGTTCCTTTAGATTCAAAAGGATACTTGCAGGCTACTCTCAATTTATTAAAAGAAACGGAGAAGGTCAAACATCTTTTCAAGGAATAAGGAATGATGTTGGTAAAATCATGTTTTCCGTCACGCTAACGCAAAGGCACGGAAAACATATGGGCATTGATAACTTTGTTGAAGTCTACCATAATAGGGTGGTGATAGGTTCGGGTTGGCGTCGCCGGTTGGTCATGATTTAGCAGGGGTAACTGTTTGCTTCAGCGGAACTTAAAACCGGGGCTAAATAAATCGATGATCATCGGATCAATACCCCATTGGTCGGGGGTTCAAGTCCCCCACGGCCCACCAATAAAAAAGGGGTTAGGCACTTACGCTTAACCCTTTTTTTATTACCCCATCAAAATGCATCAAAAGGGACAACACGGACGTGCTGACGCGCCCCAGTTTCACTGAATGATTTTGCGGTTGATTTTTCCGAAAATTGTCCTATAGTGGTTATGCTTTTTTACTTCCTCCTTTCAACATTAAATTGGTAAAGCTTTTCGTAACAAAACTGTTTTCTCCTTAATTTATGGATATAGTGATGGGCGCATATCTCTTATTTTGTTTATGATTACTTTTGGAAAGGCGATATGGCTGAAGAAAACTGGCTAAGAAAATTATCAAAATCTGAAGACGACAAATGGATTGGCGGCGTTTGTGGCGGGTTTGGGAAATATACGCCTATCCCATCCTGGTTATGGAGGGTTATATTCTGTGTCACAGCCTTTTTTTGGGGCATGGGTATCGTTATCTACATCCTCCTCTGGATATTCATGCCCAAAGGACCGGCCCAGGAGCATACTCATGAAAAAACCAGATTTAATTGTTGCATTGGCAAAGAAAGAAAATCTAACGAAGAGCAAAATGACGGTGATCGTAACCCTGATATTTAATGGAGTTGACGACATCTTATAGATGGGCGGAAGGATTGAAATCAAAGGATTTGGGGCCTTTTCAGTGGGAGAGTACGTGTTCAAGAAAGGATGACGACATGATAGTGAAAATTTTTATCCAAAGTAAAAGTGACCCCGCCAAGGAGAAAGAATTCAAAGAACTTTTACGGGAATTGCGGACCAAAGCCATGCAGGCCGAAGGGTTTATTTCTGGTGAAACAATGCAATCGGTCGATGATCCCTCGGTCCATTTGACTATCGGTACCTGGAAAAGTATAACAAATTGGAATAACTGGTTAAATAGTCCTGAGCGCAAGGCCATTCAGGACAAGTTCAGTAAAGTTCTGATAGAACCGGTGAAAATGACCCTCTATCACTACGAATAGAGTGATTCCTTTCTTAGGTTCCCTACGCCGACTTGCGTCTTGAGTAGAATTCCTTGACATCAAATAGCCGGCCGAAACCACTGACAGGCGTATGTACCGCCGCCAGCCTCAGCCCTGCCCACATCAGGGCCTGTGCGCTGGTGACGACCGGCACGCCGAGATCGGCTTCCAGGTCATCGATGATACCAACGCTGGGGATCGAGGCTTGGGTGATCCAAATACCGTCGGCATGCTCGGCGTGGCGAAGATAAATGCTTCTCGCAGCGCGGTAAATTGTTTCCAAAGGAAGGGACCCGACCTCTTCGCCAGGGGTTGCCCTAGTCACGTCAAAATGTCCCAGAACATCAATTCCCACATGCTTCATATAGATCCTGATAAGCTCGACCAATTCGTCGTTAAAGCCGCTAACCACCACTATTCGCTTCATGTTAAGTGCCTGCATGGCCCTGATACACCCGGCGGCGTCACTAATGTAGGGCACAGGAGTAATTTTTGCCACACGGGCACGGAGATCATCTTCAATGCCCCACCCATGGGTGACTAGGGGTGGAATGCCGGTCTGCATAATAACATCCGGTTTGCGGGCGACCAAACGCTTAACAGGTGTTTCAAAATTTGCAATTGCTTTATCATAGCTTTCCTGAGACATGCCCTCAACTCCCAAGGACGTTAGGACAAGTTGAACTCCCGGAGGAGCCATTAGGTAAAATTCATAGGGGTTGGTGTCGGAAACCATTGTTGGCTGCAGCAAGCCAATACGGGCGCGCCAACCATAAGCTGAACCTGGTGTATAGCTGATTCCCATAAAAATCCTCCTGAGATTTCATGTACAGCAAGTAAGAGCGTAAGTAACTTAATTTTATTTAGAAAATTTGTCCTTTTTCCAGCCATTCACTTTTTAAGCTCCTCTTGCAATCCCGACGCTGCAATAATATTTGACAGAACCTGCCTGGTGTCCTGAAAAGCGCCCTCTTCTAAATGGAATTGTTCAAGCACGCCCTTGTCGTTTACTCTTACCCCAATCAATGTAGGTGTGCCTCGGGCACCCAGTAGTTTAAAAATTTCCGCGGCCTGGTCTGGAAAAAGAGGGAATGGCACGTTGTGCTTTTCCCGGAAGGAATTGACCTCGTCAGCGTTGTTGGTGACGCCGATCCCGATTATCTTAATTTTGCTTTTCAAAGCTGGGCGCCCCTGGATACTTTCGTAAAGTTCGTTTACCCGAGGTGCCACATCATGGCAGTGGGGGCAATAAAGGCTGAAGAGATCGATAATGAGAAAGGGGGCTTTGATTTCGCTGACCTTAAAATTTCCCGCACCCGCAAGGCTAAGGTAACTCCGGTCCGCCTCATCCCGAGGTGCAGTAAGTTCAAATGCCGGAAAGCTGTTCACCGCACCGGACGACGGTTTCTCCAAAGCGACGCCGACCTTGGCAACTTCCGGTCCATGGGCAGCGCAACCGCAAAGGAGCAGGATAACCAGGAAAAGCAGGGCTGCGACCATTTGTTTGTTATTAAATATCTTCATGCTACCTCCAACAGATTCTTGCACCCACCCGGTTCTGATTATATCAGCCGGCGTTAGTTTCTTGATTATTTTTTTTAATTTTATATAGCATGTTACGCTATTTTTGAATAGAATATCCGCAACGAAATGAATATCGAGGTTATTGTAAATGAAACCGGCGTCTGGTTGTATCAACCGCCAAACCAGGGTCAAGCACATGCAAATCCTTAACCGGACAATGCTGATTTCCAGTGTACTTTTTTCTTGATATAGAATTTTTTCATCACAGGACGCCATTTTTCCATTTGCTCCCGATTTAAATCCACAGGAGGTTTCTGGTCGGGCGGCATGACCTCGAAGTACCGGGCATCCCCAATCTCCTCTTTAAAACTCTTCTTTACTTTGCGTAACCACGCCTCCTCACAAAAAAGATCAAGCATACTGGCAGCTAAAACCTTTGCCCCATTGATTTCAGCTTTATGTGCGATCGTTGTTGCTAATGATACCCCAGCGGGCCATGAATGAAATTCACATCCCGGGATATTGGCTGGAAAATAAAAAAATCCGCAGGGCATTACCCAAGTGATACAACCTGAATCATTGCTTGAAGCCCTTTGTTTCGCTTCCCTGAGAGGTGTAATTTTTTTTTGAAGTCCCACAATCGGCACGTTGATCTTCTTTTGCAGTGTCTTGGCCAAAGTCTCCTCTTCTTTAGACCATTTTGGCATTCCCACCATTTCCATGTTCTTTTGAATGATCTCAGCCATAGTTTGGTTGGCGCGAGTAGGCCAGCAGGTGGACAGGAGGTTCACCTCATAAGTGCAACCTGTCATAATGGCTGCTCCTTCAGCAATCTTCTTGGCCTTCTTAAATGTTTCACTTGCCTGCTCCATGGTTTGGTTGGTAAAGCCCCACTCCATTTTTGCATATTTTGGAATAACGCTGGCTTGATCTCCCCCTGCCAGAACTGCACGGTGACTTCTCTGGGAGGGTTCGAGTTGCTGCCGCATTAAGCTCCATCCCACGTCCATGAGCGTTACCGCGTCCAAGGCGTTTCTGCCCATCCACGGAGCCATTCTGCTGGAAGCTGATCTCCCATGGAAAATGAACTCTGCGGCGATATTAGCATATTGTCTTATCCCATAGGTGGTGGAAAAGTCAGACATGAGATGGGGGTGAAAGAAAACATCGACCCCTGCAAAGTAACCATCCCGTAACATATAAGGGCGAGAAATAAATTGCTCTTCGGCCGGGCTAAAAAAGAGCTTAATTGTCCCTGGGATAGCTTTTTTTTCCATCACTGTCTTAGCGGCCACGGCAGCCCCAAGCGTTACTGCCACGTTGGTGTTGTGCCCCTCCGCGTGACCGGGTGCTCCCGCGATTATCGGTTTTTCCTCTGGTACCCCGGACACCTGTGAACTGTTGGGAAGAGCATCTCCTTCAAATACCACGGCAACTACTGGCTTACCCGAACCCCAGGTCGCGATCCATGCCGAGGGCATTCCCGCGATACCTATTTCTACGTCAAATCCCGCCTTACTTATAGCATCAATGGCATATTCCGATGTCCTGAACTCCTGCATTCCCAGTTCGGCAAAGTAGAAAATCGCATCCCCAATCTTAGCAATCTCTTTATTATTTCGATCAATAAAATCAAAGGCATCTATTTTTGCATCTCTTATTTTTACCTCCTTTTCACTCATGGCCATTATTCCCATAATCACCTCCCCCCGTATGTTTTCAAAAAATTATTGGAATAACAAAATATTATATCTATTTTTTCATTAAAATCTCCCGGTATAATTTTATATATCTATCATAATCAGCTGCAATACCCGTATCGAAAGGTAATATCTTTATCCCTGCCAATTTTAATCCGGGCATTCTGGCATCCACATCAATTCTGCTGGGAATCCGGTACCAACTGGCAAGTATCTCTTGACCTTCCTTGGATAGCATAAAATCAACAAATAACCTGGCTGTATTGGGATGGGGGGCATTCGCAGATATAGCTATGGGATGAATTTCTGGAACAACTGGCTCAATAGCTACCCATCCCAGAGGGGCTCCTTGAGCCTTCTTTTCTTCTACCCGCTGATTATAGGTTGTGATTCCAATAGCGAATTCACCTGCGACGAGCATATCAACAATTACGTTTCTGCCAGTGCGAAATTGAATATTTTGCCCGGCAAGTTTTTTCATATATTCGATGCCGTTTTTTTCACTACCCATTATCTTTAACACATTAGCAAACCAATAAAAGGCCTTATCGTCCATACCCATCTTTCCCTTCCATTTAGGAGATAGAAGGTCATTATAGTTTTTGGGTACTTCAGATGGAGAAACGAGTTTGGAGTTATAGCCTATCACGTTATAGTTGACATAATAATCTGTCCAGTAGCCCGCTGGATCTTTATCTTGACTAACTTCCGGAAAAAACTTCCTCTCTGGAGAAAGGTACCTACCAAACAAGCCATTTTTTTTAAAAATCTCACCTGCTATACCAGTAGTTTCCAGTACATCAAAAGAATACTTTTTAGCACGGGCTTCGCTCAGAACCTTCGTCAGCTGTGCTTCATCTCCACTCCGATAAAATTCTGTTTCAATAAAAGGATACTTCTTCTTAAATTTATTCAGTATATCAACGACTTCATCTGCCCTGATAGTGACATACCATACCAATTTCCCTTCTTTTTTAGCCCCTTCCACTAACATAGCTGTCCTCTCCTCCTCCGATTGAGCGGCCAAGGTCGTATCAGAAAAGGCAGCAAAAAAAGTTAAGCACAGAAACATGGTCAGAAGAAAAACAATGAACGATGATTTAAGCTTTTTTAAGTCCACAGTTCTCATTTCAATCACCCTCCTCATGCTATGGTAATTTGCCCATTCTTTCTAATTCGTCAGCGGCCTCCTTGAGCTGCAGGTCCTCAAGCTTGCCGCGAGTGATGACTCGAAAACGCATCAGTTTAGCTGCCAAATCCTGACAGTAGTCGCAGTCCAGACAGTCGTAGCCGCAAGACGTGATTCGTGCAAAGAAACCGTAATCCGTCAAACATTTGTTCTCCAGGTGGGCCCCGTACTCTAGACCTAACTTGTTCAGGCTGCCCGAGAGGATGTCCAGAAGGTCACCGTCCCAGCGCTGTTTCATGTAGGCGTCAACAGTTCTAAGAACCATGCTTCGAGGCCGGGCACGACCCACTATCTTGAAAAACGGGGTTATGTCTGTGTATCCCTCCAGGTCCTCCGGCCTGATCCATCCGGATTTAAAAATTTGCGAATAATCCCAGAGCGTAACCTGGGAACAATTGGCAAAGAAGGCATCTCCCTCAATAGGGGCCACTTCCTTTGATCTGTGGGAAATATAGTTGAAGTGAAATCTTCTAAAGGGGCACTTATAAAGGCAGCCATCGTTAACCATTAATTTAAACTCCCCCTTGATCGCTTTTTTCATTTTGCGAAGGAGTGGCAGGTTTCGGTTTATGTCGACATCAGGGGTAATGACATTTGCCCCCAGTCTCGCGAAGATTTCAGCTCTCTCCAGGCAGTCTATTTCACCCAGGACGGAAGCGCATATTTCCAGATCGGGGAAGTGTCTTCTGACCTCTGCCACATAGAGGGGGTTGGCGAGGGTGACCGCCTCCAACCCATGCTCCTCATACATCCGCCTGAGGAAATCGATCTTGGTCTTGACCACCTCCGGGTTGTACCATTCCAGACCTTCACAGGTAGTGTTCATCAATAAATTGACGCGCAGGCCTTCTTCATGAATCCTTTTCATGATACCGATGAATTCAGCCTCATTCATCTCCTCGGTAATCCGTCCGGATCCCGAATACTGCTGTGGGCCGGAAAGATATACTTCCCGGATGCGGTTGCCCTTCTGAAGCTTCAGTTTGAAGACCTCGGTCAGGGTCTCAGGATCATTGTTGTAGGGAACAGAAAACTCCAGATTGGCCATAGAAGAGCACACATCTTCCTCAGGGCAGCTTGCCCATGTTTGCCAGTTCGTCGGCCACACCCTTAAGCCCCAATTCTTCAAGTTTGGCTCTGGTTGGCCAACCCGTCCCTTTATCCCAGCCTCTTAGCGCATAATACCTGTCTAACAGGTCGCTGAACTTATCGGCTTCCAGCCTTTGCGGACCGGGTTCATCGGGGAAAGGCGCAGGTTGTTCAAAAAAAGGCACGACGCTTTCGTCATGCGCCCTAGTCCTGCCCTGTCTTACACGCAGAGCTCTTTCCAGATTTATTACCCGTTCGCAGGCTTTATGCATATCCTCAAGCGTCCATTCTGTGCCTACGACGGCGTTAAACTGCCTTAATTCGAATTCCCCGTCGAAAATATGATCCGGTTTGTCTATATCGAAGGCAAAGCGATATGCTCTCTCACACACGGGTACGGCAGCCTTGATAAGGCGACGATATTCATGGTAGACGACCGGGTACTCTTTGTCCATATAGCCCAAGGCAGGCTCGTCCCAACCGGCAAGGGCATGGGGGACGCCATACAACTTGGCGCCGGCTTTGACCATCTCCGCATAAGATATTTGCTCTTTGCCATAAAGAGATTCTTTCCACCATTCCTTGCAACCTCTTTCACATATGGCTTTAGGCAAGCTATGGTCTTGCATGGCCGAGTTTCTCCCCGCCACCGCCCATTGCAGGGCCATTATTATCCACATGGGGTAATGCATCCACTGGCTATACCTGCTATCCCAATGAGGCATAAAGCCATGTTTGTGGGTTTTCCATACTTCGTCACTTAAACCCATCGCCTGGGCGGCCCTGGGGGATGCCTCGGCCCAGATGTCGCCCTCACCCTGTCGATAAGCCACTGAATTCAAGAACCGGGCCGTAAATTCCGTCGGAAGCCCGCAATGCTTTTGCTTCTTAGGCCAAGGCCCGGCATTTTTATTCAGCTCCACCTTTTCTCCGAGAAGGCGGGTGAGCTTCCCGGCATTGTAGCAGTTGTTCCAGAACAGTGCCATGCCCCGCACTTCAAATTCATCCAGACCGAGCTCGTTCTCAAGCACATGGAATTCAAAATTTCTCTCAAATTCTGGCCCGCTGTCAGGATTCTTGCCATCGAGGAGACAATCCGTCATGTGCCAACCGCATTGCGTTATTCCCGAGGCAGTGCCTGAGCCTGTGAAGCGTCTTGGCACATTACTGTGGTAGGTGAGCGGGCAGGAACAATCGCCATTGGTGCCACAGAAGCTGCATGTTTCCTTGCGTTCTAAATAGCGGCCCCGATCAGTAACCAAAGCAATCCGGTTCTGGCCCATCGGGGCCATCTCGGAAGAGAGTCGGACCACTTCTTCCAGCAACTTGGCTGGCCTGGCAACTTCTATTCTGCAGTTTCCTGGCTTGATAACAATAGCTTTGAGATTTTTATCTCCCATTACCGCACCGAAACCGCTATCGCCGCACACACTTTGCGTATGCGAGAGGATTATCGACCACCGGACACGGTTCTCTCCGGCTGGACCGATACAGGCCGAAGCAATATTGGTACCATACCTATGGGCTAAGGCGATTTGTGTGGCGTGGGTGTCTATCCCCCAGAGAAATCCGGCATCTTCGAGATGATACCCCTCTTCACTGACACAAAGGTATTTCGGCGAGGCTGCCTTGCCGGTTATCGCAATGGCATCGTAGCCCGCCCACTTCAGCTTAGGGGCAAAATCGCCACCGAAATTAGCAAAGATTGCCCAGGGTATAGGATATGACAGGGCTGAAAGACCGACAACTGCCGTTCTGCTGGCAGCTATGGCCGGTGTGCCGGAACAAGGGCCGGGAGCAAACACCAGAGTATTCTCAGGGCTCCACTCATTGGTGTCCTTGTTGGTTTCATCCCAAAGAATCTTATAACCTATGCCGGGTCCGCCGATGAAGTCAGGAACATAGTCCCAGGTGCTCAGCTTTTTGAAGCTCTGAGACGATAAATCTACTCTGAGGATTTTGCCAACATAACCTCCGTACATCCTATAACCTTTCTTTCCTTGTTACGAGGGTAAGCGCTTGTCTGCTGCAAACCTCGACGCAAACAGGTCCGCCCGCTCTTTCTTTGCACAGATCACACTTGATAGCCACCTGTCGGCCATCGATATCCGCAAGGTTTATTCTGGGCTCATCGAAGGGGCACGCCTCAATACACAACCCGCAACCGATACATTCTTTTATGTTTATGTATCTGGCGCCGGTGGCGCTGTCAATGCACATGGCCTTATCCTTTAGCGGACAGGCAAGATAACACTCCGGGCCGGCACAGTGTTTGCAAAATAGAGGCCTCCGCAATTGAAAGCCGCAAAGTTGCTGCTCGTCGTGCCAGATAATCCCTGACAACGGCGGTGCCACAGCACTGTGATGGTATACAGCACAAGCGGTGAAGCAGCGGCTGCAGCCGAGGCATTCATCGGGTTGCCATTTAATAACACCTGCCTTAGGAATACTTTCCATGAAAATGCCCCAAAATGGGCTATGAAGGCAAATAACTCGGCCAGTGGGCAACTGAACCAACTGCCCTTGGCTCAAGGTGCTCTAGAAAACGTAATGGCAATTCCCTAGACTGGAATCTGCAAGGGATATCGATAACCACCGCTGATTATTGCACTCCTCATTATATATCCGGCTGCTAACAACAATATTCCGCAAGCTGACGAAATCCAGAATAGATAAACCGCCTGTCCCACCGTAATGCCGAAAGCCAACAACGCCACAGAGAGGAGCGAAAGAACGGCCGTCACGGTGAGGGGAAACTTCAACTTGCTTAACGATTCGCTGTATGTCACGCCTGGTCTGGCGCTCGCTAAAAATGCCAGGCTGATCAGTTCAATAAGTATCGATACTGTTCCGAAAATTGCCAATAAGTTAAAGGTCTCCCTGCTTTCTCTCTCCGTGTGAAGCCCGGCAAAAGGCACGGAAATGAGAAGCGCCAGCCCCACTCCTGTGCACAGGGCGACGAATAGCGAGAGCATCGGCAGCATTGGCGAAGCCCAGATCGGTATTGCCTTTGCCCCTCCAAAGAGTAAACCATGGTAAGCAGCCGTGACGAGAGCAAGGCTAAAGGCTACCGTTCCGATGGCCGCGGCCAAGCCGGAGGTCAGCCACCAGGGAAACCAGAAGCCCGGCAGAGCGTATCCTAGACCGAGGATTACGAAAAGAAGTTGTATCAGCACACCCCGGGATATCCAGGAAGTGGACAGACCGGCTAAAAGCCGGCGGCAGCGTTTTATCGGCGCCAGCAAATCTGCTAAAAGGCAAAACAGGCCAAATATCAGCAGTATTGGTCCAACAAATGTGCACACCATCCCCAGGTCTTTCACGGGACCAAGCGCACTTAATACAAAACCGATAACAAACACCCCGGCGCCGGTTCCTCCCAGGAAGATATCCAACACGATTAACCGGCCCCAGGTGGTCTGTCTTTCCAAAGCCATGGGAATCTCCTCTCCTATAGCAAATAGCAAACTGAGGGTTCAGTCCCCAGTTCTTCCAAGAGCCGGATACTTCTCCTCTCGGTGATCAATCGGGAAACCTCACTGCCAGGGTCGTCAAGGTCTCCGAAGTAGCGGGCTTTGGCGATACAGGAATTCACACAGGTGGGAGTGGCTTCATGATCAACCCCTGTTTTCAGACCCTTGCCGGCAGCCTCGTCAATTTTTTCCATACAAAAGGCGCATTTTGAAGCGACCCCAACCTGGTGTCTTTGACCGGGTCGGCGCAAGTTAAAGGGCAACTCTTCATTGGCCGTCGGTGTTCCGTAATAAAACTCTTCCTTCTTCTGGATCGTTCTGGCCTCATATGGACAGGCAACAACGCAGTAGCCGCAGCCGATGCACCTGTCCTGATCGACGTACACAACGCCGCCTGGACGCTGCATCGTCGCGCCGGTGGGACAAACATCCTTACAGGGCGGTAGCTTGCAGTGCATGCACAGTATGGGAAGAAACCTCCGGCGTACGTCGGGATATTCCCCGATTTCATAGTCCTTTACCTTGCCCCAGAAGATGCCCGCAGGGATCATGTTTTCGACTTTGCAGGCCACCGTACATGTCTGGCAGCCAGCGCACCTTACCAGGTCTATTGCCATTCCCAACCTGCTCACTTTGTGACCTCACGCCTTATATATCTTGACCTTAACATGTTCTTTTTCCGCCCCCTTATCGTCGGTCAACTCAATGAGCGAAGGAACGATTTGAGATACATTCGGTATCCCGAGATCTTTGGCAAAGGGAGTAAGCCAATGACCATGCATCCCTGTGACCAACAAACAGTCCGGCCGAATACCTTCACGAGTTTTCGCCTTTCCTTTCATTTTACGAAAGGGTGATTCTATCCAAATTTCGTCTTCATCCTTAATGCCCAGCCTCTCGGCAGTTTTCTTATTCAGTTGCACCCCTGTATCAGCCAGCGTCAGGCTCGCGGCTTCGTGCATCAGCGGGACCCCGGCATTTGAGCCCCAGGCATACAGCGCACTCCTGGCGGTCAATAGCCAGAAGGGATAATCCCCGGGATACTTGCCGAAGCGCTTAATATATACCTCATCCAGAAAAGCACTCACATCTGTCCATTCAGGCAGGGCCTGATGTGCATCCGCCTGACGGTCCCACCAGTCAATGCCTTTCTCCAGCAGTCTCTCTTTAAGCTCGCTGCCGATCCTTTTCAACCTCTCCTGATAGGGAAGTTCAAACCTGAACCCCGACTCTTTCATTGCGGGATAAAGGTATCTTGGCCGTTCATATCGCCCATCACGAACGGCTCCTACCCCGACCAAGTTTGCATAGGGTTGGAGGAAGGCGCCGTTTTGCTTAAACCAGTCCAAACCGTGTTCAACTTCCCCGTGGCTCAGGTGACTTGTAACAGCTCTGCACAATCGATCATACAGCTCCGCAACACTGTATTTCCTGTCCTGTTTTAGCTCCCAGGGCGTGCCCTTAAGCCTTATCCCCAGGCATCCCCCGGTATTTATATCCTCATTGTATTTATCAAGCATCCCTAATCTGTCAGCTATCTCGGTCGCGATATCCGTCACGTTCATCGTGTTGCCGACCCGCTGCACCACCGGCTGCTTAAGGACAAAACCTGTTGTCTGGCGATAGTTCTCCGTATGGCCCGTCGCACCAAACCGCAGCAATTGCAGGGTTTCCAACTCGCCGTCTTCAGGAAGCAGCAGGTCGGCAAACCAGGCAGTTTCGTTCATGCTATGGACGAAAGCAACTTGAAAGGGCATTCTTTTGAGAACTTCGATGACCGCCGGCGTGTCGAATTGATTCAGCACCGGGTTGTGTCTAAACGAAATCATTACCTCCGGAATGGAAGGCTTTGGCCAGTTCGGCGGGCAATCCACCAGCCACTTCCAGGACAGGTGAAAGGCGCCGGACCAAGTGCTGACGAGCGGACAAAGGCGGGCCGCAGGATCGCGCTTTCCCGGCGGCAGGTCCCAGTGCTTCTTATCAGTAGGGTTAAAGGGATACTCCAGGAAACCGTCGTTTGTTCTTGCCATCGGCCCGGAAATGTTCACATCCAACCCCAGTTCGCCTCCAGGGACCTCTATTGCCCCAACAAGGCTTTCCAATACATGTTGTGCCCACACAAATTGGGTTGCTCCCCAGCCATGATTAACAGACTTGCCTACAGTTATCGCCACGGGGCGGTGGGGCATTTCGATACCTTGTATGCGAATTGTGGCTCCTACCATGGCGTTTTCTACAAACTCCGCCGCCACTTTCCTAATTGTATCGGCCCCTATGTCACAGATATCGGCTGCCCACTCGGGGCTAAATCCCTTCATATGTTCCATGAGAAGTTGAAAAGAAGTCTTGACTTTGTCGCTATCGATCTCCTGGATTTCTTCATCAGGACCAACAGTAAGTCCTTTAACAGGGTATTCCCCCAACAGGGCGAAGTCCTTGATGTCAGCGGCATCAAATATCTTTGCCTTATTTTCCACTGAATCCCATATCAGTGGTTTCCTTGTCTCCTTATCTCTCGCGAAAAAGCCGTTTGGGGCAACAAGGTAGGGGCTGTTCGTCATTTTTTTCAAAAATTCGGTATCGCACGCTGCCTGCCAATCCATTTCATGCAGGATAGTGTGGATCACGGCATAGAGGAAAGTATGATCGGTTTCCGGCTTAATGGGAATCCATTTGCTTGCGGTAGCACCGGTAGCGGAAAGATGCGGCTCGATTTGGACCCTTTTGGATCCCTTCGTTCGGCTATCGGCATGTCTTAAAATGCCTGCTGCACCGGCAGTAACATTAGCATGTTTGCCAAAACTAATTTGGTATGAACAGTATGGAGTATCAGGTGTACATCCACCCTTATGCCACAGCTCGCCAAGCATGCGAGCGGCCGACATGCATCTCCCTCTTATGGAGAGAGTACTGTCAACAGGAGACAAGACCGCTTTGGAACGCCGGGCGCCGAATAGCGTCAAAAGCGTTCCATAATGGTAAGGCGAGACTCTCGGGCTTCCCTCGGCCCAGGCAATCTTGGGATAGCCATTCTCATCCAATAAGCCGCTCTTTCTGACCGCCGATAACTTCTTGGCTACCGTCTCCAGTGCTTCGTCCCACGTGATCTCCTGCCACCGGGGATCTTCGTCGATCCCTTTCCTGGGATTAGTCCGTTTCTGTGGCGCCTTCACGCGATGAGGACTGTAATGCTTTTGGATTAATCCATAGGCTCTTGCACACACCTTGGTCTCGGTTCGATTGGTCCAAGCCCAAGCCAAATCGTAATTTGGTTCTATACCAACGGCGACACCACCCCTCACCCGAATTTTGCAATAGCATGGCAATTGCTGGCATTGAGTGCAGCAAGTTGGTACCAAATTTTCTTCCATCGAAATTTTTCCTTAATGCTCAAGCTACATTACACTCGATCAGTACGTTAACAATATTTTTGGTTAGACGAATCTTGTATGCATGACAAATCATTAGCCCAGATAGAGGCATTATCCTTCTTTACTTCTTTACATCAGGTATTTTTTCAGAATCGGTGTCTTTTCATCGATATACTTAAAAAGCGATTTAGCCATACGTTCCGCATCAGCACCATAAAGAGGGTCTGGGGTAAAGTCCATCTTTTTCGCCTGTGCTAAAAATTCCTTGTTAGCGAATAATTTTTTAAAACCTGAGAGCAAAATATTGGTAACCTCCGTGGGAAGATCAGGTGGAGCAACAATCATACGATGTACCTTCAACGTATCCGCTAGTTCCGGATAGCCCAGTTCAGCGATTGACGGAACACCCGGGTAAGGGCTAGTCTTAGAAAGTACGGTTAAAGCTCGAAATTCTCCAGCATCAATCATCGGCTTAGCCGATTCCTCGGCCATAATTGCAATATCAACATCACCCCGCACTAAAGCATTGGCATTCTCTGCTGCACCGGGGAAATTAATCAGCCGTGCCGGCACTTTGGCCGCCTCCTTAACTAAAATGCAAGCTACATGGTGACCCCGGCCAAAATTTGAAGCCGCCCATTTTAACTCCTTTTCTTTTCCGGCTTTCATCATCTCATTCCAGTTCTTAAAGCCTTTTTTGTGGGTCAGAATCAATCGTAGTGAAGCGGCTGTTCTCAGCAGAAAGGTAAATTTATTACAATCAAATTCTATTTTATCAGTAATGGTATCCGTAATGAATGCTGTATTAAAATCGCCGATGGTATAACCATCAGAATTCGCATGAAAAATATTATTGTAGGCCCTTTTCCCTCCTGCTTCCGGCACATTTTTGATCATAATCTCCCCACCTTTCGCCCCTTTGGATGATTCCTTAAGGTATCTTGTCAAATAGGGACCACTAACTCTGGCAATCAGGTCAAACGCACCGCCCGCCTTTGTCGCAACAACCCAGGTGATCCTCTCAGCCGGGTAAACATCTTTGGCGAAAGCCAATGGAAGATGGACAAGTCCTGACAGTACTCCACCGCCAATTCCGACAAGCTTTAAAAATTCCCTTCGTCCTTGATTGTATCTTTCCATGACCCCTCCTTCTCTCAAGCAGTTAAGATGGTTTGGTACAGCACCTAGCCTCTGAAAGACTGCAACAAAAGTTACGGATCTAAAGATTTACCTCAAATTGAGGATTCTGCTGTCTCAATGATATTAGATTATCCGGTGTGCGTGACCACCAGTACGTCCACAAAGCGGTATATCATAAGAAATATGCTATGTAGAGGATTAGCTGGCAACCTGTATGCTATTGTTTAGGGCATTCATCACTGCCATATATCTTCTTATCGGGAATGTCAAGTTGCTACGTCAAAAAACCGGGCTTATTCCGGCACCTGATTCTGGTTTATTCCGGGCAGGTGATTCCTGATGATCGGATAATCCCCTGTATTTCGCTAGCGAATTTCACACTATAAGAAAACAGGTTTTTCAAGTTCTTCTTTATTTATCTTCACATCAATTATAAAGGGCTTATTGCTATGCAATGCACTCTGAATAGCATTCGACAATTCGTCCAATCGCTCTACCTGGACCCCATCCGCCTTGAAAAACTTGGCTATCTCACCAAAGGGAGGATTATCAAAATCACACAGGTAGCGCTCCTGAAATTTAGCCTTCTGATATGCTCGTACGTTTCCGAATCCCGAATCATTTAAAACGACAACGATAATATTGATATGCTCTCGCGCAGCAGTTTCCAACTCTTGGATATTGAACATAAAACCACCATCACCGTTTAGGCAGATCACAGGACGGGTAGGATCAGCAAGTTTCACGCCGATGGACATTGGAAAACTTGACCCTACCGATCCAAAGTCATCAGTATAATAAAAAGTATCTGTTTCAAATATATCAAAGTGACGCCTGACATACTTCGCAAAATTCCCCCCATCCACAACGATCGCAGCTTCAGGAGGCAAATGTTCTCTTAACGTCCTGATGACAGCTTGAGGCGTAAGTGGAACAGCCTGGAAATCAATCTCGCTATCCTTTTTTTGTTGACTCTCTTTTTTGATCTCTTCCGCGATGTTTTTCAACCCAAAGCTGATATTATACTCTTTCACTTTTTTAAGCAGCGATTTTATTACCGGACCAACATCACATACCACCCCAAGTTCAATGGGATAGATACGTCCAACTTCTTCCGGGTTGATGCTTACATGAATGATTTTAACTTTTGGAATAATGTCATAATTGTACTGCGTAGAATGATAATCAAATTTTACTCCCAGAGCCAAAACGAGGTCGGCATGTTTCATAACCCGGTTGCCTGCCTCCCCCCTTCCCTTGCCGATCATGCCCATACCCAAGGGATGACTGTTGGGAAAGGCATCGGGATGATCACGGGTAGTAGTCACCGGTATTTCAAGAGTCTCTGCCAGTTCGACTAAATCCTTTCCTGCTTTTGACCATAAGATCTCTCCCCCGACAAACATAACCGGGAATTGAGCATTCTTTAAGAGACGAACAACGTCATCGATAAACTCTTCCGGGCAGGATGGAGGGACTGAACTGCGATACTGAGAAGTTACGGCCTTGTCATAATCAACTTCGCCTGCCGAAACATTGCTCGGAATAGCTAAGTGGACCGGCCCTTTTCGTCCGTTCAAAGCAATACGAAATGCCTTTCTGAGCATCTCCGGTATTTTTTCAGATTGATTGATAGAGGCGCTCCACTTCGTAATTGGTTTAAAGACACTTACTTGATCCATCTCGTGGAAAGAATCCCGTTCCAAGATACTCTGGCTATGAGTCCCGGTAATGGCAATGACAGGGATTGAGGCCTTATATGAAGCTGCTATACCTGACACAAGATTCATGGCTCCCGGACCAACGGTTGCCATACATACCCCCATCCCACGGGTTGCCCGAGCATATCCATCCGCCATAAAAGCGGCACCTTGCTCATGCCTAGTCATAATGGTACGGATAGGACTTTGATGAATTTCATCCAGAATATCAATAATCTGAGATCCCGGTAACTGAAACACATGCTTAATACCTTCTTCCTTTAAGACCTCGACTATCGCCTTTGCCCCGGACATTTTAGCCATAATGAATAGTTCCTCCCTGTTCTTTTTAAAGGATCTTTCGTAGGACTATCACAAAATCTTCATTATCGATTTGACAAGCACGCCCATCCCGGCGTCTATCCTGACAGCAATTAATGAAACATGGAGAACCCAGTTACAACAAATTGCGGTTTATGCTAGATTTCGTTGGCATCGGCCAAAGTGGATTTTGAAACTTGACCTCGGAACCCAATGTGATAAAGCTTTTCGTGGTGCGAATTCAGGCATGTGACAATGTCCCTCAAGCTTTCCCTATACGTAAGCTGGGCAAAAGCAAGACAGAGAAATTGGTCGTAGCAGGGAAACTTTCTAATCCGGTGATTGCCCTTGTATTTTTTGACACACTTGGTAAACTCATAACGTGGCAAGTGCTCCAGTATCTGTGCAAAGACTGTTTTCCCGACATTCATTGGCACCCCTCCCCCAGTTGATTGGAAGGAAGGTAGATGCCGGAGTTAATAAAGTAAATTGAAATCGAAAAAATCTAAAATCGATCATTTATTAATTAATATCCCTATGTTAGATGATGGTACGTTAATTTTAACCGGACAGCCGTGAAGTAATTTAATTTTATTTAGAAAATCTAATAACAAGCGTAGAATATCCTGTCAAGAAAAAACACCACAGGCATATCAATGAAACTGAGGAGGACAAATCACTGGTGGTTAATTTACAATTGAGATCAGGTAAAATTAGTGGTAATTTGTATCATATCTTGCACATTTCCTAATGGGGGGGACTATGCAGAAAACGATGTCTTATCAGGATGTTTTATCAAAAGGGGGGAGTATTATGTCTGAAGGGTATGATAAAAATCGTCGGCTTCGTTGTAGCCAATGGGAAAAAATAAGAAAGAGAGTTCTGCTGTCTTTATTCGTCTGTCTGATGTTTACACTCGTGACGGTCGGCGTCAATGCTGCGGAGATTAAGAAGTTTCCCAATAAACCGATCTCCTTGATCGTTCTTTTTTCCGCCGGTTCGGGAGCGGACACAGATGTCAGACTCATCCAGCCTTACTTACAAAAACATCTGGGCGTCCAGGTCATTGTTTACAACATACCCGGGGCAGGCGGCAGACTTGGGTTAACAAAAGTTTTTAAAGCTCCTGCCGACGGCTACACAATTTGCAGTACCGGCTGGGCTGCGGGAGCCATTATTCCGGAGATACTGTTCAAACCTGATTTTAAAACGCTTGATTTCACCAATATCGGAGCATGGAGCGGGTCTAATTTCGTGCTGGTCGTGAATTCAGAAACCTGGAAGACAATGGATGAATTGGTCCAAGCTGCTAAATCCAGGAAGCTCAGCTGCGGAATAAGCGGCATTGCCAGCGCCGTCCGCGTTCTCGGTGAGGCGACGCTCGAGGTTACGGGAATTAAGGAAATGAGTTGGGTTGCCTATTCCGGGGGGGCCGAATCTATGGCGCAACTTGCCGGAAAACATCTGGATCTGGTCATCACCAGTACGTCAAGCGCGATGCCGCTCGTCCGTGCGGGCAAGGTCCGACCGTTAATGGTATATGCCGATGAAAAGGACGATGTCTTTCCGAATGCGCCTCTGGCAAAGGAGTTGGGGTATCCCGTACAGCCGTTGCCATCCCACCGGGCACTGTTCGGACCTCCCAACCTTCCCCAGCCGATCGTCCGGGTGATTGCCGAGGCGATGGTCAAAGCCGCTAATGAACCTGAATTCCAAAAGAAAATGAAGGAGCGGGGCGCGAGCGTCCAGATTATGAACGACCAGCAGCTGAAAAAAAGTGTCGTCCAGCAATTCAATGCGATCCAAAAATATATTTCACGGATTCAAGTTCAGGCGGATAAAATCTGATAAATTAATCCCGCTGAACTCGTAAAGAAGCCTCAAGGTCAAAGGCTTTTAGGACCAATAGCCAGCTGATAAGGAGACGGAGTCGTTGCCGACTCCGTCTCCTTTGGCTTCTTAAAAATTACCATTCCTGCCTATCTCATCTAGGAAGAAGGTAGCTAAGCAATTATTGAGAGTGTTTTGCCAGCCAATCCAAAAGGATGGCTTTGGTGCCGGCCGGGTCTTCCCAGAAAAATCCATGGCTTTTGTTCGGCAGTAATTTCAATTCCGTGTGGGAAGGCATGCGTTCCTTGAGGGCAAGGTTGGCCGGCAAATGCGGACCGCCGCCGGCGATGTCGGCATCTCCTACCAGGATAATGGCAGGCGCCTTGATCGATCCCAGTTGATGGGTAATTTCAAAGGTATGCCGGGCAAAGAGATAACGGAGGTAGGTGCGGATGTCGGCATGATAGTCCCAAGACAACTTATAAAAAGCAGCGACCACATCGGGATGGCTTTTCCTGAAGGCTTCCGTAAAATACCCGTCCGTTTCAAAAATTTCATACCGGACATGCTCCAATAAGCCGCCGCGGTTGATAAGCCGTTCCAGGAGTCGGAGTTGCGGCAAACCAATCGCATCCTCGCCCGTGCGCACAACCGATCCCGATCCGGTGGATGCCAAGATGAGGCTCCTTACCTTGCCGGGATAATTTACCCCCATGCATAGTGCGATTCTTCCGCCGATCGAGTGTCCCACGATATGAGCGCGATCTACCCCCAGGTGGTCCAGAAGAGCTACCACATCGGCCGCCAACTGGTAAACGGTGAAAAAGTTATCAATGCGACTGGACCTGCCGATTCCCCGGGGGTCCATGATTACGACCTGATAGCGATCTTTCAGGTCAGCGGCCGTATAGTCCCGCCATGCATCGCAGGGAAGACCGGTTCCCTGCAAAAGAACGACCGTATCGCCCTTGCCGTAAGTCTCATAATAGATGTCGACGCCTGTCACTAATTTCGCAATGCTCATATACTCCTCCTTTAATTTGGTAATTAACCGTTAGACCCCTTTTAGTTTAGAGAAAGCGTAAATATTTGCCGGCTTCCTTGACGATATCCTGTGGCTGGTTGAGAACATTTTTGAAAACTTTCAGGCATTCATCGGCTGGAAGATAATGCACTCCCATTTTCGTCCGTATTGCGTCTTCCTGAAGCTTGGGGTCTTTCGCTGCGGCCGCGAAGGCATCCCTTAATATCTTCATGACAGGCGCGGGTGTCCCCGGTGGCGCTACGTAAGGGCGTCCAACCTGATCCGTAGCCGCCCGCATGGCCATAATCGTCTTCCCCATGATATTCGTCGTTAGATCTTCGTCCACGGGCAGGTTTGCCGTTTCCGGCTGAGCCGCCCGACTGCGAATCCAAGGGCGTAATAAACCCCGGTCAATGTTTGGTTTGAGAGAACTGTGGGCACCGCCCAATCCGTCGATCTCTTTCGTTTCCACCGCCAGGGCTGTAGCGGCCGAGGAAGGATAGATTGCAATTTTAAAGTTGAACCCGCCAAACTCCTTGAGGAGGGTGATGAATTGATGATTCTGGCCGGCAGGGCCGCTGGTGCCTAACATGATCGGTTCTTTCGTTTTTCGGAGTTCCTCAACATTGCGGAAGGGTAAATCGGACCTCAGCGTCAATACGGTACTTTCAATAGCCGCTGATCCTATCCAGGCGTACCTGGTGACATCAAACCTAACGCCATCCGCCTTCATGAGTTGCGCGAGCGGGATGCCTTGATTAAAGGTGCCGATTGTCAATCCGTTTGGCTTGGCTATGTTGTAAACGTAATTAGCCGCGATCATGCTATTGGCCCCCGGCATGTTATCGACAATGAAGACGGGATTTCCCGGTATGTGCCGGGAAAGATGCTTGGAAAGCAGCCTGGCCATGCGATCATACCCTCCCCCAGGTGCAGACCCAACGACAATCCGAATCGTTTTCCCGGCATAATAGGGTGCTCCTGCGGCCTTTTGGAGTGGCACCAGCCCCAGCAAGATAACTAAACAAGAAATAAGTAAGAGTCTTATATCTCTTTTCATATAGTTACCTCCCTTATGGACAGCAAATTTTTATAATAGGGTCATTTGCCTTAAACCAAAAAAGATTGCCTGCTCTTTATTTCTTCATGAGAACATCATGATATAATTTTGCATACTTATTATAAGCTTCAAGATTTATGGAACCCGTACCCATAAGTTTCAGCCCCTTTTTCAAACGGGGTACAATGGCATCCACATCGTTTCTTCCCGGTACCCGATAAAAACCGGCGATGATCTCCTGCCCTTCTTTAGACAGGATAAAATCAATGAAGAGTCTCGCAGCAGCCGGGTGGGAAGCATTGGCCGCCAAACCTATCCGCACGGATTCTGTGATGACGGGCTCGACAGCTACCCAATCAAGGGAAGCACCTTGCATCTTCATCTCTTCAATTCTCTGGTTCCAGAGGGCGATACCCACATGAATTTCACCTGCTGCCAGCATCTGACAATTCAACGTTCTGCCCGTTCGGAAAGTAATCCCCTGTGTGGAAAGTTTTTTAACATAATCCAAACCATTTTCCTGTCCCATGAGGCTTAAAATACCATATAACCACTCATAGGCCTTGGAATCCATTCCCATTTTTCCTTTCCATTTATGATCTAAAAGATCTTGCCATGTCTTGGGTACATCTTTTTTGGACACCAATTTCGTATTGTATCCAATGACATTGAGCAGGATATAGACATCCGTCCAGCATCCTTCCGGATCTTTGAAATCATCCTGATAATATTTTAATTCGGGAGAAAGGTACTTAACCAATATACCCTCTTTTTTTAATAGCTCTGCCGCTATACCATTTAGCATGACAACATCGGCGTTATAGCGTTTATTTCGCGCCTCTACCTGTATTTTTGTCAATAATTTATCCACTCCGCTTCGATAGAGCTCTGTCTTTATAAAGGGATATTTTTCCTTAAATTTCTTTAACAATACGTCCGCATCCATCATAGTCACGCTCGTATACCAGACCAGTTTCCCCTCTTTTTTCGCTCCCTCCGTCAACTTAGCCACATTCTCGTCCTGCTGAGCTGCATAGATGGCAGTGGAAAAATAAGCTGGCAGCAATAAGGAACCAAGGATCATAAGGGAAAAAAGAGTTACTGAACGCAACGCTTTGCTCAAGGTAATTGATCTCATCTTCTTGTCCTTTATTGAAATTATGCCGATGGGTCGAACCGTCGCTACACGCCTCTTGGACTGCATATGGGATATGCCGCCGCATGTTTATTGTTACATTGGAGCGCCGCTGTTGTCAACTAATAGAATTGTCTTTAAACCCCTCTGCTGAAATCTGGCATTTCTATGAAAGTTGTCAAAGAAATACTTGGTCATGCTCACCTTTCAACAACAACGATTCATGCTCCTATTCCAGATGAAATCGTTGCTCAGGAAACGACAAAAATGCTCCTCGTTTTTACCCACGGTAAGTGCTATAGGTTCCGGAGAATTATCAGGGGAATTGCATTTTGACAAAATCTTCTTGTATTTTATGCAGAGGCATATTTCATGAATTCTCAAGATCGAGAAGCTTCTCCAAACGCTCATCCTGACCATAAGGCCCTCTTGAAGCTGGCTCAAGCCATCATGCCCTTTGGAAAATATGCAGGCTATCGTCTCGTGGACCTTTCGGAACCATATGTTGTCTGGCTTTCCCGGAAAGGATTTCCAAAAGGGGAACTCGGTGAACTGCTGAATACGATTTATGTAATAAAGGTCAATGGCTTGGAATACCTTTTTGATTCGCTTAAAGATTGATACTCCCGGAAGAATTCGTTTCATTAAAAACGCGGTAGAAACAGGAAGGTAACATTTTGGAAAAATTCGCCTTGTCCGGAGAATACATTGAGCTTACTAAACTTCTCAAAGCATCAGGCCTATGCGATACCGGCGGCAGTGCAAAATATGCCATTGAAAAGGGGCTTGTCTCAGTCGATGGAGAAGTCGAATACAAAAAAGGGTGCAAAATCAGGCAAGGCCAAAAAGTTGCATTTGCTGGCCACCTGATCGAAGTCAATTGACTCATGCATGACGAGCTTCCCTGGAAGAAATGCCCCTGAGCCTGTGAAAAATGTCGTGATTTGGGTTGGACGGTAATTGACGGATTTTGAAAAGTATGCGAGATTATAACTGCCAATGAGAGGCCTACTGAGGTTGCCACAGAAACAACGCTGCAAGAAGATGTTTTGACAACAGAAAAAGGGGGCACGTAATGGGAGACAAGGGCGGTAAGAAAGATAAAGAAAAGGGTCAGAAACAAAACGAAGAAAAGCAGAAGCAGAAGTCAAAAAACAAGCTTGATAAGCAGCCAAAAAGAAAGCCTTGATAGAACTTTGCAGGGGCCTTTGCAAGGCCCCTGCATTCCCACATCATTACCCAATGAGCTAAATTGTACCACTTTGGAAAATTCTCTTGACAATGTCGCAAATTTAAATATTAGTACCTGTTCATGGTTCCACAGAAAACCCAATACAAAGGAGATGCAAAGATGCCAGAAGGAAAAGTTAAATGGTTTAATGATGCAAAGGGATTTGGTTTTATCGAGCAGGACGGTGGCAAAGATGTTTTCGTACATCATTCCGCAATCCAGGGAGAAGGATTTAAATCGCTGAGCGAGGGTGAGCGTGTCAGCTTCGATGTCGTCCAGGGCGCCAAGGGTCCTGCAGCTGAGGGTGTTCGCAAGCTGTAATAATGTTTACAGGCTGAGGCCAATAAAAATTAAAAACGAGATGCTGCAATGTACGTATTAATGGCAAGACGACATAGGTGGCTCTCGTTTTTTTTATGCCCAATCGTCCAGGCTAGGGAAGCCCGATGGAAAGGTTACGTTCCCTTAGGCGATCTTGAGTTTGCTTCCCAATCTGGTTTTTACCTTTGCCGCAACGCTTTGAGAATGGGGATGTTGAGAACTAGCGCGGATACATCCTCGTCTTTCTGGATGTCGATTTTCAGTGCTTCCTTGTCGATCACGAAATAGCGCGTGATGACAGCCAAAATATCCTGCTGCAACGCACCAAGAATTTCTTCTGAAACATCGAGCTTGTCATAAATAATCGCAAACTTGAGTCTCTTCTTGGCCACATCCTTGCTATTGCCCTTGCTGAAATATTTGGTGATCCACTCGTTGAGCATGCTGTCTCCTTACTTGTTCCCAGTGAGCTTAAGGCCTAACTTTTTCCAGAAACTCTTGTGGGTTTCTGGAATCTCGATGGGGAGATCCGGCTGTCCATCCAACCGCATGGCAATCCGCTTCAGGGCCTCTCCGGCCTTGGACCCCTTTTGCATCACCAAGGGAATGCCCGTATTCGTGGAAATGATCACCTGCTCATCCATGGGTATCAGTCCCAAAAGTTCGATGGAAAGAACCTCCAGCACATCCTCGTGACTCAACATGTCTCCCTTGGCCACCATGTCCGGCACGATCCGGTTCACCACGAGTTTGGGTGGAATGGAACGCGAATAGAGTAATCCGATCACGCGGTCAGCATCACGCACCGACGAAACTTCGGGCGTGCAGATCACAATCGCTTCATCCGCCGCCGCCACGGCATTCTCAAAGCCGCGCTCAATGCCTGCAGGGCAATCCATCAAAATAATATCGAATTCCGCACGTAACTGATCGGAAAAACGAACCATCTCCTCCGGTTTGAGCACGTCCTTGTTGTCGCTCTGCGACGCAGGAATGAGATAAAGATTGTCAATCCGCCGATCCTTGATGGCGGCCTGCTTAATTTTGCATTTGCCTTTGACCGCATCGACGATGGTAAAGACAATCCGGTTCTCCAGCCCCAGGATTACGTCCAGGTTTCTCAGGCCGATATCCATATCGACGACCGCCACCCTTTTTCCCTCCATGGCCAGAGCCGCTCCGATATTGGCCGTGGCCGTAGATTTTCCGACGCCGCCCTTGCCTGACGTAACCACAATGATCTTCCCTTGCAATTTTCACCTCATCATTTCCATGAAACAAAATAAGCCAATTTTAAAACATTCTTAACCCCGATAAACGGGATAAGTAAGTTTACGAAATTATTTTCTGCCAGAAAAGCGCATAAAAGAATTTCTAACTTACTAACGGATCTCCGGCCAGGGCAGGCTGCCGAAAGGATTTGTCTTTAAATAATCTTCCACCACGATAACGCCGTGCTGCACATGGGCGAATTCGGTGGCTCTTCCTTTGGACGGCGGCAAACCGGCCGCCACAAAGCCGCCAATCTGGATCTGCGTAGGCCGAAAATCCATGGCCAGGATCAAGGCCTCGGCGTTGTCGGGATGTCCCGCCATAACTTTGCCGCGCAGGCTGCCCAAGATCAGGACATCGCCGCCGGCAATGACCTCGGCTCCGGGATTCAGATCTCCCAGGAGCAGGAAATGCTTCTTCGCGTTAATCTTCTGGCCGGAGCGCACCAGGCCTGCCATCATAAGAACATCGCTGCTGCGCTGGAACAGACCTCCGGCCATTTCCTTTTGCCGCAACCGTTCTTTGGCGCTCGTCCTCTCCCGTTCCCGGAGCGGTTTGGTTACCGAACCGATCGGGTAATTGGTTTTCAGAAAATCGCCCAGCTCCCGGATCAGCTCCTCATGCCCCTCCGGATCACCAGGGTCCAGGACGATATGTGCATTGGTGGACAGGTGTTTCATCGGATCGAAGAGCCGCTTCAGTTCCTGCTTCAAATCCTCCCAGGGCTGCTTTGGGTCGAACAATACCGTGAGGCTATTCCCAATCCCTTTGAGTTGCATCGGTTGTTTTGTCTGAGCTGAGCGATCCATTTGTCTTTTAATATTTCCTTAATCCGTGATCCTGTAAATGTTTCCTAGGGGCGGCGAGAGTGAATCAGCCGCAGCCGGTATAGCGAATGCTATTTTGTATGTCAAGCTCAAATACACACAAGATCCTGTATGATACCCTTTAGAAACTTAAGAGGGGTTAGCCGGGGCCGGGCACCCCCCTCAATTTTTTTGTAAAATAATTCTTGACAATAGAACGAATGTTCTATATAAGGGAGCCATGAAAGAAAAACGCACCCTCATCACGGTTCAAAAAAGCATTGCCGCCTTTTTCAGGGATTACCGGCGCATGCCCTCCTATGGGGAAATGATCGACCTGCTGGGGGTTAAATCGAAAAGCGTGGTCAATTTCTGGATCGCTAAGCTCATTGCCGCCGGCATGGTGGAAAAAGACGAAAAGGGACATCTGACCTTGACCAAACGTGCCTTCGCCATCCCCCTGCTCGGTTCCATTCAGGCAGGTTTTCCCTCGCCGGAAGAAGAGGCGCTTTGCGACGTCCTGTCCATGGATGAATATCTCATCACCAAACCGGCCTCCTCTTTCTTATTGCAGGTGAGCGGCGATTCCATGATCGGCGAGGGTATCATGGAAGGCGATATGGTCATCGTGGAAAAAGGGCGGGAGCCCCGCAATGGTGACATCGTGATCGCCGAGGTCGATGGGGAATGGACTATGAAATATTACCGTCAGCAGGGAAAGGAGCTTACCCTGGAAGCAGCAAATCCTAAATACCCCGTTATCAAGGCGAAACAGGAGCTAAAAATCGGCGGCATTGTCACAGCGGTAATTCGTAAATATCATCGCTGAAATGCCGAAGCGCATTGCTTGATCGTGAAAGGACGGCAACATGACTACGTTGGCAACGGTATCGACAAGACACATGAGAAGACCAAGAGCTATCAGGAGACCCTTTTCCCGCCCCTCTTACCTAACCCCGATAAACGGGATAAGTAAGTTTACGAAATTATTTTCTGCCAGAAAAGCGCAGCAAGTAATTTCTAACTTACTAAAACGCTTCCGCTATTTCATAGAGCATTCCGACTGGGATGAAATAGTCCTGGTCCAGGAGGGGTGGATCAACAATGTCTGTGTGGGTCTCATTGTCGCTTCCGTTCTTTATTTTCTTCCTATCCTGACGAGGGTGTTTCTGGAATAGAACATTGCCGTCTCTTTCCCTGTCATTCTCCGGCATCGATACCCCCTGCCCGCCGCCTGTTGACACCCTCAACATTTAAGCTTATATTTTAGAGGGTTCCCGGATATCATTCCCCAGGAGGCGTTATGGAAAAACACCATAAGTTTTCCATCTGGTACGTGCTGGTGGTCATGTGGATCGTCTTGCTCGTACAGAATCTGCTGGTCTCCATGTTCGCCATCCAGACCATTCCTTACAGCAGGTTCCTGAAACTGCTCAATGAGAACAAAATCACCGAACTGGCCATCACGGCCAACGAAATCCAGGGAAAGATGAAGGGAGAAGGAGCGACACCGGAGAAGGAAATAATGTTCCGAACCATCCGGGTCGATCCGGAGCTCTCCGAGATGCTCAAACAGCATAATGTGACCTTTAAAGGAGAAATTGAATCGACCTTCTTTCGCGATCTGCTTTCTTGGATCATTCCCATCTTCATCTTTGCCGGCATCTGGTTCTTTATTGCCAAGCGCATGGCAGGCCAACAGCCCGGCTTCATGATGCTGGGGAAGAACAAGGCAAAGATTTACATGGAAAACGAGCTGAACGTCAGCTTTAATGACGTCGCCGGAGTGGATGAAGCTAAACAGGAACTGACAGAGGTGATCGAATTCCTGAAGGAACCGAAGCGGTTTACCGAGCTGGGCGGCAAGCTGCCCAAGGGTGTGCTGCTCGTGGGTCCGCCGGGAACGGGGAAAACCCTGCTGGCCAAAGCCGTGGCCGGTGAAAGCCATGTGCCGTTCTTCAGCATGAGCGGCTCGGAATTTGTGGAGATGTTCGTCGGCCTGGGTGCAGCGCGCATCAGAGACCTCTTTGTGCAGGCAAAAGAGAAGGCCCCCTGCATCATCTTCATCGACGAGCTCGACGCCCTCGGCAAGGCCCGGGGCATCAATCCCGTCGGGGGGCATGATGAACGGGAGCAGACACTCAATCAGCTGCTGGTGGAAATGGACGGGTTCGATCCCAAGGTGGGCGTCATCCTGATGGCGGCGACCAACAGGCCGGAAATCCTCGATCCGGCCCTGCTCCGGCCGGGGCGGTTTGACCGGCATATCCTGGTCGATCGTCCCGACAAAATAGGGCGGATAGAAATCCTGAAGGTCCACCTGCGTAACGTCAAGGTTGACGAATCCCTGGATATCGAAAGAATTGCCGGCATGACGCCCGGCATGGTCGGAGCGGACCTGGCCAATTTGGTAAATGAAGCCGCCCTGCTGGCGGTACGGCGCAACAAGGCAAAAGTCGAGATGTCAGAATTTGAAGAAGCGGTGGAACGGGTGGTGGCAGGTCTGGAGAAGAAGAACCGCCTGATCAATCCCGAGGAAAGAAAAACGGTGGCTTACCATGAAATGGGTCATGCCCTGGTGGCCCTTTCGCTTCCCGGAACCGATCCCGTGCAAAAGATATCCATCGTTCCCCGGGGAATCGCCGCCCTGGGCTACACGATGCAGGTACCTACGGAAGACCGGTATCTGATGAAGAAAACCGAGTTGCTGAACCGCATTGCCACCTTGCTCGGGGGCCGGGCCTCGGAAGAAATCGTCTTTGACGATATCTCCACGGGCGCGCACAACGATCTGTCCAGGGCCACGGATATCGCCAGGAGCATGGTCAAAGAGTACGGCATGAGCAACGAGCTGGGTCAGGTATATCTGGCCCGCGATAAGAGAAACCGCTTCCTGGAGACGGGATTGGAACCCGTCGGGGAATACAGCGAGGCGACCTCGGAGACGATCGATAAGGAAATCCGGGAGATCATCGCCAAACAGTACGACGTGGCCCTGGCTATCCTGCAGGAAAAAAGGGCGGTCTTGGAGCAAGGGGCGGCCCTGCTGCTGGAAAAGGAGAACATCGATGGCCGGGAGATCAAAGCGCTCCTGGAGAAAATGCCCTCTTAACCAGAGGACATACCCTATCGCGAGCTCCCGAAAATCTTGACAAAAAGCGCATAAAATGATCTTATGCACCTGTTTGCGGGACTTGCCGCCCGGAAGGACTTTATCCCTTAATAACAAGCAGGGAGAGGAACATGGCCTTAAAATCGCCCCAGGGAATTAATTGCCGCTGTTTTTGGCAACTGATCGTCATCGCCGCTATCTGTCTTATGCCAGCAACAAGGACGTGGGCGGCGCCGCCGCGCGTGGGGACGTTTCCCGAAAGACAGATCACGATGCTCGTGGCTTACGCCCCGGGCGGGAAAATGGACTTGGAAGCCCGGGCTCTGGCCATGCAATTGAAAAAGTACCTGGGGGTCAGTGTCATCATCCAAAATGTACCCGGCGCCAACGGCCGGCTCGGTCTGACGAAACTCTACCGCTCGAAACCAGACGGTTACGTCATCGGCGGCATCACTATTCCGAATATTCAATTAGTCGAGGTAATGTCGAAAGCGGAGTTCCGGAGCAACGACTTCACGAAGATTTTTGCCTGGTCGGCCAACAACGCCTCTTTAGCCGTCCCGGTGGATAAGTGGAACAGCCTGGAAGAATTTGTAAGCGCCGGGAAGGCGAAAACTCTTTCCTGCGGGATCTCGGGGATTGGCGGTTCCGCCCATCTGGCCGGTCTCATCCTGGAAGCGACCCTTGGCCTTAAATTCAACTGGGTCCCCTTTAACAGCGGCGCCGAGGCCGCCGCCGCCCTGGCCGGCAAACATATCGATGCCGCCACGGTGAGCACTGCCAGCATCCTGCCCTTGCAGCGGGCAGGCCGGGTCAAAGCCCTGGTCATCTTAGCCCAGGAGCGGGATCAAACCATGCCCGAAATCCCCGTCCCCAATGAGTTAGGTTATAAGTATGCCGCTATCCCCAGCGTGAATGGGGTCGCCGGCCCTCCGGGACTGGCGGCGGCCAAGGTGAAGCTTCTGGAGGCCGCCTTTGCCAAAGCGGCCAAGGAGCCGGAATTTATCGCCTGGGCAAAGCGCACGGGCACCGAACTTGATATGAAGAATTCCCGAACCTTGGAAAAATTAACCGAAGATATGACCCGGGAGGTAGTAAAATACAGCCACCTGCTGGGTAAATAAATAGCCCAGCTCTCTATCTATTTATGTATTTCTTGACATACCCCCCTTTTTCCGACATACTCCCGCGGCTTGAAAAGTAAGTTCTCATCGAAAAAAGGAACCCCCAAAAATGCCACTTTTTAAATTGCTGCCATTCCTGTTTTCTGTAACTCTTTTCCTGAGCGCCGGTTTGCTTTTCCTTGTGGAACCCATGATCGCCAAGATGATCCTGCCCCTGCTGGGCGGTACGCCTGCGGTTTGGAACACCTGCATGATGTTCTTCCAGGCGGTGCTCCTGGCCGGCTATGGCTATGCCCATCTCGTGAGCACCAGGGTATCGGTAAGCCGGCAATTCCTCCTGCATGGCCTCATCTTCGCCGCTGGTTGCCTCGTTTTGCCCATCGCCGTCTCCCGGCAATGGCTGCCTTCTTCCGAGGGAAGCCCCCTGGTCTACGTACTCCTTTTACTCGTTATTTCCGTAGGTTTGCCTTTTTTCGTCCTCTCCTCGAATGCCCTTTTGCTGCAGAAGTGGTTTGCCGATACGGGCCATCCCTCGGCCCGGGACCCTTATTTTCTTTACAGCGCAAGCAATCTCGGCAGCATGCTCGCTTTGCTCAGCTACCCGACCTTGGTGGAACCCTATTTCCGGCTCGCCGAACAGAGCAGCTTATGGACGATCGGCTACGTGGTCTTGCTGTTCTGCATCGCCTTCTGCGCCTGGCTCACCTGGAAATGCCGTTCCGCCTGCCTGCAAAACAGCCAGGAAGCAGAGCAGCCAGGGGCCGAGGCATGCGCTCCCGATGATTCGCGTCTTACCTGGCGGGAGCGGTGCTGGTGGGTGCTCCTGGCCCTTGTACCCTCGAGCCTGATGCTGGGCGTTACGACCTTCCTCAGCACGGACGTGGCCGCGATACCGCTGTTCTGGATTATCCCTCTGTCGCTCTATCTGCTTTCTTTCATCATCGTCTTTGCCCGGGTCCCGGCCCTTGTCCACCGGGCCATGGTACTGCTCCTGCCGCTCTCGATTATCGGTTTGATCATGGTGAACTTCTCCGATCTGGACATACCCAAATGGGTCATTTTTGCCTGTCATCTCGTGAACTTCTTCGTCTTCTGCATGGTCTGCCACGGAGAGATAGCCGGGTCCAGGCCCACGACCAAGCATTTGACGGAATTCTATCTCCTGATTTCCGTCGGCGGCGTGCTCGGCGGCATCTTCAATGCCCTCATCGCACCGGTGACCTTCAACACCCTTCTGGAGTATCCTCTTGTCCTGATCCTCGGCGCCCTGCTCCTGCCGGTCCGCCACGGGAATTTCCCGGTCAGGGGGAAAAAATGGCGGGAAGCCATCCTTTACGCCGGAACGCTCATCCTGTTTGCCGCGCTCACCTATTGGGCGACCAAGGGATGGCCCATACAGAAAATAGATCTCAGCTGGCTGGCAAACCTTGTTTCTCTGGAGCGCAAGGAGATCAATCAACTCCTCACCTATGGATTGCTCGGCCTGCTCTGCTACGGTCTGGTTTTTCTGAAAAGGCCCGGCCTCTTCGGCACCGGCATTGCCGCCCTGCTGATGACCATCGTGGTGGCGGAAGATTTAAACCGAACGATTGTGCACCGGGAAAGGAGCTTCTTCGGGGTGCTTACGGTGACGAGGGATGCCGATGGCAGATTCATGAACCTTTCCCACGGCACGACGCTCCATGGTATGCAATGGCTCGAGATGGAACAGCGCTACGAACCCGTTGCCTATTACCACCGGATGGGTCCGGCCGGGCAGGTTTTTTTCGAATTCCGGGGAGAGCGGAAAAAGGCGCGCCTCGCCGTAATTGGCCTGGGCGCCGGCACCATGGCCGCCTATGCCGGACCGGGCCAGGAGCTGGACTACTATGAAATTGACCCGGCGGTAAAAAAAATCTCGACCAACCCCGCCTACTTCTCTTACTTATCCACATGCCAGGCGAAGTGGCGGATCATCCTGGGGGATGGCCGGCTGACCATGGAACAGGCGCCTCCTCATCATTACGGTATAATCGTTCTGGACGCCTTCAGTTCCGATGCCATCCCCGTCCATCTCCTCACCAAAGAGGCCATCAAGCTTTATTTTTCCAAACTGGAGACGGACGGCCTCCTGCTCATGCACATTTCGAACAAGTACGTTAATCTCGCCCCTGTCCTGGCCAATCTGGCCCATGAAGAAGGCTATGCCATCCGGCTCTGTGGCGACGATGGGGATGACGATATCGGCAAGTTCGGCTCCACCTGGGTGATCATTGGCCGGAACGAGTCGGACTTCGGCACGCTGCCCTGGAAAGAGGGGTGGGAAACCATTGAGCGGAAAGAAACGGTAAAAGTCTGGACCGACGACTTTTCCAATCTATTATCCGTCTTCAAATGGTAGTAAGGCCCTTATGTCTCGAAGCTCGCGATGGCCTCCACCTCAACCAAGAACTCCGCCTGGGCCAGGCCTTTCACCACCACCAGGGTGCTGGCCGGGAAATCCTTCTTAAAGTATTGGCGCCGCGCCTCGTTCACCTTTTCCCGGTAAGCTATATCCGTAATAAAGGTGGTAATCTTCACGATATCGGCAAATGATCCCCCTGCCTCGGCCAATACGGCGGCCATGTTTTCGTAGACCTGGCTGGCCTGGGCATAGGGATCGCCAAGGCCGACCAGCTCCCCCGTGGCATCCATTGCCGTCTGCCCGGCGATGAAAAGCAGCCGCCGCGGCATGACCAGTACCCCGTGCGAATAGTTGCCCCTTGGTTTTGCTACCTTCTCCGGTGCTATAATCTTTTTCATCATCCCCCTCCTTCTTAGTTCTTTTTAGCTGTCATTGCGAGCAACGCGAAGCAATCTCATAATCGTAAGCACTTGATATCACAAGATTGCTTCGTCGCTACGCTCCTCGCAATGACGGGCTTTTCTACTTTTTTACGTGACTGTCAACTACCGGGCGGCCGTCTTTTCTGCCATGGCCTTTTTCAGCAGCTCGAACCCCTTCACCGCTTCATCGACCGATCGCGCCAGGGATTCCCGGGCCATTTCCGGGTTGTGGAAACCATCCGAATTTTCCGCCGTCCAGAATTCCCAGAGGATATGGGCCCGCAGATGCTGGTCCTGAGCCTGTTTGACAGTTTCCGCGGCAACGCCCGCCTGCTTGGCCTCGGTGATCTTGTCGATCAGTACGGCCAGCCAGAATTCCGCTTTTCTCATCTTCCCTTTGATATGGGCTTTGACGGAATCGATGGCGTACCGGGCCTGCTCTTCCGTCCACTTCGGGTGGCAGCGCAGACAGGTCTCTTTCAACTGGACGCGCGGGGCCACGGCAAAATGGGAGGTAAAGGCCTTTCCCTTCTTGTCTTTCACCTTCGGCAGATGACAGCCATCGCAGCCGACCCCGGCCCGGGCATGCCGGGAATCGTAATAGGTCTCCGCCTCGGGATGCTGGGCCTTCCAGAGAAGTCCGCCCGTGAGGCCATGCTTGAAATCGAGGAAACCGACCTTGTTTACATAATGGTCGTAGAGCTGAAAAACATCCTTAAAAGGGAAGTGATTCGTGAGGCCACTATCCATGGTGACGGAATACTTGGACGTATCGGCCTGCTTTGGGTTGTAGCCTGGATTGCAATTATACTCCACGTGGCACTGGCCGCATTGGAGCCGGGTGTCGTATTTTTCCAGGATGGCAATCTTCCGGGTAAAGCCCCGGAGTCCCATCTCGATGACCCGGAAATTGGTATGCTTCTTGTCCTTGTGCCAAAGGGTGTCGCCCTCGGGCCTGGTCAGGGCCTCGATCAGGCCGTCGCGGATAATCCGCGGCTTGGCGCCGTGGGGGTCATGGCAATAAAAGCAGTTGAGGCCGTACTGGGAAGCCCGGGCAAACTCAACCACATTCGACTTCCTGGACCACCCCGCCTCCGGAGCCGGGTCGCCCCGGTATGCCCAGGCCAGGATCTGGTCCTGGGTCTTGCATTGGAGGCAAACCGGATTGGCGGCCGCGGCGCTTTGCTTCATAAAGGGCTTGTGCTCATTCGTCTGGGGATATTTGTCCTCCAGCACATCCCAGGCCCTGCCGGTCTCTAAAATATAGCGCCAACCGTTCTTTCCCTGGAAGCGGCCCCCGTAGGCCCGGTCCACCACCAGGTGATCCACGAGCATCCAGACATGGCTGCGGGTGGCATTATGCTCCTTCGTGAACCCGTGTCCCATCATCAGCTTGTCCCAGAAGGGATTCGGGGCGCGGCCAGTCAGTTGGGACTTTTCATCCCGGGCGGGCCGGTGATAGGCTTCCTTCAGGAAACTGTCGTACTGTGCCTGGTGGCAGCGGCCGCAGGCCTCCCAGGATACGTCTGTAAGCGGGCGGGTCGCGGGGCCGGGGTCAGCCAGATGCTTCGCCAGGCCGCTGTGGCAGCTCACGCAATTCACTCGGGCGTGCTTGCTGCCGGCGTGCAGACCTTTGATCACGTCATGGCACTGGTAACACGCCTCAGGCTTGACGGGCTTCTCGGTCTTAATTTTCTCCGTCTCCGCTTTTTTGTACCGGCCATCGGCAGCGTATGACAGCAGCCCCGTGGCCATACAGGCAATAATTGCGAGTGCGAAAAAGATAAGTTTCCTATCCATCTGCTTGACTCCTTTCCTTGATAAGAAGAATTTATTCTCCTCAGTTGGACAAACTTACCCCCCCTTCAGATCCTCGCCGCTCAGGGCAAAAGGACACTTATCAGCAATAAGATGAACCGTCGGAACAGGACGATGACCGGATTCAGCACACCGGTATAGAGCAAAGCAATGATAATGAAAAATCCGTAGGGCTCGAGCCGGGAAAAGGCGTAATGATAGCGATCGGGCAGGAAACCCATGAGGATCTTGGAACCATCCAGGGGAGGAATGGGGATGAGGTTGAAGGCCGCCAGGATGACATTTATCTGGGCCAGATAGTAGAGGAGCACGCGCAGCATGCTGGAAGGCGCCGGCGAGAAGAGATCCACCAGCAGAAAGGCAAGAAACGCCAGCGCCGTATTGGCAATGATACCGGCCGCGGAAACCAGGATCAACCCTTTGCGCAGATTGGGGACATTGTCGAGGTTGATCGGCACCGGTTTTGCCCAACCAAAGCCGAAAAGGAAGAGCATGATCGTTCCCACGGGATCGAGATGCTTCAGGGGGTTGAGACTCAAGCGGCCCATCATTTTTGCCGTGGGATCGCCCAGGCGGAAAGCAACCCAGCCGTGGGCCAGCTCATGAATGATCACCGAGTACAAGAGAGGCAGGGCAATCAGCAGAAAGGCGAGGGGGTTATCTATGAGGAGTTTGAGGAGATTCATTTTATATTATGCACTCAGTGGTGATGACTCGTAAGATATGAACATTTCCCAGGTGTTGCCCTTATCATTATTTTTTTTATGATAGTGATATTTACCGAAAAAGGCAAGACCAACCTTGGTAAGCGCCTGTGCCCGTGAGGCGCGAGGAAGCATGAAAATAGCAGGAATGCAGAAGCCAGCAGTAAGGAGCCAGAAGAAAAACAAGATATTCTGAATTCTGACTCCTGTCTCCCGGATTCTATTTTCGCACTAAGTTCTAGAATTATAAGGTGCTTCTGTGCTATCTTCGAGGCCATTGCACGCCGAGAGATAAGAGGATGAAACATGAAACCACAGAGCACACAGAGAGCACCTCTGTGTTGTTCTCTGCGATCTCTGTGGTTAATCTTTGCCAATACGCACCTGGATAAGGGGGAAACCATGAACGAACAGATGTGGCTGAACGAAAAATGGGCGCAACGGACGATCAAGAATCTGAATAAAAACTTTATGCAGGGCTTTTACTTTCCCACAGCCCGGGAAGCGGTGCCCAAGATACTCGAGCAGATACCGCCGGAAGCCGTGGTTGGCCTCGGGGACTCCATGACCCTCCATGAGATCGGCCTTATAGCCGCTTTGGAGAAAAGAGCCCCACGGCTGATCAATCCCTGGGCCGAGGCCGACATGGAGAAAAGAATCGAGCTGCAACGGCAGATTCTGACCTCTGACGTGTATCTCGTGGGGACAAACGCCCTCACCCTCAACGGGGAGCTCGTCAACGTGGATGGGCGCGGAAACCGGGTAGCCGCCTTGATCTTCGGTCCCAGGAAAGTGCTGGTCGTTGTCGGCATCAACAAGATCGTCCGGGATGTGGAGGAAGGTTTTAACCGGGTCAAGTCCATCGCCGGGCCGGCAAACGCCAAGCGTCACCAATTTCCGGAAGGCAAGGAACCTCCCTGCGCAATAACTGGGTTTTGCAGCGATTGTAAACCGCCTTTGACGATCTGCTGCGCCCTCACGGTCGTCCGGGGCCAGCGGGTTGACAGGGAGAGAATAAGTGTCTTTATTATTGGCGAAGAACTCGGTTTGTAGCCTACCCCGAAGAAAGGGGATAAGTAAGTTTACGAAATTATTTTCTACCGGAAAAACGCAGACAATTATTTCCAACTTACCAACGGCAGGAGAAAAAACACATGATCGCCCAGACGTTTGCCTTGCTCCTCATTACGGCCCTCCCGCTATGCGCCTCGACGGGAACGGGCGCCGGCCTGCCGTCCTGGAATAAATATTATTTTGACGGGCAGGAGTTTCGCGAGGGGACCGCTGCCGCGGGCAGGTCGGTTTACCGGCGTGCAGGCTACGTGCCGGTCCTTAAGCGGGGCGACGAGCAGCCCCGGGAGGACAAACTCCCCCCGGGAACGGGGGGCCTGATAGTTTTATGCTATATCCAGACGGCCGGCGGCAAGCTCCAAGACCATAGCGGCTACCTCCCCCTGGCTGGCGCGGCTGTCGAAATCAGAGAGGAAAAGAGGATCTTGACCATAAGAACGGATGAAGAAGGATATTTGGCCCTGGCCCTCCCGGCGGGGAAATATGACGTGCGGGTCCAGGGTTTAGGTTTAACGAGGAAAGTACGGATCGAGAAGGGAAAAACGGCCCTGGTCGCAATCAGGGCTGGAAAAAGGATGGTGGACTGATGAGGAAAATTATGCGCCGGGCGTTTTTGTTCTTGGTGCTGTTTATGTTCGCACCGCTCGGCGCCCGGGCCGGGGAACTGGATGATTATTATTTAGCCTGGTTTGCCGCCATGAGTGGCAGCCAGGTCCGCAGCGCCGGTGTCGTCACGGCCCCGGTAAAAGGCACCGCGGAGCGCTGCCTGACCCCCCTTTACCACGGGCTCCGCCGGGACTGGGTAAAGCTGACCGCGGAGACGCAAAAGACACTTGCCAAGTATGTCGCGGCGCTGCCCCCCCTTTCCGGGGCCGAGGCCCCGCCCTTTACTTCCGCTGCCGGGCATTTTCAGATCCATTACACCGCTACCGGCGTTGACGCCCCCCCGCTGGCGGATGTGAACCCCGCGAACGGCGTGCCTGATTGGGTGGAAAGCGTGGCCCAGGAATTTGAGTTCGTCTACAGCCAGGAGATAGGCATCATGGGATACAGCCCCGCCCCCACCCTCCCGGGCCAGCCTTACGCCGTATACTTGAAGCAACTCGCCCTGATCGGGGAATTCGGCCACACCGAGGCCGATATCCCCCCGTCGCCGGCAACTTCCACTACCAGTGTCATCGTCATCGACAACGATTTCCTGGACCCTGTGTACAACTCTACGAACGGAGACTTTAGAGGCCTCACGGGGCTGCGGGTGACGGCCTCGCACGAATACCACCACGCTATCCAGTATGGTTACAATTATTACTTCGATATCTGGTATGCCGAGGCCAGCGCCACGTGGATAGAAGACGAGATCTACCCGGACCTGAACCAGATATACACTTACGTGTTGTCCTATTTGCAGAACAGCACCTTAAGCATCAACACGCCGGTCAGTCTGAATACGGGCGGCGGATACGGGCGCTGGATGTTCAACCGCCACCTCGCCGAAAGGCATGGCCAGGCGATCGTCAGGAGCATCTGGGAACGGCTGGGGGCCACCCCGACAAATGGCGTCGATATCCCCATGCTGCCGATCATCGACGCTGTCCTGAAAGGGAATGCGAGCAGTCTGGACGGTGATTTTTTCTCTTTCACCAAGAAGCTCTACGTCCGGAACTGGACGAGCCACGTGGCCGATGTCGGCAGTATCCCGCAGATCTTCCCCGTGGCCACCTACAGCAGTTATCCCGTCCGGAACGGCGTCTCCCCGGCGCCCTCCGTGACCCTGCCCCAGCGAGCCTTTGCCTACGTCAAATTCATTCCGTCGGCGACGGCTCCCGCAAACCTCGTGCTGACCATGGCGAAAAACAGCGGGATCACGGTGACGGCCTTTAAAAAAACCACGGGCAGCGACATCAGTGAGTTTTCGCCGGCTCCGGAAACGGGGACGATTACTGTAACGGGATTCAATACCGGCACGGCGGAAGTGGCCCTCCTCATTGCCAACACGAGCAGCCAAAACAGCCAGGTCGCGAATTTCAGCACCGACGGTTCCACACCGCCACTGCCGCCGGAAAGCATCCCCGCGGCAGGCGGCACAGGCGGCGGGGGGGGAGGAGGAGGCTGCTTTATCGCCACCGCCGCCTACGGCAGCGCTCTCCATCCCCAAGTTACCATTTTGCGGGAATTCCGGGACAAGTACCTGCTGACCAATGCCCCAGGCAGGGTCTTTGTGGCTTGCTACTACTCTCTTAGCCCGCCCCTGGCAAACTTTATCGCCCGGCATGAAGCCCTGCGCATCTTGAGCCGGTTCATGCTCACCCCGATTGTGATGACCGTAGGGTACCTACCCGGTGGGGCCGTCCTGTTTTTGGCCCTTTTCTTGATTCTGACGGGGATTGTTCTGGCAGGCATTCGGCCCGCTTATCGCCGCCTGCGGCACAGCCGCATCAGGTCCTGAGGGAAGGCCCGCCTTATTAATCTGTGAGCAGGGCGATAGGTTTCTTATGTAGTAAGGGAAGGTGCGTTACGCGATTAAGCCGCTAACGCACCCTACATTAATGTGAGAGTCACGAGGCACTAAGACAGAGGTAGGGACGGGGGAAGGCTCAGGCCAAGTTGATGGTGTGAATCTTCAGGAGGAATTCCTTGAACTCCTCTTTTGTCGTTTCCTTGATAGTGGAGAGGCGGACGAAGACCGCCTTATTGTAAAAAGCATAGCCGTTATCGATCTCTTCGGGGTTCTCATCATCATCGATGAAGACCTTGATGAAGGTCATGGCGTGCCTTCTTGCCTCACGTTCGTTTTTTGCCGTGATAAGATAGTGATGATGCCTCAGCTCCTCATCCTCAGTCTCCGTAATCTTGATCCAGTAGTCAGGCATAAACCCTCTTTCCTTAGTTTCTTTAGTTTCTGATTCTTTTATCTATTTAATAGATTTTCATGGGAATTGCAACCAAAGGATTGAGGTTCCTATAACTTTTTCTCGCCTTTCTTTATTGACACTTGTCCGGCCCCGTGTTAGGAAGCCCTCCGGGACCGGTTCCATCTTGCCGAGTTAGTCCAAAATTAACCGGTGGTTCAGACCGCACGCTCGGCACCGGAGAACCGCACCGGGAATATGTATGGGAGGAGCAGAGGGGTGACTTTTCAGGAACTGATCTTCGCCTTGGAGAGATACTGGGCAAATCAAGGTTGTGTCATACAGCAACCCTACGATATGGAAGTGGGGGCCGGCACCTTTCACCCGGCTACCTTTCTTAAGGCCCTGGGGCCAGAGCCCTGGCGGGTGGCTTATGTGGAGCCGTCCCGGCGGCCCACGGACGGCCGCTATGGTGAAAATCCGAATCGTTTGCAGCACTACTACCAGTATCAGGTCGTCATGAAGCCCTCTCCTTTGAACATCCAGGAACTCTATCTCAACTCCTTGAAGAGCTTCGGCATCGATCCCCTGGAGCACGACATCCGCTTTGTCGAGGACGACTGGGAATCACCCACCCTCGGCGCCTGGGGGTTGGGCTGGGAGGTCTGGCTCGACGGCATGGAGATCTCCCAGTTTACCTATTTTCAGCAGGTGGGCGGCATCGATCTCAAGCCGGTGAGCGCCGAACTAACCTACGGCACCGAGCGCATTGCCATGTATATCCAGGGTATTGACAACGTCTATGACTTAAAGTGGAATGATCAGGTCACTTACGGCGATATCCATCACCAAAGCGAGGTGGAATTTTCCATCCATAATTTTGAAACAGCAGACGTACCCATGCTGCGGTCTTTTTTCGATATGTATGAGAAGGAAGGAACCGCTTTGGTTGCCAAGGGCCTGGTGCTGCCGGCCTACGATTACTGCCTGAAATGTTCGCACGCCTTCAATCTCCTGAACGCCCGGGGCGCCATCAGCGTGGCTGAACGCACGAGTTACATCGGCCGGGTAAGAAATCTCGCCCGCCTGAGCGCCGAGGCCTACCTCAAGCAACGGGAGGAGATGGGCTTTCCGCTGCTGAAGAAAGGATAATATCTCAGGTGGACGGCAGAAAAATCGGTATCGGGGTCGGGGTCGGAATCGGTATCGAACCAGACGGAATCGATACCGATTCCGATAGCGATACCGACCACGATAAATAAAAGGGAGTTTTTCATGGGAAAAGACTTGCTACTGGAGATCGGCACGGAAGAGATACCGGCCGCCTTTCTCCCCCAGGCGATGAGCGATATGGGGGCCATGATCCGCCGGGAATTTGCCGAGCTGATGATCAGCCATGGCGAAGTAAAGACCATGGCCACGCCGCGGAGACTGGTCCTGGCCGTGGCCGGGGTGGCGGAAAAGCAGGAAGAACGGGTCCTGGAAAAGCTGGGACCGGCCAAGAAGGCGGCCTTTGATGGGGCGGGAAATCCCACACCGGCGGCCACGGGTTTCGCCAGGAGCCAAGGGGTGGAAGTTGCCGCGCTGACCACCGTTACCACCGACAAGGGCGAATATCTCGCCGTCCGGAAGAAGATCAGCGGCGAGGAAACAACGGCCCTGCTTCCGGGAATCATGCCACGGTTCATCGCCGCCATCCCCTTTAAGAAATCCATGCGCTGGGCCGACCTGGAGCTGCGCTTTGCCAGGCCGATCCACTGGATACTTGCAATCTATGGCGGTGCAGTCATACCCTTCCGGTTGGAAAATATCACCAGCGACAATCAGTCCTACGGCCACCGGTTCCTGAGCCCGGACTCCTTCCCCGTAACGAGCCTGGAGGAATATCTGACCCGGAGCCGGGAAAATTTTGTCATCGTGGACCCGGAGGAGCGCCGGGCGATCATCTTGCAGGAAACGGACAGGATCGCCCAAGCTCTGGGGGGAAGGACCTGGTACAATCAGGAACTCCTGGATACAGTGACGAACATCGTGGAATACCCTTCCGTCATCAGCGGCAGCTTTGACAGCAGTTATCTGGCCCTGCCGAAAGAGGTGCTGGCCACCTCCATGATGACCCAGCAGAAATATTTCCCCCTCACCGATGAGCAAGGCGGGCTCCTGCCCCATTTCCTAACTATCGTGAACGGTCTGCCCCGTGACCCGGCGGTGGTCCGGAGGGGCAATGAAAGAGTCATCCGCGCCCGGCTGTCGGACGCCAAATTCTTCTTCGAGGAGGACCGCAAGGTTCCCCTGGAGGACTGCGTGGAAGATCTGCGGGGGGTCGTGTTCCACACGCTGCTGGGCACTTCTTACGATAAGGTGCTGCGCCTGCGGGAGTTGGCCGTGGAGCTTGCCTCCCTCGTCAATCCCGAGCTTAAAGAACGCGTGTTCCGGGTGGCCACCCTGGCCAAGGCGGACCTCTGCACCCAGATGGTGGGAGAGTTTCCCGAGCTCCAGGGCGTCATGGGGCGTGAATACGCCCTGCTCTGCGGCGAAGACTCCCGGGTGGCCTGCGCCATCCATGAGCACTACCTGCCCACCAGCGCCTCAGGCGATCTGCCGGAAACCGAGGAGGGCGCCCTCGTGAGCATCGCCGACAAGATGGATTCCATCGCCGGTTTTTTCGGCGTCGGCCTGATACCGACCGGTACGGCCGATCCCTATGCCTTGCGGCGCCAGGCCCTGGGCATTATCAACATTATTCTTGCCAAAAAATACCCCCTGCGGCTCGACACCCTAACGGACTTGAGTCTCGCCGTCCTCGCCGCACGCCTGAAAAGGCCCGCCCGAGAGGTTAAGGCCGAGGTCCTGGCGTTCTGCAAATCCCGCTTTGAAAACCAGCTTATCTCCCAGGGCCATCTCTATGACATTGTGGATGCCGTGCTGACGACGAACGCTGTGGATTTGGTTCAGGCACTCCGGAAGATCGAAGCCCTGGAAGAATTAAAGCGCGATGCCGATTTCGCCCCGCTGGCCATTGCCTTCAAACGGGTGGTCAATATCGTCAAAGATTTTTCCGGCGGCCCGATCGACCCGCTGCTCTTTGAAAATGCAGCGGAAAAAAACCTGCACGACCGTTACCGGGAGGTTAAGGAAAGGGTGGAAGGTTTCATCCAAACCGGGGCCTACCTGCCGGCCCTTCGGGAGATCGCCCTGCTGCGCCCGCCGGTGGATGATTTCTTTGCGGCCGTCCTGGTCATGGCTGAAGACAAAGACGTGCGCGCCAACAGGCTCTCCCTGCTTTATGCCATCTCCTCGCTCTTCCGGGAGATCGCTGATTTTTCCAAGATCGTCACCCCGCAGTGAGAAAGTGACGGACCGCTCACTTGTCCCGGTTTTCCTGCTTCGCCCTGATCTCTGCCAGTTCGGCGCTTGAGATATTGCCCAGCATTTTCAGGCCCCTGATCTGGGTTTTCAGCTTCTTCTGCATTTCCCCGCAGAGGCCCGCCGCTTTTTTATATTTGCCCCGCAATTCCGCTTTAAGGAAAGGATTGGCCAATTCCGTATCGATTTTAGCCGTTTTTGCCTCGGTCTCGGCCAAAGCCTTCTCCAAAGCCGCAATCGTTTGCTTCAATTTCTCATCCATCCGCCCTGCTCCCTTCCCCAGGCGTTTCTATCAAGGGCACCGCAATGTCCCGATGAGCTCGCGGATATCCGTGACCCCATGCCTTTCCAGATAAGCTTCCATACCGGATAAAATATCCATCAGCGCGGCAGGATTGACAAAACTTGCCGTGCCGACCTGTACCGCCCGGGCGCCGACGATGATAAATTCCAGGGCGTCGGTGGCCGTCATGATCCCCCCGATGCCGATCACCGGGATGGAAACCCGGTTCACCACCTGCCAGACCATCCGGAGAGCAATGGGTTTGATGGCCGGACCGGACAGGCCGCCCGTAATATTCCGCAGGTGGGGCGCCCGGCACTCCACATCCACCGACATGCCCGTGATGGTATTGATGAGTGAGAGGCAATCGGCGCCGGCCGCCTCCACGGCTTCGGCAATCACGGTGATATCCGTGACATTGGGCGTCAGCTTGACGATGAGCGGCAAATCCGTCACTTCCTTCACCCTGGCCGTCACTTCCGCCGCCATCGTAGGATCGGCGCCGAAGGCCACCCCGCCTTTTTTCACATTGGGACAGGAAATGTTCAGTTCCAGGGCGCACAGACCGGGCGTACGGCCGAGGAGCGCCGCTGTTTTTTGATACTCCTCAACCCGTTCCCCGAAGATATTGGCAATGACCGGGAGGCCAAGGTCCCGCAGCACCGGGAGTTTATCCCTGATGAAGGCCTGCACACCCACGTTTTCCAGGCCGATGGCATTCAGCATGCCGCCCGCCGTTTCCATGATGCGGGGCGGGGGGTTGCCCATTCTCGGTTCCCAGGACAATCCTTTCACGACGATGGCGCCCAGTTTGCCGATATCCACAAACCCGGCGTACTCCGTGCCGTAGCCGAAGGTGCCGGAAGCGGTCATCAGCGGATTCTTCAGCCACAGTGGCCCTAAGTCCACTCCCATTGCCGGTTTCGCCGCAACTTTATCCATAACACTCCCGAGAAACCGTCAGCACGGCCAGTATAGGTCTTCCAGATTAAAAACCGGGCCATCTTTGCAGACCCTCTTATAGGTGCAGCCCCCTTGCCCATCCTTCAGGGTAATGGCGCAACCGAGGCAGGCGCCCAGACCGCAGGCCATTCTTTCTTCCGTGGAGACCTGACAGAAGAAACCTTCTCCCGCCAGCATCGCGGCCAGATTTTTCAGCATCGGGGCCGGTCCGCAGGTGTAGAACGCCGCATCATCGGGGCTGTAGAAGGCAAGATCCTTGCTGAGCAATTTGGTGACAGTCCCGGCAAAACCCCAGGTCCCGTCATCCGTACTGATCTTGATGTCCTCGGAAAAACTCTCGATCCGTTCTATGCCGGCCAGGGCTTCTCCCGTCCTGGCACCGGCATAAAAAATGATGCGGCGATGGGGTCCCTTCTTATTCCCCTCATCCTGCCGCAGCAAAGTGGCATAATGGGTGGCTAAAAAAGTCAGCGGCGCAATCCCTATCCCTCCGGCTACAAATACCACATTTTTCCTTTCCGGAATGATGGTGAAACCGTTGCCCAGGGGTCCGATGACGTTGAGCGCGGCGCCGGGCGGCAAGGAGGCAAGCAGTCTGGTCCCCTGCCCCACCAGGCGGTACATAATCTCCAGGGTCGCCTGCTCTTCCGTACGGTGAAAGGCATAGACGCTCAGTGGCCGGGGGAGGAGCGGGGTCCGGCAGGCCGGCTCCCTTACCATGACAAACTGACCCGGCAAGGGTGTGGGAAAGGAGGCCGGCAGCGCCAGGGACAGTAAAAACTGTTCCACCGCGACCTGCCTGTTCACCAGGACCCTGCCTCTCACCAAGGCGGGATTATGCATCATCTTTTTCCTTCACCACGGCCCCCATAATCAAGGCATCCTCTCCCGTATCGGTGTAGTAGGACGGTCTTCTGCCCTGCTCCCGGAAACCGAATTTATCGTATAACCGCCTGGCTCCAGCATTGGAAGGTCTGACCTCCAGGGTAGCGGTTCTGACACCCCGTCCCCGGGCCAGGTGCAGCATGTCCTCCACCAACGCCGAGGCCACACCTCTTCTTTGCCACTCTTTTTTAACGGCCAGGACATGGAGATGCACCTCGTCGCTGACAATCCAGAAAACACTATAGCCGGCCAGCTCACCTGAGGCGATTCTTGCCGTACGGCAGTGGGAGAGGAATAAAGACAGCTCCCCCCGAAACAGTGATTCCGTCCAGGGTTCGGAAAAAACAGCCCTTTCAATGTCCAGGACCTCTCCCAGATCCGCTTCCGTCATCCCGTTTATCGTCAACTCTTCCCCGTCCTTGAGGGACGCGCCGCTTTCCTTTCCCGTCATGATGGTCCTGTCAAAAAATGCGAAACAGTTCCACGATCAGGGAGACGACCAGAAAAAAGGCGCAGAAGGTTGGAACCGCTCCCTTGAGGTTGATCGTATGCAAGGCCGCCGCAGCGCCGAGGACGGGAAGGGCAAGGCAGGTCATGGTCAGGGCCCGGATAGAGGCGGCAGGCAGCAGCGGAAAGACGGAGACGATCAAGAAGACGCCGCCGGGCAACGCCAGGGAGATGAATGCCACATAAGCAAGGAACACCTTCGCCAGTCCCGTCAGATGCTTGCGGCAGATGCCTTCTATCTCTCCCGCCTGTGCATCTTGCAGGGCGCCTTCCGCCAGCGCCCCATTTGACCTGATGATGAAACCGTCCATCCGCTGCCCTAAATATCCAAAGGGGATGAAGATGAGCGTGGAAAAGGCCACCAGTTCCCGGGACTTATGCCCCAGTTCCTGGCCAGCCAATATGGAAGAGGCAACCACCAGCAGAGACACGAGAAAATCGTTCGGTGGCAGACATGTTCCTACGGGCAGACGGTCTATCCACAAAAGTTCCACAAGAGCGCCCACGATGAGCCCCGTGTAGAGATCACCCAGCACCAAGCCGATCAGGGGCGCTGTCACAATCGGCCGCGAGACCATGATCTGGACACACACCCTGTCCAGCCCCAAGATGCCACCCATTACGGAAATCAGAACAAATTTCATCGCCCTGGGCCTTGCCTTTAATAATGATGTAGCCTGGTCTCCCTTTGGCCGCATGCTCGTTGCAGATGGGTAGCCAGGATATCCTGCACATCCACCGGCGTTTCCCGAGGAACCCGCTGGAGCTCAATCCGCACTCCCGAGGCGCTGATCAAGCCATCGAGGCTCCGCACATCGCTGTCATTCAGGAATACGCAAGACGAGCACGGCAGCCCGTCTTCATCACATTGTAAATTATAGACATTGCCAATATTGAGATTCTCAAACCGGAAACCGAGTTGGTAGGCCCGGGCCGCGTCGGCAATGGAACTGAAAAGGACAATGGTTTTTTTGCCCTCCCCCCGGCCATAGGCATGATGACCGGCAAATTCCGCCACGGTGCTGACGATCACTTCCACATCCACGGGAACGGCCATCCTGATAATCGATTCCCGGAAGAAATCGCCGGCCACTTCGTCATCGACGACGACGATCGTGGCGGCATCGATAAAGGGCAGCCAGGCTTCCAGAATCTGGCCGTGAATGAGGCGGTTATCCACCCTGACAAGTGCTATATCCATTTTTTTACGAAGTCGCCAATTTCTTGTTTAATATTTCACTTGCCAGATAGATATTTTTCATACCATAGTCGCGGATACTGACGGCGAAATCCCGGAGAGAAAAGCCTTCCCGCGCCTCGGAAAGTCTGAGCAACATGGGAAGATTAACGCCCGTCACCACTTCCACCTTACCTTCTTTCAGGAAGGAAAGCGAGATGTTCGAAGGTGTGCCGCCGAAGAGATCCGTCAAGATCAATACCCCCTGCCCCTGATCGAGTTTCTTCAGGGCCGTGGCAATTTCCTTCTTCAACTCCTCCACCCCCTTGGTCTGATCCATCGACAGGTGCAGCACGCCTTTCAGGTCGCCCTTGATCAATTCTACGGCCTTAATAAATTCCTGTCCCAGGTTCCCATGGGTTGTAATGAGAACTCCGATCATTTTTTTGCCCCCGTTGCCTTATGATAAAGAGGGAAGCTAAATGATTGTCCGGAAATTGTCAAGGTTTTATCACTTGACACTCTATGGTACAAAGGCCTATAAAAAGGGAAAAATCATCCCGGGAGCAAGATGGCAACAAGGATTAAAAAACGCTGTCCCCACTGCGGCGGAGAACTGGAGGATTACCTCAATCCTCTACCCACAGTGGACATCATCATCGAACTGGCGGGCCGGGGCCTTGTCCTGATCAAACGAAAAAACGTTCCCCGGGGGTGGGCCCTGCCGGGCGGCTTTGTGGATTACGGAGAATCCCTGGAACAGGCGGCACGCCGCGAGGCCAGGGAAGAAACGGGACTCGCGGTCGAACTCACGGGCCAGTTGCACACCTACTCCGATCCGTCGCGGGATGCTCGCCGCCATACCATCTCCACCGTCTTTACAGCCCGGGCCTCGGGAACGCCCATGGCCGCCGATGACGCCGAAGAGATCGGCATCTTTACTCAGGACACCCTGCCCCACCCCTTGATGTTCGATCACACACAGATCCTGGCCGACTATTTCCACACCCAAAGCATGTCCAAACCTAAGTAAATGAAATAGCAGGCAAATAATGCCAGGAAGGCGGCGCCTACCGCCATGATCCCTTTGGGGGGAGAAAAGAATGGGACGTTCTTCATATTATAAAGAAAAGCTGCGCCGCAGTATGGAGCGAGTTAGGAAAAGAATTATTGACTTTTTGATGCAACAAGCTATTATCGTGCAGAAATTTCTTGTTGCCCGCTAAAGATCTGCCGGACTTTTCACCGAAAGGCCCGGCCTGTTTAATACATGGGTGTAGATCATGGTGGTAGAGACATCCGCATGGCCAAGCAGTTCCTGCACCGTGTGAATGTCATAACGCGCTTCAAGCAGATGGGTGGCAAAGGAGTGGCGAAAGGTATGGCAACCGACTTTTTTATGTATGCCCGCACGCACTGTTGCCTCTTTCACCGCCCTCTGAACGAGACTCTCGTGGACGTGATGCCGCCGCACCTTCCCGCTTCGTGGGTCCACCGAAAGACTCTTGGTAGGAAACACATACTGCCACATCCACTCCTTTCCCGCCTGTGGATACTTCCTCGCAAGAGCGGGCCATATGAAAACCTCAGCCGTTCCTGGATCGATATCCTGTTCATAAATAGCCTTCACCCTGCCCAGATGATCTTGCAGAGGAGCGGCAAACCAGAACCGCCTTTCCACCTCTCCGGGAAGCACGCTATCGCGAAATTCGCCTCTTTTAGCAATTGTCTCTTGACCATTTGGCGAGGGATGCGGTGTCTTCCCATAGGCGTAGCAGGGCAGGAACGTCTCGTAGAGAATCTTAAGGGCATGGTTGGCCTGCCTGACCTGCCAGTCAGCAACCCTTTGACGTTGCGCCAAGTCTGCCAGAAAGGCCTGAATATCTTTTCCCGATCTGTCCTGCATACGCTTTTCCGGCAAGAAACGGGAAAAAGCCTGTGCCCACCTCACATAAAAGGTCGAACGGTCAGGGCTTACCTTGTTCTCCTCCACGCAGGCCCGGTAAGCTTCCCAAAATTTTTGGGACTCTACGTTGGGGGGGTATCATAGCTCTTCTCCTAAATATTTCGGAGTGTTAAGTAATTAGTAGAACGATTGCACTATACTGAATTATTTTATTGCAATCGTTTTTTTCAGTCTAATATACGTTGTGTAAAGAAAATAAGGGAAACAAGAATGACAAAATTAACCATCGCATTTTCCCGTTTTCGCTCCTTTCTGAGGAGGAATAAGATTTTCTTTGAAATCGTCTTCGGCATCATTGCTGCCACTGGTGTCCTTTATGCGCTCTTCCATCCAAGTATCAAAGAGAATCCCAAAACCGAAACCGCTCAACCACAGAAGCAAGAAAGAAATAATGTTTTGCCCAGTGCAGAAGTCAAGCATTCGCCTTCACCTCCTCCCTTGCGTAAAGTTACAGATCGTAAAAACACTGGGAAAATGCCTACGTCCTCTGAGGAACCTAAAACACCGCAGATTAATGCACCAAACAGTGTTATTTCTATTGACCAAAAGGGTGGCATAACTGCCGGTACAGTTATCAATGCGAATACCGTCAATATTAGTCCGCAAAAAAGGAGCATTAGTGCCGAGCAATTGGGAATCATCCTGCCAGCACTGAAACAACTTTGCGGAACGAAAATAAAGATTGAATATGCCACCGGAGATGATGAACAAAAACAATTTGCTGAAGATATCGTCAATGCTTTTAGTGTTGCTGGTTGTAACATAGAGGTTCCGCCTGCGCCGAGGGTATTAATATCTTCATATGGAAAGGGTTTATCGTTCGGTGTCAATAGCAATCCACCATATCCCCATAGTTTCGGACTATTACAGCAAGCCTTAATAAAGGCACATATTGAATCAAAATGGATTGGGTTTTCTGCCATACCAAGCGACCAGCTCATAGTTAATGTCGGTGAAAGGCCATAAAAAAAGAAACCACACAACAATTCACTCCAGCGGACGGGTGTCGCGCTCTGCGGATTTCATCATGACCCGTGGCCCCGCCGCTGAGCTTTACGTTCGGCCGAGGAAGTGATTTATGACCAAATGGAGCTTTGAGGAATTGAACAAACTCTGTGACGAAAAAGCGATACCACATGCCAAGGCATATCAGAACGCCTTGGCATGGCGTTGGAAGCGTGCCGACTATCACGCTGAAATTGCCTCAGAAGTCTGGTCTGACCTATTCAAGGAATCGTTTTCATTTGTGGATCAGCGCTGCGGTGAAGCGATCTTTTCGTATGAGGCACAAGTTGAGTCGTGCCTACTGGCCCTTCACTCTTTGGGGGATATATTATCCCAGATTATTAACGTTCTTGTTTTGAACAATAGGCTTCTGGAGGACACTGTCTCTATCAAGAGAGTCGTTGACATTATGGAAAAGGAAAGCGTTGCGCCCGATATCGCCAGAAGCGCAAGGCGGTTGATAGATGACGAAGTCTTCAACTACATAGAAGCCTTCTGTAACACCATTAAGCATAGACGGCTCATCGGGACTAATTTCCGTGCCGAATATGGGGAAAACGCAAGGAATGAGAGTGGGCTCTTGTTTGAAGGATTCGTGTTCAAAGGCAATACCTATCCAGAAACCTGGGGCAGCGAAATATTGCAAAAGTACAGATTCCGTGTGCTTGATCTTATTACAGAGGTAGGATTGAGTATTAACAAGTATGTTTCAAGCATTTGAGATTTATCATGAAATAAGCCGAACCAGGCGCTGAAGCGGATCGCGGCCCCGCCGGGCCACTCCCGCTTAGGAGGAAAGGAAGGTGTCAGGTCTAGACATGTGACAATGAGCAGAAATCAGGTGGAAAAAGCAAAGTCACATGTCAAGACCTGACACCAATTGCCCACATTTCTGCCCTACCGTGACAGAGTAGATGGTAAGGTCGAGGAGAAGGCGGGCAGGCAAGCGCGCCCGCGGCTAAACGCTATGTTATGGTGAAGAAACACTTGGCGATGAAGTTGATACTCAGCATTTTTGTTCCCGTTTTCATTCTTTTTGGCTGCGCCAAAGAGGTCACTTTGGAAAGCCATAAATGGGTTTACGAAGAGGGAGTCTGTAATGTTACCTTCAAGTTGAGAAATGACGGGAATCGAGTTGTAGACTTGAATGTGAGGATTGTTGCACACAAGCAGAAAAGCATCGGCAAGGGTGCGGTCGTAGATGATATAATCGGTGAAAAAGTCGTTAGCGTAAGAATAGGCCAGCACGAGGAAAAAGAACTGTCAGAGACACTTGCGCTTTTCCAGAACATACGACCTGACAGGGTAGTGGTGAGCCACCATAAGGCAAAATGAATCCATAACCTTGCTGCTTCAGGCGACGGCGCAAAACCCACGCCGCTCCTGAGCAGCCCGTTAGGCGCCTTCACACGTATCCCGTAGAATGAGAGTCTTTTTTGTCACTGCTGGCATCGGTCACACATAGCCCGGCTCGGAGGAGAACAAATGAACCTGCAGAAGATCTACACCGCATTGCTCACCGCAGACCTTGCTGCGGCCGAAGGCTGGTATACGAAACTGCTCGGTCGCGGACCGGATCACCGGCCGATGGACACGTTGGTGCAGTGGGAGCTCTTCGACCAGGGCGGGTTGATGCTTTCAAGTAGCGACGAGATCGCCGGCAAAGGCGTGATGTTCCTTTACGTCGACGATCTCGCAGCCGAGCGCCGCCGGCTGCAGGGCCTGAGGATCGCGCTCGGGGACGACATTCCGGGCGACTATTCGACGCTGGCGCAACTGCGCGATCCCGACGGCAACCTCATCACTCTGGCGACGCCGCCCGCCCGGCCCTTCCCGACGGCATGACCGCGCCGGAAGAGCGAAATCCGCGGCATGGCGCCTAACAACAGCATGCAGCGGACGGCGCTGCGCGCCGCCGCCGTCAATTCTCGTCTTGCGTGGCATATGCGGGCTTGACAAAATAGGCATTCCTGCATACACTGTAATACAATCATGACAGGAGGTGCGCTATGAGCACAGCGATATCAGTACGGATTCCCAAAGAACTAGCCAACCAGCTAGATAGCATAGCTAAAGAGACCGAAAGACCTCGATCTTTCATCATTCAGAAGGCTTTGGAGTCATATATTGAGGATTTCGCGGATCTCCAGATTGCCCTGGACCGACTCCATGACAAGGGTGATGAGATTATTTCATCCAATGAGATGAGGAGGTCTCTTGGCCTATAACGTCGTCTACAAGAAGTCGGTCCACCGCGACCTCAAGAAGCTACCAAAACCCGAGGCGAAAAGAATCCTTGACCTCATTGAGCAGGAACTGATTAAACAGCCTGAATCCAATCCTGTACTCAAAGGACAGTTTGCCGGGCTTCGCAAGTATCGTATTGGTGACTTCAGGGTGATATATGCCTTGTTGGATCTTGATATCCTTATCCTCAGAATCGGCAATCGTAAGGATGTTTACAAAGACAAAATCTAACCCGATTATTTCCAGGCCCAAAGCATGTCCAAACCCAAGTAAACGAAATAGCAGGCAAATAATGCCAGGATGGCCGCACCCGCCGCCATGATCCCCCGGTAGAGGCGGTCCGTTAAAAGCTTTCTCCCCCGGGCCAGGGTAAAGGAGACCAGTCCGTACCAGAAAAGGTCGCCCAGGATATGGCCGGTAAAAAAGGCTGCGACCGCCGCCGGTCCCAGGCGCAGGCTATGCATGATGTAACCGAGGCCGATCGTGGCCCACCAGATGGTGAAATAGGGATTGGCGAGGGACAGGACCGCGCCCTTCAGGATGAGACTGCGGCCCGCACTTGCGGCAGGCGTTCCGGGCAGCGCCAATTTCAGCGTCGGCAAGGCGCGCCTGATGGACCAGGCCATGCCCAGGAGAATGGTGCCGCCGCTTAAGGAAACAGTGGCCACGAACCAGGGTTCGTGGAAGAGCGGTGTCAGGCCCAGCAAAAGGGCGCCCAGCAGGACCAGTTCCAGGAGGCCGTGCCCCGTGATCAGCAAGGGGCCAGCCAGGGACCCGCGCCGCAGGCTCTCGGTAATCGTGGCCGTAATCAGCGGACCGGGCGCTATGGCACCGGAAAGGGCCAGGACAAAGGAAGAAACAAAGATGGCGCCATAGGCAAGCAGGTCAGCCATCACCGTCTTTCCCCTCCTCCCCACAGCGCCTCGGCAAGGCCCGAGGCGCGGGTAATCCGCCGGTCCACGGCGGCCCGCAGGATTGACTCGGGGCACCATATCTCCAGGTCATGCCTGGCCCGGGTCAGGCCCGTATAAATCAGCTCCCGGGTGAGCAGGGGAACGTCCCGGTCAGGCAGGATGAGGAGGACCCGGTCGAACTCGGAGCCCTGGCTTTTATGGACCGTCATGGCATAAACGGTCTCATGTTCGGGCAGCCGCAAGGGGAGGAAGGTCCTGATTTCCCCGGCTGCATCCCGGAAAAAGACCCGCAGTTCTCCCCCTGCGGCCGGGTCGGGCATGACGATGCCCACATCACCGTTGAACAGCCGCTGCCGGTAGTCGTTTTTGGTGATCATGATGGGCCGGCCGCTATACCAGCGGCCCCGCGGTGCAATGAGCCCCGCTTCCGCAAGCAGGCGTTCGGCCAGGGCGTTTATGGCCCCTACTCCCCAAGGTCCCTGCCGCAAGGCGCAGAGGATGCGAAAGCCTTCGAATAAAGCAAATATCTCTCCCGGCTCCCCCCGGGTAAGGGCCTGCAGATAGGGCCGGCAACCTTCCACAACCCGGCTCTTCAGAGCGGCTAAGAAACCTGCCCCCTGGGGCGCCTGCCAGCGGACATCCCCAAAAGCCTCTGCTTTAAGAAGAGAAAGGACCGCGGCGCCGTCACCCCTGTTTACAGCCGCACTCACCTGCCCCAGGCCGCTCGCGGCGCCGAAACGATAGTTCTTCTTCAACTGCACCAGGCATGACTGCAAATCCGACCCGCCCGGCAAGAGGGCCCCGGCCCAACTCTCGCCCGTGAGGAGCTCGACCTCCGCGATGCAGGGACCGGAAAAGACATCGGGAGACGCGGCGCCGCAGATATCCCCCAGGACGGCCCCGGCCTCCACGGAGGTCAACTGGTCCTTGTCGCCCAGGAGGATCAACTTTGCCTTGGCCGGCAGGGCATCCACGAGCTTGGCCAGGAGCGACAGATCGACCATCGAAGCCTCATCCACAATGACGACGTCAAAAGTGAGAGGATTTTCACGGTGATGGCGAAAGTCGGAACTCCGGGGGAGATTCCCCAAGAGACGATGCAGCGTCACGGCCCGCTCGGGAATGGCCTCCCGGACGGCCTCGGTACAGGGAAGCAAGGCCTTGGTTTTTTTCACCGCCTCCTGGAGACGCACGGCTGCCTTCCCCGTCGGCGCCGTCAGGGCGATGGACAGCCGCTGAGGAGCCGCCAGTTCCAGGAGCAAGGCCATGATCTTCGTGACGGTGGTGGTCTTCCCTGTCCCGGGGCTGCCGGAAATGACGGTGAAAGGCTTCCGCAGGGAGATCAGGGCGGCCAGCTTCTGCCAATCTGGCCCGGCCGCGGCCTCCCGAGGAAAAAGGAGGTTTAGCCTGTCCTGGAGCCGGGAGCGGGTCTCTCCCGGCCAGGGGGTGCCGCCTTGGTTTTTTGCCTTTTCCAGAATGAATTCGGAAAGTTTCCTTTCATAATCCCAGTAGCGGTAGAGATAGAGCCGGCCTTTCTCATCCATGATTAGGGGCTGGTAGTCCCCCGGCCTGCCCACGGCTTTGTTTTTCCTCAGGATGTCCAGCCAGGCATCGAAGGACGGGCATGGGTCCCCAACGTCGCTGACAGGCCTGCGGGCATAGGCCTTCAGGTCTAGGCAGATATTTCCCTCCCCTGTGCTCCGGCTCACCAGGGCCGCGGCCAAAGCTACCTCTTGCCTGGCATCACCGGAGAGCTTGGCGATGAACCGGGCAAAGTGCCGTTCAAGGGGAGAAAATCCGCGCCCCTCTAAATCGAGTTCCATATTTATTCCTTGGCTATCGTCAAATACTAACCACAGAGATCACCGAGACTCATTTGGAGAACACAGAGGTGCTCTCTGTGCGCTCTGTGGTTTCCTTCTGATTACTTGTCTATCAACCGCTCCGCCAGTTCAATGATCAATCCCTCGGGCGGACGGTCCCGGTAGACGCCGTAGTGGGGTCCCTGGGCCGGATCGATGCCCCGGAGGAAGAGGTAATAGACGCCGCCGAAGTGCCGCTCATACCCGTAACCGGGAAGACGCACCGTCAGGTACTGATGGAGCGCCAGGGTGTAGAGGTGGTACTGGAGGAAATAAAAGTGTTCCCCCATGGTGCGGCCCAGGGCTTCCTGGCCATAGTCCGTGGCCTGCACACCGAGGAAGTTGGACTTCCAGTCCACCAGATAGTACCGCCCGGCCCAGCAAAACACCAGATCCATAAACCCCTTCAGGAAGCCCTGGGCCGGATTAAATTGGAGCCTTTGCAAGGCCAAGGAAAAGTCCGGCAGTGGGTCCCCGCCTGAAGACGGCGGCAGCGCCACACCGGCCCGGGCGAAGATATTTTGCAGATCCCGGGGAGCAAACCTGTTTAAAGGAAAATAGAACTCCAGTTCGTTTAACCGGTCGCCCGGGGCCAGGGACGCCAGGCAAAAGGACGCCTCGCTTACGCCCGTAAAGGGCAAAAGCGGGACGGTCACCACCTTCCCCAGCATGGCGAGGACCGCCTCCTCCCAGAGGGGGGCAAAACCTCTTTCCCGGAGTTTTTGGGAGACCAGCCCCCGGAGCACCTCGGCCTTATCTTCCCGGAAGTCGAGAAACCGGAGGATGTCGTGGAGTACGACACCCGCCCTGGCCCCGAGGGGAAAAGAAAAGATGTCCGGCGCCCCCTCCCTGTCGGCCGCCGCGGCCTCTCCTGCTGTGCCAAAAACCGGGGGGGAAGGGACTGTCATTTCTCCGGCCGTTGCCGTTCCGTCATAATCAGGGTTTTCGGCCAGATGCGGCCGATCGGAGAGCAGAGAAGAGAAGCTGACGATCCGCCAGGCCCGGTCTACTCGGCCGGAGAAGGGGCGCAACATCAGTTCACCCGTGGCGCCGCCCTCGCTCAGCTTGTCTACCCCGGGCGGAGGCAGTTCCTTGAGATCAATGGCCCCGGCGCTCTGGGAGGCGATCTCTTCCAGGCGTCGATACAGGGCGGCATCGTCCAGTCTCCCACAGGCCTCCGGCGGGACCTCAGCCATCCCCTCCCCATCTCGCGCCTCCGCCAGGGGCTCCGGGCCGTGGAAGAGATAGGCCGGGGCCGCTGTTTCGGCCTTGTTAAAACGGCCCCAGAGGAAATAGCAACGGTTTTTCGCCCGGGTCAGGGCCACATAGAGCAGGCGGCAGTTTTCCGCCAGGAGCTCCCGGGCGGCACAGGCCCGGGACAGGGCCACTTCCTCGGAACCGAGGTCGAGGATGAGGCTTTCCGCGCCGTCCCGTCCATGGAAAGAAACGGCATCCCCTTTTACTTCCGATCCTTCCCAGGTAAAGGGACAAAAAACCACGGGGTATTCGAGTCCCTTGCTTTGATGAATAGTGATGATCTGCACCGCTTTTTCATCGCTTTCCAGGCGGAGCTGGTGCTCATCCCGGCGCGGCGTGTCCGGGTGCCGCTGTTCGGCAAACCACTGCACCAGGCCGGGCAGGCCGAACTGCCGCTCCTCGCCGGTCTGGTGGAGCAAATCGGCCAGTTGGAGGAGGTTGGTGACCCGGCGCTCCCCGTCGGCAAGCGCCAGCAGACGCACCTTGATCTCCTCGCCGGCCAGTAAGGCCGTAAACATCCCCATGAAGCCCGCCTCGGACCAGAGGTTACGGTAAAGGGCGAACCTGGCGAGCCTTGCCTCCCAGGCCCGGTCATCCTCCAGGAGACTCCCCAGCTCCGCCAGGGACACTCCCAGCAGCTCCGTAAGCAGGGCCGCCCGGACCAGCGGTTCTGCTTCGGGCCGGGCGCAGGCCCGCAGCACCCTTTCCAGTTCTTCCGCTTCCTGGGTATCGAAGATGTTTCCCGACTTCTGCAGGACCGCCGGAATGTTGCGGCATCGCAGGGCTTCCTGGATGAGCCGGGCCTCCCGGTGTTTCCGCACCAAAACAGCGATATGCTCGGGCTGCAAGGGCCGTTCGCCGAGCCGCGCCTCACCGCGCCGGGACAGGGCAAGCAGGCGGGCTATCTCCCCGGCCACCGCCGCAGCGATGATGGCCTCGGCCTTCTCCCGGGACAGGGGCTGCAAAGCAGCGCCGTATTTCTCCGCCGGCAGGAACCACCACTGGAAGGGGGCCTCGCGCCGGCCGCCCAGACTCAGGTATTCATATTCTTTACCCGCCGGCGCCGCAGCCGGCCGGAAGGAGATCTCCTCGTAGACAAAGGGATTCCCGTGCTGGGAAAAGAGGGCGTTTACCGCCCCGATGAGGCCGGGCTCGGCGCGCCAGTTCTCCGTGAGGTGGTATCTCCCCGAAACGCCCCGGGCCGCGCGCAGATAGGCAAAGATATCGGCGCCGCGAAAGCTGTAGATCGCCTGTTTCGGATCGCCGATTAAAAAGAGCGGCTGCGCCTCCTGCCCCTGCCCGAAGACCCGGGCGAAAATGGCAAACTGGACCGGATCGGTGTCTTGAAACTCGTCGATCAAGGCCGCCCGGTACTTCTTCCGCAGGATGCGCGCCAGTTCTTCCCCGCCCGGTTTCTCCAGGGCCTCCTGCAAGTTCACGAGGAGGTCGTCAAAGAACATCAAATGATCTTTTTCCTTGCGGCCCGCGAGCATCTGCCGGGCCGTGCGGACAAACTCCGCCTTCAGGGACAGAAGATAGGCATCCAGTTCCAGCGTCAGGGCCGCGGCCCGCTCCTGAAGGGCCTGGCAGAGGCGGAAAAAGGCGTGCTCCGGCACCTGGTGATTCTTCTTTACCTTGGCCGCGACCTTGGAGGCGGTAAACTTTGCAAAATCACCAAAGAGGGGAAAGTAGGGGCCCCCGGCCCGGACGAAGGCATCCAGGGCCAGCATCAGACTCGGAACCTTGCGGCCGTACACGTTGCCCTGGAGAGCGGGTCCACTGAGCAGGCCATACACCTCTGACCGCACCCGGGGCCAGGTCGCGACGAGTTCGGCAAAGGCGCCGTTGTAGGAGGCGAGTTCCTCCCGGAGCGCCGCCGGTGCGGGCGGGGCCACGGCCGGGATGACCGTAAGGCCGGGGCAGGAAGTGACCTTCCCCATTAAATTCATGAGGTAAGGGGGATCGAAACGGCGTTCCAGGGCATGGCCGGCCACTTCCGGGAGGGTCTCGTAAAGATGGGTGCGCCAGAAATCCAGGACGACCTCCTCCCGCAGCTGCCGCTCATCGGTGATGAGCTGCCTGTCGAAGAGGACGTCGCTTTCGAAGGCATTTTCCTGGAGGATGCGCTGGCAGAAACTGTGGATGGTATAGATCGCCGCTTCATCGAAATCGCGCAGGGCAGCCCCCAGCCTTTCCTCGATGCGCCGGCGCTCCGGAAGGCCGGGGAACTTCGCCAGGAGTGCCGCCAGCAGGGGATCGGCGCTCGCGCCCCGGGCCACGGCCTCCCGGGCGGCGCGCAGGCGCTGGCGGATGCGGTCGCGCAACTCCTCCGTCGCGGCCACCGTATAGGTCACCACCAGGATCTCCCCGACAGGCAGGCCAGATTCGATGAGCAGCCTCAGGTATAATCCTTCGATGGCGTAAGTCTTACCCGTACCCGCGGCGGCTTCCAGGAGATTGGTGCCCTGCAGGGGCACGTTCAGGAGGTCAAATTTTTCCATCGGTCATCTCTTCGCGCAACTGAAAAATCTCCTTGAGCACGGTCTCGGCTGTCCCGGCGAATTCCTCATCGAGCGGCTCGCCGGCGCCGAAGCAAATCCGGTAGCCGGGAGCTTCGCCTTCGCCCGGGCTGAAATCATTGCCGCGCCAGGTCTTGACCGCGGCCCGCAGCCCCTCTTCCTTAGGCTTCCCGGCCCCCCAGACCAACCGTCCATATTCCCAGGAGGTGCGGGGAAAAAACTTCAAGGGCCGGGACAATCCTTCCCAGTAGAGGTCCAAAAGCGCGGCCAGGCTTTCCCGAGGCTGGGAGGGGGGTCCGAAACGCCAGGCCCCGTCCTTCCCCAAAAGCCGGGCCGGCGCGACCTCCCCCCTCTCCAGCATCCCCAAGGCCAGGTGGGTTATCCAGAGACGCAGGTAATCTTTGGCTTTCAAGTTGGCATAGCGAAATTGGATGAGCTGCCCGCCGTAGAGACTGATCTTCCCGGAGAACCGGAAGACACCGAGGGACAGTTCAATCTCCCGGACCGCGGGTTCTTTCCCCGCCAGACAGGGCCTGACCACGGCGGCAAACTCCTCTACCTCCTTCCGGAGCCGCCCGTAGGCGTAGTCACCCACGGCCCCGTGGGGCAGGCGGCCCGCAGCCCGGGCCACGGCGCGGTAATCGTGCAGGTCCCGGCCGGCCAGGCTCCATTCCGTGAGCGACTGTTCCAGGGTGTATTTCTCCAGACCGGCGAGGTGCAGGGGTTCACGCTCTTCGGGCAGGTCCTCCTGGTCCTGAAGCTGCACATTCAGGCGCCGCCGGAGCAGGAAGGATACGGGATCGGCAAAAAAGGCGACCAGGCCGGCCAGGTCCACCTGCCGCCAGGTCTCGTCCGGCGGTGGGAGGAGCGGGGCGGGGGCGGTGCGAGGTTCTTTCTTCTCCAGCAGGCGCCGGGCGGCCCGCCAGTTTTCTGCGGAATAGCTGAAGAGCCGACCGCGGCCCTGGAAATAGGCCGGGCTAAAGGCCTGGAGCCGGTGGGTGGTCAGGAGGTGCTCCCGGAGCGAACCGCCACTGGCAAGGCCGTACCCCTCTTCCAGGTAATCGAGCAGCTCCGTCACCAGGACGGAAGGAGGGAGTAAAGAATTATCCGCGCCGCTTTGTCCCACGTAACTGAGGAGCAGGTATTTCCGGGCGGAAAGCAGGGCCTCCAAGAAGAGGTAGCGGTCGTCTTTGCGCCGCGAACGGTCGCCGGCCCGCGGATACTTGGCGATGAGATCGAAGGCCGGCGCCCAGGACCGGCGGGGATAATCGGCGCCGTTCATCCCCAGGAGGCAGATGGCCTTAAAGGGGATGCTGCGCATGGGCAGGAGGGAACAGAAGGTGACGCCGCCGGCCAGGAATCCGAAACCGAGGTTCTTCTCGGACAAGTCCTTCCCGAGGCAGGCCTTGATCACCTCGAGGGTGACGGGTTCTTGAAAACCCGCGGTCTCCTGGAGGGCGCCGAGCTTAAGGACGGCCTCCCGCAAGGTCTCCATCCCCCCTTCCCCGTCTTCGGGAGTTGAAAACAGTCCTTCCAGCAGTCCGCTTAAGGTCCGGCTCCACTCTCCCAGGGTCCGGCTTTGTCCCAGAGCGGCGACCCGGGAAAAAAGCGTCTCTGTATATTCGAGAAACCTACCCAGCACGGCGGTTTCGCTTCCCTCTATATCGTAGGGCAGGATGCCCTCCACCAGCCTTTCCTCCTTCCCCGGCATGGCATAGCCCATGAGGAGCCGCTCCAGCCCCGCCTGCCAGGTATTGTCCCCCAGGGCCGGCAGACCCAACTGGCGGCGGTTTTCCCCGTCTATCCCCCAGCGGATACCCGTCGCCACGACCCACCCCCGGATCAGTTCCACCTCGGCCGGGTCCAGGCCGAAACGTGCCGCCACCGCGGGTATCTCCAGGGGGGCCAGGACCTGGCCGGCGGTAAAGCGGCCGCCCGCCATGTCGAGAACTTTCAGGAAACCCTCGATGAGGTCGCTTTCCAGCCGGCTGTCCCGATCGGCGATGGTAAAGGGAATCGATGGCAAGGGTTCGCCGAAAGTGACCCGGGGCCTCGCGAAAACCGCCTTGATGAGCGGGGCATAGACCTCGATCTCGGGTGCCATGACAAGAATGTCGTGGGGCCGGAGTTCCCCGTCCGCCTCGAAGAGCGACAGGAGCAGGTCGTAGAGGACCTCTACTTCCCGAAGCGGGCTGTGGCAGGAGTGAAACTGGACGGACCGGTCCTCCGGGGCGATGCTTTTCCGGTCCCCCTCACCCCGGTTGCGGAGGTTGAGGATATCCGCTTGGAGGGCGCCAAGCAGCGTCTCCTCCTCGGGCTCGGAGAAGAAGTCCTGCTCCTCCCCGCCCAAGTCCAAGATAAGGGAAAAGAATTCCCGGCCCAGGGCCCCCAGCGAGGCAAGCAGGCGGTTACCTCCCTCCAGGTAGAGACCTTCCGGGGAAGCGGCATAATCTCCCCGGATTTCCCGCACCCGTTGCATCTCCCGCTCCTGTTCCCGCTCTGAACGGATGTCGCCCCAAAACTCCCGGGATGGATTCAGGAGGAACAGGTTGACTTCGATCCTCCGGGCCAAGGCCTGGAAGATCTCCAGGTGAAAGGGGGGAAGGACGGAGATGCCGAAGACGGAAACCCGCTCCGGCAGCAGGCCCTTCACCTCTCCGGCAAGCTTTATCTCCCTGAGGAAGGCCTCCTTCCGGGCCGCCGGGTGGGAGACAGTCTCGCCGGCCACGAGGGCGCGCCAGAGTTCGCCTTGCCAGCGCTCGTCATCCCGCGCCGTCTCGCCCCGCTCCCAGGCCGCCACCATGTCGGGACGAAAAATCAGGTACTGATCGAAGAGCCAGGCCGTGCGCTCCGCCAGTTGCAGGCGTTTCAAGCCCCGGGCCGCGGGGCGCCCGCCTTCCAGGACCCCGCCGGCCTCTCCCCCCTCCCCTTCCAGGTAATGCCGGAGCGGCGCAAAGGCCGGACGATGGAGAAGGGCCGGCAGGAGACCCATGATCTTCCAGGTCAAAACCGCGGGGGAAAAGGCCTCCGTGGCTGGCACCCCGCCCAACAGGGCGGCAAAAGCCTCCTCCGTGAAGGCCTTTGGGAAGGGGAAACGGACATTGGCGCAGATGCCCCGCCGGCGGGCGATCTCCAGGGAAAGCCAGCGCTCCATGCCCCGGCTCTGCACGATGATCACCTCCGGAGTGAGGGGGGAGGCCAGAGGCGTCGCGAACAAAGCAGCGAGCTTATCCGCCAGCATCTCCAGACGATTGCCCGTAAAAATCCGCAACCCCGCCATCTCTCCCCTTTTAACCTTCCTGCTGTAATCTGCCGCACCCAAGTCGTCTTCCGAGGCATCATAAAGGGAATCGTTCCCTTTGTCAAAGCCGGGATAAGAAAATCAAAAATTGATGCCGTTCCCGAAAGGGTGCGGTCAATATTGTCGAAACAGTTGATTGAATATGTGATAAAATGTGCTGACCTACCTCATCCGCACCGGATTATTGCCAGGCGGGTCCCAATAATCAATGGAGGAAGGAGCTATGCGTTTAAGAAGTTGGCTGAGCCTATTATTGATCGGATTATTTATTGTTTGCCCGGTTGCGGTGCCCGCCACAGAACTCCAGCGTTCAGGCTTTTGGGGCAGCCTGGAAGCAGGAATAGGAAGCGTGCGGTCGCAACTTCCCCAAAGCGATGGGGAGCATGAACGCCTTTACCTGGGATTTACTGGTGGTTATTCGCTCAACCCGCATCTTCTCCTGGGCGTGGAATTAAGCGGTTGGAATATCCAGTCCGGTAATTTGCATGATCCCTCACAGGGAGAAGGCATCATGCAACTTCTCGGTATCGCACGTTTATATCCAAGCGAACAGGGCGGTTATTTCCTGAAAATAGGAGGAGGTTACCTGGACCACTGGAACAATCGGCCGAATGAAACACGCAGGCAGGAGGGCTGGGAATTATGTCTCGGCGGAGGCTATGATATTGCGCTGACCACAAGGTTTGCGATGACCCCCTTTATTAATTTCAGTTTTGGCAAGGCAGGCAACGAGGACAATCGTATTATTACGTTCGGTGTCGGTATGACCATCCAATGAGCACGGAGGCTAGTTTTCCATAGCCTGAAGCTTGTAGGCCAGTGACACCAAACCGGAAAAATGATTGCTGGGGGACATGAACAGGTTGGTTGCCAAACCTTACACTGCGGGCATGGCTCGGGATGCCCGGGAAAATCGATCTTGTCAACGGAGGTGAACTCGCGGATGGGTAAACACCTGGTTTTTGTCGGTGGAGGGCATGCCCACATGACCTCCCTCAAGCATATCTCCAACTTCAAGAAATTGGGCCATCAGGTTACTATCAACCAGGAATGCGAAGCAGCGGGCGTGCCGGTTCCCGAATACCGAACCGATGCATCGGGACCGATGGTGCAGTTCCATACCGGCGCTCGGCAAGAAGAAAAAGTGACGGAGAAAACGCTAGGGAAAACGCCGGAAGAAATTATCGCCTTGCTCAAGAATGAGGGCAGCCTTTCGATCGAGACATTAGCAGAGCAAATTGGCAAATCGGCTAGTGCAGTCCAGCGTGCTCTCCGTAAACTGCAAGAAACCCGCGTCATTGAGCGTATCGGCCCCCACAAGGGCGGCCATTGGTCGTCAAGGAGAAGCCATGACGTCGGATAGAAAGCCTCCAAACGCCAATCTCGAAAACCACCGCCGCCGGTCCATCCGACTGCGGGGATATGACTATTCACAGGCCGGGGCGTATTTTGTTACCATTTGTACCCAGAATCGGGAATATCTATTCGGGAACATTGTGGGCGGGGAAATGATATCGAATGATGCAGGCAATATGATTCAAATCGTTTGGGATGAAATCCCATCGCATTACGCCGGAACAGAAATCGATGAATTTGTTGTTATGCCCAATCATATCCACGGAATCGTGGTTATCGCCGTAGGGGCAACCCCCTGTGGTTGCCCCGGCACAACCCCCCGTGGTTGCCCTGTCACACCCCCCCGTGGTTGCCCTGTCACAACCCCCCGTGGTTGCCCTGGTGTAATCGGGCAGGCACGGGGAAAAGGGCAACCACGGGGGGGTGCATCGGGGGAAAATGGGCAACCACGGGGGGTTGCCCCTACGGTAAATACGGTGGGGCCGTTGACGTTGGGGGATATTGTGCATCGGTTCAAAACCATGACGACCAAACGATATGCCGATGGGGTGCATCAATTGAATTGGCGGTCCTTTCCCGGTAAATTGTGGCAGCGCAATTATTGGGAACATATCGTGCGCAATGAAGGGGAATTGAACCGGATACGGGAATACATCCATAACAACCCCCTCAAATGGGAATTGGATCGCCTAAACGAGAAAGGAAGGTCTGCCGGTCCCACCATGGTTCGCGAATCCGCCGGCACCTATGCCACAGAAGGATGGATCGTATGACCCTGGACAAGACGCCTCCGCTTCCATCATGAATTCGTATCAGCGGATAGGCAAACAAGACCTGATCTCCGAGGAGATTGCGACCCTGCGCTGAAGAATCCACGTGCTTTCCCGGGGGAATTTTGGTATTCAGTAGGTAAATCTCCCCCCTGCCCCTTGCCTCATGGGGATTTTGGGAAGGAGGAGCGGGTGCAAAAGAAAAAGGTCATTGACAGCACAGATCTGAAATCATCCTTAAGGCACAACCCCTTCGATCGCCTGAAGAGTTTGGTCGGCCGCGAAGGACTGCCACCCTCCCGGCCGGCCCCTGAATCCCTTCCCAAGAAAGAAGCACCAGCATCTGATCCAGACCAGGAAGAGCAGCTTTTTCATGAAGCCATGGAGGGAGTGCATCCCCTGGCCAGAGAGCACGTTGTCGCGGAGCATGGTGAGACGAAACCAGCGGCCAGGCCCCGCTACGTCACCGAAGACGAAGCAATATCTCAGCAGCTTGCCAGGCTCGTAGATCATGGCGAGGGCTTTATCGTATCCGATACCCCCGAATATATCGAAGGGACAGGGTACAACGTTTGCCAGGAGTTCGCCCGGAGGCTGCACCGGGGGGATTTTTCCATTCAGGCGCATATTGATCTGCACGGACTAAATGCGGAGTATGCCAAGGAGGCCTTTGAATCGTTTCTGAAGTCAGCGGTCAACTCCGGGAAGAATGCTGTTCTGATCATTCATGGGCGCGGTCTTTCTTCTCCGGGAGAGGCAATCTTGAAAAACAAAGTCCGGGAGTGGCTCAGCCAGAGCTACTGGCTGAAACGGGTGGTTGCCTATACCAGCGCTCAGTCCCATGACGGGGGTGCCGGGGCAACCTACGTGTTGTTGCGCCACCGTCCCGTTTCCAAAAAATCCGGGAAGAGGAAATCCAGCCCAGGGACGTAGGCAGACAGCCAAGATTGCCTGGTTCTTGGGGATCACCTACCTCCCCTCTCCCATCTCCTTGGCACAAGCGGAAATCGCTTCGACAATCTTGGCATATCCTGTACAGCGGCACACGTTGCCGCCCAACCCTATCCTCAGTTCTTCTTCCGAACGGTCCGTACCCTCATCGAGCATGGCTTTAGCCGCCATGATCATCCCCGCCGTACAATACCCGCATTGCACGGCAAAGTGCTCGACGAAGGCCTCCTGGAGGGGATGCAAGCCGCCATCTTTCCCTTGCAGTCCCTCGATGGTCATGATCGCCTTGCCCCTCGCCTTCATGGCCAGATAGAGGCAGCTCTTCACCGCCTTACCATCGATCAGAACCGTGCAGGAGCCACAGAATCCATTTCCACAACCCTCTTTGGTGCCCACAAGGCCTAACTCCTCGCGGAGCACCCGTGATAAGGTCCACCAGGGTTCGATATATACCTCTTCCACAATGCCATTTACCTTTAATGTTATGCCCTGTTTCATTGCTTACCTCATTATTTTTAATGGACGATGGCGTTCCTGAAGGCGTATCTGGTAAATACTTTTACCATTTCCTTCCGATAATCGGCGGAAGCCCGCACATCCGTTATGGGGCGTGACTCATCAGAGGCTGCCTGGGCCGCCTTTTCCACTAAGGCATCGTCAATCTCTTCTCCCCTTAAAATCTCTTCCGCCTTCTTTGCCCGCATCGGGGTTGAGGCTACCGCACCTAAGGCTAATTTAATCTCCCGGCATCTTTTACCATCCATGGCGACAATTGCCGCGACCCCTACCAGGGCCGGATTAACGGTGCCTCGGCTAGAGTGCTTTAAGTATACGCCCTTAGTACCAGGTGGCAGGGGTGGGACTTGAATTTCCAGCAGCAGCTCTCCCCTTTGCAGTGCTGTTTGGCCAGGGCCGGTAAAGAATTTTTCCAGTTCCACGGTCCTCTCTCCCGCCGGACCCACCACCTTCACTCCGGCCCCCAGAGCGATCAGCGCCGGGGCTGTCTCGGCCGAAGGGGAGGCATGACAGAGATTTCCACCAAGGGTCCCCACGTTGCGTATCGCCATGGAGCCCAGCAGACTGGCTGCCTGAGCGAGCACGGGATGGCGCCCTTTGAGTTCTTTTGACAGTTCCAGACTCCTGATGGTGGTCAGGGCGCCGATCGATAGCTGTCCCGCGGCGTCATATTTAATGTATTCGAGGTCGGGGAGATAGCAGATATCCACCACGTATTCCGGTTTGGTCCTCTTGAGCCGAATCTGGTTCAAAAGATCCGTACCCCCGGCGATAACTTTGGCCCTGTCCTGATAAGTGAAAAGCAAGGAAACCGCCTCGTCAATCGTTTGAGGTTCTAAGTACTTAAATCTCATGCCACTCTCCTCCGGACCTTCCTGTAGGGATGTGTTTTGGTGCTGTCACTATCTATCAATGGCCGGATTTCTCCTGCAAGGCCCTGAGCACCTTTTCCGGCGTAATGGGCAGATCTTTGATCCTGATTCCCACGGCATCATAAACGGCCGCGGCAATGGCGGGCTCGACAGCTGTATTGGCACATTCGCCAAAACCCTTGGCTCCATAGGGACCATTCTTATGCGGGGCTGACTCCACAAAAAAAGATTGGATATTCTCATTGGGCGGCATTTGCATGGCCACGGGTATCTGGTAGTCCGTAAAATTCGGATTGAGGATTTGGCCTTCTTCCATGCGCAGCTCCTCATAAAGAGCGCTGCCGATACCCATCAGCATGCCGCCTTCCGACTGTTGTTCACACATCTTGGGATTGATGGCCTTGCCCAGATCAATGCCGCTCAGGCAACGCACCACTTTGACCTCACCTGTCTCCACATTGACAGCCACCTCGACAGCCTTGGCGTAATAAGCAAAAAAGGCATTGAGCCTCAGGCCGCTCTTGGCCAATTCCGGGTCAATTTGGCCCGTTTCCGGATCATCGGAAACACACTCCGGTTTATAAGAGGCCTTGCCGATGATCTCCCCTCCCTCAATAGCGGTCCCGAAACGAGCCGACCGCCGAGACAGGCTGGATACGGAAAAAAGGTCTCCTATCGGCAGCCTCTTGTCCGGATTGTTTTTGGAGTAAATCGCCCGGCCTTTGGTGTCGAGCTCTTCAGGTGCAACCTTCAGGGCTCTGGCCGCCCTCCGGAAGAGATCTGCTTTGGCATCATCACAGGCCCGGCACACCGCATTGCCCAGATTATAGGTAACGCGGCTCGAAGTTGACCCTTCGGCAAAAAAAGGCGTCACTTCCGTATCCGAGAAGACCACCTGGACATCATCCATCGTGATGCCGAATTTCTCCGCCACAATCTGGGACATGGCCACATTGACGCCCATCCCGACATCATCGGCGCTATGATAAAGAATTATTTTTTCGTTCTCCGTAACTTTGATCCTCGCCTCGCAAAGCGAGGCGGAGGAGCTGGATTTATTCCCCAGGGCAATGCCCTTGCCAAAGCGCCAGGGACCCTGGTCAGGCCTTTTTTCCTGAAGGTTTATGGCCTGGGTCACCTTGTCCATGCACTCCCCTACCCCATTGCTGTGCGTGATCTCCCCGGTAACTTGCGGCTCCCCCTCCTGGAGAAGGTTTTTCCGTCGCAGCTCTGCCGGATCGAGGCCTAATTTTTCCGCCGCCATGTTCATACTGGATTCTTGGGCCCAGATCACTTCATTCGTCCCCATGCCGCGCACAGCAGACCGGGGCGGCGTATTGGTATAGCACCCATAGGTGTCCAGTTTGAAATGCGGTATTCTGTACACCGAAGCCGCCGCCATGCCGCATCTTCTGGCCAACAGCGACACCATCCGCGAATAGGCGCCGCCATTGATATAGGCTTTCATTTCACTTGCGAGCAGGGTGCCATCCTTTTTGAACCCGTCCTTCGTATACAGGACCATGTCCGTCCTGGCGCCGCGATAGAGAAATACTTCTTCCCGAGTGGAAACATATTTGACCGGGCGCCCGGTCCGCAAGGCCAGGAGCACGGGAAGATGTTCGAAAGGCAAGCCTCTGGCGCAAAAGGCGCCGCCCACATGTTTCTGTTTCACCCTCACTTTAGAGGTCTCAATGCCGAAGAGCTCGGAGATGAGCCCCCGGAGTGCCCAGATCGCTTGCCTCCCCGTCAAAAGGGTTATACCCCCGTCCGCATCCGGGCGGACCACTACCGAATCGGGCTCCAGCGAAGCAGAATGAATGGCGGGCGTGGTAAAGCGATTTTCCAGCACCAGATCGGCCTCGGCAAAACCCTTCTCCACATCGCCCTTGCGGACCTTGCCATGGATAAAGACATTGGGCAGGCCCGGCTCCCGCAAGACTGGCGGGAAACTATTGGCATATTGTGATAATTCGTGGTGCACCACCACTTGAGGATTTGTGCCAGCCGCCGCCTCAACATCAAAGATGGCCGGCAGTTTTTCATACTCCACCTGGATCATATCCAGGGCATCTTCCGCCGCCTCGCTAGTCGTGGCGGCCACAGCAGCCACCGGTTCTCCCGCGTAACGAACCACATCCCTTGCCAGAAAAGTTAAATCCTTAATGGGCGCAGAACTGAATCTTTGCCGGGGGGTATCTTTGTCCGTCACCACGCAGCGCACTCCCGGGCACTTTTCCGCCGCGGAGGTATCGATGCTCAGAATCTTTGCATGGGGATAGGGACTTCCCAAAAGCTTCATGTAAAGCATGCCGGGAAGCATAATGTCACCGCAGAAACCACCCTTGCCTTGGACCTTCTCCAGTGAATCAAACCTGAGAACGCTTTTTCCTATCATTGATAATTCGGACATACGCATCCCTCACTCTATATTAGACTCTATAGCCAGGTATGTTGTACGCGATCGGAATCAACAGGGTTTTTATGTTAAGTATCAGCTAAAGTATACTTCCAACAAAAAAAGTCAATAACTTTTTCAAAGAAAAAATGGAATCTTAATGAGGGGGAAATATTCCTTGACAGGCGAGCGGGTTATAAATATAAATTGCCGTAATCCTTAAGCGAAAACTTTTGCTCTTCATCTCGGTGCCTGCGGGGTGTAATAAACCTCCAGGTGTCTAACTTGAGAGTCGTCGATGCTCGATCGTGACGGGAACATCGGAATCTTTTTACTGGGCATTGCAGCGCTGCTCTGTTACGGGGCGATAGAGCTGGGCATCGGCAAGACCCATGATCCCGGACCGGGTTTTTTCCCCTTTCTAGCCGGGCTGATCATTGCTATCCTATCACTTGGGCTCATCGGCTCTTTGCTCAAGGGCAGGCGCGTCTTGGCCACGCCCCAAGGTCACCTGGTTACGGGGCGCGCCGCCCTGATCCTGGGCGTTTTCCTGCTTTTCGGCTTTTTCGTGGAAAAAGCCGGCTTCTTTGTCTGCACCTTCGTTGTCACCATGGTCCTGCTGTGGGCAAATGGCGTGCAAAAGTGGCCGGTGCTCCTTTTCGCCGCCCTTCTGACCTGTGCGGGCATCTACCTGGTATTCAACGTCCTTTTGGAAGTGAGGCTTCCCCTGGGTATTTTGAGGTGGGAGGGTAACTGATGAGGCCAGGGCAATGGATCTGATACAAAACCTGTTCTTTGGCTTCGGTGTCTGCCTGCAGCCCATCAACCTGCTTTATTGCTTTCTGGGTGTGCTCATCGGAACCCTGGTCGGGGTCTTACCGGGCATCGGCCCGCCGGGCGCCTTGGCCCTGCTCATCCCCGTTACCGGCCAGATCCGTCCGGAATCGTCCATCATCATGTTATGCGGGATCATGTATGGGGCCATGTACGGGGGGTCGACCACCTCCATCCTGGTGAACATTCCCGGCGAGGCCGCCTCGGTGATGACCAGTCTCGATGGGTACCAGATGGCCCGTCAGGGCCGCGCCGGGCCGGCTTTGGGGATTTCCGCCTTCGGATCTTTTATTGCCGGGTCCCTGAGTATCTTCGGCCTCGTCCTCTTTGCCCCTACCCTCTCCGGCTTTGCCCTCAAGTTCGGACCGCCCGAGTATTTCTCCTTGATGATTTTTTCCTTTGCCATCCTGATCTTCGTTACCGGAGGTTCCCTGGTCAAAGGCCTGCTGATGGCCCTGCTCGGCATCGCGATGGGCACGATCGGCCTGGACCCGCACGCCGGGGTAAACCGTTTTACCTTCAACCAGCCGGCCCTCATGGACGGTCTCGGACTCGTACAGGCCGTGATCGGCCTCTTCGGGGTGTCGGAAATCCTGGTCAGCCTGGAGACCTTCGTCCAGGGCGAGATCTATGAGACCAAGGTCAAGGGCCTGCTCCCCACGCGGCAGGATTGGCATGATTCCCTGATGCCGATCCTGAGGGCGACGGGCATCGGTTTTTTTCTGGGCGCCATTCCCGGCATCGGAGTGCTCATTCCCACCTTTCTCTCTTACGGATTGGAAAAAAGGATTGCCAGGGACCCGAGCAAGTTCGGCAAGGGCTTTATTGCCGGGGTGGCGGCGCCCGAGGCGGCCAATAACGCCGCAGCCGGCGGAGCGCTCATTCCCATGCTCAGCCTGGGGATTCCCACGGGCGCGAGCACGGCCATCGTCCTGGGGGCACTGATGATCCAGGGCATCCAGCCGGGACCGACACTGATCACAGACAACCCGCAGGTCTTCTGGGGATTGGTGGCGAGCCTTTACATCGGCAACGTCATGCTGCTGGCCCTCAATCTCCCCTTGATCGGACTGTGGGTGAGTCTGCTCAAGATTCCCTATTATCTCCTGTCTGTCCTGATTCTCCTGTTCTGCCTGATCGGCTCCTACGGCATCAATTATGCGGCCGCGGATATCCTTATTATGACGATCTTCGGATTCATCGGCTACATCGCCAAGAAACAGGACTTCGAACTGACTCCTATGGTCTTCGGCCTGGTCCTGGGACCCATGCTGGAAAATGCCTTGCGCCGGTCCCTCGTCATTTCGAGCGGCAGCTTTGCCATCTTTGTCAGCCGCCCGATTTCTCTGGTTTTTCTGGCAATGTCCCTGTCCTTTCTGATTTGGAATTTCTTTTTTAAGAAAAGGGCAACCACGATGATTTCGGAGGATTAATTCTGATGAATTCGTAAGAAGTCGAATTCATCTAACAAAAAGAGGAGGCTCACCATGTTTGTGCACTTTTCCCCGTCGTTGAAAAAAAGTCTTTTTGCTGCATCCTGTCTGATTCTTTTTGCCCTGCCGGGAGCGCTGCCCTGTCCGGCTGCGGAATATCCCGGCCGCGCCGTCGATGTTGTCGTTCCCTTTGCCCCCGGCGGCGGGGCGGACAACTTCTTCCGGGCCTTCCGGGGCGCCCTGGCCAAGGAACTCAACGTACCGACCAACATCGTGAATCGCGCCGGGGGCGGGGGCGTGGTGGGAACTTCCTTTGTCGTCAATGCCAAGGCCGACGGCTACACCCTGGCGGGGTTCGAGCTTTTGACCTACCTGACGCCCCAGATCATCACCCCGAAGACCGTCCCCTACCAGGTTCTTAAAGACCTGAAACCCATTGCCCACTTAGCCTATGAGCCGCTCATGCTGGTTGTCCGGGCGGACTTGGAGGCCAAGACGCTGGAGGATTTTCTTGCCTATGCCCGGAAAAATCCCGGCAAGCTGCTCGCGGCCACCTCGGGTCTCGGTTCCCAGAATCGTGTCGACCTGGAGCTCCTGAAGGTCGCAACGGGCACGCAAATCCGTTTTGTCTCCTTTGCCTCGGGAGGAGAGGCGATGACCAATCTTTTAGGTGGCCATGTGGACTTGATCTGTGGCGCCACGGTGACCGCGAGCCGTTCCCATCTTAAGGCGGGCAAGGTTCGCGCTCTGGCCGTCTTTACGCCCGAGCGGCTTGCCGAATTCCCCGACGTACCCACGACCAGGGAAAAAGGCCTGGCCACAGTCAATTTGAATATGACCTACGGCTTGCTGGGTCCCAAGGGCCTGGCGCCGGAGGTAGTGGAGAGAGTGTCCCAGGCAACCAAAGCGGCCTTAACAGCGGAGGATACCGTCGCCAACCTGAAAAAGCTGGGATATTACGTTGAATTTTCCACCCCTGGGCAACTGGAAGAGCGCTTGAAAAAAGACTTCGGCCTCTTGACCGAGGTGGCCAAAAGGGCGGGGCTGATTCCGAGCCCCGATAACCTAAAGGTCACAGGTAAACAGGATAAGTAAGTTTACGAAATTATTTCTTGCCGGAAAAACGCAAAAAATAATTTCTACCTTACTAATTGACAAAGCCTGAGCCCGCCTTTTCGGGTTGACTTCGGGAGATCATTGCGTTAAGAAGTGGCACCCGCGGCCTTCGTGTCATTGCGAGGAGCGGAGCGACGCGGCAATCTCGTACAATCTACAGGAGGTCATCATGAGTTCTCAAAAAACATACAGGATCGCCGTCTTAGCCGGTGACGGCACAGGACCGGAGGTGATCAACGAAGGGCTCAAGGTCTTTAAGGCCGTGGCCGCTGCAGAATCCATCTCCTTCGACTTTACCCCCTACGACCTGGGCGGGGCGCGTTACCTGAAGACCGGCGAGGTCCTCCCCGATTCGGCCTTGGCGGAACTGCGGAAATTCGACGCCATCTATCTCGGCGCCATCGGCCATCCCGAGGTAAAACCGGGAATTCTGGAAAAGGGCCTCCTTTTGCGCCTGCGCTTCGAACTCGACCAGTACATCAACCTGCGGCCCGTGAAGCTCTATCCCAATGTCCCCTGCCCGCTCAAGGACAAGGGCCCGCAGGACATCGACTTCGTCGTCATCCGGGAAAATACGGAGGGCCTCTATGCCGGGGCCGGCGGGATACTGAAGAAAGGCACGCCCGACGAGGTCGCCACGCAGGAATCGATCAATACCCGGAAAGGCGTGGAACGCTGCCTACGCTATGCCTTCAAGTTGACCCAAAAACGGGCCAAAGCCATGAAACTTACCCTCTGCGGAAAAACGAACGTGCTGACCTATGCCTTCGATCTCTGGGAACGGGCTTTCTACGAAGTCGCCAAGGATTTCCCTGACGTCAAGACGGACTATGCCCACGTCGATGCGACCTGTATGTGGATGGTGAAGAATCCCGAATGGTTTGACGTGATTGTGACGGATAACCTCTTCGGCGACATCATCACCGACCTGGGCGCCATGATCCAGGGCGGGATGGGCATCGCGGCGGGAGGAAACATCAATCCCGAAGGCGTCTCCATGTTCGAACCCATCGGCGGTTCGGCCCCCAAATACACAGGTTTAAACGTCATCAACCCCCTGGCCGCCATCTGCGCGGGCGGCATGATGCTGGAGACGCTCGGTGAGGCAAAGGCAGGCAAGCGGGTGGAGGCTACGGTGATCAAACTTCTGGAGAGCGGCAAGCTCAAGAGCATGGATGCCGGCAAGATGGGCATGAGCACGAGCGAGATCGGGGACTGGGTCGCCAGCCAAATCTGACGGACTCGTAAAGAGTTAAAAAACCCTTGGGACGACGTCTGGATTCCCGCCTCCGCGGGAATGACAATCTATTCTCGAACTAAAGCCATTAAAAAAAGCCCCGTTCCTGAGAGCGGGGCTTTTTTATCAAACTTGCCGAAAAACAGGGCTTCCTCATTGAGCCGTTTGATTTTTAGCCATGATGTCAATGACTTTCTTTTTCAGGGCCGGAGAGAGGCTTAATCCTTCCGCAATCAGTTTCCTTTGTTCGGCGGGAGGCATGTACAAGATTTCCATCCCCTGCTTCTTGGCAATGGCAATAAAACCCGGATCTTCCAAGCTCTTTTTCAAGCTCTCTTCCAGAAACCGCGCCCTGCCCGAAGGCAGGCCCGGAGGTCCCACAATGGGCCGCCCGGCCTCGAGCACCGTCACGACCACGCGCAGCAACTGTTTGCCTTCCTCGGTCAGACCGGGGAGCTTCGCCACATCCGGAACCTTCTTTAATTCGGGTATTTTGGTATGGCCATACTGGGCGACGGCCACCACATCGCCGCTGTCAATCACGCTCATCTTGCTCGAATAACTGCCCAGGGCGGCATCGATTTCGCCGCGCAACACCGCTACATCCACTTCATCCATGGTCTCATAGCCGGTGATGATATCGGTGGGGATGCCAAGGGCCTGTCCGATCAGGGACAGATCGAGAAAAGTGGGGCTGCCGATCCCCGAGGCGCCGAACTTTACCGGTTTGGCAGCCTGCCGCATGGCCTCGATCGTCTTGAACTTCGATTTCGCACCGGCGCAGATGACGCGCTGCTCCGAGGTGAGCCGGCCCAACCAGGTATACTTGAGGAGGTCGTACTTTACCCCGGCAACACCCGTCAATTGTGCTTGCAAGGCTCCGGCGCCGTTCAGGATCCCGATCGTCAAACCATTGGGCTCCGCCTTGAAGAGTTTGTTTGTCCCGACCAGGCTGCCGGCGCCGGGCGTGTTTTTCACGACCAGCGTCGCTCCGGAATGCTTCCTAAAGAAGGGCGAGATAGACCGGACCCAGGCATCATACCCGCCGCCTGTTTTGTAGGGGACAATGCATTCGATTACCTTGCCTTTATAGAATTCGGCCTCCTTGGTCGTTGCTCCCTCCACAGGAGTTCCCGCCAACGTCAAGGCCATTGCCCAGACCATCCCCAAGATAAGCGGCAGTAAGCCGCCCCGCAGAAAAATATTTCTTTTCATATCCGCCTCCATCATCATCTATAGTTCATCCTCTGCCGGCAACCAGCCGGCTCACATCCTGCTCCATCAACGCCATGGCCTGGCCGTAGTTTCCCTCTTTGATATGCTTTAATATGCGTTCATGGGCCTCCAGGACGATTCTTTTTCTTTCCAGGCTCGGGCCGAGTTGGGCCACGTACTTATGGAGGACATCGCAGAGAGCCTTCATGATCATGATCAGGAGCGGATTGCCGCTTGCCTCGGCCACAATGATATGGAACCCCAGGCTCCGGGGCTCGGTAATATTCTTGATCAGGCACTCCCTGGCCCGGGCGATGTTGTCTTCCAGACGTTGAATGTCCGCGGATTGGATCCGTGGAAGAGCCAATGCCCAAACGCTTTTTTCAATGGCCAGGCGGGCTTCGATAATCTGCTGAATCGTCACCTTATCGAGCTGCACGATCGTTTCAAAGGAATGCATGAGGTGGTCAGAGTCCACCTTTTTAACGAAGATGCCGCCCCCGGCGCCGGGGCGAATGGACAGGATACCGGAATTTTCCAGTGCCCGGAGCGCCTCCCGGATTACCGGACGCCCCACCTTGAAGGATTGACAGAGGTCCCTTTCCGAGGCCAGCCGATCTCCGGAGTTGTAATGGCCATAGAGGATGGCCTCTCTGATCTGGTCCGCCACGATTTCAAAGAGGCGTTTATTTTTGATGGGATTGAAGCCGTTTTGGGCAAACTTTTGATCTTCCGTCATGGCTTTCTCGATATAAATAACAAATAGTCTTTCGTTAAAAGTCTTACCTTAAGATATTAATAATGTCAATTTTTTCTTGACATCCTCTTTTCAGTACGATATGAACCTACTAGGGGTGAATTAGTTTTAACTTATTGTATTAACTGAATAAATATAAATGAGGTTGGCCTATGGGCATGACGATGGCAGAGAAGATCCTCGCCCGGCAAAGTGGCCGCAAAGAGGTAAGGAGCGGCGAGTATGTCACGGCGAAGGTAGATCAGGTATGTATCTACGATTCTTTCATCGATATCGACAAGGGGATGGAGGAAGCGGGCATCGAGGGCGGCTTGCAGCGGGTCTGGGACAAAGAGCGGGTGGTCATCCTGATCGACCACGGCGCGCCGGCCATGGACAAGAACGTCAAGATGGCCCAAAAACATGTCGCGATCCGCAACCTCGTGAAGAAAGTCGGCCTGCCCCATTTTTTTGACGTCAAGGCCGGCATCTGCCACCAGGTGATGGTGGACAAGGGGTACATCCTCCCGGGTTCCTTCGTCGTCGTCCCCGACTCCCATACGACGATCTACGGCGCCTTGAACTGCGGCGGAACAGGGATCGGCGAAACCGAGATGGCCTGGGTGCTGCATTTCGGCGAACTATGGTTTCAAGTCCCCTCGACCCTCAAGGTGGAGGTTTCGGGCGCCCTGCCGGACGGGGTCACGGCCAAGGACATCTTTCTCCATGTCTCCGGAACCTATGGGACGGAAGTGGGTCAGTACAAATCCCTGGAGTGGACCGGACCAACCATTGACGATCTAAGCCTGGACGGCCGGCTCTGCATCGCCAACCAGTCCGTAGAGCTGGGCGCCAAGTTCAGCCTCTTTCAGGCGGATCAAAAGACCCTCGATTTCGTCAAGTCCCGGGCCGTGCGCTCCTACGAACCCGTGGCGCCGGACCGCGACGCCACCTACGAAACCACCATCACCGTGAACGCCGCCCAATTGGAACCCCTGGTGGCCCAGCCCCACGGGCTCGAAGTGGTGCATCCCGCCGCTCACTATCGCCAGGTCAAGATCAACCAGGCCAATATCGGCGGCTGCGCAAACGGGCGTCTGGAGGACATTGCCTGGGCGGCCCGGATCATGAAGGGCAAGACCGTGCATCCCGAGGTCCGGTGCATCGTCGGTCCGGCTTCCTGGGTGGTCTACAAGGAAGCGATGCAGGCAGGCTATCTGGAAACCCTGATCGACGCCGGGGTGATTGTCTGCCATCCCCACTGCGGTCCCTGCACCGGCATGATGGGGGCGCTGGCCCCGGGGGAGGTATGCATCACAGCCACGAGCCGTAATTTCAAGGGGCGGATGGGCAGCCCCGAGGCCAACATCTACCTGGCATCTCCGGCAACCGTGGCCGCTTCGGCCCTGGCCGGGCATATCGTCGATCCACGGGAGGTAATCTAACCATGGCAGAGCGGATCATCAAAGGAAAGGTCGTCAAGCTGGGCGACTATGTGAATACGGACGTCATTTCTCCCGGCCGGTGGATGCGCGAGGGCCTGGAGGTCCTGCGCCTCCACACCATGGAGGCCATCCGGCCGGATTTCTATAAAGACGTCCAGCCGGGCGACATCCTCGTGGGCGGTCGGAATTTCGGGTGCGGCTCCCATCGCGAACCAGCCACGGCGATCATGGAAGTCCTCGGGATCGCCGCCATCGTGGCCGACTCCGTAGCCCGTCTTTACTATCGCAATGCCATTGCCTTCGGCATCCCGGTCTTTGCCGTGGAGGGCATCTCCCGGATGGTGGAAGAGGGAGAGGAACTGGAGATCACCCTGGGCGCCGAGCGGGTGACCTTTCGCAATACAACCAGGGGCGGCGAGCTTTCCGCCCTGCCGATCCCCGAGACGATGGCCAAGGTTCTGGAGGCAGGCGGGGTTTATAAGCTTCTCAAGCAGCGGCTTGCAGAAGGGATTTGAGGAGAAAAGGAGAAATAACGGCATGAGCGGACATACTCTCACGGAAAAGATCCTGGCCAAGGCTTCGGGAAAAAAAGAGGTTTCCCCCGGCGAAATCGTCATTGCCCGGGTGGATGCCCTGTTTATGCATTCACCGCGCTACAAATTCAAGCACTTTGAAAAGATCGGCGGCGTCAAATCGGTCTGGGACGGCGACAAGGTCATCGTGGCGGTCGGACATCATCAGTTTCTGCCTTCCTCCCAGGAATACGCCGATGCGGTAACCTTCGTCCGGAAAGAATGCAAGCGTTACGGGATCAAGCATCTCTACGATATGGGGACGGGCAACGGTCACTACCTCATGCTGGAAAAAGGTCATGTCTGGCCCGGAGCGGTCGCCGTGGGTTCCGATTCCCACACCACGGCCTACGGCTGCATCGGCTGCCTCGCCTCACCCATGAATTTCGAGACCAGCGAAGTAATGCTCTCCGGCAAGGCCTGGTTCAAGGTCCCGCCCACCCTTCTCGTGAAACTGGAAGGCACGGTGAAACGGGGCGTCAGCGCCCGCGACGTAGCCCAGCATGTGCTGGGCATTGTCGGCGCCGACGGCGCCCTGTGGCATGCCGTGGAATTTGACGGCGCCTATCTGCGCCGCCTGAGCATCCAGCAGCGGATGATCTTCAGCCTGCTCACCACAGAGATGGGCGCCATGTGCGGCATGATGGAAACGGATGCCGTCACCCTCGCCTATATGGAGGGCCGCAGCCGGCAGCCCTTCGAGCCGGTCTACCGGGACACCGACGCCCGGTACGCCAAGGTGCTGGAAATCGACGTGTCGGAACTGGAGCCGCAAATAGCCGTGCCGCCGCAACCAAGCTATACCAAGCCCCTGGCCGACGCAGCAGGGAAAAAGGTGCAGCAGGCTTATGTGGGTGGTTGCACCGGCGGCGGCATCGAGGACATGCGGATGGCCGCCGAGGTCATGCGTGGCCGCAAGGTGCACCCGGAGGTGCGCCTGATCGTGGTTCCCGGCACCGTCGCCGTCTTCGAACAGATGATGAAGGAAGGCCTGGTGGAGGTCTTCACCAGCGCCGGCGCCCTGATTACGCCTCCTTACTGCGGTCCCTGCCAGATGATCTGCGTCGGCCACCTGGGCGAAGGAGAGACCATGATCGGCACCCACCCCCGGAACCTGCCGGGGCGGGCGGCCGCGGATACCGAAATCTACCTCGCCTCCCCTTACAGCACAGCGGCTGCGGCCGTGGCCGGGGAAATTACCGATCCGAGACAATACCTATAAAGGAGGAGCAGGAAAAATGGCAGCAACGCGCGGCATGGCCTGGACCTTTGGCGACCACATCAATACGGAGAGCATCCTTGGTTCCGGTAAGGAAGAGAACTGGGGATCGGCCATGGATGGAGTGCTCGCTTATTACGATCCGGAATTTTCAAAAAAGGTGCAACCGGGGGACTTCATCGTCGCCGGCCGCAACTTCGGCTCCTCCTCCGGCCGGCCAGCCGGAGAGATCCTGAGGTCCAAGGGGGTGAAGGCCGTCATTTGCACCAGTTCCGCCATGGTCTTCTATCGCAACACCTGGAATATCGGTCTGCCGGTCCTCCAGTGTCCGGAGATCCTGGAGAAAGTGCAGAAGGGCGATGAGCTCGAGGTCGATGTGGAGGCCGGCACGATCAAGGTCCTGAAAACAGGCGAGGTTCTCCAGGCGGAAGAAACCCCCTGGATACTCCTGGATATCTACCGCCAGGGCGGCATGCTGGGTTGGATCAAGAGCCGGCGGCAGGAGTACGAGACACTGGAACAGGCATAAGAAACTATTAACTACTCAGGTAGACAGACTGTAGGAACGCACCTGAGTACTCACAAGAGGCAAAGCCGATGTCGGTACCTTTTGAAGAAATTTCCCGGCGCTGGGAGAAGATGCAGGAGGCAATGGCCAAAGCGGATCTGGGCGGCCTGTTGGTCTTCGCCAACCAGATGAAGACGGCGCCCCTGCACTATGTAGCCAATTATACCTTGCTCGGACGGAGCGCCTTCTGCTATCTGCCCGCGGGCGGTCAACCGATCCTCCTCATCTCGGAGGCCTGGGACCTGGACCGGGCACGTCAGGAAAGCCCCCTTACGGAGATCCGGGTGTTGGGCAAGAACTGGCCCGCGGATATCGCCGCCCTCTGCCGGCCCGGCGACGGTCGCCTGGGCCTGGCCGGCCGGGAGATCATGGGAAGGCGGGATCTGCGTGCCCTGGAAGAAGCTTGGGGAAAAGAAATGGTTTCCGCGAGCCGGCTCCTGGAAGACCTGGCTGTTATCAAGAGCCCCTATGAATTGGCGCTGATCCGGGAGGCATCCGGGATGGCCGACGCCGGCTTCCTCAAGGCCCTGGAGGTCCTGCGGGAGGGGCTGCCCGATTACGAACTGGTGGCGGAAATCGATTATGCGATGCGCCGGATGGGTGCGACGGACAACTTCCAGATGCTCGCCGTGGGCCGACAAAACACGGGCATGCTGCTGCCCGTGGGCAAGAAATTGGCCCCGGGGGATCTGCTCCTCTTTGAGATCACACCGGCCAATCGCACGGAGACCTATTCGGCCCAGCTCTGCCGCACCGCCATCTTTGGTGAATCTCCCGAGCCCCTGCTTAAGGAAAAATATGCCCTCCTCGTCGAAGCCCTGGAGGCCTCCCTGGCGGTCGTCAAGCCCGGTGTGCCGGTCGGGGAAGTGGCAAGAATACAGAATAACATCATCGAAAAAGCCGGTTATGGCCAGTACTGCCAGCCGCCCTTCATGCGCGCCCGGGGCCACGGCTTCGGTCTGGGGCGGATCGAAATCGATGAGGATTCCCCTCTCGTCTTTACCGAGGGGATGACCTTGGTGGTTCATCCGAACCAGTTCCTGCCGGAGACAGGCTACCTCGCCCTGGGTGAGCACATCATCGTCACTGCGGGCGGCATCGATCGCCTCACAAAAACAGAATCGCGGATTTATGAAGCAAAATGAAAACATCCCTTTAAAAATGGTATGTTCGGTATCGCTATCGGTATCGGAATCGGAAGAAAACGAGGGATGAAGTATGAACTCGCTAGCGACCCCGATACCGATACCGACCCCGAGAGAAGATGAAAGGAGGAAGCCTTGAGCATGCAACGAACGAACTGGATGGTTTCTTTACTGGTCCTGGTGCTGGCGGGATTGGCATGCGCCGGCCCGTCTCTGGCGGCGGATAAATCTTTCTTTAATCGGAAGGTTGTCGAAATCATCGTCTGCACAAAGGTCGGAGGCGGCTACGATGCCGATGCCCGGCTGATTGCCCCCTTTCTGCAAAAAGAATTATCGGGCAGCACGGTGATCGTGCGCAACGTGCCGGGCGGCGGACACATCGTGGGCGCCAACCGGGTCTGGGGCGCCCCGCCCAACGGCCTCACCCTGGGGGTGGCGAACGTTCCCGGTCTGATTGCCTCCCAGATCCGGGAAGAGAAAGGGATTCAATTCGACATCCGCAAATTTACCTGGCTGGGGCGGCTCTATTCGCGCCACCGGTTCCTCGTGGCGCGGAAAAAGGCCGGCTTCGATACCATCGAGGCCCTTATGAAAAACGACCGGGAATTCAAGATAGGCGCCGCCGGCGTGGGAGACGGGCCGTACAATACGGGGTTGTTAACGGCCGACGCGCTGGGATTGAAGAAGGTGCGCATGATCCCCAATTATGGAGGCAGTGAGGAAGTGATGGGAATCCTGCGCAAAGAGATCGAAGGGGTCATCGGCGGCCTGGAGTCCTGGAACGATCTGATCAGCCAGGGTGAGGCGGTGCCTCTGATAACCTTCGATGCAAAGCGTTATCCCGGCCTCCCCAATATTCCGGCCTTGTCGGAGTTGGTCAAGACGCCCCGGGGGAAGTCGATCGCCACTTACATAGCGGGTGAATCCGAGTTGTCCCGAGCTATCTTTGCCCCTCCCAATCTGCCCAAAGAAATCACACAGACCTTGCGCGCGGCCCTTCTCAAGGCCCTGCAGAATGCGAGCCTGAAGAAGACCATCGTGGCGATGAAGCGGGAACCTTTCGATCCACTGCCCGGGGAGGAAGTTTCCCAGAAGGTGCTGGCCGCCATGAACTTGCCGGCCGACGTCTCCAACCTCATCAGGCAGGTGGCCAAGGAACAGTAAGAGGATCTTAATCGGGGTCGGAATCGCTTTCGCTATCGGAATCGAAAGGAGTCGAAAGCGATTCCGATACCGACCCCGAATTCCGTGACGAAGGCAGCTGCCAGAAAGAGAAAAAAGGAGTGATGAATGCATCTGGATTGTGAAGAGGATCAGGGATTAGAAACATCCGAAGAGTTCCAGAACACGATGGGCGAACGCCTGGAGTTTAAGAGCGTCGGCATCGATATCGGCTCTTCCACGACCCATCTGATGTTTTCCCGCCTCGTCCTCGCCCGTCGGGGCCGGGAATATTTCAGCGGTTACACGGTGGTGTCGCGAGAGGTCGTCTACCGTTCCCCCGTGATCCTGACACCCTTTATCCAGGAAAATTCCCTCGTGGACGCCGCGCAGGTAAGGAACTTTATCAATAAAGGATACGCAGAGGCCGGGTTCCTCCCGGATCAGATCGATACGGGCGCCGTCGTCACGACCGGCGAAGCGGCCAAAAAGGAAAATACCGCCGCCATCATCAATCTGCTTGCCCTGGACGCAGGCAAGTTCGTCTGCGCGGCCGCCGGACCGAACATGGAGGCAGTGCTCGCCGCCCATGGTTCCGGCGCCGTCAAACATTCCCTGAAGCACCATGAGGGAGACCACGAAACGATCCTCAACGTTGACATCGGCGGCGGCACATCCAAGATAGCCCTGGTCAAAGGCGGCAGCATCCTGGAGACCTGTGCCATCAATGTCGGCTCCCGCCTGGTGGCCTGGAATGAAGAGGGCATCCTGACCCGGGTGGAGGAGGCCGGTGCGTGCGTAGCCGCCTCCCTGGGACTGAAGGCCGAGGTCGGGGAAGAGTTGAGCCCCGAGGAGAGGGAAGCCCTGGCGGAAAAATTGGCCGAACTTCTCTTCGAGATCATCACCCAGAAGGATTTAAGCGCGCTGGCCAGGTCCCTGATGATCACCGAGGAGCTCGCCTATCGCGGCCCCATCGACCTGGTGGTTTATTCCGGAGGCGTGGCGGAATTCATCTACGGCGAAGAGGGGCGGAGTTTCGGCGACCTGGGAGCCTGGGTCGGCAAATCGATCCAGCGGCGCCAAGGCCAGTGGGGCGTGGCGACCGGGTTGCCGGCGGAGCGCATCCGGGCGACGGTGATCGGGGCCTCCCAGTATACCGTACAGGTGAGCGGCAACACGATCTTCCTCTCCGATCCGGAGATCTTGCCTTTGCACAGTGTACGGGTCGTCAAGCTGCCCCCCTTCCCCAATCCCCTGACACGCCAGAACGTGGCCGCCACCGTCAGAAAGAGCTTGCAGTTGCTGGACATCGGCGAGGGGGAAGAAAAAACGGCCATCGCCGTCACCTGGGATCAGGACCCTGACTGCCTGCGCCTGCACGAGTTTGCCGAGGGGATCAAGATGGCCCTTCCCGGGACTCTGGCCGCCGGGCTGCCGCTCCTTTTGGTCTTCGACAATGACGTGGGCAAGCTCATCGGCCACGTGCTTTCGGAAATAGGCGTCAGCTCCGTGGTCGCGATCGACAACATCCACGTGGGCCAGCTGAGTTACATCGATATCGGGCAACAGCTCACGACAACCAACGCTGTGCCGGTTACCGTGAAGTCATTGATCTTCCGTTGAAACCATCAGCTTCGGGGTCGGTATCGCTATCGGAATCGGTATCGGAAGGAAGCGAAAGCGATACCGATCGCGATTCCGATACCGAGAAAATTAGGTACGTGATATGAACATCCTCAGTGCAGCCTGGCAGGGCTTCAGCGCAGTTTTTGAACTCCAGCCCTTCTTGCTGATGATGGTGGGCGTGTTCCTGGGTAATGTCATCGGCATTGTCCCCGGCTTGGGCGGCATGTTTCTCCTGGCTGTCCTGATCCCTTTCGTCTTCGGCATGGACCCTGTTTCCGGCATGGCCCTCCTGCTGGGCGCCCATGCGGTAACGGGGACCGGCGGGTCCATCACCTCCATCCTCTTCAATACGCCCGGGGAATCATCCAATGCCCCGACCTGCCTGGACGGCTTTGAAATGACCAAGAAGGGACAGGCCGGACGGGCCATGGGCGCCGCCCTCTATGCCTCGGGGGTGGGAGGGGTCATCGGCGCGCTTGCCCTGCTGCTGGTTATTCCCATCATCAGGACCATTGTCCTTTCCTTCGGCCCCCCGGAATTTTTCATGTTGACGGTCCTCGGCATCTCCTTCATCGGTTCGCTGGAGGTCAAGTCGCCCCTGAAAGGGCTGATTTGCGGCCTTTTCGGCCTCTTTCTCTCTTTATTCGGCGAGGATCCCTCCACGGGCGTGATCAGGTTCAACTTCGGCAGTCTCTATCTCTACGAAGGCATGCGGCAGATACCGGTGATGCTCGGACTCTTTGCCGTGGCCGAAATGATCCATCTGGGCGTGAAGGGCACGGATTTGGTAGACAAGAAATACGCCGAAGTCAAGGACAGCGTCTGGGAGGGGGTAAAAGACGTCCACAAACACTGGTGGCTGACCCTCAAATGTTCCGTTATCGCGGTTTACATCGGTTTTTTACCGGGGCTGGGCGGTGTGGCCTCGGCCTTTTTCACCTATGGTTATGCCCAACGGATCTCGAAGAACCCCGAGACCTTCGGAAAAGGCAATGTGGAAGGGGTCATTGCCCCGGAAGCGGCTAACAATGCCAAGGAAGGCGGCGCCCTGATCCCGACCATCGGTTTCGGCGTGCCCGGCAGTTCCGGCATGGCGATCCTGCTGGGCGCCTTCCTGATCCTCGGCATCACCCCCGGGCCGAAGATGCTCCACGAACACCTGCCCGTCGTATTTGCCATGGCCTGGACAGTGGCGATTGCCAATGTCATCGGCGCGGCCCAGACGCTCTTCCTGGCCAAATGGATGGCCCGGGTGGTCTTCTTGCGCAGTTCCCTCCTCATCCCCGTCATCCTCGTCTTTATCGCCCTGGGCAGCTACACCACGAGTAATTCCATGGGCGATCTGGTCTTGACCCTTGTTTTCGGGATTCTGGGATATTTCATGAAGGTCTATGACTATTCCAAGGCGCCCGTGGTGCTGGGACTCGTGCTCGGCAAGATCGCCGAAGGAAATTTCAATCTTTCCTACAACCTCTGGGGGTTGAGCTTCCTGACCCGGCCCATCACCTTCTTCATTGCGCTGCTCGTGCTCTGGGCCCTGGTCAGTCCGCTGATCAAAGCCTACCGGGAGCGGCAAAAGGAGGGGGAAGCATGAAGGATAAAATACGGGGAGAACTGATGCTGGCTCTCTTTTTCCTGGTTTTCTTTGTCGGACTGACGCTGATCAGCTTGACCTATAGTCCGAAAGCACGCCGGATGCCCCTGGTCGTAGGCATACCCGGGGTGGTATTGGCTACGGTGCAGGTCCTGCGGGCCGCCAGTAGCAAAAGAGGCGGCCAGGAACCAAAGGAAGTTTCGCCGGGGGCAGAGGAAGTTACCCTGGTCACAGGCCTGCCGGGGACGGACGAGAGGAAGCGGTTATGGGCGATGATCGGCTGGATGGCACTCCTGGTGGCGATGATCTGGATCTTCGGTTTTCTCGTCACCATCCCGGTCTATACGCTGCTTTTCATGCGGGCTATGAAGGAAAGCTGGTATATGTGCCTCTCCTTTGCTATCATCGGTTTTGCCGTTTTATACCTGTTGTTTGTTGTGGCGATCAACATTGAGCTTTACCCGGGTCTGGTTTTCCGGCTTTGAAGAAACATTAAATCACAGAGAGCACCGAGAGCGCCTCTGTGTTCTCCTTGAGTAAGGATGTTCTCTGCGATCTCTGTGGTTAATTATTTGACAAAAGCAGACTTTTATGGAGGAGGTGTGGCATGGTGGCAAGACGTTGGTATGGTCTTTTGATCTTTATGCTGGTGGGCATCCCGTTGGTTTCCCTGGCCGGGCTAACCGGCCGGCCGGCTTACGCCGCCGGAGAGCAAACCCTGAATATCGGGGTCATCAAGGGCACCCAGTTTTTCCCCCTGGCGGCCCTGCAAAGCAAGGGGTTGGATAAAAAGTATGGCGTTGATCTGAAGATAACGCCCCTGGCCTCTCCTTCGGCGATCCATATCGCCATTGGGGGCCACCAGGTGGACGTCGTCTTCTCCACCTGGCAGACCTACTCGGTGAGCAGAAGCAAGGGAGGCGACCCGCTGGTGATTTCCCCGGTCAACTTCTTTGTGAACGGCATCATTGTCAAGAAAGATTCGCCGGCAAAATCACTGAAGGACCTGGCGGGGAAGAAACTGGGCACGTCTTACGGACCCGGACACGGCACTGCGCTCCTCTTGCAGTATGCGGCCCAGAGAGAATTCGGGTTCGACATCAACACCAAGGTTGAAATGCGCGAAGCCGCGGCGCCGCTCCTCTTGGCACTGTTGGAGAAGGGCGAAATCGATGCCGTCTATCTGGGCGAACCGAATCTGACCAAATCGTTAATCGGCGGAAAATACAGACAGATCTGGGATGTAGACGTGGCCTTCAAAAAATTCAAGCAGGCCGTGCCGCTGCAGCTCTGCGTGGTCACCACGGATCAGTCCCTGCAGAACAAAAAGGAACCCCTGAAGAAGTTCTTGGCCGCCTATGCCGAGGCGAAGGAAATACTGGCTACGGACAATGAGATTTGGAAGGGGTTGGCCAAAGAGGTGGGCATCAAGGGCGACGAAGGCGTGGAGATGTTGCGGAAGAGCCTGCAACCCAGTTACGTCCAGACCTGGAATAAAGGTTTTACGGACAATGAGCTCAAGGTAAACTATGAAATGGCGGCCATGCAAAAGGGGGTGAAATTCATTCCCGACAAGATCCCCGAAGGGTTCTTTTCCTTCAGCGTTTACAACAAATGAAGAGCTGTGAAAATATATGATCAAATGGCTGTCCACACTAAATGATAAAATGCCCAACCGCCTGAAGTCCATGCTCCTCTTTCTCGGGCTCTGGTGGTTTTTATCCTTGTTCATGTCCCCCAACGTGCTGCCGAGCCCGCTGGCCACGGTAACAGCCTTCCTGAACAACGACGCCAGTGAGGTTCTCTTTCACGTCCGCATGACCATGCAGCGGATCGGTATGGGGTTTTTCTTTGCCATGCTGCTCGGCTTGGTGCTCGGAACGATGATGGGCGTTTCCCGCGTGCTCGAAACCTGGCTCGACATGTGGGTCATGATTGTGCTCAGCACTCCCGGCCTGGTCTTTGTCGTGCTGAGTTTCATCTGGTTCGGCATGAACGAATTTGCCACCGTGGTAGCCATCTCCATCGCCTCCTTCCCCAGCATCGCCATCAACGTCTGGCAGGGAGTCAAAGCTGTGGATGGAAAACTCATCGACATGGCCAAGGTCTTCGGGATATCTCCCCGGATGCGCCTGAAAAAGGTCATCCTCCCCCAGATCTATCCCTATTTTATGGCCTCGGCCCGGGCCTGTCTCGGCATCTCCTGGAAGTTGACGGCCCTCGTAGAATTGCTGGGGCGCAGCAACGGCGTCGGGTACCAGTTGAATTACTGGTTTCAGCTCTACGAAATGGATCAGGTCATTGCCTGGACCGGCCTCTTCCTGATCATCGTGCTCTCCATCGAGTTGTTCATCATGAACCCGCTGGAAAAGAGGCTCTTTGCCTGGCGCCCCGAGGTCCGAATTTAAGATCACGAGATTTCACTCACAACAGAGGAACAAGCAGCGGATATGAGAAAATCGCTCATTAAAATCAGAGGACTCAGGAAGTCCTTTTCCCAGTCGTCCGGGTGTCTCACGGCCATCGAGAATGTCCAACTGGACATCTATGAAAAAGAATTCGTCTGCATTCTGGGGCCCTCGGGCTGCGGCAAATCGACACTGCTCAATATCCTGGCCCGGCTGGACAGCCAGTACGAAGGGTCCGTGGAGGTTGGGGGCGCCCCTCTGGAGGAAACGAAACTGCGCATGGCTTATGTCTTCCAGGAGCCGCGGCTCTTGCCCTGGCTGACCCTCAAACAGAACTTGCATTTCGTCACCGATTCCCTGAAGATCGATAAAGAAAGCATCGATACCAGGATCGGCAGCAACCTGGCGCTCGTCGGCCTGAAAGGATTTGAAAATTCCTATCCCTACCAGCTCTCCGGGGGCATGCAGCAGCGGGCGGCAATTGCCCGGGCTCTCTGTATCGACCCCGAGATACTGCTGATGGATGAGCCCTTCAGCGGCCTGGATGAGATAACGGCCCGTTCGCTGCGCAAGGAGCTGACCCGGATCTGGCAGGAGACGGGCAAGGCAGTGGTCTTTGTGACCCACAACTGGTATGAGGCATCATACCTGGCGGATCGCATCCTGGTTATGAAGGACCGCCCGGGACATATCATCAAAGAGGTGCCGGTGCTTATCGACCGGCCCCGCTCCTACGAAGATCCGCGGGTATTTGAATTCAGCTCCCTGCTGGTCAAGGATTTCTTAAGTCTGATCGGGGGAGAGGAAAGTACTGAAGAGAACATGCCAAGGGAGGTTGCAAATTCATGAGCTTCGCAAAATTACCCGTACTGCGCCACGGCCTTATGACCAGGGATAGGGAACTGCTGGCCGACAGCGATGTCGCCGGGCGCATTGCCAAAACGCGCCAGCTGATGCTGGAAAAAGACGTAAACGTCTTACTTGTTTACAGCGACCCCACCAACAATGGTCCCGTCTGTTACCTGACCAATTACCCTTGCTTCGGGATGGGCAGACGCGCCACAGCGGTCCTGGGACGGGAGGACGGCCCCTTTCTCTTCACGGCGGAACCGTCCCGCAATCTGCCCCGGGTGCGCCTCTTTACGACCTGCGATCTGGAAAAAACGCGCCAATTTATGTCCGCCGCCGTCGAGCGGGCCAAGAAGCTGGCCGGCAAGGGCCGTATCGGCTTGGTGGGCTTGACCAACATGCCTGCAGGAGTGGTCAAAGACGCCAAGGGCTTAGACGAAACGGAGACGGCGGACCTCTCCCCTGATTTTGCGCGGCTCATGGCCGCCCAGGATGCGAGCGCCCGCGGGGCCCAGCAGCGGTCCCAGGAACTGGCCGAGCAAGGCCTCAAACTCATCACGGAGTTGGCAGCTACGGGAAAAGACCTCTGGGAGATCGCAGCGACGGTGGATCACCGCCTCCGTCTGGCAGGTTGCGAGGATACAAATATTCTGCTAAATTGCTCCGCAGGCGGCCCTCTGCGCCCCGCCTATCCGGATCAGAAGCGTCCGCTTCCCGGAGATATGGTCGTCGCTTACCTAGCGGTCCAGTGCGCGCGCCTTTGGGGTGTGATCGGCGACACCCTGGCCGTCGGCACCGACGACAGCCGCCTCAGAGACGGAGGCGCACGGCTCGGCAGGGCTCAAAATAAGATCGCCGCTGTCCTCAAGGCCGGCATGACCCTGGGAGAGGCGGAGGCGGCTATCCTGACAAGCGGGCGCGAGGCGGGCCTGGCCCTGGCCCAAGACGTGCCCCTGGTAACGGGTACGGGTTTCGATCTTCATGAATACCCGCTTGCGGCCGAGGACCTTCTGGATAAGGATGCGGTCCTGCAGGTGGCGCTCACGGTGGACTTTCCCGAGGGCTATACGGGGATGGTTGTCGACCTGCTGCAGGTTAGGGAAAAGGACAGCCGCTGGCTCACGGGAAAGAATGAAGGCGCGGCGGCGTAAGGAGCAGGCATTTTTCTTTCAAGGAGGTAGAGCAATTCTTACCTACGGTCTCACCCTGAACCATAAGGATGCGGATGTCCTGATCATCGGCGCCGGGGGCGCCGGGGCGAGGGCGGCGATCGAGGCGGCCCGGACGGGATGCCGGGTGACTCTGGTCTGCCGTTCCCCCATCGGAAAAGGCGGCCTCACCCCGACAGCCAACGGCGGCTATCATGCCGCTGTTGTGCCGGGAGATTCTCCGGCCAGCCATGCGGAAGATCTCGTCGCCATGGGCTGCCGCCTCAATGATCGTCCCCTGGTGGAGCTGCTTACCCGGGAGGCCTTGCCCCAGGCCCGTTTGCTGGAAGAATTCGGCGCTACGGTAAACTGGAAAACCCCCCTCCGGCCCCATGAACCTCAGATGCGTTTTCCCCGTCAGCTCTTCGTGCCGGGCAAAGAGGTCATGACGGCCCTGCGCAAGCAGCTGCGGGCACTAAGCAATGTTACTTTGCTGGAAGATCACCTGGCCCTGGAGCTGCTTACCCGGGAGGGGGAAGTGACGGGCGCCCTGATCTTCGACATCCGGCAAGGCGCGCTCCTGGTTTGCACAAGTAAAGCCACAATCCTCGCCTCAGGGAGTCTGGGGGAGATTTATTCTCTCACCGCCCAGGAACCCATGGGAATCACCACGGGGAGTACGGGCAGCGGTTATGTCCTGGCCGGTTGGGCCGGGGCCGAGTTGGTGGACATGGAGATGGTCCAGTTCGCCGTCGTACCCATCCGCCCCGCACTGATCAGAGAAATGCGCTGCCTGCCCTGGGCTCCCCTGCTCGATGCCGAGGGTAGGGATATTCTACCCCCCGGTATGGGAGAGTATTCCCATGAAGCTGCCCAAACCATAGCCCGCGCCCTCCGGCAGGGCACGGTCAGCATGGACTTGCGGGACCGGGTCTTTCCCAGCCATGCCCGCCACCCCCTGGCTGCCCAGCGCAACAAGCATCTGCAGGATTGCGAGGTCACACCCTATCAGCGGCCGGTCGCCATCGGCATGGGCGCCCTGTACATGATGGGTGGCATCCACATCAACACGCGCTGCCAGACCTCGGTACCGGGCCTTTATGCCGCGGGCGAGGTTTCCGGCGGCGTGCACGGCGCCCGCCGGGTCGCCGGCAATGCTTTTCCGGAGATGATTGTCTTCGGGGCCCAGGCCGGGTCCTGCGCCGCCGCAGAGGCGGCCAAAAAGGACGCCCTGCCCGAGCCCCCCCGGTCCCAGGTTCAGGCCGGCCTGGATTATGTGGCCGGCCTGGTCCAGCGAGGCAAGGGAGACATCGATCCCCGGGAAATGCGCCGAAAAACCAGGGAGATCATGGGGCAGCATGCCCATCTGCTCCGCAGTGGCGCCGGGCTCAGGACGGCCCTGGAGGAACTGCGGAAACTGGAAAAGGACCTGGGCTTCATTAAAGTTTCGGCCGGCCAGGGGCTGGCTTATAATTTCAAACTGCTGGAGGCCTTTGAGAGCCGCTGGCTGTTACCGGCCGCCCGGATCGTCTGCCAGGCGGCCCTGCTGCGGGAGGAATCGCGGGGTTTCCATTTCCGGGAAGACTTCCCCTTGGAAGATGAAGCCTGGCAGAAACACACCGTGGTGCGTTATAGGCAAGAAGCATGGATCGGGGATGTAAAGCCTGTTGCCCTGTAAATCAGGCAAAGGTCAGAAAGTTGTTACCCGGGGAGGTATAAAATGAAGGGTGAGAAAGATTGCGTACGCCTGAAGGTATTGCGCTGCAACCAGCAGGCAGACAAACCGGCTCATCAGGAGACCTACACCGTGCCCTTTAGGGAAGAAAAAATGAGCCTGCTCCAGGCGCTGGAGGAAATCTACCGGGAACAGGACGAAACGTTGGCCTTCCGCCGCTATAGCTGTGGCGTCCAATACTGTAATTCCTGCCTGATGCTCATCAACGGCAAACCGGCCCATGCCTGCCTGACCATCCTCAAGCCCGGTGACGAGTTCGAGGTCGCCCCTTTAAGAGGTAAAGAAGTGTTAAAAGACCTGATCGTGAGGGAGGACGATTAGCCGCAAGGGGGGGGGAGTAAGCGATTAGCGAACGGACTGGGAAGAGGCATCTCTTATAGCTGCCTTACGATTAATTAGTAATCTTAATAACGGAGGAACAGATGAAGATGAAAAATTGTGGCGTAGCAAAAAGGAAGAAGTTTGTGTTTTTTCTGATGGCGGCAACGTTGTTTCTTGCCTGCACCATGGTAGGGAGCGCCGGGGCCGCGGAAGAAAAATACCCCTTCAGCTCCATCAGGATTATGGTGCCGGCCGCTGCCGGGGGCAGCTTGGGCGGTGAGATCCGGGCCATTGCCCCCTATTTCGAGAAATATCTCGGCGCCCGGGCGGTCATCGATTACGTGGTCGGCGCCGATGGGTTGATTGCCTACAATAAGTTTCCCACGGAAAAAAATGATGGCTCCACCATCATGCATTTCAACCTGATTTCCTCGCTTACCCTGCAGGCTACCAGGGCCAATGCCAAATACGATGTGAACAAGTATGCTCCCATCGGCGTCTGGAACGCCAAATACCAGGTTCTGCTCGTGCATCCCGATAACTGGAAAACCTTCGGCGAGTTTCTCAATGATGCCAAGAAAAAAACCCTGAGCCTGGCCGGGACGGGCGGCCATACGGTCCTGAATGTGGAAGTCATGCAAGCGGCTTTGGGTGTGAAATTCAACCTGGTTCCCTATAAATCCTCAGGTGAAGGCATTGCCGCAACAGCCGGCAAGCATGTGGATTTCATGCTTACCTATGAAACGACACCTAAACCAATGGTTGATGCGGGAAAACTCAGGGCACTGGCGGTATTATCCCTGAAGCCCAATCCCATCCTGCCCCGGGTGCCTAATTTAAGGGAATTGAAGCAGGAAGGGATTCCCCCACTGCCGGCATTGGGAATTTTTGCCGCTCCTCCCGGGACACCGAAGAACGTGACCGCGATCATTGAAAAAGCGCTGGCCAAGGCCGCTGCCGATCCGGAATTCCTGAAAATTGCCGATAAATTGGGGATTTATGTTGACTATGAGCCCATGGCCCAGCTGCAGAAAATAGCGCTCGAACAGCTGAAAATCGTGGAGAAATATAAAGAATTTATCAAATAACGCTAGACCGGGCGTACGCCGTTAATGGGCACGGGATTTGGGGGGGGAGTGAGCAGGCTGCTCACTCCCCCCTCCCATATTCGTAGCCCACTGATATTCTTAAAATGTGAATCATAAGTTATTAATTTTGAACCAGTCTCTATTGCCTGAGCAGCTATCCAGTCGGCTGGATTGCCATGTTGGCCTGGTTCTTAATGAATATCCAGTTGTACCTTGATGGCTTCCTCGATCTTGCACATATCCTCTTTGGAGAGAACTCCGGCTCGCCGGAAAAGCCTTTCCTTGCTAACTGTCGCCAACTGATCTGCCATAGCCTTACTGTCTTTACCTTCAAAAACCACCAATGCTTCACTAGGATAGAGGCGATCTGTCTTGCTGGTGAGAGGGACAACCTGAACTCGATTGAGAAACTTGTTTGATGCGTCATTACTGATGATGACGGCGGGGCGCTTCTTCTTGATCTCCCCACCAATGGAAGGGTCAAAATTAACCCACCAAACCTCACATCGTTTCATGAGCCACATCCTTGAAGGTATTCTCGGCCCATTCCGCGGCTTCCTTTTCCCGCTTCTTGTCCTTGGCCATTTCAGCGTAGGCCGCTTCGAGGTTGGGGCGCACCACGTGTGGGCGGACTATTTCCTGGACAAATCTGCTTATTTTTCGGGGGCCGATGGTCTTGTGGAGTCCCTCATAAACCTCTTCATCAATGGTTATGGTTAGTTTCTTTTGCATTTCACACCTCCTATACGTGCACTGTACGTGTAGTCACTCGGCATGTCAATGGCAAAATCGGGATGTCAGCCACGAAGTGATGGTTCTATTCCATGGCAGCTCAGCCGCCGCGTCGGTGGCTTTGATGAAACACGCCGAACGTTTCCGCGGTCGGCTTGAGTAAATGGTTGGACGATCTTTTTATACAACAATCTCAACCGCTACTCCTCTATCTCCACACTACATTTTAATAATTGGCGAGTAGACCGGTTTCTCCCGACGCTTTAGGTCGATGTTTGTGTTCTCCGTTTCCGCCTAGTTTCCCGGCGGTGCCACATCATCTCAACCATACATCAGTTGGCCCCGGCCCCTCTCAAAAC